>Ga0222419_100734_pt1 | contig 19758 bp, 28 predicted proteins | sample 1B20Ametagenome_FD_182474 | JGI IMG/M metagenome (GOLD analysis project Ga0222419, IMG submission 182474) | Enriched microbial communities from leaf-cutter ant dump, University of Wisconsin, Madison, United States - 1B20A (version 2) | ecosystem: Environmental > Terrestrial > Nest > Insects nest... | reverse complement strand
GAAATGGGTGTTGTCCGGCACATACCAGCACTTTTCAGACCTGCTCCACCTACCTTTCAGCGATTTGACCAAATCAATCTTTGACCGGTCGTATTTGAAATCCATCCAAATGACCGCGGCATCCTTGCGCCTGCCGTCCCGAAAATCAAAACCAGAAAAATCAACAACTTCCATACTGCGTATTTTATATTATCTGCCAAAACAAATCTAAGAAAGTTATACAAAATGCGCAATATACAAAATCTGATAACACCAAAGCAAGACACTTAAAAACAACTATTTATAGGGGCTAACAGAAAAGCACTTGGCATCCTTGCATACAGAAGATTATTGCGTATATTTGAGAGTTATGGGCAACCTTAGACGACACCCCCACAGACCAACGAACACAGGACAATGAGCGACTTTAAAATCTTTAAAAATTGGCTGACACAAGTTTCCTTTCTGACAGAAAAGGACTGTTCGCTTTTTGAACCCTTTTTAAAGACAAAACACCTTAAAGCGAAAGACTACTTTTTGACCGAAGGAAAAATTTGTCACGAAATCGGCTTTATCAATCAAGGCTGTTTCAGAACTTATTACCTTGCAGACGGAAAGGAAATCAACACGCATTTTGCATTTGAAAATGAATTTGTAACGGACTATGACAGCTTTTTACAAAGTAAACCCAGCCGCTACTTCATTCAGGCATTGGAAGACGCTGAAATTGTAACATTCAATTTATCCGCTTTACAAAATGCCTACAACCAATCGCAAAATTGGGAACGCTTTGGCAGAATGATAGCCGAACAATCTTACAAGCTGACAACCCAACGTGTTGAGAGCTTTTTGTTTTTAGACGGAGAGCAACGTTACCTTGACTTACTTGAAAACCAACCTCACATTCTTGACAGAATACCGTTATATCATATTGCTTCCTACTTAGGTCTTGAACGGGAAAGCTTGAGCCGACTACGGAAAAAAATTGCTTACAAGTAGCGATTGTAACATTTGTCAATTTCTTCTTCATTCACCTTTGAGACTTTTGCAGTGTAAAATTTAATGTTTCACTAAAAAAAATTCAGAATGAAAAAGGTGATTTTTTCCGCTACTGCAATAGCTTTTATGATTTTGGCGAGTTGCAGCACTTCAAAACAAGTAACAGTTCCGCTTAACCGTTCCGTTGAGTTGGACGACACCTACACAATTATTTGGAACGGTGTCAGCAAAGCATACCGATACGAAAACGGACAATGGTTGCGAGCAGAAAGTTATGATTACCAATTTGACGTTGTTCAAAAACGTTATGACAATCATTGGAAATCCGTTAAATCATTGCACCGTATTCACCCCGACTATGACGGCAAAGTGGGTAACAGAGACCAGACAATGTATTTTGAAGTTGCTTACCAAAATCTGATTGACGGAAAAGTGCAAGCAACTATCAATTCATCGCTTGGCAACGGAACGGGAACAACAGACGCAGAATTTCGTAAATCCGTTTTGATAATGTATGTTCCAAATGCAAGTAAGTTTATGCCGTATAACAAGTTTAGAATTACGCAAAACTACAACTACGAAGAAGGTGTGCTGACCGAAACTGTTGAACTCATCAAAGAAAAAGACGGCAAAGAAATTCCGTTCATGAAGAACGAAGAAACCGCTTTGATTTTTATTAAAAGTAAATTGGACAAAGCACCAACAACCTTTAAACACTAACAGCTATGACAAACGAAGCAAGAAAAATAAGCGGTTACATTTTGCTTTCCGTTCCGACAATCATTTACGGTGGGTATTTTTTGCTCACCGTTTTAAGCGGACAACAGGAACATTTGCAATTAACGGACTTCCAAAAATCAATGTTCCGTGCAGGACACGCCCACGCAGGTGTTTTGGTCATTCTTGCGTTAGTTGCTCAACTCTTCGCAGACCACGCTTCTTTGTCCAATCGTTGGAAATGGTTTGCCCGACTTTCATTCCCGATTTCAGCCATTACAATTAGCTTAGGCTTCTTTGCAGCAGCTATCGGCAGACAAATTACCGAACCGACAGGACTAATTTTCATTTTGTATGTTGGTATTGCAATACTGACTTTTGGACTTTTGACATTGGGAATTGGACTAATCCGACAGAAGAAAGGCAGCCCATAACAGCGGTTTGGCACAAGCGGGGGTTTAGTGCTTCGTATGACAGTTTTTCGTAAATTTGAGCTTTCGGCTTCGTAGCAAGTTTTGTGGTAAAAATCCCCGCCTGCGCCAAGCCGCAAACCGTTAGCAGTAATAGTAAAACGACAGGACAATGACAGACAAGACAAATAAAACGACAGTTGGAGATATTGCCCATTCACTTGCAAAAGGCGGACTTGGAACAATTCCTGTTATTGGGTCATTAGCGACAGAAATATTTGGATTAATCGTAACACCGCCATTAGAAAGAAGACGAGCAGAATGGATGAATGAAATTGCTGAAAAACTAAAAGTACTTGAAGAAAACAAAACGATAGATTTTCAAGAACTTCAAAACAACGAACAATTTATTGATGTAGTTCTTCAAGCAACAACTCTTGCTTTAAAGACAAGTGAAAGAGAAAAGATTAAAGCATTTCAAAATGCCGTTCTAAATACAGCTTCTGGCGAATCTCCTGACAAGACCATAAGTCAAATATTCCTTAACCAACTGGACAGTTTTACGACTTGGCATATTAAAATATTGAAGTTTATTGACAGTCCTCGTCTTTGGTTTCAGAGTACTAATAAAACACCACCAAATTATATGAGTGGAAGTATTTCTTCGGTCATTACAGAAGCCTTTCCTGAATTAAAAAGTCAAGACGAATTATTAGACTTAATTTGGAATGATTTACACACAGCTGGTTTTCACAGAACAAGCGGAATTAAAACAATGATGACTGGAGACGGTGTATTAAGTGAAAGGACAACGACATTCGGAAAACAGTTTATCGAATTCATAACAAATGACAGGGCATAAAACTACTACTGCTAACAGCGGCTTGCCAAAAGCGGGGGTGACGTGGTAGCCGAAAGTTTAGAGCATTTAATTAACTTTACTTCCAGCCGACAGTTTGTCGCTCCGAAAACCCCGCCTTCGGCAAGCCGCAAAACGTTGTGTGCTATGTCTACCAATAAACATGAATAGTTTAGCAAAGAATAAATATGACCTACTTTATAAATCAATGGGATTTGAACGTTCCGAACTTTTCGAATTAATAAAACAGGAATTCAACCCACGTTCAGTAATTTATCCGGGATGTTCTGTCCATATCACACCTTCATTTTATTTTAACCATGTCGTTTACATTGATAAAAATCAAATAGCGTCGGATTTTTTTGCCAACGCTGATATGGTTACAGATTTGATTAATAAAAACAAGAGATACAAAGAAACGTCATATTGGAAATTTATTTCTAAAGACTTTAAATTTGATCTGGGATTGAGATATGCTTCATTCGATTTACTTCTTTCATTGTTTGCCGGAAAACTGATAGATTATTGTGAGCAATACATAAAGCCAGGTGGCCTAATTTTAACTAGCAGTTTATTTTCTGATAATGAGTCGATTAATGAAAATGATAATTTCGTATTAATCGGTTTAATTAAACGGAAAAAACACAAATATATTATTGATTCTAATAGTAATTTATCAAAATCGAATAAATCAAAACTCCAACCAAAATATAATGGATTAGAGTATATTGATAATGAGTGTTATTATCTATATCGAAAAATGAATAAATAATGTGCACAAAATTCGATTCCTGTAATATAGTAGCGAAAACGAACAATTATATACTTTGTATCAATGAAAAGAATAGAAACAGAAATAATTCTAAATGCCGAGCCAACTAAGGTTTGGCAAGCCTTAACCGATTTTAAATCTTATGAAAAATGGTGTTCCTCTATTAAGTTTATTGAGGGTAAACCCAAACTGAATGAAATTGTAAAAATGGAAACTGTCACACCAGACGGTTCGGGAAAAACATATATAGGAAAAGGTAAGATTGTTGAATTAATACCTTTCAAATCATTAAAATGGAGAGGCGGAATTGTAGGTATTTTAGTCGGGATTCATTTTTGGCATCTTGAACCAATTGAAAATAATAAAACAAGACTCATTCAAGGAGAAGATTTTTATGGACTTTATCCATTTTTTGCAGGGAGAAAGAAGATTCAATCATTCAAACCATTTTATGAAAATATAAATCTTGAACTAAAGGAATATCTTTCTAAAATTTAGCTAAAACACAACCAATAGATATAATAAGTTAATGATAATGCAAGATTAAAAAACACAGCACACAACATCGGTTTGGCGAAATGCGGGCTGAAAGTCATAGGCTCAGCTTTCGGATTTCTATTCCGCTAATGCTGTTCGCATTGGCATTTTTTCTTAATTTAGCCACAGCGAAACAGCATTGGCTCACGTCCGTGCAAAACTGAACTTTTTGTCCAGCTTTTCCCGCACTATCGCTGTTAAGAAAGTCAATATTTAAAAAAAACAACATTAAAAAAGTTATAATTTACGCTTCTTCACCAATTAGTAAAGTTATTGGCGAATTCGAAATTGAATCAATTTTACACGATGAAATAAACGAATTATGGAAAAAAACAAAAAAGGAAAATGGTGTTGATATAGAGTTTTTTAAGCAATATTTTGAGAACAGAGAAAAAGGTTACGCTATAAAAATCAAGAATACTAAAAGATATAAAGTATCCTACAATATATATGAAAAATATGGTATTAAAGCACCACAATCTTTCTCATATTTGGAAGATTAAAAAGCACTACGCCTAACATCGTATTGGCGAAATGGCGGGATAAGGGAGAAATTGTAAGTTTCTCCTTTTTTTGTCGCAACAGCCTTTTATATTTCCTTTTTTTTATAAATTTAGAAAATAATAAAAGGCTGTTGCTTAGCTTAGTGCAAAATTGAAAGTTTTGGCTTTCTAATCCGCCACTATCGCCAATACGCGGCCCGTTAGTGGCAAGTGTAACAGACTCTCGTACCAACAAAGTAACAATGCAAAACATACTATTTGACTTTATATCGAAATACGTTTCCCTGACGGAAGAAGAAAAGAACGCAATTGTTTCTTTGGATATATTTTGCTCGGTAAAGAAAGGGACGACTTTACTCAAAGAAGGACAGAAAACGAAGCATAATTACTTTGTACTAAAGGGATGTATTCGGACATATTACATCATAGAAGGAGAAGAAAAAACAACCGCTTTCTACACAGAAATGGAAGGTGTGACACCGCATTGCGTAAAAAGTGACACCCCATCGGAATATTATTTAAGCTGCATAGAAGATACTATACTTGTCGTTTCAAATCCTGATATGGAAGTAGAAATAAACAGAAAATTTCCGAAGTTTGAAACCATGTGCAGAATACTTTCCGAAGAACTTTTAGCTAAAGAACGAATAGACTTTGACAAGTTTAAGACTTCTTCTCCTGAAGAGCGATATTTGAACTTATTGCAATCACGACCAGACCTTATTCAACGTGTACCGCAACACCAATTAGCAAGTTATCTCGGTATAAAACCACAATCATTAAGCCGACTAAGAGCAAGAATTCTTAAAAAAAACAGAAGTTGAGATACGTTTCTTAACTTAAGTGAACGTTTTAAGCGACGCTTCAATCTACTTTTGCGGTATCATTTAACAGTTATAAAAAAGATATGCAAAAGAGAATTTTATGGATTGGACTTATCTTGGTAGGCAGTTTGCAGGCGAATGCACAATATGCCAAGCAAGACAGCACTTACAGGCGATGGTTCGTTGGCAGCACGCTATATTTATTGGGTAATTTTGATAAAGTAAATAATCCTGAGTATGTACAATTGAATGTTGGGTACAGGATAACACCCGAAGATGTTGTTTCCTTTAGATTTAAAAGATCCATTTACGCTTGGCCAATAGGTATCCCTTTTGGACCTTCCTTTGATGCACCAGGACTAAACTATCCCGGACATGCACGCATACTTGCACCCACATTAGGATACCAACGGTTTTGGTGGAAAGGAGCTTATACATCCGTTCAAGCGTTGAATGCTTTTGAAAAATATATAGATGAGGATAAAAAAAAGATTGGAAATGGATACACGTTATATCTGGACTTCTATTTGGGTTACCAGTTTAGGTTTTTTAAAAACCGGTTCTTTTTTGAACCAGCTATAGGATGTAGTTATTGGCCAGTAAGAACGAATGTTCCAGAATCTTTTAAATTGGTAGAAAAAAGTTGGCCTAACTACTTTATTCAACCCGGGTTTGATTTTGGATTTAATTTTTAGCATCCTTATTTAAGTTTGTTTAATATGTATAAAATTAAAGTATGCAAAAGAAAATTTTATTATTCACTTTAACCTTAATAATTGCAAACACTCTACAAGTTAAAGCTCAATATAACAAACAAGACAGCACTTACAAAAGATGGTTTGTTGGGACTTCTTTATTTGTAATAATGGGGAATTTTGACAAAGAGAATCCACCAAACTTTGCTCAATTAGATATAGGGTATCGGATTACAGGGAAAGATATAATTAGACTATCCCCAAAAACTTGGAAATATGCTTGGCCGAATGGTATTCATCCATTTTTAAATAAAGCCTACAAAAAACCTGAGGAAAAATTTCCGGGGTATGTGCGTGAGATAGGTATAACAGCATCTTACCAACGGTTTTTATGGAAAGGCTTATATGCCCAATTGGACGTTATGCCTACTTGGCAAATTTTTGCGAATGATGATGGTAATAAAATAAAAGAAGGTTTTCAGATTTTCAATTCATACCGGTTTGGTTATCATATAAAACTTTTAAAAGACAAATTTTTCTTCCAACCTTCAATATGTATGACCCACCGTGCCTATCATACAGAATTACCTGATGGTTTTAAACAGTTGGATGATAAATGGTCTAAATTCATCTTTCCTGAACCGGGGCTTAACGTAGGATTTAATTTTTAATTCATAATTATGAATACTCAAAACTCACCGGAAGACGGCAAAGTCAATGTGAAACTGAAGCTTGCATCGCTGTGGACAAGTTTGATGTTTCTCATTATATATGTTGATTACTTCCACTTATATATGCCACGTAAGATAGAGGATATTCTGAAAGGCAAGGTGTTTGTATTTGATCTTACGCAAGGATTTCTTTTGGTAGCACTCGCCTTAGTAACAATTCCGAGCCTTATGATTTTCCTTTCTGTTGCCCTGCCAGCTAAAGTAAATCGCTGGGCAAATATCATTATTGCCGCGGTGAATATTCCTTTTATGCTATTTAATTTGGAAGGAGAGGCTTGGATACATATGGTGTTTGGTGCAGTTGTTGAAGTCGTTCTTCTTTGCTTGATTATCCGTTATGCATGGAAATGGCCTCGTACTAACACATAAAAAAACAAATAGCGAGTTACTTAGGCGTATACCTCAATCTCTCAGTCGATTACGCAAACGGCTAATTACGAATAAAAAAAATGTTGCTTTTTGTTATTTATTAACTTAAGTGAACGGATTTAACTTTCATTTCAGCGTAATATTGCAGTATTAATAACCGCAAAAATAAATAGAGATGATTACAAAAAAAATGAAAATTAAAATAGCAAGTGTGCTGTTTAGTTTATTTCTAATTCAAACCTTGTTAAGTTGTAATAAAGACGATGAGCCAAAGATTTCTTCCAAAAAGATAGTATTCAAAGCCGAAGCATCATCCGGTGTGTTAGTCAATATGGTGGTATATGGTTTCGATACCGACCTAACAACTATTTCAAGTGCAAATGTCCAAACATGGACAAGTCAGGAAATCACTTTACCTGCCAATTATAATGTCGCCACCATCACTGCCAATGCTATGGGTACAAATGCTACATCTACATTAAAAGTGAAAATTTTTATAGATGGTGTAGAGAAAAAAGTAAGTACCAGTACCGGAACAGCTTTGTCTGCAACTGCACAGTATAACTTAAAATAATGCTTATGTTGGCTAAAGTTGTTCATCGCGCTTCGGCAGTATTTATCAGTATTTTTGTTCTAATACATTTGCTGAATCATGTGTGGGGTGTTTTAGGAGCGGAAGACCATATCAATATGATGAATAACTTACGGGTATATTACCGAAATTCTGTTGCTGAAATGCTATTATTGGCAAGTGTGGTTATTCAAATGATTTCAGGGATAAAGCTATGTGTACTCAATAAAACCCAAACAAAAACGAGTTCTGAAAAATTACAACAATGGACAGGACTGTATCTATTGTTTTTTCTTGTCATTCATGTATCTGCTGTACTTGGAGCAAGGCTGTTATTTCATTTAGACACCAATTATTATTTTGGGGTAGCAGGTATCAATACCTTTCCGTTAAACCTGTTTTTTATTCCTTATTACACATTAGCTATTATTTCTTTCTTTGGACACATTGCTACAATTCATAGCAAGAAAATAAAACAAAATATTTTCGGCCTGACTCCCGCAGAACAATCAACGATTATTTTAATTTTGGGAGGGTGTTTGACAGTTATAATATTCTATGGGCTAACAAATCATTTTCATGGTGTTGAAATTCCAAAAGAATACAACGTGTTAATTGGAAAATAAAGCCGAGAATGCTAGTCATATCATACCTACCACTAACATTATGCCGTATAGAAAAAAGCCCGTCGTGTACGATAATACAGGTCGGGCTTTTTGCTATACGGTGTTCAGCGACTCCGGTACTTTTGTGTAGGAGGTTTTGTAGGTTTTTTCCTTAGGGGATTGCTAGGTTTTGTGGCTGCTGATTGAGATGTAGCAGCATAGTTGGCGCACTTTTGGTAACTTTTGTTGCATAACTTCCCTTACCCATAATATCGAGCTATTTTCTTTCTGTCATGTTTTGTGGTTTATAGGTTGGCGCTGTGTAGACTTATTCTTGGAGATGCCCTACATCGGGGTCTAAACTGATCCACTTGCACCAGTTCAACTCCTTTATTAGCTACATTCACATATGTAGCCACTAGTTCCATCCGTCCGTCTTTGCACGTGCTGCATTTCTTGATATCTACACCATATTTCATCGCAGCCAATACGGCCACTGGCAAGGCTACTTTCTTAGCTGGGGCTGTTATACGCAATTGCTCGCAAATCTTTTTCAGCCGCTCCCCTTTGTGCTGATGGCTCAAAAAAACCGCTGTGTCGTATCTTTACAAATCCCTTGGGCAAGATATGCTGCTCAAAGCGGCGCAAGAATTCTTCGTGGCTCAAGGTCATCAACTTCTGCTTATGCTTATCCTGATAATCTTTATACGAAAAAGTAATGCTATCGTCTGTAATGGCTTTGATGCGATGGGTACTGATGGCGACTTTGTGCGTATACCTGCCCAAGTATTCCATAATCTGTTGCGGACCGCCAAAAGGCGCTTTGGCATACACATTCCACTTCTTAAATCTCACTTTTCGTATCAATTCGTGGAATATATTTTCATCTTCAATCTTCAATAATTTTTGCTGATGATACTGTTGTATTTTATCCAAAAAATAGCCTTTAAAGATCTTTTCCATCGCCCGTCTTGGAAACAGAAAGTTGCCCTGTCGGCGCCGCTCTACTTGCCATTTTCCTTCCGATGACAAGCCTCCTCCTGTTACAATACAGTGCACATGCGGATGAAATGTAAGGTCTTGACCATTAGTGTGCAAAATGCTCACTATCCCTGGTGTGACGCCCATATATTTTTTATCCATACCTAATTTTCTGATCGTATAAGTGCTCGCTTCAAATAGCAGCGTAAACAACAATCTTCGATTGCCCATAACGATACTTCTGAGTTCTTGCGGCAGCGTAAACACCAGATGAAAATACGTCGTAGGCAGCAGTTCACTCATGCGATCTTGCAACCATTGTTCTCTTTTGAGTCCGCCACAATTAGGACAATGGCGATTGCCACAGCTGTGGTATTGGTGGTGCTGATGCGTGCAACTTGCGCAACGATACAGATGCATACCCAAGCCTGCGGTATGACAATCTGCTAGCCTTTTCAATATGTGTTGGCTGTAAGCATTGTATATTTGAGCACTTGCATGTCCAAATATTTTGCGCTGCAATAGTGATTTAATTTGCGCTTGCTCCATCTACCAAATGATCTAAGGGAGAAACAATACCCAACTGTGTATGCTGTTGCAAATGCAGGTAAATCATCGTAGTTTCCAGCTTGCTATGCCCCAATAATGTTTTGATAACATGGATGTTATTACCTTGATTGAGCATGTGTGTGGCAAAAGAATGCCTCAAGGTATGGGCGGTAAACCGACCACTTTCAAATCCTGCTTTACGCATAGCACTATTTACCACCAGTTGCATGCTGCGCACATGAATGGCTCTTTGGGTTTGAGTACTGGTGAAAAGGTATTGCGCTGGTTTGCCTGAAGCTACATAATATTGTCGCAATAGTGATAGCAGATAATCGGGAAGCAAGGTAAACCGATCTTTAGCACCTTTTCCCTGCACCACTTTGATGCGTTTGTTACCGCTATCTATATCGCAAATACTTAGGTTGCACACCTCGCTGATGCGCAGACCACAGCCATACAATAAGCCTACCACACAGCGTTCTTTCAAACTCAAATCTGCTTGAAACAAATGCTACACTCGACTTTCGGACATAATATCTGGCAGCAGAAATTGCTTTTTGGGATACAAATTACTCGGCACAATGTAGTCTGACGGCATTACTTTCTTAAAAAAGAAACTACAGCTTTGGGCGACACTTCTACACTTAGCACGACCCACTTTATGATTGGCTTTGATAAAAATCAAATAATCTTCGATATGCTGCTGTCGCAAGTCTTCAACTGGTAAATGATTGTAATACTTAAACAGGAGCGTGAGTTCTTGGAGGTAGTTACGCACGGTGCCCTTGCCATAATCTTGAAGTTGCAGCAATTGTAGTGTTTTCTCCAACCAAAATTGCGCGCTGTTGTTAAGCGTTTTTAAAGAAATTTCATTACCTTTCATTATTAAATTTTTTTAATGAAAAGTAAAGGTGATATTTTTCGGTGGATGTTCATGCGTTACCGCACTCACCGAAGGTGTCGCTTGAACAAGCAGTTTGGCAAAAGAGCGAAGTTTCGTCTAAGTTGAAAGTTCCGTCTTCATATGTCGCCAATGCTGTGAGCATTGGCTTTTTTTCTTAATTTAGCCAACGGCTCACAGCATTGGCTACGTTCGTGCAAAATTGAAGCTATCCGCTTCGATTTTCCGCCACTACGCCAAGCGCCAAAACGTTATCGGCAACCCTACCAGACCACCGTGCAGACATCAACGGACAGACATCAAACAGAAAAATTGCCAACGCTTCGCAAAATTAAAAGAGGTGTTTGCCACCACACAAGCCGACACAAAAACACCACATTTAATTTTGCCCCAACCAAGCCCACCCACCACCCTAACAAAATTGTAACTTTGCAAAATGGAAGAATTACAACAGATAACAGAGTTTAAGACATCACCCGAATTAGTAGAAAAATTACAACAATACAGCATACAAAAAACCTATAAAGCAGGCAACATTATTCTAAACGAAAATGCACACATTCGCTCTATTCCTATTGTTACCAAAGGAACTTTGAAAGTTATCCGAACAGAGGAAGACGACAGAGAAATTTTGTTGTATTACATCAAAGCAGGCGAAAGCTGTATAATGTCGTTTCTTGGCGGTTTGCACAATGAAACAAGTAAAGTAAAAGCGGAAGTTGAAGACGATGCTGAAATACTTTTTTTACCTATTGAAAAAGTATCGTTGTTCATCAAAGAATATCCGCAATGGTTAGATTACATTTTCCGTTTATATCACAAACGTTTTGAAGAATTATTGGAAATTGTAAACGCCATTTCTTTCAAAAAAGTAGATGAAAGAATGTTGGACTTGCTCCACAAAAAAGTTGAGCTCACAGGAAACAAAACCTTGAATATAACCCACGAACAATTAGCCAACGAGTTAGGAACTGCCCGTGTTGTGGTTTCCCGATTGTTAAAACAATTAGAAGAAATCGGAAAAGTGAAGTTGGGCAGAAACAAAATTACGCTTGTGTAACAAAAGTGGCTGTATAGGTTTTTGAGTTGGTGCAATTTTGCGGCATCAATTTCAAAAATCTATGGAAATAGCGGGTTATTTAGCATCAATTTTTATCGGTGTTGCATTAGGGTTAATTGGTGGCGGTGGTAGTATTCTTACCGTTCCTGTTTTGGTTTATCTGTTTAGCGTAGATGCAGTTTTGGCAACTGCCTATTCGCTGTTTATTGTCGGAACGACAAGCGTTGTAGGTTCATTTTCATACTTCAAAAAAGGTTTGGTTAATATCAAAACGGCTGTTGTGTTCGGTATTCCGTCCATTGCAGCCGTTTTCCTTACAAGGGCATTTATCGTTCCTGCCATTCCAAACGAAATTTTTAATGTCGGAAATTTTACCATTACCAAAAGTATTTTGCTGATGTTGCTTTTTGCCGTGCTGATGATTTTCGCTTCTTACAGTATGATTAAAAAGGATAAAAAATGTTGCGATGAAGAACCACAAAAACAGAAATTCAATTATCCGCTAATTCTTGTTGAGGGAACAGTTGTAGGAATTTTGACAGGACTTGTTGGTGCAGGTGGCGGCTTTTTAATAATTCCTGCGATGGTTGTGTTGAGCAAATTACCAATGAAAGAAGCCGTAGGAACATCCTTAGTAATCATCGCAGCAAAATCATTGATTGGTTTCTTTGGCGAAAGTGGCGAAACCGTGATTGATTATATTTTCCTTGCAAAAGTAACAGCCTTTGCCATTGTCGGAATTTTTATCGGAATGGCACTTTCTAAAAAAATTGACGGCTCAAAACTCAAACCTGCATTTGGTTGGTTTGTGTTGGTAATGGGCATTTACATCATCATCAAAGAAACTTTGCTGAAATAAATTTTCGCTTGTGTAACTAATGTAACTGTAAACAAGAAAACGACTTAGCAATTTTGCATCATCACACAATAAAAATAAAGAACAATGAAAGTAGAACAAATTTATACAGGGTGTTTGGCACAAGGTGCTTATTACATCACTTCCAATGGCGAAGCAGCCATTATTGATCCATTGCGTGAAACACAACCTTACATTGAAAGATTGGAAAAAGATGGTGTAACACTCAAATACATATTTGAAACACATTTTCACGCTGATTTTGTTTCGGGACATATTGATTTGAGTAAAAAAACAAATGCACCCATTGTGTATGGTCCCACTGCTCAGCCTGAATTTGAGGCCATAGTTGCAGCGGATAATCAAATCTTTGAATTGGGCAAGGTAAAAATTAAAGTGATTCATACGCCTGGTCACACAATGGAAAGTTCTTGCTTTTTATTGATTGACGAAAACGGCAAAGAAACAGCATTGTTTAGTGGCGATACGCTTTTCTTGGGCGATGTAGGCAGACCCGATTTAGCACAAAAAGCAGCGAATATGACACAAGAAGAATTGGCGGGTTTGCTTTACGAAAGTTTATACAACAAAATTTTACCGTTGCCCGATGATGTAACCGTTTATCCTGCACACGGTGCAGGTTCGGCTTGCGGAAAAAATATGATGAAAGAAACGGTTGATACATTGGGCAATCAAAAGAAAATGAACTATGCTTTAAATCAGCCGAGCAAAGAAGCATTTATCAAAGCTGTTACAGACGGTTTACTTCCGCCACCTGCCTACTTTGGAATGAACGTAGCAATGAACAAAAAGGGTTACGACACTTTTGATGAAGTTTTGAAACACGGAATGAAAGAACTTTCAGCAGCAGAATTTGAAGCAGCAGCCGAAACAACAGGTGCATTAGTTTTAGACACACGAAGCGACAAGGATTTTGCAAAAGGTTTTATTCCGCAATCTATCAATATCGGTTTGAGTGGCGACTTTGCCCCTTGGGTGGGTGCGATGATTGTGAATGTAAAACAACCTATTTTGTTAGTTACTGACAAAGGAAAGGAAGAAGAAGCCGTTACACGTTTGAGCCGTGTAGGGTTTGATAATGTATTAGGACATCTGAAAAATGGTTTTGATACTTGGAAAAACGCAGGGAAAGAAACCGACACCGTAAACCGTATCACACCGGAACAATTTGCATCGGAAGTAAAAATAGGTGAAAGCAAAATAATAGATGTTCGTAAAGAAAGCGAATATGCAGCCGAACACATCGAAGAAGCCTTTAGCAGGCCATTGGCCTATATCAACGATTGGGTTAAAGACATCAATCCGCAGGAACATTTTTACTTACATTGTGCAGGAGGCTACCGCAGTATGATTGCAGCGAGCATTTTACAGGCAAGAGGTTACAGAAACTTTACAGAAGTTGAAGGCGGTTTCAATGCCATTGCAAAAACCAATGTTCCTAAAACCAACTTCGTATGTCAAAGCAAAGTGTTAAACTAATTTTCATCATAATAACAGTAATAGCAATGTTTGGAATTTTCAAAAATATGTTTGCACCAACAGACAACAGCGGATTGAAAGAAGCCGTGAAAAATGGTGCGTTTTTAGTGGACGTTCGCACACCTGCCGAGTTTTCGGCAGGTAGCGTAAAAGGTGCGGTAAATATTCCGTTGGACAAAGTACCAAGCCAATTATCCAAATTCAAAAACAAGAAAAGCATCGTTGTTTTTTGCAGAAGTGGTAGCCGTAGCGGACAGGCAAAAAGCATTTTGGAACAAAATGGCTTTCAAAATGTAATCAATGGCGGAACGTGGCAAAACGTAAATAAGGCAGCAAATGAATAAAGAAGAAAAAGACTTACAATGTTGCGTTACGCAATGCGAAACCTCCGAAGGAAGCAACGGAGTTAATCCGCTTGACCAAAACTATTGGAACGAACGTTGGCAAAAAAACGAAATAGGTTGGGACATCGGGCAGGCTTCGCCTGCCATTACCGAGTTTATGATACAATACCCGAATAAAAATGCAAACATTCTCATTCCGGGTTGTGGCAATGCTTACGAAGCGGAATTTTTAATTGTAAACGGTTTTACAAACATCACATTGATTGACATTGCACCGAAAGCCGTTGAAACATTGGAAGAAAAATTTGCCGATAAACCGCAAGTAAAGGTTTTGTGCGAAGATTTTTTTCAACACAAAGGCAATTACGATTTGATTATTGAGCAAACATTCTTTTGTGCTATTCCGCCTTTTCGCAGAAAAGAATACGCAGAAAAAACAGCTTCGTTGCTCAACGAGAACGGTAAAATAATCGGTGTGTTGTTTGACAGAACTTTTGATAATCCATTTCCACCATTTGGCGGTTGCCCTTGCGAATACAAGCCCATTTTTAAGCCGCATTTTACCATTAAAGCAATGGACGAATGTTACAACAGTATTCCACCAAGAGCAAAATCAGAAGTATTTATTAACCTAATCAAAAAGTAAATGCAATGAAAAAAAATATGGGAACAACAGACAAAGCAATTCGGATACTTATTGCAGTTGTAATTGGTGTGTTGTATTTCACAAATACCATTTCGGGAACATTGGCAATCGTGTTGGGCATTTTAGCCGTAGTGTTTTTGCTCACTTCGTTTATCAACTTCTGTCCGTTGTATCTACCTTTCGGCATTAACACTTCAAAAAAGAAAAAGTGATGTCACACAACATAGCAGTAGAAAATATAAAATGCGGTGGCTGTATGAACAGTATTAAAACCGCTTTGAAAAATTAGTGGTGTAGAAAATGTAAGCATTGACAAAGACACTGAAACAGTAACCATTGATGGAACATCAGACAAAAATATTTTAGTGCAGGAACTTTCAAAATTGGGTTATCCAGAAAAAGGAAACAATACATTATTGAAACAAGCAAAATCATACATCAGTTGTGCAATCGGAAAAATGAATGAACAATGAAAGAGTATTTAAAAACTTGGGATTTTATGCGTGTGTTGCGTTTAGCAATGGGCATATTCATTATTGTTCAAGGCATTTCAGCAAAAGAATGGTTGTTTGTCGGAGCAGGTGTTTTGTTTTCGCTAATGCCAATTCTAAATATCGGTTGTTGCGGTGTTGCGGGTTGCAACACGCCTGTTTCAAAAAGCAGTAAGAAAATAGAAGATATAACCTATGAAGAAGTTCGCTAAAAAACATTTGCTCACCATCATTGGTGTATTTGTTGGAGCAATAGCAGGCTATTTTTATTGGCAACAAGTAGGTTGCAATTCGGGAAGTTGTGCCATCACTTCAAACCCGACTAACAGCACTATTTACGGTTCAATTATGGGCGGACTTATGTTTTCAATTTTTCAAAACAATAAAAACAAAACAGTATGACATTTCAGGAAATAATAAATCAGGACAAACCTGTATTGGTGGATTTTTTTGCGACTTGGTGCGGTCCGTGTAAAATGATGTCGCCCATTTTAGACGATGTTAAAAAACGTGTTGGCGAAAATGCAAGCATCATCAAAATTGATGTGGACAAGAATCCGCAAGCGGCTGCAACTTATCAGGTACGTGGTGTGCCAACACTTATTTTGTTCAAAAACGGTAAACCACTTTGGCGACAATCGGGAGTGGTTCCTGCAAACGAGTTGGAAAAATTGATTAACGAAAACAAGTAAAAAGAAAAAATGATAGAATTTATAAAACAACCTTGGCCGTGGTATGTTGCGGGACCGTTAATCGGCTTAACCGTTCCTGCACTTTTAATTATTGGCAACAAATCTTTTGGTATCAGTTCATCGCTACGCCACATTTGTGCTTCGTGTATGCCTGCCAACATTCCGTTTTTTAAATACGACTGGAAAAAAGAAGTATGGAATTTGTTTTTTGTGTTCGGTATTTTTTTGGGTGGAGCAATAGCTATTAATTTGTTGTCAAATCCTAATCCAATTGAAGTTAATCCAAAATTAGCCCAAGAATTAGCAGGTTACGGCATTACAAATTTCAACAACCTTGTTCCAGAAGACATTATAAATTGGCAATCGCTATTTACGCTGAAAGGATTTTTGCTTATGGTAGTCGGTGGCTTTTTAGTGGGTTTCGGTACTCGCTACGCAGGTGGTTGTACAAGCGGACACGCCATTATGGGTTTGTCCAATTTACAACTTCCGTCATTGATTGCTACCATTAGTTTTATGATTGGCGGTTTCATTATGGCTAATCTTATTTTACCAATCATTCTTTCACTTTAACTAAAACAGAAATGCAACAAAATACAGACATAGAAAAAGATTTACAGCTTCGTGAGTTAGATGCAATGTGCGTAAATGAAAGTCGTTTGGAACACAGGTGGTATCACAATTTGAAATACTTATTCGTAGGAATTTTATTCGGCATTGTATTCGTAAAAGCCGAAGTCGTTAGTTGGTTTCGCATACAAGAAATGTTTCGCTTACAGTCGTTTCATATGTATGGAATAATAGGAAGTGCCGTTGTTGTCGGTATGATTTCCGTTTTCTTGATTAAAAAGTTCAACATCAAATCCATTTATGGCGAACCGATTAAAATTTCTCCCAAAGAATTTAATAAAGGACAAATCTATGGCGGTTTAATCTTCGGATTTGGTTGGGCAATTACCGGTGCTTGTCCCGGTCCGTTGTTTGCACAAATCGGAACAGGTGCAACCGTTATTGCCGTTACGCTTTTAAGTGCCATTGCAGGAACTTGGGTTTATGGATATTTAAGAGAAAAACTTCCTCACTAAAATGCATTTATGAATTGGATTAATCGATTGCTTTTAACAGCAATATGGATTTCTATTACCCAAACTTCACAGGCACAACAACATTACAATGCTTGGTTTCGCAGCACTTTGAGCGTTCCTGTTGGCAATAAATTTAAAATAGATAATGAGTTTCAGCACAGACGACAAAACGGATTTAACAATGCGGATATGTTTGACAGAAACTTGATGTTCACATACAGAAATTGGGTGCATTATCAACACAATGAAGATGTAAAGTTTTCACTTTCGCCATTCGCCTATTTTTCCAATTACAAAATCATACAAAAAAAAAGTGATAAAGTTGCAAGTCCAAACAACGAAATTCGCTTTTCTGCAGCAATTGAACTGCACCACGTAATTGTGAAAAGGTTTTACATCGTGGACAGAACAGCGATTGAATACCGAATGTTTGATAATAACCAATCAAACATCACACGACTAAGAAACCGTTTTGGTTTCCGTTATGACTTTACCGACAAAATAAAACTTTCAGTTTTTGACGAATTGCTTTTTAACCTTTCAGACACAACACAATATCATTTCTTTGACCACGACAGAATTGGAGTAACCCTTGAATACAAAGTTTTACCCTATCTGAAATTTGACATCGGTTATATCCACATTGCCCGACTGCCTTTGACAAGCACAACCAAACTACACGAAAATAACATCTTTTTAAATCTGACTTATCAGTTACACAAACGGACAAAGACAACCAAAGCCCACGCTATTGGGTAGCACATTTACGAATATTATTTTTATTAGTTTTATCGGTATTCGTGATTTAAAAATTGCATTTTTGCAACCGCACAAACCCAACAGAAAAATGCAAAAGAGCTACCCAACCAACGCACCGACAACACCCGACAGACAAACAACGGACGAAAGAAGGGCAGCCGATAACAAGGGCTTGGCGAAATGCGGGGTGATGTGCTACGTATGAACATTTGTGCTAAATTTGAACTTTGGTGCTTCGGTTAAAGTGTTGTGCTGAAAAGCCCCCACTACGCCAAGAGCCAAAACGTTGATATTTCATTCTTACATCACAGAAATTTTGTATCTTAGCATCATAGCAATTGCAGCTAGAACGTATGTCAAACCAGTGAGCGATTCGGTGAGTTGGGAAAAGGGATGGTTGTAAAACATTGATAAAGAGATTGCTGCCCGATAGGTTCGATTCCCCTACGGGCTACAGGAAATAAGAAAAGTTGGTTTAAAGCAATACTGCTGGACACCAACTTTTTTTCGTTTGCGAGTATCATGGAGTATCGTCCAAATTAGCCGTTTTGTTTCCCCTATAGCTTCCCCTGTTTTCTCTCAGCCTTTTAAAGCCATTTGTAAACCGTGCTACGTATTACTATGCAGTGTCATGTAACAGAGTGAATGGACTAAAATGCATAACTGCCGAATAAATATATATGTTACAGATAAAGAATTCGCGTTAGCATGTTGAAGATGATATTGTTGTGTATATTCCAAAATTAGCGACAACCTTAAAAAGAAACAATATTGAAAATTATAGCAGCTAAAATAGGACGATTAGTTTTCGTAAAATACTTGTTGAATCAAGCAGAAATTAGTAAGGATTTAGACCATCCTATTTACTCTTTAGCTATTTTGACTTCACACGATGCAGTTGAATGTTATTTACAACTCGTCTACGAACAATTAACAGGGAAAGCAAAATTGAATGGTAATCAAATTCTTGACAACTATTCTGGAAAGATTAACGAAATTCTCCAAACAGATAAAAAGTCACAATAAACAAAGCATTCATAAAAAAAATCAACGCCCTAAAAAATTAACTTAAACACGCAACAATATTTATAGATAAAAAGAACATTTAAAATTTAAAATGAAAACAAGTAAAGAGACTTTTTATATTATAACCGGAGGTCCGGGTGTCGGAAAAACAACCCTGATTAATGAACTAAATAACTTAAGTTGCTATTTATATTTATTGATTTATAGATCATTACACCGTTTTGTTTAATGTGTAGGCCATTATAAAAAGTACTATTTTCATTAGGAACCCCTTGAAGGTTACAGCGTGTACCTTTC
>Ga0222419_100733_pt1 | contig 19761 bp, 15 predicted proteins | sample 1B20Ametagenome_FD_182474 | JGI IMG/M metagenome (GOLD analysis project Ga0222419, IMG submission 182474) | Enriched microbial communities from leaf-cutter ant dump, University of Wisconsin, Madison, United States - 1B20A (version 2) | ecosystem: Environmental > Terrestrial > Nest > Insects nest... | reverse complement strand
GGGGAGCAGGGCCTGCTTTACCCGGTAGACCCCTCAAGCAAGGGCTCCTGTTTTATCGGAGGCAATGTCGCACACGGCTCCGGCGGCCCCAGGGTGGTCAAATACGGTACGATCCGCGAATACATTCTCAACCTGGAAGTTGTATTGCCGACCGGTGAGATCATCTGGACAGGCGCAAATACGCTGAAATATGCTTCGGGGTACAACCTCACGCAGCTAATGATCGGTTCAGAAGGTACGCTGGGTGTGGTAACCAAGATCGTGACTAAGCTGCTCCCCAAAACACAGCATACCGTGCTGATGCTGGCCTCCTTTGCAGAAAATGAAAAAGCCTGCGCCGCAGTATCTGCCATCTTCCGCGCCGGAGTTACGCCTTCGGCGCTGGAATTTATGGAAAGAAAAGGCGTAGAGTGGGTCATTAAATATGACGACATCCGCTTTGACCTCAAGGACGGGGCAAATGCGTTCCTGCTGATCGAGTTTGACGGCGATGACATGGACGTCATTTTCAAGGATTGCGAAAAAGTAAACGGGGTACTGGAAGCATTTGATTGCAGTGACGTGCTTTTTGCAGATACCGCACAACAGAAAGAAGAGCTCTGGCGCATGCGCCGTACCATGGCAGAGTCAGTCAAATCAAATTCGGTCTATAAAGAGGAAGATACTGTTGTGCCGCGTGCCGCCCTGCCCAGGCTGATCAACGGGATCAAGGAGATCGGGTCCAGGTACGGATTTGAAAGCGTATGCTACGGCCATGCAGGTGACGGCAACCTGCACATCAACATCATCAAAGCAGGCATGAGCGATCTTGACTGGAAGAACAAGCTCAAAGACGGCATCCGGGAGATCTTTGTCCTGACAGCAGCGCTAGGTGGTACCCTCTCCGGCGAACACGGGATAGGATTGGTGCAAAAAGAGTTCATGCCCATCAAGTACAGCGAAGTGCACCTCAGCCTGATGCGCGCGATCAAAAAAGTATTCGATCCCAATGCCATATTAAATCCCGGAAAGATCTTTTGATTTTCCTCACCGCAGATTTATAGGTTCAGATGAGTTGTTTGTGTTTTTCAGAAGAGCTGCTCAAAGATCAACATCTTATTTCTTTCATGCTCAGGGATCGGTGTTGAAGTCCTGGTTGTATAATCAAAGGCAACACAAACTGTTTTACCCCGGTTGCAGATGATCTCATCCCCGTCCTTGAGCTTGACCAGGAGGTATTCCAGGTCAAAGCTTGTTTTTCCGATCCTCGAAGTGCGCACATACATGCTGATCTTATCATCGACCAGGATAGGCCTGAGGTAGTCCAGTGAGGCATTGGCAATCACAACTCCCGTTTTTTGCCAGTCCCACTGTATGGCCTGCTTCCAGTATTTGCCCCTGGCGATTTCCATGTAAGTAAAATACACAGCATTGTTAACATGGCCCATCATATCAAAATCGGCAAAACGGGTTTCCAGACTGGTCTTATACTTAAAGCTGTCTAATTGATTGATAGACTCTGTCGTTTTGTCTTGTTGTTTTGGCTTTTTATGCCAAATTGTCTTAAAAATCATAAATTATGGGGCTGGTACAAGGTTTGAATATATGGTTAGTATAAAAATTAAAAAAATAGACAGGAGATTATACCATGACACTAGTAAAATTTAACAACAGAACCAGGAACACGGCACCTTACTTTAACAATGTTTTCGATTCTTTGTTTAGCGAAGCGATCAATAAAAATCTGACCGTAAACAAAGTTCCAGGAGTAAACATTCTGGAGACCGAAAAAGATTACAAAATTGAGCTGGCTGCACCAGGCTTGCAAAAGGAAGACTTCCAGATCAACGTAAAAAAAGACACCCTATCTGTTTGGGTAGAGAAAAAAGAAGCAGAAACAGAAGTGAAAAAGGATTATACCCGCAAGGAATTTGAATACCATTCCTTTGCCAGGTCGTTTGTACTGCCTGAAAGTGTAAATGCAGACAGCATTACTGCAGCGTATGTCGACGGGATCCTGAACATTACCATCGGCAAAGACGATGCGAAATCACAAAGCAAAGAGATTAAAGTTTCATGATAAGGTAGCGTTTGGTTTTTTGGTTGAGAGGGGCATGCGGCAGCATGTCCCTTTTTTTGCCATTTTCAGATCAGGTCCTACATTAGTCCTCAACAATTTTGGACTGGTCATGGACTGGTCATGGACTGGTCTTCATCTGGTCATGGACTGGTTTACCAGTAAAATATAAGGTTTTTAGGAGTCTTACGGCAGTCTGTGACCAGTTATCTATTATAGAGGAACAATAGATGACCAGTTCCCCCCTCGGGGAAGGATATTGACAAAAAATCTTGTACGGGGGGCGGGTTGTCCTTAAGAATAACCCAGGATTTTGAGGACCTGCTTGCTGTTCTGCTCTTCACCAAATACTTCAAAGTTGAAAGTCTCATCGCGGTTGCGGCGGATGATGACATGCTTTGGACTGGGCAGCAGGCAATGGTGTATGCCTCCGTAACCGCTCAGCACTTCCTGGTACGCCCCGGTATTGAAAAAGCCCAGGTACTGCACTTTCCGCGTCTTTGGCATGAACACGCTGTTCATGTGCGCTTCCTGGTTATAGTAATCCTGGCCGTCGCAGGTGATGCCGCCCAGGTTGACCCTTTCGTATTCTGCATCCCAGTTGTTGATGGGCAGCAGGATATATTTTTGGTTCAGTGCCCAGACATCTGGCAGATTGGTGATAAAGGAGCCGTCCAGCATCAGCCATTTTTCCCGGTCGTTCTGCTGCTTGCGTCCCAGTACTTTATACAGGATGCCTGAAGCTTCTGCCACGGTATATTTTCCAAATTCTGTGATGATGTCCGGTTCTACCACGTCATGCTCCGCACAGATCTCCTTGATCCGCTTCACGATCTCATTGACCATGTATTCATAGTCAAAATCAAATACCAGTGAGTCCTTGAAAGGCATACCGCCGCCTATGTCGAGGGTATCCAGTTCAGGGTTGATCTTTTTGAATTTGCAGTACAGGGTTACATATTTTTCCAGTTCGTTCCAGTAGTAAGGGGTGTCTGAGATCCCTGAGTTGATGAAGAAATGGAGGAGCTTGACCCTGAAATTTGGATTTGCGGAGATCTTGTTGTTGTAAAAGTCAATTACATCTTCCATGCGCACACCCAATCGCGAGGTATAAAATTGCGAATCGGGCTGTTCTTCTGCCGCGATACGGATGCCCAGGTTGCAGGGCGTATCCATTTCCACTTCGTCGTCAAAGAGATTGAATTCTTCCTTATTGTCCAGCACCGGGATGATGTTCTTGTAGCCGTCGTGCAGCATGTCAATGATGTACTGCTTGTACTGGTAGGTTTTAAAGCCATTGCAGATGACGGTGATGTCCTTGGTCAATGCACCTTTCTTCTCCAGTGCCTCGATCATCGGCATGTCAAATGCAGAGGAGGTCTCCAGGTGGATGCCGTTCTTGAGTGCCTCCTCCACAATGTGCTTAAAGTGTGAGCTTTTGGTGCAGTAGCAGTATTTGTAGTCGCCCCGGTAATTGTTCTTCAGGATAGCGGTCTGGAAGAGGATCTTTGCCTGCTGGATCTTTTTGGTGATCATCGGCAGGTAAGTGAAACGCAAGGGAGTACCATAGGTTTCGATCATTTCCATGAGGTTGAGGTCCTGGAAATACAATTCATCGTCTATCACACTGAAGCCTTCCTGTGGAAAGCCGACACTGAGATCAAGGAATTCGGAGTAACTCTGCATTTATGCTTAAATATTTTTGCAAAAATGTAATTTTAAATTGAGAATTGACTTCAATAAAAATATTTTTACTGTCAAAAAGGGAGCCGTTTCAGCGCTCGTCCAGGTGGATCTCGGCCAGCATGCACCTGGCACTGCCGCCACCATTCTGTTCAATGACGTATAGTGCCGGGCTGATGATCCTGCCCTGAAGCTCAAGCTGACCGACCTGTTCTGGCCGGAGGGAGCGCAGCGCCTGCGCTGACATCACCAGCAAGTGTTCACCAGCATTGTTTTTTATTTCCAGCATATTCCCTGCAAAATGGTTCATCTGCTCCAGGCTTATCGGGAGGAGTGTTTTGCCACTAGCCTGGATGCTGCTGGCCACTTTCTGCCGGTCTGCGGTGTCTGGCAGGGCATCCAGGCATACCACGGCAAAGCTGCTGCCAATGCACATCATCACATTGGTATGGTAGATGGGAAAGCCGTTTGCATCTGCTGCGCTGAAGGCTACCGGCAGATAGCCGCTGCGGTTGCAGAAGTCTGCAAGCACTTCCTGGCTGGTCCGCAGAGAGAGGCAGGCATAGGCGATCTTGTTTTCACGGTCCAGCACCATGCTGCCGGTTCCTTCCAGGTATTGCTCCTGTGCTTCGTAGCCGGACAGGTCGGTGACGCGGCCGATCCTGAACTTCCTGCCCAGGATGTCCAGGATGTCTTGTCTGCGCTCGGGGCGCCGGTTTTCAGCATACATGGGGTATAGGTACACTTCGCCGTTTTCGTGGAAAGAGATCCAGTTGTTCGGGAAAATGGAATCCGGGGTTTCCGGGTCGGGCGTGTCATCAATAACGGTTACGTCTACGCCGTTTTTCCTGAGCAATGCCGCAAAGTCATCAAATTCCCTGAGGGCTTGCTGCTGTACATCCTGCTGTACGGATACCTGCTGAAATTTGTTATTGCCTGCTGTCTGTGTGTTGAATTTAAAGTCAACGGGACGGATCATTAAAATATGGCTCGTGATCTGCATTTTAAGGTTGTTTTTTGGACATCGGTTTAAAGTTTGTCCCTCAATATGGGGAGGCTCATGCAATGGAAGCCGCCGCGTGCGCGTGACAGTTCTGCGGAAGGCATCAGGATCAGGGTATCGGTGATGCTTTCCGTGCTGATGCGGTCGTTTTCCAGGTCGCTGAGCAGGTCTTTTACATGGATGACCTTAAAGCCGTTGCTTTTAAAGGCTTCTACGGTCTTGTCGTTGCGGTCGTAGCCCAGCACGACGCCTTCCTTGATGGCCAGCAGGTTGCAGGAGTCTGTCCATTGCTCGCGCGCATCATAGGGAAATGAGCCGTTGCCGCTGTAGATGAACTGGGTCGGTGCGGTGCTGTGCAGGTCGTTCTGGCTGATGTCGTCCAGCAGGTCTTCTATGCTTTCAAAGCTGCGGGGGGCTGTTTTTCCTTTGCTGAACTGCAGGATCTCTGTGATCTCTTTCCGGTCGGGTTCTGTAAGGTAATCGATCGGTCCGGCCGGGGTCTCCTGGTGGTTTCTGCCAACTGAGCTCAGCAAGGTCCAGACGTGGCGCTTGACCTGGGTGAAAATGGTGTCGATATGCATGAAATCCCGCTTGTTAGGGATCTTGACGATGGTGATCTTGCTGACGACGTTGTGTTCGAAAAGCAGCTTGATGGCCTCACTGGCCCCGTAAGGCGAGGTTCTTTCACTACAGCCGATCAGGATGTGGTCCGGACTGACCGTCATGACGTCTCCGCCTTCCAGGGTCGCGCGCCGGTCATCTTCTTCTCCGGGCCTCAGGAAATGCTGGACGGGGTCTGGGATTTCCAGTACCTTATCGGTGTATCCGCTGAACATGGGGTGGTTAAAGAAGATGTAGCGCATCAGCAGGGTTTCCCGGCTGCGTGCTTTTTTGGCCGGTTTGTTCAGCAAAATGTGCTGGTTGATCGTAATGCCTACATCCCTGGTAAAGATCAGGTTCGGGATCGGGGCAAAGATCATCTGGTCATCGTTGAGACTGCCCGAGATGAAGGTCCTGGCCAGTTCCTTAGGATCGGTCTCCAGCATCTGCTGCTGCATTTTGTAGGTGCATCCTTCTATCGCGCAGACGGCCGCAGTAAGCTTTTTGCGGACAGAGGTATCTTCCAGGATGTCTGACAGCAGGTTCTCGACTTCTATTACTGACGTGGAGTGGTGAAAGTCCGGATGGTCAGGTTTGAAGAAACCCCGGTCTGCGGCGGCCGAATCTATTGCGGACAGCTTGCCTTTGATCCTGCCGGGATCCAGGAAGTACATCAGCAGCTTGACATAATAATCGTATTCTTCTTTCCGGATGGTGTCCAGGTGCACAATGTCTTCGAAGAGCCAGTCCTGTGCCTTGGAAGGGACAACCTTGCCCAGCCCGCTGTCGGGGCTGTGGATCAGTAACCTGCGCAGCGTTCCGATCTCCGTGCCGACATTGACGCTCATGTATTGGTTTTGCTCAGTCATAATAAGTTCTGTAGTTGGACAAAGCTATTTAATTTTTTAGTTAAGTTTGCAGTTATGGATTTTATAGTTTCGGAAGCGCTTAAGGGCATCAGACAACTCTACAATGAGGATGTTCCGGAGGGCGTGATCAGCGTACAGGATACACGCAAGGAGTTTGAGGGCCAGGTAACAATCGTTGTTTTCCCGATCGTACGTTTTTCCAGGAAGTCTCCTGAGCAGACCGCCAATGACCTGGGCAATTACCTGCTTGAGCATGTTGAAGCAGTCACCGCTTTTAATGTGGTAAAAGGTTTTTTAAATCTCAGCATTGCAGATGCTTACTGGATCGACCTGTTCAATAGCACCCTGCTGTCTCCTGCCTTTGGTGTTTTTGAGCCCAATGGTAAAAAGGTCATGGTCGAATATTCTTCGCCCAATACCAATAAGCCGTTGCACCTGGGCCATGTCAGGAACAACCTGCTGGGTTATTCTGTCGCGGAGCTGCTTGCTGCCACCGGGTATGAAGTGATCAAGGTGAATCTGGTCAATGACAGGGGCATCCACATCTGCAAGTCCATGCTGGCCTGGCAGAAATGGGGCAATGGCGAAACGCCGGAAAGTTCCTTTACCAAGGGTGACCACCTGGTGGGTAAATATTACGTGGTTTTTGACAGGGAATATAAACGGGAGATGGAGGAGCTGAAACTGGCCGGGCAAACGGAAGAGGAGGCCAAGAAGAATGCCCCGCTCATCCGTGAGGCCCAGAAGATGCTCCAGGCCTGGGAGGCCGGTGATCCTGAGGTGATCGCTTTATGGAAGACCATGAACGGCTGGGTGTATGAGGGATTTGAGGTCACCTACGCCAACCTGGGGGTTGACTTTGATAAATATTATTATGAGAGCAATACTTACTTGCTGGGCAAGGATACCGTGGAGGAAGGACTGGAAAAGGGTGTGTTCTTTAAAAAGCCGGACGGTTCTGTCTGGATCGACCTGACTGCTGAGGGGCTGGACCAGAAACTGGTGCTGCGTGCCGACGGCACTTCGGTATACATGACCCAGGACCTGGGTACTGCGCAGATGAAATACGATGATTTTGGCATGGATGAGTCGATCTACGTGGTGGGCAATGAACAGGATTATCATTTCAAGGTGCTGTTCCTCATCCTGGAAAAGCTGGGCAAGCCCTGGGCAGGCGGGCTCTATCATTTGTCTTATGGCATGGTAGACCTGCCGAGCGGCAAAATGAAGTCTCGTGAGGGCACAGTGGTGGATGCCGATGACCTGATCGCCGAAATGGTGGAGACCGCCCGGCAAAAAACGGAGCTGCTGGGCAAGGCCGGCGAGTTTGGCGAAGCGGAGAAAGCGCAGTTGTACCGTCATATCGGCATGGGCGCCCTCAAGTATTTCCTGCTGAAGGTGGAGCCCAGGAAGCGGCTGTTGTTCGATCCGAAGGAGTCCATCGATTTCCAGGGCAATACGGGTCCTTTTATCCAGTATACCCATGCCAGGATCAGATCGCTTTTGTCCAAAGCCGGGTTTACGGATTGCAGGGCGGTCGATGCAGTTCTTTCTGCTGAAGAGCGGGACATGATCCTGCTGCTGTCCAAATATCCGGTAGAACTGGCGGAAGCGGCCAAGACACATAGTCCTGCTACGCTGGCCAATTACCTGTATGAGGTGGCCAAGCTGTTCAATAAGTTCTATCATGATATCCCGCCTATCGTTAAGGAGGAGGATGAATTGCTGAAGCAGCACCGCCTGAACCTTTGCGCCGTTACGGCTGATGTGCTGAAGCGCGGTATGAGGCTTTTGGGTATCATCGTGCCGGAAAGAATGTAAGCCTTTTTTTCGTTTGGTTGCTTTAATAATTATATTTTTATAGTAGTTAAAGTCGTACTTTTAGCTTACATGAAATTATATGGAACCGCCATATACCATAGCAGATAAATGCTGGGATGTTTTGCTTGATGCAAATCCCATACCCACGGTATTGTTAAACGCGGATCCTCCTGCTTTTACGGTTGTTTTTGCAAATGAAGCTTATGCGGCGTGGATGGGGCTGGAGCGTGCTCATGCTCATGTTGTGGATACAGGGGAATTGCAGGATACTTTGCAAGAGGTTTTAAGGCATAGGGCAGCACAGAAACAATCTGCGGTAAGGTATGAGTTCCAGTTGTCACAGCCGGGCCGCCCGGCGGTTAGATATGCTGATGTCGACTGTTCGCCATTGCCTGCTGAGGACGGCCGGACCGGGTATATCCTTTGCACTTTTAATGATGTTACGGAGAACATGGAGGCCCGGCAGCGTGAAAAAACCATCCGGGATGAATTTATCAAGCAGGAAAAGGCCCTGACAGACTCGCGCAACCAGTATCAGGCGCTCATTGAATCGGTCGAAGGTGTGGTCTGGGAGGCGGAGGCCAGCACATTTAAGTTTACTTACATCAGCAATAAGATCATCAGCATATTGGGTTATACGCCTGAGCAGTGGCTGAGCGATCCGGATTTCTGGTCGGAACACATCTATGAGGATGACCGGGATTGGGCGGTGATGTATTGCCAGAAACAGACACAGGAGGTTTTGAACCATGTTTTTGATTACCGGATGATCAAAGCGGACGGTGGGATTGTGTGGATCAAGGATCTTGTGTCTGTAATTACCGAAAATGGCGCGCCTAAGCTGCTGAGGGGTGTGATGATCGATGTTACGGAATCTAAGTTGTTGTCCAGCCTGGACCATCTTGAAAAGAATGTACTGGAACTTGCGGCTGACAAGGAGGAGGACCTGCACCGCATCCTGGTGATCTATATGAGGGGTATCGAAAATCTCCTGCCTCATATGAAGTGTTCTTTGCTGCAGGTCAGGGAGGACAAGCTTTATACCCTGGCTGCGCCTTCGCTGCCAGAGGATTATATCGCTGCGATCAATGGGCGGCCGGTGGGTGAGCAGGCTGGGTCCTGCGGCACATCTGCCTATCGCAAGGAAAAGGTGATCGTAACGGATATCTCAACTGATGTTTTGTGGAAGGATTACCGGCATCTCGTGCTGCATCATGGCCTCAGGGCATGCTGGTCTTATCCGATCATCGACAGCGATAACCATGTGCTGGCTGTATTTGGCTTATATTATGACGAGGTGAAGGAGCCTAGTGATCAGGAACAGGTGATCATTGCACGTTCTGCGGCTATTTTGAAGGTCATACTTGAAAACAGGCAGCGTGCCAGGATGATCGAGGAAGCGACCATGCTGATCAGGCAGGGGCAGGAACTCGCTAATTTTGGCAACTGGCAATGGGACATCAGGAACAATACGGTCAGGTGGTCTGAGGTATTGTATGATATTTATGGGGTGGATAAGAACAGTCATGTTGCTACTTATGAAAGCTACCTGTCCTTGCTGCATGCTGATGACCGGGATACGGTGGGCAACATCATATTTAATGCCTTGAATACCAAGCAGGATATTGTGTTCGAGGAAAGGATCATCCGGCCGGACGGTGAGGTCCGCCACCTGAAATCCTGGGGCAGGGTGCTTTGCGATGGCAAGGGCAATCCTGAAAAAATGATCGGGTCCTGTCTCGACATTACTGCGGCCAAAATTGCGGAGTCCCAACTGTGGGAAGTCGCCTGGATGCAGTCGCATCTGGTGCGCGCCCCGTTGGCCCGTCTCATGGGGCTTGTGGATGTGTTGATCGCAGAGCAGAACAATGATGAACTGCTTAACTATATCATGACTGCTGCGCATGAGCTGGACAAGGTGGTCAGGGACATTTCCAGTAAGACCGTGAATAAGGTTTAGCGGCTATCAAGAAGCTGTTCAATTTGCGGTCGGATTTACTTGCTTTTATTTTACCATTGTATATGGACAGGATAACAAAAGAAAGGAATATGCAGTCTGTCTCTATTATATAAATTCACTACTGTATTTCTTTGGCTTTTTACCAATATGTTTTTCAAAGACTCTTGTGAAATGACTTAGATTTTCAAAGCCCATTTGATAGCCCGCTTCCGATACCGATAATTTTTCATCACGCAAAAGTCTTGCGGCTTCTTTCATCCGCAAGTGTTGATAATAATCGTAAATCCCCATACCAAAAACTTGCGTGAAGATTTTTCGCATCTTCAATTCGTTCATTCCTGCAATCTTCGTTAAGTCTGCTATATTACTTGGTTTGCTCAATGACGAAACGATTTTGTCACGTACTTTGTAGATTGATTTTATTTCTTTGTTATTGAGTTTTTGGTGAACAGATTTTTCACGCTTCCGCAAACTTTCGAACAAATAGAAGAGCAGTTCCATTGCTTTTAGTTTGTAGTGGTAACTTTTCAATGAATTTGGTTCGTTTTGTTTAACAATATCGTTCACCGCATTCAAAATGTTATCAGTCATAATTTCTTCAATCAGGAAAATGTTTGTATTGTCAAATATAAATTCAAAATATTTCGCATCCTCTCTCAAAAAAGTTTTCAGGTAATCGGCACTAATGGCAACAGAAAGATGTGTGGCTTGTGTGTTTTTTGCCATTGAAATATTTTGCGAAACAGAGATGGGGAACACACGAACGTAAGGACTTTCATTAGATTTTTTGATTTTTCTTTTGCTTGAATTTTCAGTGTTATATTCAAATGCATTGTAAAAATGAAAACTAATTCCGTTTTCAATTCCATTGTCAGTTGCCGTTTGGCGAACGAAACTTTTTTTTACGATAAATGAGCCAAAATGCAGCATTAGCTCCGGCAAAAAATCATACGATTTTAAAAATTTGATTTCAAAGTTTTGAATATCGTTTCCGATTATTTTTTCAAACCGTGTTTTGTGCCTTTCAACTTTGTTGAACTCCTTGTCCATAATTTTACGACTATTTTTAGTAGCTATTCAGCTATTTTACTTGTAAAGCTACATATACTTTTGCGTCGCAAACAAAATTATTGTGGCAACTAAAATTTTGAGGTTATGAAAAAACAAGTTTTGATTTCAGGTGCAAGTTTTGCAGGATTGACTTTGGCTTACTGGTTAAATAAATTCGGATACGAAGTAACAGTTGTAGAAATAGGGAAAGAATTACGCAAAGGTGGTTCTCCCATTGATGTGAGAGGTGAGGCTTTGAACGTGGTGAAAGAAATGGGAATACTCGAAAAAATTAAAGCGAAAGAATTTATCCACGATACTGAAATAGTGAATTCGGAAAACGAAACGCTGGTTAATTTTTCAATCAATGACTTTGATGAATATCGTGGCGATATTGAGATTAACCGTTTTGATCTGGCAGAAATACTTTATGATGTTGTTCCGAAAAATGAAGTTGAATTTTTGTTTGATAATGGTATTGAAACGCTCAATCAGGGCGAGAACAGCATTGAAGCAACGTTTAAAAATGGAATAAAAAGAAATTTTGATTTTGTGTTTGGTGCAGATGGCACTCACTCTATCGTGAGAAAGTTAGTGTTTGGCGATGAGGAAAATTTCTCGAAGTTTTTCGGTGTCTATTTTGCATTTGCTGAAGCTAATCATATAGAAACAGACAGGGCCAGGAACACAGGTATAATTTATCGGGAGGTTGGCAAACAAGCGGTGCTTTATCAGTTCCAAAATTCAGTGAATGCTATATTGATGTTTCTTTCGCCAAAGCTGAATTGGGATTATAGAAATCACGAACAGCACAAGCAAATTTTGAAGGAGGCTTTCGGTAATGATACGAATTGGAAAATTCCGGAAATATTGGACACAATGCTAAATTCTGACAATTTATATTTTGATGAAGTATGTCAAATTCATATGCCGGCTTGGACAAAAGGACGCGTAGCGTTAGTTGGCGATGCTGCATACGCACCAAGTTTTTTCACAGGAATGGGAACAACGTTGGCAATTTTGGGAGCAAAAAAAGTGGTAGATTCTCTTGTTTCTTCAAATGGCGATTATAATGCCGCTTTTGCAAAATATAATGAAACATACAGACCTTTTGTGGAAAATATTCAAGCCAGACTTACACGAGGTTTAAAGGCCCAATTGCCGGAAACAGAAGAAGAACTGCAAGCATCAATCGATTTTTTTAAGCAAAGCAATTAGTTTGTGGTCTAAGCAGGGTAAGGCTTACTTTGTTGTTACTTCCCGATACAGAATTTACTGAAGATGTTTTCCAGCAGGTCGTCTGTGGTGACCTGCCCGGTGATCTCGCCGAGATAGTGCAGGGCCTGCTTGATGTCCATCGCCAGGAAATCTGAGGTAACGGGGTTTTCCAGTCCTTCAGATACCTTATGGAGCGCTGTCTGCGTTTTCTGTAGTGCCTCCAGGTGCCGGATATTGGTCACCATAGTCTGGTCGGTTGACAATTGCCCGCCAACAGCGGTATCATACAGCAATTCTTTCAGTTCGTTGATGTGCTGCTGTGTTTTTGCCGATATGGAGATGAAACGGATGGTTTCGGGCAGTTTCAGCTCTTTCAGTCGGTCGCTGTAGGAAAGGTCCATTTTATTGGCTACGGCCAGAAAGGCCATGCCAGGGCGGTACAATCTTTCTATATCTTCGCGGATCTCTTCGGCGGACAGGTTGATCACATCAAAAAGATACAGCAAAACTGCTGACTGGCTGATCTTCTGCATGGTCTTTTCTACCCCGATGGCCTCAATGGTATCGGTAGCTTCACGGATGCCTGCCGTGTCTATCAACCTGAAATTGATGCCGTTGATATTGAGCACTTCTTCTATGGTATCGCGGGTGGTGCCCGCTATTTCACTGACGATGGCGCGGTCTTCATTGAGCAGGGCATTGAGCAGGGTGGATTTTCCGGCATTTGGTCTGCCGGCAATGACCGTGCTGATCCCTTCCTTGATCACGTTGCCCAGCTCGAAGGAGCGGATCAGTTTGCTGAGGACGCTGGTGATCTTGCTGATCAGCTCTTGCAATTGGCCGCGGTTGGCAAACTCAACATCTTCTTCTGCAAAATCCAGCTCGAGCTCGATCATGGAGGCAAAATGGATCAGCTGTGTCCTCAGCTCGTTCAGCTCGTTACTGAAGCCACCCCGCAACTGGTTCATGGCTACCTGATGCGCCGCGGCAGAATCTGAGGAGATGAGATCTGCAACTGCTTCTGCCTGAGAAAGATCAAGTCCTCCATTTAAAAAAGCCCTTAAGGTGAATTCTCCGGGTTTGGCTGCGGTGGCGCCCTGCCTGATCAGCAGGTTGATGATCTTCTGGATGATGTAGCCCGAGCCGTGGCAGGAGAGCTCTACGACGTTTTCCTTAGTATAGGATCTCGGAGCAAGGAAAAGTCCGGCGACCACTTCGTCGATGATGGTGTCCCCGTCCTTGATCAGCCCGAAATGCAGGGTATGGGATTCCTGTTTCAGCAGGTCTTTTCCATGAAAGATTTCGTTGGCTATGCGGACCGCTTCTTTTCCTGAAAGGCGTATGACTCCGATGGCACCGGCTCCGGGAGGAGTGGACAGTGCGACGATGGTTTCATTAGTGATCATATTGCAAAGCTAGCCAAACATTTCATACCTTTTGCTGTTACCATTTGAATTAACTTAACTATATTAACCAAATAAACTGAGCCATGACCAATATGCCCCTTACTGTCAGACGGTCTATCGAACTTCTGGGACTGGTCCTTGTCATTGCCGTGTTTGTGATCGGCCATGACATCATTATGCCTGTGCTGATGGCATTTTTTATCAGTATTATGCTCCTGCCGATCTTCAGGTTCCTGAAAAAGCATAAATTTCCGGAGGCTGCCGCGATCATTGTTCCAATATTGCTGGTGGCCATTTTTTTAGGACTGATCATCTGGTTCTTTTCTTTGCAGGTGGCTTCCCTGGTCAATGATTTCCCGCAGATCAAGCACAATGTGAGCATTCATCTGAACGCGCTGAGCGATTGGATCAGCAAGGTCAGCCATGTGTCTACCAGGGAACAGGTGAAGTTCATCAACGACAAAAGCAATGACCTGATGGGTATGGCCGGGAAGGCGGCCAGCGGTGCCGCCGTGACCTTAAGCTCTGTATTTGTTTTTGTCGGCTTGCTGCCGATCTACATTTACCTGATGCTGTTCTATAAGGACATCCTGTTGCGCTTTATATTTATGTGGTTCAAGCCGGACCATCATCCAAGAGTCAAGGATGCCATTTATGAAACGGAGTCCATCATCAAGAACTACCTGGTCGGGCTGTTGATCCAGGTGACCTATATGACCGTTTTACTTGGCGGTATCCTCATGCTGCTGGGGATCAAGCATGCTTTGCTGATCGGTGTGATCTTTGCCATCCTGAACCTGATCCCTTATGTGGGCGCCCTGATCGGCAACATTATCGGTGTATTGCTGACGCTGACTTCTTCTACCGAACTCTGGCCGGTGATCACTGTGCTGCTGGTCATTGCCGGTGTGCAGTTCCTGGATAATAACATTTTGATGCCCAGGATTGTAGGGTCTAAGGTCAAGATCAATGCTTTATTTGCGATCCTGGGGGTGATCCTTGGCGGCAGCATTGCGGGCATCTCCGGAATGTTCCTTTCCCTGCCGATCATTGCTGTGCTGAAGGTCATCTTTGACCGGACAGATTCCTTCAAGCAATGGGGGGTGCTGCTGGGCGATGAACGGCCGACACGCAGCCCGATGACCTTTCCTGTTTTTAGAAAGAAGCAGCCCGTCAAGACCAAACCGGGAGTGGAGAAGACCAAGGAAAAGGATTGAATTTTCCTGGGCTGAATTTTGTTGAAATTGTCTTATCTTTCGCTTATGCGAAAGATATTCCTTTTATTTTGTTTCCTGTTATTTGCCTCTGGCAATGTGTTTTCACAGCTCATTCCCCTGTATCCCCAGGGTGTACCGGATGCCATACCTGTAAATGATCCTGAGCAGAACTGGGCCGAGAACGGGGCAGATTCTTTGTCCAGGATGATCACCCGGCCTACTTTGCAGGCTTTTTTGCCTGATAAGGAGAAAGCTACCGGTCAGGCGGTGATCATTTGTCCCGGAGGCGGCTATCATGTTCTGGTCACCAAACGGGAGGGGACTGATGTGGCACGTGCTTTTGCCAAGGCGGGGATTGCTGCTTTTGTCCTTAAATACCGACTGCCTGATCCCCGCATTATGAAGGAACGGTCTGTCGGGCCTTTGCAGGATGCGCAGCAGGCCATCAGGCTCCTGCGGCTGAATGCTGCCAAATGGAACATTGATCCTGCCAAAGTTGGTATCATGGGTTTTTCTGCCGGGGGGCATGTGGCCTCAACTGCAGGTACGCATTTCCAGAAGGCGTATATCCCTAATCCTGAAAACATCAGCTTGCGTCCTGACTTTATGATCCTGGTGTATCCTGTGATCAGCTTTACAGACAGCATTGGCCATCTGGGCTCAAGAAATAACCTGATCTGTGATCTGCCTGCCGGTTCGGATGCGCAAAAGCGGCTGATCAGGGACTTTTCCAATGAATTGCAGGTGACTGAGCAGACGCCGCCTACTTTCATTACGCATGCTTTTGACGATACGGTGGTGCCGGTTGCCAATGCAGAGGTATTTTATGCTGCGCTGAAAGCGCAAAAGGTATCGGCCGAACTGCATATTTATTCAAGAGGCGAGCATGGCTTTGTCCAATATCCTCCTTTTGAGGAGTGGTTCGGGCGTTGTCTGTTCTGGCTTAAACGGTGAGGCCTGATCTGCTCGGGAAGTACGGTTTGGATGAATACACAAGGGATTAAAAAAATCAATATAAACTGAAATGAAAATCTGGAAACATGTCTTCGGCTTGCTGCTCCTGTTTCCCGGCCTCTTCCTGTATGGCCAGGACATCACCCCTGCGACTGCATTGAAAAGTTACCTGGACAATGGTGACCGGACGTATAAATGGGAGGTCAGGGATACTTATGAACTGGAGGGGGTGTCGGTGTATAATTTGCTATTGACTTCTCAGCGATGGCGGGAGCATGTCTGGACGCACCAGCTGACGGTTGTGGTGCCTAAGGAACGGAAGTATGATGGCGCGCTGCTGTTCATTACCGGTGGCAGTATCAATGAGCAGGGCATGCCCAACTGGTCTGCCAATGCAGATGGCCTTACCAGGACTTTTGCTGCAATAGCACAGCAGAACAGTGCAGTGGTCGCTTTCCTGAAGCAGACGCCCAACCAGCCTTTGTACAATGGACTTACGGAGGATGCGCTCATTTCCTATACGCTGCACCAGTACAAGAAGGATGGCGACTACAGCTGGCCCCTGCTTTTTCCGATGGTAAAATCGGCAAGGCGGGCGATGGATGCCGTACAGGAATTTGCCGCGCAGCGGATCGGTCACCGGATCGGGCGCTTTGTGGTTTCAGGTGCTTCAAAACGTGGCTGGACTACCTGGCTTACCGGCGCTACCGATCCCAGGGTATCGGCTATTGCACCGATGGTGATCGATATGCTGAACATTCCGGTGAGCATGAACTACCAGATTAAGGTCTGGAAGGATTACAGTGTGCAGATCGAGGATTATGTCAAACTGGGACTGGTGCGGGACATCAGCAGCGGTGCAGGCAATGACCTGGCCACGATGATCGATCCTTATGCTTACAGAAGGTCACTGACCATGCCCAAAATGATCTTTATGGGCACCAATGACGAATACTGGCCGATTGACAACATCAAAAATTATTATGACAGCATACCCGGGCAGAACTTGCTCCATTATGTACCTAATGTCGGGCATAGCCTGGGTGACGGGACTGAAGCCATGACCACGCTCAGTTCTTTTTTTGGGTTCACCTTGCAAAAGGCGGCTTATCCTGTCTGTAAATGGTCGGCTACGGTCAGTAAAAATCAGGTGCAGGTGAGTATACAGGCTACCGCGGACAAACTGGTAGATGTGGAACTGTGGCATGCCGATTCGCCGGATCTGGATTTCAGAAATGACAAATGGGCGCCGAAGCGCCTGGGTATCGCCCATAAGGCTAGTGTGAAGGTTGCTGAAGCGCTGCCTGCGTCGGGTTACCGTGCATTTTACATTAACCTCAGGTATAAGGATGCCAGGGGCAATGAATATACAGAGAGTACCAGGGTTTTCATGACAGATTCTGAAAAGCTGCTGTAGGCTTAATCCTGGAACAGGTTATTATTTCAGAAAGAGGCTGAGCAGTATTCCCGTCATGGCTGCTGAGGCAAAACTGACCAGTGTGCCCACCAGTACATATTCGGTCTTGAGCTGGGTGTTGCTTTCTTTTTCACTGAACCTGAGGATCGATTTTGCAGTCATCAGGAAGCCTATGGCTGTATATTGTGACATCAGGACGAAGGTCAGGATCAGCATGCGCTCGCAGATGCCGATCCATTTACCGGCGCTTGCCAGGCCCAGCACTTGTTGTTCTCCACCTGCTTCTTCTTCTGCCGGCTGTGGTGCGTTGACCTCGTCTGTTGTTCCGGTTTCTTCCGGAATAGCTTGTATAGTGTCCTGAAGCATTGCATCTGCCTTTAGCTTTTCCCTGCCGATCTGGTCGCGCCATTTTTGTGTGGCTTTACCGATGATGATCCCCAGCGGCCAGCTGACAAATACATATCCCGTAGCGATGATCCAGAATCTGTTGTCTGCAAGTATGGCGGTCAGTGTTTGCAGCAGATCTGCCGGGTCCTGCTGCAGGGAGATCCAGAGGACAAGGATCACCAGCAGGTGTGCCGCCTGGTCGGCGATGAAATAGCCAAAATTGCTTTTACTGGTTTTTGATTTGAGGTAATCGATCAAAAGATGTGTGGTGAAGATGACCAGGGGGATTACCCAGTTGCCATATGCCCCGGAAAACAGGTAAGCGACCAGGGTGGTCACTGTCACATGCAGGTACAGTTTCGCCGATCTTCCCTGATGTGCTTCCCGGTCCTTTACCCAGCTTTTGGGCTGGAATACAAAATCTGTGAGCAGGTGCGCAGTGATCAGTCTTAGCAATAAATTTATTTCCATTATTTCTCCTCCACTAGATCTGAAATGTGTTTTACAGCTGGTTCAAACTCTTTCCAGCCGGCCAGTTTCAGGCGGCTGTTCACCGATGGCTGCGACAGCGACAGTTCTTCGGCGATCTCCTGCTGCGTTTTTCCCTGCAATACCAGGAAGATCACTTCGGCCTGTGCTTTTGTCCATTTGCCGATATACTTGTTCATAAAGATAAGGATCACACCGATACCTTTGTTTTTTTCGGGGTCCGGGGTATGAATGGACAGAAACTCGCCCGGCTTCATCTGGTCAAAGTTCCTGCCTGACAGATGAAAAGCTTCCCCGTCTGAGTTCAGCACGTTCTTTCCCTGGTAGGAGACCTCGCCGATCCCGATCGAAATGCGGGATGATAACGCAGTATGCTGTTCCTCTTCAGAGTGCTTGATGAACCAGCAGATCAGCTGGATGCTTTTACTGATTGCTGCGGCAGGGCGCTCCAGTAATGCCTGGTAACTGTCCCCTCTGAAGATCTCTGCATGGATATTTTCCTTTAGCCAGCTATGGAACAATTGTGCTGTAGCTTCGATCAGCAGTTTTCTTTTTGCCGGCGGCAGGCCTGTAAAGTTGATGATGTCCCCTGTAATGACAGCTTTTGTTTTCATAATGGAGGGTATTGTCTGGTCTAATATAGAACAAATATTCTATAAAATCAAATTATAGAACAAATATTCTATAATAGACTTATATAGAACAAACGTTCTATATTTCAATAAATAATATTTTTCAAACTTGTGTATACAAGATGAACATTTTATTATATTTGATATAAACCTTGCTGAAGGCCTAACCAAATTTGTATTAATCTTTACCGCCCATGAACGATCAAAAACCGGAAGTTTCCCGCAGGAAATTCCTGCAGTCCGCTGCGGTCGCAGCGATTGCACCTTCTTTATTAATTCATTCATTTGCACATGGAACAGCAAAAGCAGGCAAGTTGAGGCATGCCTGCATAGGAGTAGGGGGAATGGGAGCTTATGATCTGTCAAATTTTAAATCACATCCTAATGTAGAGATCGTCGCGATCTGTGATGTGGACAGCGATACCCTGAAAAAAGCTGCTGAAGGCCTGCCTGGTGTCAGGACTTATACCGACTGGCGTGAGCTGCTGAAAAAGGAAGCGAAGAATATAGATTCGGTCAATGTTGCTGTGCCGGACCATACGCATTTTTCTGTTGCCTACCGGGCGATCAAAGCAGGCAAGCACGTTTATTGCCAGAAACCGCTGTGCCATGATGTAGCAGAGGTGCGTTCGCTCACCAAGGCTGCGGTCAAGGCCGGAGTGACCACGCAACTGGGTACACAGATCGCCTCCAGTGCCTGTGACCGCACAGGTGTACAGCTCATTAAAGATGGGGTGATCGGAAAGATCAAGCATGTTTACCTGTGTTCCAACAGACCGGGGGCTATCGCCGATTACCGTTTTGAAGGGCCGCGCCCGAAAGAAACGCAGGAAGCTCCGGCCAACCTCAACTGGGAGCTGTGGACGGGGTCCGCACCTTTGAGGCCTTATGCGCCGGCCATCTATCACCCGGCAAAATGGCGGTCATGGCAGGATTTTGGAACTGGCTGGTCGGGAGATATCGGCTGCCACATCTTTGATGCCGTATGGAAAGGGCTTG
>Ga0222419_100732_pt1 | contig 19762 bp, 16 predicted proteins | sample 1B20Ametagenome_FD_182474 | JGI IMG/M metagenome (GOLD analysis project Ga0222419, IMG submission 182474) | Enriched microbial communities from leaf-cutter ant dump, University of Wisconsin, Madison, United States - 1B20A (version 2) | ecosystem: Environmental > Terrestrial > Nest > Insects nest... | reverse complement strand
AGAACAATATATCCCCTAAGAAAATCTCCAAGACTGCTGTCCTTAAGAGAACGGTTGGATCATGGAAGGCAGAGGGGCGATAAAACAATAAAGGAATCGATCATCAGGCAGGCAGCCGATAAACTATTAGATAAAATAGAAGACATCATTCATTATCATGCTGATAAGGATGAGGAGGTAATAAGAACAAATTTATTATATTTTACCACAATAGAAGAGGCCCCGGCTCTTATTAAAAAGATAAGATCAGAGATCAGGTAAGCAGAAACCTTAAACTTGTCTTATGCTAAGAACTGATTTTCCAAATTACTCACAAGCTGCAAGCACAGGTGCTGTAACGGCACAGAATAAGTATTTTAAACTGGTTGGAATAGACCTGGTCAGTATGATTATAGCATCTGCTCTGTCTATTTATAATTACCAGGCGGAGGAATCAAAACAGTGGTTCTATGTTATATCCGGGCTACTGCTGCTGGGCAGTATTGTCCTGACGTTTTTATTGAAAATAAAGAAGTATGAAGAAATATGGTTTCATGGAAGAGCCATGGCAGAGGAATGTAAGACCCTGTCCTGGTTGTATATATGTAGAAGCAAGCCGTTTGAAACGGAGGATGCGCAGACTGCTCAGAGAGCATTCAGGTCTGCCATCGTGAATATTGCAGATCGCCACAGGGATCTGGTTAAGTCACTGGATCCTCAAATCATATCCCGAAAACTGATCACTCCCAGGATGGAAGAAATAAGAGCAATGTCCCTGCTTGAGAGAAAAGACTATTACAGGAAAAACAGGATAGAAAGCCAGATCCTGTGGTATACGGAAAAAGCAGGATATAATATGAATAAATATAATTTTTGGTTCTGGATTATATTTTTCTCTCAGGCCACCTCAGTTATTTCTATCATTATTTTGATCGTAAGGCCCTCTTTTGAGTGGAACCTCGTAGCATTGTTTACTACCATTTCGGCAACAGCTTTAAGCTGGCTTCAAACCAAAAAGCACCAGGAGCTGAGTCACTCCTATTTAGCCGCTGTTGATCAGTTGAATGTAATTCTGTATGATATAGATGACCTGAATACAGAAGAGGAATTTTCAAACTTTGTATTGAAGTCAGAGGGAGCAATATCCCTGGAGCATAATCTATGGATATCCAGGAGACAACTTTAAACTGTTTAATTAATACAGATGTCCTTTAATCTGTTTCTACAGGAGACGATAGCAGGTAAATGGAGGATAACCCGATAAGCATCAGCAGTTTTCAGCGGACCTATTATTATTAATCGTCCGTGCTCATATGATCTCGTCTTCTTCCGGGGTTTCCTCTGCGGTAAGTATGTCTTCTCTCCGTTCGCCTACCTGCTGCCGCCACATGGCATAATATAAACCCTTTTTTTCCAACAGTGCTGTATGAGAGCCCATTTCTGTTATCCTTCCTTTTTCCAGCACGTAAATCGTATCCGCGTGCATAATGGTGGAAAGCCGGTGAGCGATCAGGATGGTAATAGGGTCTCTTTTTTCTGAGATCTCCCTGATGGTTTCAGTGATGGCTTCTTCCGTGATAGAATCGAGGGCCGATGTAGCTTCGTCGAAGATCAGCAGCCTGGGATGGCGCAGTAAGGCGCGGGCAATAGCGATCCTTTGCTTTTCTCCCCCTGATAGTTTCATGCCGCCTTCCCCGAGGACAGCGTCGAGTCCTCTTCCTGACCTGGATAACAGGTTGTCACAGGAAGCCTGGTGCAGGGCCTGTATCATTTCCTTTTCGGTAGCGTCAGGCTTTACGAATAACAGGTTATCCCTGATGGTTCCAAAGAACAACTGGGTTTCCTGCGTTACAAAACCGATCTGCCGGCGCATTTCATTGTATCGTATATCCGTCGCCGGTATATTATTGAAAAGGATCTCACCCGAGACGGGCCGGTATAAACCTACCAATAATTTTACCAGGGTAGATTTTCCCGAGCCTGAAGGCCCTACAAAAGCCACCGTATCACCACTTTTAAAATGAAAGCTGATATCGTCAATAGCGTTGGCAGAGGCGGTTGCATGCCGGAAAGTCACATGGTCGAATGTCATAGATTCAAGCGGCCCCAGCCCAACAGGCTCCTCGGGGCGGGTCTCTACCGGCTTCTTCATCAGCTTGTCAAAGTTCATAATGGAAGCTTCTGCTTCCCTGTAGGAGAGAATAATGTTGCCCAGTTCCTGCAAGGGCCCGAATATAGTAGTGGACATGAACTGCATGCTGATCAATTCTCCCGGAGACAATGCATGCCTGAAGATCAACCATAAAAGGATGAACAGGATAGATTGCTTCAACACTGTAAGGGCCGTACTTTGCAGGAAGCTGAGGGTGCGCACCTTTTTTACCTTTTGCATTTCCAGCTCAAAGATCTTTTGCGTGTGTGCCCGCAGCCGTTTGATCTCGGGATAGGTTAAACCGAGACTTTTGACCAGCTCTATATTCCGTAACGATTCTGTAATGACGCCGGACATCTGGTTGGTTTCCCGGTTAATAGAACGTTGCAACGTCTTTATCTTTTTACTCAACAGGCCGGTTAACCCGCCCAATACACCCACGCCGACGATAAATACCGGTATCAGCAGCCAATGTTTGGTGATGGCGTACCAAATGAGAAAACCAATGCCTATCAGGGAGGAAAAAAGGATATTGATAAATGCATTGATAAAACGCTCTGTATCTGTACGGACTTTTTGCAGGGTAGATAATGTTTCTCCGCTTCGTTGTCCTTCAAATTCCTGGAATGAAAGCCGTAAGGTTTGCCGGAGCCCGTCATTAAAGATCTGCATGCCGAACTTCTGCACAACAAGCCGGGTAATGTATTCCTGGAAGGTCTTTGCCGCCCTTGCCAGCAATGCTATAGCAATTGCCACTGCCAGCCAGAACAATACACCTTTTACCAGCTCTTCTTCTGTTTTTCCCTGTGGCTGGATCGCATAGTCGTCTATGATCTTCCCGAATATTAACGGATCTATAAGTGTAAGTAGTTGTGCCGTTCCGGCGAGCATCAACGAAAGTACGATCAGCCAACGGTGGGGTTGCAGATAGTGCCAGAGTATTTGCATATTATAAAGGTAAGATCGAAGCGGCGCTTATCATATATTTTTATGAACCAGCGCAGAGGGTTACACGAAAACCGGCAAAAGCGGGTCATCTTTACTTTTTATATTGAATAATCCCGGAACTTTGCACATTAAAAATAAAAAGGATGAAGAAGACGAAAATCAGGAACACAACATTGGAAATAGCGCCGGTTAATTTCGGCGGAAATGTATTTGGCTGGACGCTGGATGAGCCGCAATCTTTTGATATACTCGACAAATTTACCGGCGCCGGGTATAATTTTATTGATACAGCCGATACCTATGCCTGGTGGGTAAATGGTACCGGCGGGCAATCGGAAACCATTATTGGTAACTGGATGAGATCCCGCAAAAACCGTAAGGATGTTATTGTGGCTACCAAGGTGGGGTCGGAAACCAAAGAGCATGGCTATGACATCAGTAAAAAACATATCCTGCGATCTGCTGACGAGTCCCTGCAACGATTGGGCACTGATTATATCGATCTGTATTATACCCATTTTGATGACGATAAAACCCCTGTGGAAGAAACGCTGGAAGCATATGATACGCTTATACGGGCGGGGAAGGTTCGTTATATTGCTGCTTCCAATTTGTCTCCAGAACGCCTGGTTGCTTCATTGGAGGCTGCGGAAAAAAACGGGCTCCCCAGGTACGTAGCTTTGCAACCGCATTATAACCTGGTAGAACGCACGAAGTTTGAAACAGCCTATGCTCCGGTAGCGGAAAAATATGAGCTGAGTGTGTTTCCCTATTGGGCGTTGGCGGCAGGATTCCTTACCGGAAAATACAGGACTGAGGAAGACCTTGGCAAGAGCCAGCGCGGCGGAGCGGCAAAAAAATACCTGGATGAAAAAGGGGTATCGGTATTGGATGCGCTGGATGCAGTAGCGAAAAAACATGAGGCAGCGCCTGCAACAGTGGCTTTAGCGTGGTTATTGGCGCAGCCGCTGATCACAGCGCCGGTTGTAAGCGCAACCAGTGAAAACCAGCTGCAAACTATTTTTGCTGCACCTGAGCTTTTGCTTGACCGTGAAGACCTGGACAGACTTGATGTTGCGAGTAAATAGAAATAATTGCCAGGACAAAAAAGGCCGGGATGCATCCCGGCCTTTTTTTATGCTTTAAGGTAATTTTCAGGTATCATTACCGGTAAACTACTTGTTTTATGACCTTTAAATATTCCGGGTGATAATTACCTTCATTCCCTTTTCATGTTACGTGGAAAAGTGCTGCAAAATATCTTCCGTCAGTCCTTCAGCTTATGCTTAAAGGCTTTTTCGAATTTTTCCATCTTGGGCTTGATCACATAGTAACAATAGGGCGCTTTACCATTCAGCTTATAATAGTTTTGATGGTAATCTTCTGCCGGGTAGAAATTTTTGAAAGGCTCTATAGCTGTTACTATAGGTTTGGAAAAGGCACCGCTTTTGTCCAGTTCCGCTTTATAATGTTCTGCCTTTTCTTTCTGGGTATCGTTATGGTAAAATATTACGCTGCGGTACTGCGGTCCTATATCGTTCCCCTGGCGGTTCAGGGTAGTAGGGTCGTGGGTTTGCCAGAATACTTCCAGCAGCTCATCGTACGTGATCAGTTTCGGATCATACACGATCTCTATGGCTTCCGCATGACCGGTATTTTTTTCGCAGACCTGTTCGTACGTGGGGTTCTTCACATGGCCCCCGCTATACCCGCTGGTTACTTTGTATACGCCCTTTAATTGCTGGAAAAGGGCTTCGGTACACCAAAAGCAACCGTTGCCCAGGGTAGCAATTTCAGTACCTTCTGCCGGTACCTGGATCTGAGGTTCGGTATCCATATTATTTTTTGTTGAATTTTTCTTTTGTGCGCAGGAAGATAAAGTACTTATCATAAAGCCGATAAGCAGTACCTTGTTCAACCCGATCAGATGAAATCCTGAAAGCTTCATATCTATATCTATCGCGACAATTAGGTAAGCAACTTACGAAATTTTTGCAGTTCGGAGGTCTCTGCCGGTGTTAGTGTTTCGTTATTATCGTACCTGGCTTTTAAGAATAATACCCGCTTATGCTGTGGGTATTTAGCCAGAATACTGTCTATCAGTTTACCGGTTTCTTCGTCCCGCGTATACAGTGGGGTAGGCGGTGGCGGAGCAGATTTGAACCTCGTCGGCTTCTTTTTGATGATCGCCTGCAGGGTGATGAGTTTTTTTTCCGGTATCGTTTTTACCTCTGCCGCTTTGAAATACAATCCTTCCAGCTGTTTTTTGCTCAATCCGCCACGTTCCTGGTATTGGAACAATAAACTCTTGACAAAAGCGGAATGCGGTTTGGCTTCCAGCACCATATTCAGGAGATCCATCACAATATCCACATCCGGCTTTTTCTTTTGTATCATCTGCCAGTCGTTTTAAAACAGTCCATAAAAGTAAGCACTAATTTTCAGAACAGGTGAACTTCTGCTGCAAGGATTAATATTCCTCAATTTCTGGACTGGCAGCAGGAGAACAAACAAAGCTATTCCCGGATCTTACATCCCGGAATACCATTACACACGCATCCAAAATATAGCTGTGAATAGGGAGATATTATGGTTTTTTCCTGAAGCTGATATAACCGGGACCTTTTATCTCGGTTCCGGCTACTGTAAGCCTGAGCAGGATACTTGTTTCATTGGTGACCTGTGCTGTTCGGTTGATGGATACCGTTGTGTCTGAGACGGTCAGGAACTCATCCAGGGCTTTTTGCCCGTCGTACCACAGCTCCGCCCCTGAAATACGGACGGTATTGCCCTCCGGCTGGAGCCTCAGCTCATATTGCCCGGGTACCGGGATATAAGACGTGAGGTTAATATTGATATCAAAGGCGCCGTTTACGAACATATCCGGCATCCAGGTATTCAGGTGCCGCCAGTTGGATAAGGGTTTTTCTTCCTCTGCAAAAAGCTCAGGGGCATTGGTAATATGGTATAATTGGATCGAGCGGATGAGCGGCTCATCTGCAGATTTCGTTACAGATAGTCTTATTTTTGAGACGGTCATATCTTCAAAGAAATCTATTTTTTTTCTTCCGACAGAAGATCCCGAAACAAGTAACTTCCATTCATTATCCACCCACCCTTCCAGGTTGTATGCCCTGATCCGTTCACCCTGCCGGTAATCCTCCATGATAACAACATGATTGATAGTTGTTGGGGTATCCAGCTCCATCAACACTTCTTTACCTTTTTTATCCGCTATAGAGGCAATGGAGGTAGAGAATCTCCTGTCGATCTCTCTTCCGAATTCGGCATACCGTGCCACATCTCCGGCAGGTATTACGCCCAGGGTGTCCGGTGTGGCATTCAACAGCAGCACGGCGCCCCTTCCTGCCGATTTGTAATAGATCTTCATTAATTCGTTGAGGTTGCGTCTTTTCTGCTCATTGGCCGGAGACCAGAACCAGTTATGGTTATACAGAGGGACGTCGCATTCCAGCGGAGCCCACGCATTACCATCGGGGTCTCCCTGTACGGAGGTGGAAACGCCTGTTGCCAGATCGGCCCTGTTCAGGCTGTTCCAGGCCGGGTAAGGCGCATATCCTTCTTCGTTACCTACCCACCGGATGCTGGCCTGCGGACTTTGAAAGATCACGGCTTCTTTGGCATGTTCTTCGAGTATATCTTTTACATCAATCACGCACGTGCCGTCAAACCATACTTCCGTAATGGCGCCATAATTGGTCAGCAGCTCTGTAAGCTGTTGCCGGTATATCTTGTTATAAGCTTCCTGTTTGGAGGGATCTTCCGTACGCCCGCCGCTTCCCAGGCCGGCTCCCCATTTGTCATCCCCGGGATACAGGTACAGTCCCAGGTTCAGCCCGTATTTTTTACAGGAGGCAGCTATTTCGGCAACCAGGTCTCCTTTTCCGTCTTTCCAGGGAGTATGCGCCACATTGTAGTCGGTTGTGGTAGTAGGCCACCAGCAAAAACCACCCACATGCTTGGCAACAAAAACGATCTGTTTAGCGCCGAATGATTGGGCGGTTTTACACCATTCATCCGTGTTGATCTTGTAGGGGTTGATGCGGGAGAGATCGGTGCTGAAGTTATCATATTCCCTTCCCTGCCAGGTGGCCATGCCGAAATGAATGAACATGATACGTTCCTGCTCATGCCAGGTGTATTGGTGGGGCGAAGGAGCAGCAAGTTTTGTCTTCTCTTTTGGCGGTGCATCTGAGCAGCTGGATAACGAGAGGATTATAACCACGAGGATGAAAGCAGGGTTGAACTTTTGTAACATATTATCTTTGTTTATAGTCGCTAACTGTTATATGTATTCGCAATATAGCACGGGTTTGTCTTTATTTTTAAAAATTCCTTTCAGTGGCCACAGCGGGAACATATTTATTTTAGATAGCATAAGCTTTTTCTACAAGGCGCATGGTGTGTATGCAATCCTCTACGGAGTTATCCGGGAGGTTCTTTTTTCCTTGCTGCGCTTGTATGATCTCCAACATGGAACCGATGAAGGCATGGGGGAACCAGGAGCCGTTTACCGGCAGTGATTTCCAGGCGGGCGCCGTTTCAGGAAGGAAGTACTCAAATGCATCATCAGTGCCGTGGGGATAATTCAGCAGTAACCCGGGCTTGATTTTGAGGGCGCCAAGCGTTCCTTCAATTTTAATGAAAGCATCTTGCCTGGCAGTACCATAGTCGTGAGAGTGATTGGTTGCAATATGAACACGGGTCAGGTCGCCGTAATCCATAATGATGTTTGATTTTACTCCCTGTAGCTGCGGTGTTTTTGGATGCCGGATGGTTTTTGCAAAAATACTTTCCGGTTCGCCCAGTAAGTTCCTGATCAAATCGATGTAATGGATGCTGTGATAGAGAATTTCAACACGGGGAGCGCCTTTCAGAAACTCCCACAAATGCCAGGGAGTATAGGTGTTGACATATATTTCCAGGTCACAAATATCCCCCAGCAGTCCTTCCCGTAACATTTGTTTTGCCATGAGAATATAAGGAGCATAACGCAGCTGAAAGTTAATGCCGGCAGTAATGTTTTTTTTTCTGCAGATATCCAGGATGGTTTCTGCCTGCTCCAGGTTTTCACCCATCGGTTTCTGGATGAGCGCGTAACTCTGGTCCGGAAGTTGCCGGATCACATCAATGATTTTACTTCCCGGAACGGCAATATCATATATGCACCCGGTACCATTTGAAAATGCCTGTTCGATATCGTGGTATACAGCAGGAATCTGAAATTTTTCAGACAGTGCTGCGGCTTTATCGTAGTTGATATCAAAGATACCTGCTACCGGAATCCCGGCCAGCTGATAGGCGGGTAAATGTGCAACTTCCACAATGCCTCCTGCCCCGATAATGACGACCGGAGGGCAGTTTTCAACACGGGGAATTTCATATCCGATATGCTTCAGCATTTTGATTTTAATTTAATTTTCACCAAGGTGGTTTCCCCAGGTAATAGTAAGCACTGCAGCAATCAATATAATTAATGCTCCCGTCAGCACCCGAATGGTTTTTCGTCTGGTCCCCGTCCATTCCTTCATAATGATGCCGAGCACAGCGCTTATCAATACCAACATGATCATATGGATCGCCCAACTGGTAAATTTATATACGCCCATATTGTTATGCCCTATGCCGTAAAAGAAAAATTGTGTGTACCAAAGCGTCCCAGTAAGGAACGCAAGTAAATAATTCCTGCTAAGCGTCCCTTTTTTTTCATCAGGAATAAAGGGAGTGTTCTCAGGTTGCTTTGTAATGCCTTTGTACTCCCGCCAGGTTTTATACCGGTTATGCAGGAAGATGCAATAGATGGCGGTCGTTAAAAATGCGCCTGAGTTGGAAAAAATATAAATAACATTTCCCTGGAGGTTACCTGCGCCATGTTTTGCGGCAACATCTGCAATGGGTTGCCCCTGGAAAAGAGAGAACCCGTACAATGCGGATAATATACCCGACAGGATGCAAAGTGTGATACCTATCGAAAATGAATAACTTTTATCATGCAGGTTCTGCTCCTGGTAATCTTTTTCCTTTAACCGTCCCGCCATACCACATAGTGTAATGCCCAATGCACCCGCAACGATGCCAAGAGCAATTACATTTCCACCTTTACCTCCCAATACGCTCGTGAGCTTTCCCTCATATAGGAGGGGGAGGAGCGTGCCTGCTACGCAGGATATCCCGACAGAAATAGCATACGTCAGTGAAAAGCCAACGTAACGAATGGCAAGTCCAAACGCTGTGCCGCCAATGCCATACAGCGCTCCTAACAGAAAGGAGCTTCTCATTGCCGAACCAGGGGCTTCTGCCAATACCTGCGGAAGATCGGGGATGGTTAAAACGGCAACAAGAACAGGCAGGACCAGCCAACATACTGTTGCCTGCATCAACCAATAGGTTTGCCAGGACCAATGCCGTGTTTTTTTTTGTGGCGTATAACAGACAGATGCGGCAAAGGCCCCAATGAAATGTAATGTAATACCTGCTAATAAGTTCATTGGTGAATCATTGATCTAAGTTGTGAGATTATAAAATCGCCCGGCATTTTCGTAATAGACCTTGTGCGTATCTTCTTCCTGCAGCAGAGAGTTGATGGATTGGGTATATTTCTCCCACTGACTTATATAACTTCCTGCAAGGGTGGAAACCGGCCAATCCCCGCCACAAAAGCACCGGTTGACACCAAAGCATGAAAATACAAATGCTATATACGGGCTGATATCTTCTGCTGTCCAGCCACCAGGGTTACCGGAAGCAGTGCCCAGCCCGGATATCTTTGCATACACATTCTCGTTTCCCGAAATTTCTTTTATAAGATCACCCCATAAGCCGAACTTTATCCTGTTGGCTATCGGAGGCTGATTCAGGTGATCCAGCACCAGCCGGAGTGTTGGAATTGCTTCTGATACCCGTATGGCAGTTTTCAGGTGCTCATCCTTGACGCCTACGATATCATACGGGATATCTTTTGAGGCCAGCAAGCGAAGGCTTTCCAGCACGGTATCCTGTAGCAGCCATTGCGGGTTGGATTCGTTGTGTATGAGGTGTCTTACGCCTTTCAGTAATGGTTCTTTTTGGAATTGGTTCTCCAGCAGCTCCGCGGTTTTATCAGGGTCTGTTAAAGGTAACCATCCAACAACACCTTTGATTTCAGGATGGCTACGGGCAGCTTCCAGCATCAGCGCGGTATCTTCGGGGTTATTGGCTGCCTGTACCAAAACACCGCCAGTGACCGGGCTTAATTTCATTTGGGGAATCAATTCCTCCACCAGGTAGGTCCTGTTAAGAATACTGGTATCCCCTTCGAGCCACGCATACCGTACCCGCTTCAGATCCCATATATGAATATGCGTGTCAATGATATTCTGTACCATATTCTTTAATATTTATTTAAGGGTTAAAGAATTCCGATATAACAGGTTGATCTGTTCCAGGACGACAGCAGGGTTACCACCATCACGCAGGAACTGCCAGATAGGAATGCCGGCGTGATCCTGGAACTGCAGGTAACCGTTATAACGGGGGCGAACATACGCCCTGTCAAGAGCAGGCAGGGTATTTTTGAAATAGTTATTTGTATTTCCGTTCACAATGCTGCATTCCCACGCGCCGCGATGTCCTGGCTGTCCGCCCGTTTCAGTATAGATCGTTCTCTGTATTTCCGGAGATACGATCCATTCCGCAAATTTCACCGCTTCATCCGGGAACGCGGAAGAAGCAGATACGGCAATGCCTGTGCCTCCCAATGTGCTGACAAGGCGGATGTTTTCAAGCGTGACGAGGTCGGTATAATGCAGGATATGCCTGGCATATCCGCGCCTGGCATAGTTGGAATAACCATAGGCAAAAGGACAATACCAGTAATCGTCGGTTGTTGTCATCAGCTCTGCCACTGCGATAGGGTTGCTGTCAAACATTTTTTGATCTGCTTTACTCCACAGGTCACCCATCAGCTGTAAAACCTGTTTCCCGGTTGCTGCATCAATTACTTCTTCGGAAGAAGAAAAAGGCGTATTCCCGCAGGCAATACAAAACATATAAAAATTCATCAGCAGGTCGATCGGAATAGCAGGTACTGCAACTTTGCCCATCCGGGCGAGCTGCAGCACTTCCTCCCATGTGGCGGGTACCGGAATCCCGTTCTGTTCCAGCAGGTCTTTCCGGTAGCTGGCAACAGGGGTGGCTGCATCAATGGCCAGGGCCCATTGATGGCCATCGTATTGATAGCTTTGGTGTGAAGGACCAACCGTATGCCTCAGCTGATCATCCAGGTATGCGCTGCTTATATATCGATCAAGGGGCAATACACATGCAGTGGCAGCCGCACAACCTACCCATGGATGATCTATGATCAGCAGGTCATAGTCATTCACCAATTGCTCGATCGGGAAATCTGCAAATTCCTGCAGTGTTCTTTTCTTCCAGCTTATTTGCACACCGGGATGTAGTTCAGCGTAACGCTGGGCACATGCTACCAGTGGCGTATACCCGCGGCTATGTCCCCAGGTGATCCCTTTCAGCTCTATTTTCTCAGTCATGCTGAAATGATTTTAGCTGTGCCAGCAAAATATGTTCACAAACCAGCACACATTCCTGTCGTTGGTTAAAAACTTCCACCAGCTCTGTTACAAGACCCATACCCGGCTTTTTATGTGTTCTTTTTTCTTTAACAGAGACTTTTACCCGGATGGTATCTCCGATGAAAACAGGTTTGATAAACCGTAACCGGTCGTACCCGTAGCTGAATGCCACTTCATTGATCAGCGATGCGGTCATACCTACCGCCACGCTGAATATCAGGGTGCCATGGGCAATCCGCTCTTTGAATGGCTGTGTTTTGCACCACTCGGCATCCATATGGTGGGGGAAAAAATCACCGGTTTGACCGGCATGCATTACAATATCGGTTTCCGTAATGGTCCTGCCAATTGTTTCCCGTGTATCCCCTTCCCGGTAGTCTTCAAAATATATCCTGGTAAACATAATTACGGTTGTTTAAAGTTTTCCGGGTGCCGGTACTTTACGGTTTGAATATGTTCGCAATACAGTACCAGCTCCCCTTCATTCTTGAATATCTCGTAGCTGGCTCGATATAGTCCCATGTCTTTGTATTTGGGTTGCTTATCCAGGTCGGTCTTGATCGTGTAGATCGTATCGTTTATGAAAACAGGTTTAATAAACCGTAGCTTATCATACCCGTAGCTAAATGCATTGACACAGTTGGTAGCTACCAGTCCCAGCCCGGCGCTGAACACAAAGGCGCCTGCTACGAGGCGTTTGCCAAACAGCCCTTTTTCTTTTGCAAAAATTTCGTCTGCCACATAAGGATGCATATCCAGTACGAGGGCATTAAACTGCATGCTTTCTCCTTCGCTGATGGTCCGGCGGATCGACCGGATACGTTTCCCGATCCGGATATCCTCGTAATACCAGTCTTCTGCATTCCAGATAGGGATTTCCTTATGTTTTGAAGGATCGTTATTCGGGTTCATATAGTAAGCTTGAGTAGTTATTGATATGGGTTAATGATCTCTGTGCCGGAATCGGAAGGAAACTTTTTTGCAGAGATCATTTTTCCGTTTTTCCATTCTGCTTCCACCTGGCCGTTGCCGGGTGTATGCAGCTTAAATTTCACGTTCCATTCTTTCGGCCAGGCAGGCAGCAGGTAAGTTTTGTTACCCTCCGACTGCAGCAGCATCAGTTGAACCGTATTGAGATAATTTCCGGCGTGGCATTGATCGGGCGTATAGTCGTAATTGGGTCCCCAGAATCCGGGGAAGCGGAATCGTTTATCAAAAGCCAGTCCGTTTGTTTGCATGATCCTGGCAGCGCTGTCTGTTAATCCCAGCAAAGCCGCCTGCATTCCTGTTTGTTGCCAGCCCTGGTATGCTCTCTGTTTTTCCTTAAATGTATTCACAGCCACTTCCAGGTCTGGTTTGCCCACACCGTATATCCTGAAGGGGAATATGGGATACAATTCTGGCGATTCAACATTGATAATTTTTTTATAGGCAAGAACAGGCGCTATCAGCTTTTTGCCGTCCTTTGTTTTGAAAGGTATGGCCGGAAGTCCGGCTTTCATTTTCCTGCAGAGGTTTAACAGGCCGGTATCTTTTGCCAGTTCCAGTACCCGGGGTATGACTACCTGCAATCCTGCAATATCAGGCGTAGGATTAACGCCTTCAATATAGGTCTCCAATGATTGTGCAGGGGCGATCAATAGTTTTCCGTAGGGATCGAGGGGGTAAAACTGATCGTAAAATGTTAGTACTTCTTTTATGAAAGGCAGGCTTTTTTCGTGCAGCATTTTTTCATCGGTCGTATAACTGTAATAGTCCAGCAGGAAATGGCTCATTTCCAACCCGGTTATGATCAGGTCTTTAATATACGGGTTGTTTGACATTCCGGGTTCAAGATTGGTCCTGTCCCAGCTGATATCGCCACCACGCCAGGCGCCCCAGAAATGGGATGTTTCAATGAACCTGGCGCCATCGATCTTATAGAACTTCTTCGTCATTTTTTTCATTACCGGCAGCAGGTCATCTACGTAAAACCTGATGAAGGTTTGTAATTGATCTATGTCCCCGGAAGCCAGCATAGGATAGTAGATCACCCTGGTATTTTGCCACCAGTAGGCACCACCCCATAAACGGGCATCTGCCGATTTTCCGGACACGCGGCCGATGGCCTGATTGTAGGTATCCAGTACAAGTGTGGATCCGTTGAACTTAACAGGTAATTCCCCCCTGGCGCCGATGGCGTTTACATAACGTTGCAGTATATAACCGCGGTTGAGCAATTGTAAGGTATCATTTACAGACTTATCGGCAGCGTTAAAAAATACATAACTGCGGTTCCAGTAATCGTTCCACCATTTTTTATGTGCTGCCAGGTTGGTTGCTTCTCTTTTTTTATCCGGTCCTGTCGACAGCTTTTGAAGAGCATTGATGTATTCTTCTTCAGTATCCGTTTGCTTTACCAACACAGTGGTTTTAATGAAAAAATTACGCTGGGCAGTTCCTGACACCAGCATAGAGTCATTCAGTGGCTTTAAACCGGTTCCCTGCACCAACGCGCCGGAGGTTCTGTTTTTAAGCGGATTCGTTATTCCCTCGTTCAACAGGTCATTCGCCTTCATCAGCTCGTTCCAGAATACTTCGTTTTCGTTCCTGTGAAACCACAGGATCCCGTCTGGAGTTTTTACTTTTTTATCAGCTTCCATAAAGGGGGCAAAGGGTATTTTATTGTCTCCATATTCTGCCACATACTCTTCTTTTTTCCAGGGTCTGCTTTCGTTTCTCCATACGGTATTGGTAACGGTTATCTTTACCGGTGTCTTCGAACTGCCCGATACGAGGATCTCGGGGTTACCCGCATCTACTCTCAGCTCAATATCGGCTGATTTGTTTTTTATCTTTAGTATACCCTGGTTCAGTAACAGCTCTTCCCGGTAGTCTGTTCCGCTTATGAGGATATTGGGTTCAAATGCAACGGTGATCTTCCCTATTTTAATGGGATTGTCCATACCATCGCGGCTATCTGTAGTAGCAAAGTAGAATTGAATTTTACCTTCTGCGTTTGTCCATGCCTGGGCAGATATCTCCCCGTTTCCCAATGGAAGCGAGCTCCAGGAATCCGTACCGGGTGTTGTAAATTTCAGGTTGAAGTCGGACACCTGCTGGGCATAGGTATAACTGATCAGGAAAGTTGTCAGCGCCAGCAGTATCAAAAGTTTTTTTTTCATATTGTATATTATTTGTTGTTGTTGTTACAGATCAAATTCTTCCTGAATTTTACGGGTATGCTCACCCAGGGCGGGAGCTCCCCGGGGACTTGTCAGCGTATTCCCGTTGACACGGGCCGGGCAGCGTGTTGTTTTTACTTTTAACCCGTTTGAAACCACCCATTGCTCCATATCCAGCATCTTAAATGTCTCGCTTGCTATCAGGTCATTATAATCATACACATTTGCGCACCAGATGTCCGCAGGCTCAAGGACAGCCAGCCAGTCTGTAGTTGTTTTGGTGAAGAGCGCCTCCGCCAGCATGGCTTTTATTTCATCTCTTTTATTGAACCAATCGTCCTGGTGGGTATACCTGTTCAGGGCATTCAATGGTAATAGGGAAGCCAGCTTGTTAATGGGCGCCATCGCAATGGCAAGATAACCGTCGGCTGTTTTGTAAATACCGTACGGCGCAGCAATATAGGCATGTGCGGCATTTATCCCACTTCTTTCCGGTAGCGTATGTCCGTCATTCAGAAAACAGGTGAGCACTTCAAATTGAAAATCCAGCAGGCTTTCCAGCATACTCACCTGGATAAGACTTCCTTTTCCGGAAGTTATGCGTTGAAATATACCGGCTAATAAGCCTTGTGTTAGATGGGTGCCGGCTATAATATCAGCTGCGGCAACACCCATCGGGACCGGTGGCTGTGCGGCGCTACCTGTCAGATAAGTAATACCCGACACCGCCTGAACCAAAAGATCCTGGCCAGGCAGGTCTTTCCATTCTCCTTCCTGGCCGTAACCGCTTATTTCGCCATAAATAATGGCGGGATTTAAAGCTTTGACCGTTTCATAGTCAAGACCGATCCGCTGCATGACGCCCGGGCGAAAATTATGAATGACAATATCGGCGCTCTTCAATAGCTGTTTCACTGCTTCCAGCGAAAGATCTTCCTTCAGGTCGGCTATGAAGCTTTCTTTGTTGCGGTTGATGGCATGAAAAATGGTAGATTCTCCTCCTTCCAGCGTAACGTCTGACACATACAGTGTTCTGCAAATATCTCCTGTTCCGGGCTTTTCAACCTTTATGACACGTGCGCCCATGTCTGCCAGCCGGAGTCCGGCACTGGGGCCGGACAGGAACTGGCTGAAATCCACCACCAGGATATTATCTAATAATGTATTCATGGCGTCAAATCAGGGATGCTTTAATTTGTTCATTATGCTCGCCAATCCCCGGCGCAGGCTTATCGGATTTTAAGATCCTGCCGTTGATCCTGATGGGGCATCTTGTGGTAATAAAAGTTTTGTTTCCGGGTAATGTGACGGTTTGCTCCATGTCCAGTACCTTGTATCCTGCCGAAGTTTTCATTTCCTTCCAGTTTAGCACCGGCATTACCCATAGATCCAGCGCCTTGCTTTTTTCCAGCCAGTATTGATTGGTGTTAGTTACAATAGTTGCCGCGATCAGCTTCTTTACTTCATCTCTTTTCCGGAAACAATCCCGGTCTTCGTATTGTTCCAGCGCTTTACAATTCAGTATTGTGTTCAGCTTTTGAATAGGTATCATCGCCAGGGCTACATATCCGTCAGCCGTTTTATATATACCATATGGGGCGCTCAGCAGCGAATGTGCGTTATTAAAAGATGCTCTTTCCGGCAGGTTGCCGGACTGAAAATAAGTAGTGAAAAATTCAAATTGAAAATCGATCAGAGATTCCAGGAGGCTTAGCTGCAATAAGGTGCCCTCACCGGTTTTGGCTGCCTTGATCAAAGCAGCTATAATGAATTGTACAGACTGGTTGCCGCACAGGTAGTCGCCTATGCCCAGTCCGAGAGCAGTAGGGGCGTCTTCACGACTCCCGGTAGTATATGTGAGCCCGGAAATACATTGCACCAGGAGGTCCTGCCCCGGCTTGTTCCGCAGGGGACCTTTTTCCCCGTAACCCGAGATCTGCGTATATACGATACGTGGATTGATATGCTTTACATCTTCATACCCCAAAGCTTTCCTTTCCATTACTCCGGGTCTGAAGTTATGGACCAGGACATGGGCTCCGGCGATCAGCTTTTTCAGCCAATGCATATCTTCAGGATCTCCCAGGTCTATGGCAAAGCTTTCTTTATTCCTGTTGATCGTATTAAATAAAAGAGAGTTGTCGTCAACCCACATGTTTTTAATCGCCAGCTTTCTTCCTCCTTCTCCTTTTTCGGGATGTTCTATTTTTATGACGCGGGCACCCAGGTCTGCCAGTCGCAGGCCGGCGCAGGGTCCGGAAAGATACTGGCAAAACTCCAGTACGATAATGCCTTTTAAGGGTAACTGCATATGCAATGATGCTTTGTTTCAAACAGGTGTACGATGAAATACAAGGATTCATACGACCCGGCATAGCCGGCGCGGAATGAAAATTACGATGATTTAATTTTCCAGAATAATCGTCTCGCCTGGAACCGTATCAATTTCTATCAGCTCACTTGTTATATTATTGCTTTTATTGTTTTGTTTTATTTTCCCGGATTTCCCCCAGGGAGAATATATTTTTAATTTTCCCCCTTTTTCGCTGAGTATAGATATTGTAACCTCTCCTTTTTTGATGGATCCGCTTACCAGGAAAGCGCCTACAGCACGAAGGTTGAAAAATTCCGCATCCTGTTTCATATCCCAGTTGGGAAATAACCGTATAGTACCATTGTAACTTTGCATCAGGCATTCGTTGATCACAACAGGCAGCGCAAAATTCTCAAACCATATGCCCATAGCGCCCATGTAATCATACTTCGTCCGGTCGTTATAACGGCCATGAACCTGCATTACTTTATCTGTGGCGGTTCCGTTGGGCAGCAGCGAGTAATTGACGTGCCGCTTAAATTTTTCAATATCCAGCAAACCTAAGCGGGCTGCCTGCAGATTGATAAATACAAGGTCATTTCCTCCTTCATTCTGCTGGTTGTAATAAGTGTTTTTGAGTATTTGCATGGTAGAGTCATCGGAATGTAACCCCTGATCTTCACCGGGAAAAACATTCATCAGCGGCGATGGTACATTATATACAACCTGATCATGCTCTTCGGGTACGGATACCAGCACTTTGCCGTATTTTTCAGAAACGGCTGTAGGATATTCAGGATAATACTTTAATATATCCTTTACATCTTCTACCAGTTGCCTGTCTGTTGCAGATGTTTGCAGAATGTCAACCATATCTATAAAGGCGTTGAAAACAAATTTCGTTAAGGTCAGGTCTACATTGCAATCGTAGTTATATTTAAATCCGGGACGCAGCGCATAAATTTCGGGAGGTATGGTGGGAAATATATGATACTTATCGTCCTTCCACCTGGCTCCCCCGCGGGCATCCGGCCGTTTCATGTAGGCTGCCAGGAATTCAACGGCTTCTTTGATCGGCGTATAAGCCCTGTTCCTTAAGTATGTGGTATCTGCACTATACAGGTAATGCCACCATAATCCCTGAACAGACCAGGGCGTTTCACAGATTTCCCAGCCCCAGTGAGGAACAGGGTAGGGGTTCATCGTCATCTCAACCGGGTAGGCAGAGTGTGGGAAATAAGCGCCCGGCAGCTTATAGTATTCTTTTGCCCAGATGCGGCTAACCGGCATCAGGAATTCAATCAGGTTTACATAGGGAAGGTTTTTTTCCAGGTGGTTGCTGGAAAATGTCATCCAGAATGGCTGTTGTGTATTATAGTTCATATGATAATCACCATGCCATGCGGTACCAATGTTATTGAAGCTCCAGTTGGCAAAAAGTCCCGGCGTTGTAACTCCGTCTTTAGCAGCACAGTTGAAGAAATAGAGATTACGATACCATATTTCTTCCAGGAACCGGTCGCTCAGCCTGACACCGGATTTTGACCAGTATTCTTTCCAGCTGTCCTCAGAAGAAGTTTTAGCGCTGCTCCAGTCGGCAGCCACGGGGCGTTTAATCGCCGGCTTTTTACTTACTTCCGGATTCCTTCCTTCCTCCAGTGATATGCTTGCTATGAACTCTTTTTCGCCACCTGCAAACGCAGCTTCCAGCTTTTGCATGCCTTCTTCATTTCCGTCCCAGTTTATCCTGCTGGTTTTTTCCAGGCCCATATTGGTGCTGGCGGTTAACCTGAATGCCTTGTCTTTAGGGTGGCCTTTTTCAATATTGTATATATCTGGTTCCTGTGCGGGTAATACCTGCCGGAATGAAAGTGAACCTTCTTCCAGTAATTCATCTGTTTCGTATGATGGAAAATCTTTTGGAGTGGACGGATCAGGCATCATGCGCATCCTCTTGAAGATATTGGGGGCTTTGTTCCCGCTTTCATCCACCAGCTGCATCCATAATTTATCTTCACTCATGTCCGTAAACACCTGCAGCGTTATCTTCTTTTTATTGGCATCCTGCAGGTACACTTCGCATAATCCGTTTGAAATATCCAGAGAGTGCCCCAGCAGCTCTGCATCTCTCCGGTCGAAGCCCAATAATACAGAGCCACAGGGGAACGGTCTCGGATAGGGCTGACGATAATTGTCCTGGGCTATGGTACTATATTTTTTGTACCAGGGATCGTCTGTCAGTAATTTCAGGGAATCGGGTATCTTGCTTACCTTATCAAATACATAATCGAAGGTGCCGATCTCTTCCCTGTGTTTTTCTGCTATCCGTATATCCCACACATTGTTGTGACCAAAATATAACATGATACCATCAGGTCTTGTTGTCACTACAACACCCATGCCACCGTTGCCCAGCAGGGCGCCTTCAAAAAAGTCGACAGCAGGTTTGTCATAATGCATCGTATGTTTTTTGGCCTGTTCATAGGAGGAAAATGTGACCTCCTGCTTTTGAGCACAGGACAGGATACATACGCATAAGAAGACGAATGGTATTTTTTTCATGCTTGTTTTTTTATGATCATGTAGTGGCCGGTATAGCCGGTTTATAGAACAG
>Ga0222419_100729_pt1 | contig 20052 bp, 16 predicted proteins | sample 1B20Ametagenome_FD_182474 | JGI IMG/M metagenome (GOLD analysis project Ga0222419, IMG submission 182474) | Enriched microbial communities from leaf-cutter ant dump, University of Wisconsin, Madison, United States - 1B20A (version 2) | ecosystem: Environmental > Terrestrial > Nest > Insects nest... | reverse complement strand
GGGGCGGAAAAGCGCATGTGTACTCTTCTTATTTTGCACAAAGAATGCCTGGAGAGGTTACCGGCGATAATGTGTATTCAAAGCTGCATGCGGCCAGCGTCTCAACAGAGCTGACCAATAATTTCTATAGCTCCGGATTTAAGGAAAATGATGCGAAACCGGGCAAAATTTATGGGACTGATCTCAAGAAATAGATCATTAGGCGGACTGGCACACTAAAAGATTCGCCTGTTGACCATCATTAGGGTTTTTAAGGACCCATATCCATCCTCCAATTTACAGCAATGGATTAAAGGAGCTAAAGGATTATCTTGGCTTTAAATGGACAATAGAGGATGGGTATTTATTTCAGAAAATTGTGTCCACGCTAAGGCTGTCCGCCTCCGCCCATCGCGCCATACACCTGCCCATTGGCGTAACTCGCATCACTGGCGGCAAGCTGTACATAAATAGATGCCAATTCTGCTGGTTGCCCGGGTCTGCCCAAAGGAGTATCACCGCCAAAGCCTTTTAGTTTTTCCATAGTTGCTCCCCCGCTGACCTGCAGTGGTGTCCAGATAGGGCCAGGAGCTACGCCGTTTACACGGATGCCTTTTGGGCAGAGTTGCTTAGCCAGTGAACGTACAAAACTGGTATTGGCCGCTTTGGTCTGTGCATAATCAAACAGCTCCGCCGAAGGATCATTGGCTTGTTCCGATGTGGTGGAAATGATCGCTGAACCCGGCTTCAAATGAGGCAAGGCTGCCTTTGTCAACCAGAAAGGTGCATAAATATTGGTTTTCATCGTCCAGTCAAACTGTTCGCTGCTGATCTCAAGGATAGAAGCATGGGTTTGCTGCCTGGCTGCGTTATTGACCAGTATATCCAATCCACCAAGCGCTTGAACCGCTTGGTCTACCAGTTTCCTGCAAAATGCTTCATCGCGAAGGTCACCGGGAATTGCTACCGCCTTGCGTCCGGCCTTTTTAATCAGCTCTATGACTTCTTTAGCATCCTGTTCTTCATCAGGCAAATAATTGATGGCCACGTCTGCGCCTTCCCTGGCGTAAGCAATTGCTGCTGCTCTTCCCATTCCGGAGTCACCCCCCGTAATCAGTGCCTTACGCCCAGCCAATCTGCCGGAGCCTTTATAACTGTTTTCTCCGTGATCGGGTTTTGGGTCCATTTTAGCCGCTAGTCCCGGCCAAGGTTGCGACTGTTCCTTAAAAGGGGGTTTTGGGTATTTGGTAGTCGGATCTTCGAGCGCTTGCGTGTAGCCTGATCCACCAGATGTAGCACTGGTTGCATTGAATATCGGTGCGGAGGCCATTGCGGCAATGCCCACGCCAATTCCGCCGATCACTTTTCGACGGTTGATTTTGTCTTCTGGATTCATCATAGTTTTTCAATAAGGTATACCTGTCTAACCGATTTGATGACCGCTTGTTTCAGTTATTTCAAATTTAAAGCCTTAGTGAAAATTGTCCGTCAGAAATCTTAAACAAGATATTTCTAGGCTGTTTACTCTATATCTAATTCCATCTCTATGTTTACTTTATTTAGGATGGTAGATAGGTTTTTGCTGCTTATACATCTGGTGCGCTACCGGTTAACTCTGTATAAGTTTGAACGCCTTGGCGTCGAGTTCCTCTTGATTACGGGATACGATTACCAGGTTATGACCTTCTGCCGTAAATAATTTGCCAGTTCGTAGCCTACACCGATAGTTGCACCGGTAATTACTGCAAATGGATTGGTTCATCAGGGTTTATTTTGGCATCGCAGGTCAGGTAGAACGGCAGTATGCGAATCATTTTTAAGGCAGCCAAAACCAGAATTCGGAACCTTCACCCTCAACACTGTTAACCCCGATCTGACCCTTATGTTTGTTGATGATTTCCAAACATATGAATAGTCCCAGGCCCAGGCCGGGCTGAATTTTGGTGTCCGGGCACTGTATTCGGTAGAACTGCTGGAAAATCCGCTCCCGTTCCTGGGGCGGTATACCTTTACCTTTATCAGTCACTGCTATACGCATATGGTCATCGACTTTGGTGCAGCTCAGTTTGATGTATTTGTTCTGGCCCGAATATTTCACCGCATTGTTGAGCAGGTTATGTACTACCTGCTCAATGCGTTCCTGGTCTGCGCGGACGATGAGCGCATAATCCGGTACCTCCAGCTCAATGGTGAATCCCGGGTTTGCGGCGGCGCTGCTCTCTGCACATCGGCTTACAAGTTCGCAAGCATCGAACTTGTTCATAAGGCAATAAATATCCTCAGGTCTGTGCTGGGCAATATCCTGTAAATCGCAAAGCAAAGTTTGAATTTTGTTCAGCTGGAAGTCCATTTTTTCCAGAACAGGCACGAATCTTTCCATCCCTGTCCGTTGAATCTCCATAAGATGCATCTGAAGGTAGGCTTTCAACACCGTAAGAGGTGTTTTAATTTCATGCACCGCCAAGCACATAAAATTTTCAATGCGTTTAATTTTGTCTTCCTCTGGGGTTACTTGATCAGTCATAGTGAGGTCTATCCAAGTTTAGCTTGGCCGGACAACTAAAACTACATTCTTGGATTTTTCTAAATTCAGGTACTAGTACCCGTAATTTCCAGGTACAACGCGCGGACTTTATTGTATAAGCCCGCTTAGCACTGCCGAGCGAATCAGCGCCGCCGTATTTTTTGACTGCGTCTTATCGATCAAACTCTGCCTGTGCCCTTCAACTGTTCGCTTGCTCAAAAATAGCTTATCAGACATTTCCTGGTTGGTCATACCCTCGGCAATCAACTGCAGCACCTCAATTTCCCGGTTGGAAAATTCATTGTTAAAGGCTTCGGCGGCAGATAAGACCGATTTTTGTACCACTTTTTCGAACATTTTAATGGCAAGTTCGGAACAAAGATACTTTTCCTGCGAGCAGACATGTTCTAAACTGAAAATAAGTTCCCGGGCATCAATATTTTTAACCAGATAACCAGAAGCGCCCGCAGAAAAGCACTGCGCGATGTGCTGCTCATTATCCAGCATGGATAAGATTACAATTTTTGTGTTGGGGCTGACAGCTTTTGCCATTCTGATGAGCGAAAGGCCATCCATTCCCGGCATATTGAAGTCGGTCAGCAGCACATCAATATCAGGAATTTCTTCGAGCAAATCGATCACTTGCTGCCCGCTTCCGACTTCAGCAATGGTCTGGATTTCCGGAGATTTATCCAGAATTGTTCGAATTCCGGCTCTGACCAATTTGTGGTCTTCAGCGAGTAGTAACTTTAGCATTTTCCTCTCATATTTTCATTCATCAAGCAAACGTCACAACAAAACACGAATTGCAGCAATTTGCTGACCTGAAATACAACATATAAGAATGCCAAATGTTTGGTTTGCCGGAATCAAACGCTATAAAAATCAAACAGATATGGTTAATTTAATTATGCTCCGGGCTTGCGCCAGAAGAAAAACCAAAGGGCAGCGAGGATCAGGATACAAAGGCCGGTTGTTAAAGGAATAATCATAGAATTGCTATTTAAGCCCGCAGGCGTTACCCTGCAGGCCGGGATGAATCAATTTGTTACTGGACCGGTGGTCTCTTAGTCGTGTCGGTTCTTTTTTTTGTAGAATCTTGCTTAGACCATTTTTTTTCCTTTTTCTTGCCCTTTTTATCAGCAGCTTTTTTCTTTTTATGCGTCTTTGTAGTGTCCTGTCTGGTTGTTGTGTCCTGGGGTGGCAATGCCGATGCCAGGACATTCATGCTGAAGACTGCCAGTAACGCAGCCGTAATCATTGACTTTTTCATAAGCGATCATTAAATAAACTGGTCATATTAATTTTGAATTAGCTCTTCAAAGCTTTAAAGGCCAGGACTACCCTTCGTCTTATTCGCATTGAGATCTTCATCCTCCAAATCTCTGCCCGAACCATCTCCCGATCGGCCAGTATCCTGATCAGGATCCAAACTGGAATCTGTGTCCGCATCACTGCCTTCGATTTCTTCATCAGGAACGATGTTGCTTTGACCGGTATCTCTTTGATTTGGCTGATCGCGGTTAAAATTGTCCTGATTTTGCTGCTGATCGTTCAGCTGCTCGTTTTGATTTTCCATAACTTGATTTTTTATAGTGTTAATATTATGCTTATGACAAGCCGGAGAGCGTAAAGTTTTCGGAATGATGAGTTTGGGTAGTTGACTTTTTTAATGCGTACTATTCTTGGGCAAACCCGTACAATTATGCTAAACAGGTGACCGCTCGATTTATTATTTTATAAGTCGGTTTGGGTTGGGCAGTTTATCAGATGAGGTGAGCAATATTTCGAATCGATTCGGAGAACAAATCTTCGGTTACGGTGTTCATGACCAGACTTTCCTATGACATGCCCCGGTTTGTCCTGCCAGTAGATCCAGGATCAGCGGCGTCGCTTTACTGATCTTATCTTCCAGACAGCTGCTGATGGAATAATCCGCTTGCGTCGCCGTGGCGCCTGCGTCCGTTCATCTTGTTTGGGGCCCGCAATCCCTGCCCTTGTTCCAGGCCGAACAGGTCCATATCTTTAAAGGGCGGCACGAGTACACCGCCGCACGTGGTCAGACGCTTCACGATCGGCCCTGTTGAATTTGACTTACCTGCGCTCGGAATTTGGTATTTACAGAAATGCTATCATTGGAACGCGCTTGTTAAGTAATTTAGTGCATTATCAGACTCTAACTGTCAAAATAAATTAAATAGAAAGGGTTGGACTAATGAAAGCTTGACCGGCATAAACAGCCCGGATGCCGGCAAAAAGTTCTTCTTCATCTTCGCCTTTAAGTAAATACCCTTTCGCGCCGGCAACAAAAGCTCTATCCCGAAATGTCGTTTGACGATGCATGGTTAGAATGATCACCTTGGCTGGATGACTTGTAGATGCGATTCTGGCCGTAAGCCCGACACCATCCATGTCAGGCATATTGTAGTCGAGCAATACAATGTCAATGTCTTGATACTTATTCAAAATGTCAAGTGCAGTTAGCCCATCTGGGGCGTCTCCTACGACCTCTATATCCACTTCTCTTGCAATGAGTTTGATGAGTCCTTTACGGACCACTGTATTATCATCGACGATTAACACTTTAATCATAAAAAAGTACTGCCAGCTGGTTTGAATAATTAATTATTTTGTATTGTATATGGTAACCGTATAATTATATTGGTGCCTTTACCAGGGGCAGATTGAATATCCATAGTTCCATTGAGCAAGCCTACCTTGCTACGGATAGAAGCCAATCCGATACCATCTTTCTTCTGCTTATAAGAGTCAAGACCACGGCCATTATCACTTACTTGCAACAGAATATAACCATTCCCAACCCTGACTTTGGCTTCTGCTTTACTGGCTTGCGCATGCTTAACAATATTGAGCATCAATTCTTGTAAAGTTCGGAAAACAGCCAATTGCATATATTTGTCAATCTGGCCATTTTCTACCTCAACGGAACAATGGAATTTCACCCCATCCTGCATTTGATTGCAAATATCCTTTACAGCTGCTTTTAAACCGAATTCTTCTAAAATAGCAGGCATTAACTCATGAGAAATACGACGGCTATCGTGAATGGCCTCAGACAGAAGTTCAACAGTATATCGTTTTGAACTTTCGAATTCCACTGGGTTTTCAGTGGCAAATTTAACTGTTAAGTGGCTAATACTCATTTTTATACCAAATAATATCTGACCCAAACCGTTATGTAGGCTCTCTGATATGCGTCTACGTTCTTCTTCAAGTGTGCGCAACGTCACCCTGAATATTTCCAGCTGTTGCTCCGCTTTCAGCTGCTGCAATTTTTCCTCAGCTTCACGCGTCGCGGTCACATCCATGTCTACACCGAGTACCCGCACCGGGCTTTCTTCGGCGTTTTTGATGACGTTCGCTTTTAACCGCAAGACCTTTACAACATCTCCGACCAGGATATTGATAGTTTCTTCAAATTCGCTGCTGCCTTGTCTGATCAGATCCACGATGCGGGCGGCAGTTTCCTGGCACTCGGGAGTCGCATATTGCAGATAAACCTCTGGCCTGACCTCTATGCCCTTTTGCAGGTTAAATAAGCGGTACATCCCGTCTGACCAGGTAAAGGTGCCGGTCAGCAGGTCATAGTCCCAACTGCCCAGCTGCGCCAGGTCTTCTGATTGCTGCAGCAAGAGGTAATTTTTAAAGCGTTCGTCTTCCGCCTGCTTGCGTGCGGTGATATCCAGGTTAGTGGCGACCACGCCATCATTGTATTTGACGAACATACAGGAAAACCATTTGTCGAATCCATCGTAAGGGTAATAATACTCGGTTAGCTGAGGCTGGCCGGTCTCTATGGTTTTCACGATCAGATCAAACAACGGCGTTTGCCTGATGCCGGGGTACTCCTCGGCATAGCGTTTGCCAACCAGGTCTGTCCTGCCGGTTTCCTTTTCCAGTTCCTTGTTGACCAGCTTGATCTCCAGGTCCTGTATAACGCCTTGTTCATCCCTGACGGCTTGCAGGATTGACATCTGCACGAGCGTCGTGTCCAGTACCGATTGCAAGCGGTTCCGGTTTTCGGAGAGTTCAGCGGTACGTTCGGCTACCTGTTGTTCAAGCGTATTGTTAAATTGCCGTAAAGCTTCCTCGGCACGGGTACGGTCTGCAATGTTCCAAGTACGTTCCGCCACTTCCCTGGCCAGCCGGACATCTTCATTTGTCCATATACGTACTTCGCTCGACACTGCGCTGAGATTGAGCAGCCGGTCACCTTCGGACAAAGCAACAGAAAAGAATGACCGGTAACCCAGCTTAAGGTAAGCAGTACGCGTTTGTTCAGAAAGCAGCGTCGAGTTTGCAACATCATTAATCACCCACTTACCATCAGCTTCGAGGGCATTTACCGTTTCCTTAAATTCGGATAATTTAAAACTACCCGCTAATGAGGGCAGGTCATCACGAAAATAGTCAGGCAGCATGACCGCCAGGTCCTGCCCCGGGAAGAGTTCCCCGAAAAAAGCACGGTTGGCGCCGAGATATTTGCCGAATAATTGTGAGGCGGTTTTAAATATCGATGCTTCATCATTCAGGGGACGCAGCGTATCACTCAGCAGCAGCAGGAATTTTTGGCGAGCCTCGCTTTCACGTAATGCGGCTTCTGTTTTAGCACGTTCAATCGCCGCCCATACGCGTTCGCCAGTCTCTGCCGTCAGTTCCACTTCGTATTTTTTCCAGGCCCGCGCGCTGCGCATTGTTACACAAAAGACACCTACCAGCAATCCGTCTTTTACTACCGGAACCGCTATCCAGGCAATATGAGCCTTCGCCCGCAGGGCGCGTTCGGTATGTGGTATCAGCGGAGAAGTATAGATGTCATCCACCACTATCGGCTCGCCTTTTTCATAAAGCGGGATGATAAAACCAAGATTTGCCACCTGGTATTCCTTTACAAATGGAGATTCTCCGTTACGGGCGTGATCATGCCGGATAATGCCGAAATCGTTAGCCAGATCGATCTCTGCATAATAGGTGTGATCTGCGCGAAGTTTGTCGCCAAGCTCCTGGCATGCTTGTCTTTCGATAGCTGATGCATCTCCGAGTGGCCGTAAGGTATCGCTGAGGTTTAGCAGGAACGCTTGGCGTTCCTCACTTATCCGAAGCGCTTCTTCGGCCCTGGCCCGCTCGACCGCCGACCAGGTACGTTCTGCAGTTTCCTGCAACAGCGCCACCTCATCGGGTGTCCAACGGCGCGGAGTCTTCTGGTGTAAACTCAATATGGCACGCACTTTCCCGTTCTTGACCAAAGGTACGCCGATAGCCGCCCGTACCTGTACCGCATCGAACGCCGCCCTGGATTGGGCAGAAGACCCGATATCATCATAAACATCATTGCTGATCACCGTTTTTCCTTGGCGGTAATCGCTCACTAGGTGAGAATCAAATTCTTTAAAGCTGACATGGCCGTCAAGCGGCATAACTTCACTAACATAACCCGGACCAATGATCAGGGTGTCGTCATCATCCTGCAGATCGCCGTAAAATGCCCGGTTCACCCGTAACTTTTCCCCTAATATCCGCATAGCGGTCTGTTGAACAACGACCGGGTCTGCCAGTGGGCGTAATGCGTCACTTAGTGTTAACAGGAATACCTGCTTATCTTCGGCGCGCCTGCGGTCCGTGATATCTTCGTAAACAGCAGCAACCTTGTTTTCATTCGGGCCGCCTACCTTGAAAACATAGAAGTTAAACCACAAACCTTGTGGCGAGGCAGAAAGTTCATGGCGTTCACCGATGCCTGTTTTAGCGACACGTCCAAAAGTTTCAAACCAGTGTCTTTCAAAATTAGGATCGACCTGGTGGATCGACTTACCGACGAGTTCGGTACCGGTCATCTTGACCGCAGCGGGATTGGCATCCAGGTACAGGATATCTATTGGCTGCCCCCGCTCATCGAAGATAATGTCACAGAGAATATAGCATTCATCCATCGAGTTGAACAGCGTCCGGTATTTCTCCTCACTTTCGCGCAGAGCCTGTTCCGTTGTTCTGCGTTGGGTGATATCCACGAAGGTGATCACCACTCCTTTGATGCGGTCCTCATCAGTGCGATAAGGTGTGATGCGCATGAGGTAAACCCCGCCGCTTTTTGTAGTGACCTCACTTTCGAATTCAACTAGTTTGTCCAGCACGTTTTCGGCGTTCCGCAAAACGTTTTCGAATTCGAGACTGCCCGTAATGTCAGAAAGCGGACGTCCATAGTCAGCGGTCCTCAAATTGAAAATTTCGCGGATTGCCGGAGTGAACAATACGACACGGAAACTACGATCTAAAAAGATCGTGCCGATATTCGTGGAGTTGATGAGGTTTTGCAGGTTGTTACTGGCAATACTGGTTTCTTCAATCTTGACCTTCAATTCCTGGTTGACGGTCCGCATCTCCTCGTTAATGGACTGCAGTTCTTCCTTACTGGTTTCCAGCTCTTCGGCGGCAGAACGCAGCTCTTCGTTCATCGCCTGTAACTCCTCGTTGGAAGCCTTCATTTCCTCGGCCTGAAAGTCATGCTGTTCGTTGGAGGCACGCAAATGGGCCTTCACCTTGATCAGCTCTTCTTCCAACTGCCGGGCCACCGGTTCGTCAGAGGACAAAACCACTTCTTTAGCGCTGTCATCAGCGGTAGGTTCAAATACCACCAGTATGAACCCTTTTGCGGCATCGCCGGAACGCAGCACCGGCCTCACCTGGACATTGATGGTTTCTGTCCGGTCGCCGATCGTTATTTTTAATCCCCTGGCCTCAACTGCCGACTGACGCTGAACCGCCTGGTACAGAGCAGAGCGCAATTCCAGCCTTAACTCGGGGATGACCAGTTTCAATAAATTATGAGAAAGCTCACCGCCGCCGATCTGTAAATATTTACCCGCCCTTTCGGTCAAATGAAGAATATCATACTCTTCGTTGACCACTAAAGATGGCGGTGCATATTCCTCCAGCAGCTGCTGGTGCAGGTCGCCAAAGGAGATGCGTTCCAATATCTTATTTTCCTGCTCCCGTGGCGGCAGGTCCTTTTTGAACTTATCAAAGTATAAAGGGGGCGTAGATTCCGGGACGGGATACGTCCTCGGACTAACCTGCCGGCTTTGGAAAATGTGGAATTCCCGGTTATAAGCTGCATACAGATCGCTGGCGCCGTCTACAGACTCTGAATTGCCCAGGAACAGGAAACAGCCCGGTTTTAGGGCAAAATGAAAGGTCTCGACCACTCTTTCCTGTGCCGTGCGGTTAAGATAGATCATCACATTGCGGCAGCTCACGAGGTCCAGGTGGGAAAAGGGCGGGTCCTTTAAAAAATTGTGCGTGGCGAACATCACCGTTTCCCGTACCTCGCGACGGATACGGTAGCCATCGGCTTCTTTGTTAAAAAAGCGCTGCAATCTTTCCTGGGAAACATCAGCCAGGTCATTAATGGTGTAAAACCCTTCCCTGGCATGAGCGATGGCAGCCTCATCGATATCTGTCGCGAAGATCTGGATCTTTGGTGCCTCTAATGACCCGATGGTTCGTTCCAGGCAGAGCATGGCAAATGAATAAGCCTCCTCGCCGGTAGCACAGCCTGCTACCCATATCCTTAACTGGCTTTCGGCGCTCTTCCCATTCAAAAGCAGCGGGATGATCTCTTCTTCGACGGCGTCGAAAGCTTTTTTATCACGAAAAAAATTTGTCACGGATATCAGCAGGTCTTTTAACAAGGCCACCGGTTCATCACCGTTCTCATGTAGGAATTTGGCGTAAGCCGGGAGGTCCGGCAGGTCACGCACGCTGATGCGCCGTTCAATACGCCGGAGTAAGGTCGGCCTTTTATAATTTGAAAAATCATGCCCGGTACGATGGCGCAGCAAAGTAAATATATCGCGTAAGGCTTGCTTCTGATCCTCCGAGCGTTCTTCGGCTTCAACCGTGATCAGCACTTTGCCCGTGCTGTTGCGGTAAGCGACGATCTTTGCCGGAATATCGGCCACATTCAGTACTTCGTCGACCAATTCGGTGGCAATGGCATTGCGGGGCATTTCGCTGAATTCAGCTTCCCGCGGGTTTTGGACGAATGTCGCGCCGCCGCGTTCCTTGATGCGTTTTAAGCCCATGCTGCCATTAGCGCCGGTGCCGGATAAGATCACGCTTACGGCCCTGGGGCCATGCTCATCTGCAAGGGTACGAAAGAAAATATCTACCGGTGCCCGACGTTCCTCCACATGTACATTGTTGGTCACGGCGATATAGCCATCCACCATCGTGAGGTGCCGGTCGGGAGCGATCACATAAACCTGATCCGGCTTGATAAATGTCTTTTCGGTGATCTGCGTCACAGGCATGCTGGTCTCCCGCTGCAAAATGGCCGCCAACTGGCTGTCATGATTCGGAGAAAGGTGCAGTATGACAACATAGGCCATTCCTGAATGCTCCGGCACCTGCCTGAAAAACTCCTGTAAGGCTTGTATGCCGCCGGCTGATGCGCCGATACCAACTATCAAAAAATCGCTGGGCTTTTCCTGCAGCTGCGCTTCCGGAGTCAGCTTTCCTGTATCTTTTGCACCCTTTTTTTTCATGACCTCGAAAAATAAACAATATTTCGTTAATCCTCATCCGCATCTTTGGATAATACTTCTTTACTTAATTGCTCATGGTGATGGACCGTTTTGCGGACCAGTTCTGAGCGTTCAGATGCCTCAATTGCTTTCTTAAAGTAGGCTGCAGCAAGTTTCGGTTGGTTCGCTTCCGCATAATGATCGCCAATATGATTTAGTAAAAGAACACATTCATCCATCCCGCGTATGGCGCTGTATAAATTATCTTCGATCTTTTCCGTCAAAGCAGCCAACAGGCTGTCTGCGGAATAGGCATGGCCCGTATGGCACCGAAAGCGGGTCAGGCTGCCTTCTATTATTTTTGATAATACACCATGGCATTCAGGACAGGTATATGGAGACAGCATTCCTAAATCTAAAGCGCCCTGCTGCAAGGCATTTTCTTCGGCAGCAATATTGATTTCGGTTCTTATTTTTTCATCTCTCATGACCTCTTTTTCAGGGATTTCTTCTGAGGTTAGTTTTAATAACAGTTCTGAAATGTGGGAGGCAGGTATGCAGTGGTCCACTTCAACAGCACTCAGCGCGCTTTCGGGCATAGATGAAACCTCAGCATCGCCTGGGTCCTGCACGACGGCTATCCCGCCATTAAATTTTATGCGCCATAAACCGGCTGTCCCGTCGTCTAGGCCGCCAGACAAGATCACCCCGATCACCCGGTTGCCGTAGACATGTGCGGCAGAGCGAAACAGAGGATCGACTGCAGGCCGAAAACGATTTTCTTTGGGGCCACGGGTCACCCTTACTCGACCTTCCTCAATCAATAAATGGTGGTCAGGTGGTGCAATATATATACGGTTTGGTTCTATTAACTCTTTATCGCGGGCGTTGGCAGCATAGATTGTATGCAATTTATTCAATACATCCGGCAAGATGCCGCGAACATCTGCGCTCATATGCCAAACAATAAAAATTGAAGCGTCAAAGGTGGAATGCAAATTCTGCACGATCGTTTTTAATGCCTCAAGCCCGCCCGATGAAGCACCTATAACAATTACATTTCTTTTTTTCACTATATCATATTATGTAAGAGAAGATCAATTAGTGTTTCATAAATATTTAGACGAACCTTGGTTACCTATAATAAGTATTTTATTCTCGAATTGTTTAAATAATTAAGATCTGAATATGGAGCTATTTATATGGCACTTATAGCTAAAATATTAAATATTTATCAAACGTTATGTTCACCGCTCAGGAATTTTTAAAAAACCGTAGTCACATTTCGCTTTGAGACGTAATGATAATAGAGAGAGAACGAACCATTGATTCACAAGGAACATCATGAATGTAAATTAGTGCTTTGATTATTTAATATAAAGACTCAAACAGAGTAGCGATTCTGCTTTGCTGCAAAAATTAACCGAATGCAAAGGTTGAACATAAGCTTTGACTGAGCTTTGGGCCCAACCGACCACCTTGTGGAGCAGGCGGTCAGTTTGAAGTGTAATAAGCGGCCATTGACTTAAAGTCGAAACCGCTCCTGAGTGAATTGCTAAAAGATAGGTATATTCGTATCGCATTTTTATAACAACTTTATTTGTAAGAAGGTCACTACTAGAATGGCTCTGCTTGCCTATAATGTTTATAACTTACTATATGGATAAAATGATCGACTATTTTCGCCAATTTGGAAACATCTTCAATCAGCAAATTGACCTTATAGTAAGTAAAGGGCAAATAGTCAAATTAAAAAGAAGAATAGCTTTCCGGAGCTGAAAGCTTTCAGGACAGGCAGGTTTTGTAGTCGATGGGTCTGGCTTAGGTCTGCAAGAAGAAAACAAAATCTGGAAACAATTAAATCTGAAAAAAACAAATGAAAGAAAAGCAATTAAAAACATTGACAGACCCCGAGCTTTTGGCGGAGGAAAAAAAATTAAGATCATTTTCAATCGCCAATGCTTTTATTATTGGTTTCCTTTTGGGAATTATTATAGTAAGTATATATTATAAAGCATATACGTTAGTGTTACTAATCCCTCTTTTTTTTATTTACAAATTGCTCAACGATCCCAAAAACAAAAGAGTTAAAAAAGTCAACGCAATATTAAAAGAGCGAAATCTTAAAAAATAATAAAGGATTTGGTCATGTTTAAATTAACAGACAAGACGCGGTTACCTAAAATAAGTATAAAAACAGGTAACCGAACCGGTAACTGAATGAGATGAACTATTTGAACTATTTGAAGAAAAATCTTTTGAACAGTGCTGTTTTAAGATGTATAAAACAAAAAAAGCGCACCTCAGTGCGCCTTATGTGATCCCGCTGGTACAGAACTCGAATCCTTTTTTGAAGATATAATTATTCGGCAAGGATACGGTGAAGTTCCAAATTAAGATAATATGCACTTCCTGACACCATGCGCTTTTCTAAGATTCCCATTTCAGCCAATCTATCTAGATATTTCCTAGCCGTGTTTTCGGCATAATCATTTTGCAAATGTTTTACCCGAGTAAAAGGTTGGGTAAATAGTGCGTTTACTAAGATTTCAGGTCGGCTGAACTCTGTTTCGGTCTGTATATACTGTAAAATGGCATCTTTTGTATCAACAATATCATTGATTTTATTATAAGTCATGTTGGCTGTTGCTTCAACAGCTTTGAGCATATAGATTAACCATTTTTCCCAACTACCACGCTGTGTGACACTCGACAGTCCTCCGTAATATTCCTCTTTATTCTCCAAGATATAACGGCTTAAATACAGTATTGGATAATCAAGTAATCCTTTTGCGGTCAGGTAATGGATATTAAATATACGGCCAGTTCGGCCATTACCATCTCTGAAAGGGTGTATTGCCTCAAATTGGAAATGTCCGATGGTCATTTTTAATAATGGATCTATAGAGTAGCTAATATCATCATTCAAAAAGTTAATTAAATTGGCCATTTTGGTTTGTATAATGCCAGCACCTCGAGGAGGTGTATAAAAGGCTTTGCCTGCGTTTGGGCCACTTCCGCCTTCCTTTATATAAACCTGTGCGACAGGTGGTCTTATCCCATCATTATATCCGGTGACCACCTGATACATTTTTTTAAAATATTCTATATCAAACTGTTGGTCTTCCTTTAAATAGTTATAACCTTCCCAAAGTGCCTCTCTGTAATTGAGAACTTCTTTTGCTGAACCTGCGAGTTGTTGGTTTTGATCGTGGCTATATGCTCTGTAAAGTTCATCATCTGTCGTGAAAATATTTTCAATGGCACTGGATGCTTTGGCCTCTTGCAAACTAATGGAGTTTATAAGTAAACCCTGATTGGGTATGACGATACTGCGTCCTTGCAAGCGACCCAATGCTGCTTTGGCTTTTCCTAATTGCTCGTATATAGGTATTGTCTGATATATTTCAGGGGCAATAGGAAGTCCTGGGAGTTCATTCCATGGAATGCTACGATCAGGGTTTATTTTGTAAGCCATATACAAACATAATGAAAATATTGTTGACATTAAAATCTGTGCATATTTAAGGTCATTAGTGTTTTGTGCCTTAAGTATGCAAGAAGATATGGGGTTTAGCTTAAAAATGGCGCGTTTTTAAAGTGATTGTTGATATTGACTTTAAGTTTAAGGCGTATTGTTTTATTTGCCTTAATAAGTGTTATTTTTTAAGGTGATTTTTTTAATGAGTGGATAGATTAATTTATCCATTTCGTACAGCTATAACGAAAAAACGCCTCTCATGATGTCATGAGAGGCGTTTTGTGATCCCGCTGGGATTCGAACCCAGGACCACTACATTAAAAGTGTAATGCTCTACCAGCTGAGCTACGGAATCATTCTCCTTTTGAGAGGGTGCAAAGATAGAATTATTAAACTATTTACTTCAATAAAATTTAAAAAAAGTTTATCGCGGGACCTGACGCTATATCTGATGCAAGACAAAACCGTCCGGCTTATGGCCGGGGAAAGGCCCACATTATCTGACACACATTATCTGAACCACATAATTTAAATTTTCCTTGCGAGTACCCATTCAAAACATATATTTGTGGTACAGAGCAGCTCAATATAACAGCAACTTAATAAAGAGCGGCTCAATAAAAGCAACCTATATAATTAAACGACTTTATGATGTTCCGCCAACTGGTATGCTTTCTGGTTATATGCGTTTTCCTTTTTGCAAAAGGCAATTTATCTTTTGCAGATCAGGCAACGTTTAAGACAGAAACAAGCAGTAAAGCAGCGTCCGGTGCGGATGATCCTGCAGACGACGAAAAAGAGTCGAAAAATATGGAGTTTGCAGATGAGATACTGCCTCATTCCACTGCGGAGCTTACACCGCAGATACTTTCCAGAAAACTCATTCATACAGCAGTTTACGCGATTTCCGTGATCCATTTTCCTGTATGGGGCCCGCCCCCCAATTGTGCGCTTTCCCATAACGCATAATTTGAAAGTTTAAGCAAAGTATTACAAAATCTATTTTTATGAAGTATCCTTTTATGGGTAAATGTCTTGTTTCAGGACTTTTACTAAGCGCCGGCGTATTGACAGCAAGCGCACAGAAAATTGAAGAAAAAGAATTAAAAGTTGAAATTGAAAAGGTATCAGGATCTACTCAGCAACTGATCGGCCTGGAACCTGTCAAGTTCAGATACGACGTTAAAAAATATAAATACCTCAATCTTCCGGAAGGCGATCAGTACGGCTTCCTGGCAAGCAATGTACAGTCTTCGTTTCCCGAACTTGTGCATGAGACCGCAAAACAATACCCGGCCGGCAAGAACAGCAATAAGGTAGCAACCTACAGTGAGGTGGACAGTAAAGACCTGATCCCGGTGCTGGTCGCAGCGGTTAAAGAACAACAGGCCGAAATAGACCTGCTGAAAAAGGAAATCAACCTTTTAAAGCAGAAGTCCAGATAAAGCCTGTTCCTTTTAGTTTAGTTTTGGAGGCGCCGCAGTAATGCGGCGCTTTTTTGTACAGCAGGCTAATGATCCATCCGGCCAGCTGGCAGATGCCCTGCTTCTGCAGAACTAAAAGATAGCCATGTTAACCTCTAACAAATCAAACCATTAGATAAATCAAACATACGATGAGACAGGCAGCTACCAACATGGGAACTGAAAGGGGTTTGATTGGGGACTTGTTGGGCAAAAGGTACCCGCCGGCCCGTTAATCCCCAATCAAACCCCTTTCAGTTCTCTTTTTGTCCAATACGAGGTATCTCTTAAAGTGCAGTCAAGTTGCTCAGGACAATCGCTCTTGGTATAGAATTCTTCGTGGGTGACCTTGCTTATTCAGTAATATTTAAATATTTTTAAGGACACCAAATGATGATCCTTTATGAAATACCTGTTGAAGGCCGTATGTCTGATCTGTCCGCTTCTTGCTTCAAGCCCATCTTCCGCACAGGACAAGCTGAGCCCGGCTGCAAAAGAGACCATACAGGGACTGATCGGGCAGAGGCTGCGCGCATCTTATGAAAACCGCATTATGGCGCAGGATGCCGGTTATCTCATTGAACCCTTCAGGCAAAGAAATGAAACCAACCTGTGGCAGAGCGAGTTCTGGGGAAAATGGTTTACCTCGGCAGTGCTTGCTTACAGGTATCACCCTACAACGGAACTTAAGAAAAAACTGGATGATGCAGTAACAGGATTGATTGCTACACAGACCGGGGACGGCTATATCGGAAACTATAAAAAGGAAAACCGCTTGGAGCAATGGGACATCTGGGGCCGCAAGTACTGCATGCTGGGTCTGCTTGATTATTACAATCTGACGGGCGATAAAAAAAGCCTGGAGGCGGCAAGAGGAGTTGCCGGCAACCTGATGGACGATCTTAAAAAAGCAGACGGGATCATTGTAACAAAAGGAAACTACCGCGGCATGGCAGCCTCTTCAGTGCTGGAGCCCGTGTGCCTGCTCTATAAAGCAACAAAAGACCAGCAGTATCTTGATTTTGCGGAGCAGATCGCAGCACAATGGGAAACACCGCAGGGACCGCACCTGATCAGCAATGCGGGGACCGATGTTTCCAAACGTTTCCCAAAACCTGCCAATTGGTATTCTTATGAGCAGGGACAGAAAGCCTACGAAATGATGTCTTGTTATGAAGGTCTGCTGGAACTCTACCGGCTTACGGGCAGGCAGGAATACAAAACAGCAGTGGAGCAGACCTGGCAGAATATTTACGATACGGAGATCAATGTGGCCGGATCGGGGGCCTCTACCGAAATGTGGTTTGGCGGCAGGGCTTTGCAAACGGGACCGGTCAACCACTACCAGGAGACCTGCGTGACCGTGACCTGGATCAAGCTGAGCCATCAGCTGCTCCGGCTCACCGGAGAGGCAAAATATGCGGATGCGGTAGAGCAGAGCTATTACAATGCACTGCTGGGTTCTATGACCGCCGACGGAAAGGACTGGGCAAAATACACCCCTTTGACCGGGCATCGCCTGCCCGGCAGCGGACAGTGCGGCATGGACATCAACTGTTGTGTGGCCAGCGGGCCAAGGGGCCTGTTCAATCTTCCTGCCCATGTGGTGATGAAAGCGGCAGACGGGCTCTATGTAAATTATTATGCAGCGGGGATTTACCAGCTGACCGCCCCCTCAGGCAGGGAGGTCGCGGTGGCGCAGGAGACCAGCTATCCGGAGTCCGGAAACATAAAGCTATCCATTAAAACCGCCAAAGCGGAAGAATTTACCCTATACCTGAGGATCCCGGCCTGGAGCCAGAAGAACACCATAAAAGTTAACGGTATTGCGCTGAGCGGGACAAAGGCGGGAACGTATTTCGCTGTGAAAAGAAAATGGAACAATACAGACCAGGTCGAACTTGACCTGGACATGCGCGGACGGGTACTGTTTTTGGGAAATGCACCGCGATATGCGGCCATCATGCGCGGGCCGGTCTTGTTGTCAAGAGATGAACAATTACCGGGGGTAAGTATGGGCGCTATCGTAGGGGTCGATGCCGGCAAGGGCTATGTTGACCTGGAGCCTGTACCGCATGATCCGAAAGCAACCTGGATGCAGTTCAGGTACACCTTTGTGCCCGAGTCCTATACCGAGGCGGGAGCGGCACCAGTCACTGTTGATCTGTGTGATTATGCCTCTGCAGGCTACGGATCAAAACAGGGTTATTTCATCACCTGGCTGCCGCAGATCACCGATCCGAGAAAAACAAATTGACCAAGTACATCCGCTATACGGCGAGGAAATACGCATGAATTAACGAAAGATCAGCATGACGAGAAGAATTGTAGTTTTATTTTTTTGTTTTATCCGGCTATCGCTCAGCGCCCAGGAAGAAAAGGATTTTTATACAGCGCAGCAGCGCCAGCGCTGGCTGGCCAATGCAGAAAGCAACAAGCCGGAATTGATCGAAACGGAAATGACCCCGGCCGGCCTGGTAAAACTGGAAGCAGACGCCAGCGCTTTCCAGGGATGGAAGGCGGTGCCTTCAGGGAAAATGGAAACATTTTATGGTACGTCGTTCAAAAAGCAGTCCGGTACGGTCATTGACTTTGGAGCACACCTGACTGGCTATTACACCTTCACGATCAAGGCTACGCAGAATTTTCCTGATGCGCCTTTGAGGTTTAAACTCACTTTCGGTGAAGTACCGGCAGAGCTGGCCACACCATTTGATCCCTATCCCGGAGGGTTGAGCAGGGCGTGGCTGCAGGATGAGACAGTTACGGTAACAGACCTGCCTGCAACAATCACTATTCCGAGGAGAGTGGCGTTCAGGTACCTGAAGATAGACCTTCTTGGCAGTTCAGGTGGTTTTGACTTTAAGATCACCGGTATGAAATTTAAGGCAGTCAGCGCGGTTTCCGGTGAAGCCGCGCCACTGGCCGCCACCACCAGCCCGCTGATCGCTAAAATTGATGCCACCGGAAGGGCGACCTTAAAGGAATGCATGCAGACAGTTTATGAAGACGGGCCCAAGCGCGACCGCCGGCTCTGGATCGGGGACCTCTACCTGGAATCGCTGGCCAATGCCTCTTCCTTCAAAAACCATCAGCTTACCAGGCGCTGCCTGTATATTCTAGCCGGACTAAGCCAGAAAGATGGCTTTTTATATGCCAGTACCTTTGAAACACCAGATCTGCATGCCCAGGTGGGCCAGGCCTTTCTGTTTGAATATGCTTTGCTTTACAATGTTGCGCTGAAGGAATATTTACAGGCAACAGGGGACAAAGAAACTGCATTGGACCTCTGGCCGGTTGCAAAGAGACAGATGGACAACATCAGCAAGCATTTAAGTAAAGAAGGATTGTTCAGTACGGAAGCTGCACAAAGGGATGGCTGGTGGCTTTTTGTAGACTGGCGCGACGGGTTGGACAAACAGGCTTCCCTGCAGGGCATCATGATCTTTACCCTAAAAGAAACTTTGGAGCTTGCTAAAGCGCTTGGAAAGGAGGCTGAGGTCAGGGAGCTTTCCCCGCTCATCAGCAGGATGACAAAAGCAGCCAGGGCATCGCTATACGACAGGCAGACGGGGTTTTTCATCAGCGGACCCTCCAGGCAGCTTTCTTATGCTTCACAGTCCTGGATGACCCTTAGCGGTGTGGCTACGCGTGCGGAAGCGCAAAAAGCCTTGCTGGCGATTGCCAAACAAAAAGATGTCGTGCGGCCGGGCACACCTTACCTGACCCATTATTATGTAGCTGCCCTGATCAGGGCCGGGCTGGCTCGAGAGGCCAGGACGCTGGTGGAAAGTTACTGGGGCGGTATGGTCAGTAAAGGAGCGGATACTTTCTGGGAGGCCTACGATCCTGACAACGACCGTTTATCTCCCTATAATTTCTTTCCCATCAACAGCTATTGTCATGCCTGGAGCTGCACGCCGGTATATTTTATCAGGAAATACCCGGAAATATTCCAGCGTTAGGCATTTAATGATTTTTTAATCTCCGGGCTTTTCTTTGAGGCATGAACCGCACACACATGATGAAATGAAGTCATATCGCGGGTACTAATGCTTGTTC
>Ga0222419_100726_pt1 | contig 20234 bp, 14 predicted proteins | sample 1B20Ametagenome_FD_182474 | JGI IMG/M metagenome (GOLD analysis project Ga0222419, IMG submission 182474) | Enriched microbial communities from leaf-cutter ant dump, University of Wisconsin, Madison, United States - 1B20A (version 2) | ecosystem: Environmental > Terrestrial > Nest > Insects nest... | reverse complement strand
CGACGCCGCCCATGGCCCAGCGCGCCGCCACCGGCAGCAGCGTGAGGCCGATGGTGGTGATCACCGCGCCGGTGACCACGGGCGGGAAGAAGCGGATGACCATGGCGAAGACGGGGGCGATGAGCAGGCCTATCACGGATGCGACGATCACGGCGCCGAACACCGCCGGCAGCCCGCCGCCGTTGGTGACGATCGCGCCCATGGTCGCGACGCCCGCGAAGGACACGCCCTGCACGAGGGGCAGCTGCGAGCCGAAGAAGGGGATGCCCACCGTCTGCAGGATCGTCGCGAGGCCTCCCATGAACAGGCAGGAGGCGATCAGGACGCCGATCTCGGCGGAGCTGAGCCCGGCCATCTGACCGATGATGAGCGGCGGGGCGATGATGCCGCCGTACATCGTCAGCACATGCTGCAGGCCGTACCCGAAGGTCGCTCCTATCGACAGCCGCTCGTCTTCCGGCCGGGTGGCGACCGCGTTCTTCTTGCTCATGTTCGACCTCTTCGTCGTCTTTCGGTGGAGTACGGGGGTTCAGGTGTCAGGAGTGCCGGGAGAGGAGGCCGCGCGCGGCCTCGCTGTGGTGGGCGATGAGCCGGGGCACGTCGAGGCCCTCGATCCGGCCGTCGCGCACGCGCCAGTCGCCCGCGATCATCACCCGGTCTGCGCGCTCGGCGCCGCACAGCAGCAGCGCCGCGATGGGATCGTGGCTGCCGGAGAAGCGCAGCTCGTCGAGGGTGAACATCGCGAGGTCGGCCTGCTTCCCGGGGGCGAGCACGCCGATGTCCGCACGACCGAGCGCCCGGGCGGAGCCGGCCGTGGCCCAGCCGAGGGCGCGCTCGGGCGTGACCGCGGCGGCGCCGTAGCGCAGGCGCTGCAGGTAGAGCGCCTGACGGACCTCCTGGATCATGTTCGAGCCATCGTTCGAGGCCGAGCCGTCGACGCCGAGACCCACGGGGGCGCCCGCCTCCTCGAGCTCGAGCGCGCGGGCGATTCCCGAGGCCAGCCGCATGTTCGAGGTCGCGCAGTGCGACACCGCGGTGCCGGCGGCGCCCAGCCGGGCGATCTCGGAGTCGTCGAAGTGGATGCCGTGCGCGAGCCAGGTGCGATCGGACAGCCAGCCGACGCTCTCGAGGTAGTCGACCGTGCGCAGGCCGAACATCTCGCGGCAGAAGTCCTCCTCGTCGAGGGTCTCGGCGAGGTGCGTGTGCAGGCGCACGTCGAGCCGTCCGGCGAGGTCGGCGGTGTCGCGCATGACGCCCGTGGTCACCGAGAACGGCGAGCACGGCGCGAGCCCGATCTGGACGAAGGCGCCGTCGCCGCGCTCGTGGTACGCGCCGATCAGCCGCTCGCTGTCGGCGAGGATCGTGTCGGCGTCCTGCACCGTGCGCTGCGGCGGCAGGCCGCCGTCGTCCTCTCCCAGCGACATCGAGCCGCGCGTGAGGGTCGCCCGCATGCCGAGCCGGCGCACCACGTCGACCTGCACGTCGATGCCCTCTTCGAGCCCGTCCGGGAAGAGGTAGTGGTGGTCGGCCGCCGTGGTGCAGCCCGAGAGCAGCAGCTCGGCGAGCGCGACCGTGGTGGCGAGCTCGAGGTCGCGCGGCGTGATGCCGGCCCAGACGCCGTACAGGCCCTTCAGCCAGGGGAAGAGCTCGGCGCTGACGACCGGACGCCAGGCGCGCGTGAGCGTCTGATAGAAGTGGTGGTGCGTGTTGACGAGGCCGGGGATCACGACGTGCCGCGAGGCGTCGACCACCTCGTCGACGCGCTCCGAAGGCGACCCGCCGGCCGGGACGAGCTCGCGGACGCGGGACCCCTCGACGACGATGCCGCCGGCGGCATCCGCGTCGGCGCCGGTGTAGACGCCCAGCGGGTTCTTCAGCCAGATGCTGTTCTGGTTCTGTGGCATGACGAGCCTCCATCCGTGTCGGTGGAGCCGTGTGCCGACCCCACAGGGGGTCAGCTCAGTTCTGTCCTGTCTGCTGATCCAGGAGCCCCCTCATCGGGACAGTCCAGGTCTATCAGCCGCGACTCGGGCGCGTCAAGAATTTTCTCATATCTCGGAGTGATGTTTTCACTTAGTGGAATCAGGGAGCTGGATGCTCGGGACCCCGATTCCGACGGATCGCCCCAGCGCGCGGCGCCCCGATGACGGATCCGCCCTGATGTGCGCTCCGGCACGACCGAGGGAACCTACGATCGGCACCATGACAGCCCTCACGCGGCGGACCAGAGCCGGTTACGCCCTCGGCGGCATCGCCTCCGGCACCTACGGCACCGTGCCGGGACTCATCCTCATGCCCTTCCTCACCGACCTGCTCGGGGTCGAGGCGGCGATCGCCGGCATGATCGTGTTCGCCCCGAAGGCGTGGGACTTCTTCCTCAACCCGATCGCCGGGCGCATCAGCGACCGCTCCCGGCATCCGCACGACCGCCGCCGACCGTTCATCCTGCGCGCCGGCATCCTGCTCGCCCTCGCCTTCCTGGCGATGTTCTTAGGCCCCACCGCACCCCCGATGGCGGCCGCCCTGTGGGTGCTCGTGCTGTTCCTCGCCACGGCGACCGTCTACGCGTTCTTCCAGGTGCCGTACCTCGCGATGTCCGCCGAGATCACCGACGACTACTCCGAGCGCACCCGGCTCATCACCTGGCGGGTGATCGTGTTCACCCTGGCGATCCTCGTCTCCGGGGCCACGGCGCCGATGCTGGTGGAGCTCGCCGGCGGCGTCGCCGGCTACCGGATCATGGCGGGCGCCATGGCCGTGCTCATCCTCGTCGGCACGGTCGGCGTGTGGGCCGGCACCCGTCGCGTCGCGCTGACACGCGACGAGGTGGCCGGGGGACGCCTGCTCGAACAGCTCGGCGTCGTGCTGCGCGAGCGCGACTCGCGCACGCTGATCGTCTCATACGTGCTGCAGGCCATCGCGATCGGCATGGTGCTCGGCGGCGTGGTCTACGTCGCCAGGCACGTCGTGCACGATCCGGGCGTCGCGACCATCGCCTTCGTGTGCTTCGTCGCCCCCGCGGTGGTGCTGACCCCGGTGTGGTCCCTGCTCGGACGGCGCATCGGCAAGAAGGGCGGCTTCGCCGTGGCCACCGTCGTGATGACCGCGGGGCTGCTGGCCCTGCTCACCGCTCGCAGCGGAGACGCCGTGCCGCTGCTGATCGCCGCCGGCGTGGTCGGCGTCGGCTACGCGGGCGCGCAGCTGTTCCCGCTCGCGATGCTGCCCGACATCGCCGCGGAGGACGCGAAGCGCAGCGGCACGAACCGCATCGGCATGATCTCGGGGGTCTGGTCGGGCTTCGAGCTGCTCGGCTACGCGCTCGGCCCCGCGCTGCTCGGCCTCGTGCTCAGCATCGGCGGCTATGCGGCGACGACCGGCGACGAGGTCGTGCAGTCCGACTCCGCGCAGTGGGCGATCGTGCTCGGGGTCTCGGTGATCCCCGCCGCCCTGTGCGCGATCAGCCTGCTGCCGCTGTCGCGCTACCGGCTCGATGCGCGGCTGCGCGCGGCGACGGCGGACGCGGGCGCCTGAACCCGCCCTCGCGCGCACCCCGTCACCAGCGCAGCGGCACCCTCTCGACCGACCGTCCCGACGGATCGAGCAGATGCCCGTTGCGCTTGATGCCGCGCAGCACCGTCCACCGGTCAGTCACGTCGACGTCGCCTCCCCACGCCTGCTCGATCTGCTGCAGGTCGGCGAGCGACCGCGATCTCACCCCGACGAACAGCGGCGCGCGCCCCACGAGGACGCCGACGCGGTGCGCCTCGGGCAGTCGCGCCGCGCGGGCGGCGGCTCCCTCGGCGTCGTGCGCCCTGCCCCACAGGATCGCCCCTCGACGGTATCCCGCGGCGGGCATCGCGAGGTCGCAGCCGAGCCGCAGCAGGCCCGCGGCGACGGCGCGGTCGACCGTGCGGCGGGCGGTGGCCTCGGAGACGCCGAGGATCTTCGCGACGGACGCCGCCGGCATCCGCGGGTCGTCGTCGAGCGCCTCGGCGACCTCCGCCACGATCTCCGCGCGAGGCGGCCGGGCCTCGTCCGGCCGCGAGGGATCGCGCAGCGCTCGCTGCTGCTGCCGGGAGAGCACCCGCAGCCGCCACGTGGAGTCCTCCGCGACGATCGCGGCGGCCACGTCCATGCGGCGCACGCGCGCACCGAGCCCGGCGATCTCGCGCGCACGGTCCCCCAGCACGGGCAGCCCTCCGGAGCCCGCGACGAGCACGAGCACTCCGGCCGAGGTGTCGTCGGCGCTGAGCACCCACGGCAGCCGGACGACCTCGCCGACGACGTCCGCGCTGGTGCGCGGATCCAGCAGCACCATGGCGACGTCGGTCGTCGACGACCAGCGCTCGGGGGTCGGCCAGGCGGTGAGCCAGGCCAGCGACTCCTCGCGCAGGGCCTGCCAGTGCCGGGTGACGGTCGCGGCGTCGGCACCAACGGCCGCCGCCACCCTGGTCCACGGCGCCCGCGCGTCGATCTGCAGGGCGTGCACGATGGCGAGATCGAGCTCGCCGAGGTCTCGGAGCGCATCCATGTGACGAATCGTAGGCAGAAGCCATCGCAAGATGAAGGATTCACCGTCGGCGTCGGCGGGTCGCGCCGTTCTTCCTAGCCTCGAGGTATGAGCATGACCGAAGAGTCGATCTTCTCCACGATCGAGGACCTCGTCGCGCTGGCGCCGCGCGCGACCGGCACCCCGGGCGGCGAGGCCGCGGCGGCCTACGTCGCCGATCGCTTCGAGAAGGCGGGTCTCGCGACGCAGGTCCTCGAGGCGCCGTCGTTCGCGTGGACGGCCGAGGAGTGCGGCATCCGCATCGGAGACGAGGAGATCGCCTGCTCGCCGATCCTGCACTCCGGGCTCGAGGCCCACGACTGGACGGGCGCCGTGCGGCATCGTCTCGACGCGCGCATCGTCGACATCGGCGCCGACCGCGTCCGCCGACACGACGTGCGCGGGGCGATCGTGCTGTTCGACCTCACCTTCGACATGACCGTGGCGCACTCGCTGCCGCTCACGATGTACCTGCACGATCCGGGGCGGCGGGTGCTGCGCCGCGAGGTGCTTGGCAGCCGCAACCCCTATGTCACCTCGCTCGCCCGCACCATGCGCGACGCGGCGGCGGCGGGCGCGGTCGGGGTGATCGGGGTGCTGCGCGACTACCCCGACTCGCGGGACTACCACAACGAGTACTACCGGCGGACCCTGTTCACCCTCCCCGGAGCCTGGGTGACGCGCGCGGAGGGTGCCCGGCTGCGCGCCCTGCTGCGCGGGCGGCGGGCGCGGCTGACGCTCGACGTCGCGCGCCGGGCGGTCGTCTCGCGCACCGTGATCGGGGTGCTGCCGGGGAGGACCGCGGATGCCGTGATGATCCAGTCGCACCACGACTCGGTCGGGCCGGGCGCCGTGGAGGACGCCTCCGGCGCCGCAGAGGTGATCGCGCTCGCGGAGCACTACGGCGCCGCATCCGCTCCCCGGGACAAGACGCTCTTGTTCGTCAGCTTCGACACGCACTTCACGGGCTATCAGGCGCATCGCGAGTTCGCGACGCGGTACGTGCTGTCGCCGGGCTCGCCGTGGAACGTGGTGCTGAACGCCACGATCGAGCACATCGGCCTGCGGGCGGTGGAGGGCGCCGACGGCGGCTTCGAGGACACGGGCGAGACCGAGCCCCGCGGTATCTTCGTGAACGTGAACCCGGCCTTCACGTGGCGGATCGCCCGCGGCATCCGTCGTCACCGCCTGCACGGCACGAGCCTGATGGGCGCGGGCCTGCTGGAGTTCTTCGCCGGCGGGATCCCCACCGACGCCTCGTTCACGTTCGTGGCCGGAGTGCCGACCGTGAGCCTGATCTCGGGGCCGCTGTACCTGTACGACGACGCCGACACGATCGACCGCATCGATCGCGCGCAGCTCGTGCCGGTGGCGCGGTTCTTCGCCGACCTCGTCGACGACGCCGATAGCAGGGACGGGCGGATACTGGGCACGATGCCCGCGGCGCTGCGGCGGATGCTGCCGAGGGGGCGCTGGTGAGGACCCGCACGGTCTCCTTTCCCGCGGTCGGCGTCGACGGCGCGGAGCAGGAGCAGACGGGGCTGCTGCACGTGCCGGACTCGCCGGCGCCCGCCGGCGGCTTCCCCGTCGTGGTCTACGGGCACATGACGACCGGCGGATCGCCCCGCTCGGCGCCCAGCATCGGCGGCCCCGGGCATCCGGAGTGGAGGCGGATGTCTCAGGGCGATGCGCTCTGCGAGGCGCTCGTCGCCCGCGGCATCGCGGTGCTGCGTCCCGACTACGAGGGCATCGGCTCCCCCGGCATCCATCCGTACCTGATCGGCTCTTCGCTGGCGGCGTCGATGACGGCGATGATGCGGGCGCGCGCCTCCTTCGACGCGGGGCTCGGCGACGTCTGGGTGGCGGCGGGGCACTCGGAGGGCGCTGTCGCCGCGCTGCACGCCTCGGTCGCCGCCGAGCCCGATGCACGGTCGCGGCTCGTCGCGACGGCCGCGTTCGCGCCGGTGACCCGCATGGACGTCAGCATCGGCGCGGCCCGCAGGGCGCCGGTCCGCTTCCCCGGCTCCGGCGTCGTGTCCGCCCTGATCGCGCTCATGCTGCGCGGCGCGGCGACGGTCGACGAGCGGATGCGCGAGCTCCTCGCCGCGGGCGGACTCAGCGACCGGGCCGCCGAGCTGTGGGGCGATCTGGACCGACTGTGCCTGACCGAGCTGGCGGCCCCCGCATCCTGGGGCGGGATCGCGCCGGGGCGCATCGGCGGCCCCGCGGGCCGGGAGCTGTTCGCCCGGCTGGACGCGTCGTTCCGCGCGAACGAGGTGGCGGCTCTGGGCGGGTTCCGCGCCCCGGTGCGGATCGACGCCGCCCGCTTCGACGAGGTCGCCCCCGCCACGCTGTCCGCCCGGATGCTGCGGTCGTACCGGGCCGCGGGCGTCGAGCTCACGAGCCGCTGGTGGCCGACGCATCACTCCGGCGCCATGCATCCGCGGCACGCCCCGTCCGAGGCCGCCGACTGGATAGCAGGCAGCTGCGCGCATGGACAGAGGGTGGCCTTCGGCGCCGGTTCGGGATAGCGTCGCGGCCATGGCGACCCTCCCTGCGACCCTGTTCATCCTCGGCGCCTCCGGCGATCTGACCTCGCGGCTGCTGCTGCCCTCGCTCGCCGCTCTGCTCGCGCGGCAGCCGCGACGACGGGTCGTGCTGCGCGGGTCGGGCACGGAGCAGAAGGACCCGGATGCCTGGCGGAAGCTCGTAGAGGACGCGTTCGCCGACTTCCCCGGGGCGATCGACCAGGTGACGGTCGGCGACTACACGGCGGCCGACGTGACCGATCGCGACGCCGTCGCGGCCCTCGTCGGCACGCTCGATCCCGGGACCGTGCTGTACTTCGCGCTGCCGCCGGCGGTGACGCGCGCGGCGATCGCGGCGATGCAGGGCATGACGCTGCCCGAGGGCACGGTGCTCGCGATGGAGAAGCCCTTCGGCGACGACGAGGAGAGCGCCCGCGAGCTGAACGGGATGCTCACGTCGCTGGTCCCGGAGCGGCAGATCTTCCGGGTCGATCACTTCCTCGGCCGCTCCACGCTGCTGAACCTCCTGGGCGTGCGACTGGCCAACCGCATCTGGGAGCCGGTGTGGTCGGCCGAGCACGTCGAGTCGGTGCTGATCCGCTTCGACGAGAGCCTCGCGCTGGAGGGGCGCGCCCGCTACTACGACAAGGCGGGCGCGATGATCGACATGATCCAGAGCCACCTGCTGCAGGTGCTCGCGCTGGTCGCCATGGATCCGCCGGCGAGCATCGACGAGCGCGATCTGCGCGACGCGAAGGCCGCGGTGCTGCGCGCCACGCACGTGCGGGCGGACGATCCCGCGCAGTCGTCGCGCCGGGCCAGGTACACGGCGGGCCGGATCGACGAGCGCGACCTGCCGGCGTACGCCGAGGAGGAGGGGGTGGATGCCGGGCGGAGCACCGAGACGCTCGCCGAGGTCGTGTTCGAGGTGGCGAACGACCGGTGGGCCGGCGTGCCGTTCGTGCTGCGCTCGGGCAAGGCGCTGGCGGCGAAGAGGTCGGAGGTGGTGGTGACGTTCCGGCGGGTGCGGCACCTGCCGAAGGGGCTCGCCGGTGCGCCCGAGGACGGCGGGCGCCTGACGTTCTCGCTCGGTCCCGACGAGATGCGGCTGCGGCTGCACGTGACCGGCGGCGACGATCCGTTCGCGCTGCGCGACGAGGAGCTGCTGGCCGATCTCGGCGAGGGCCAGCGCCGCTCCTACGAGGAGGTCATCGACGAGCTTCTCGACGGCGAGGTCGCGCTGTCGGTGCGGGCCGATGAGGCGGAGGAGTGCTGGCGCATCATCCAGCCCGTGCGCGACGCCTGGGCGGCGGGGGCCGTTCCCCTCGAGGAGTACCCGGCGGGGTCGACCGGGCCGGAGGACTGGGCGACGAGCTGAATCGCGGCGGGCGCACCGGCTCAGCGACGTCTGCCGACCGGAGGCAGGTCGGGCAGCGCCGCTTCGCGGTCGAGGGCGTGGAGAGACGGATGCCGGCGCAGGGCGTCGAGGCCATGGGTCTGCAGCACCACGAACACGGCGGCCAGCGCCGCATCGTCGCCGCTGAGCAGCAGCGGCTCGGCATCCGCGAACTGGCAGATGAGGGTCGCGGCCGCGACCTCCGGGTACACGGCGGTCATCGCGGCGTAGTCGAAGGACAGCCATCGGCCGCCCGCATGGACCGCGAGCCTGCGGTTCGACACGTACACCGCCGACGACTGCCACTCCCGCCACTGGGGTGCGGCCTCGGCGGCGGCGCGTGAGCGCGCCGCCGCGTTGGAGATCGCGGTGACGGCGAGCGCGCCGACCACGAACGCCGGGTTGCCGAGCGCGACCGTCGACGACTGCGAGTACATGACGTCTCGGCCGTAGTAGCGCGCATACGTCAGCTGGCTCCGGGCGAAGAAGACCTCGTCGGCATAGGGGACGATGTCCCACTGCTGGATCGATGCGGGCACCCGATGGTCGAGCAGCGCGCTGCGGGCGGCGCGTGCACGCTCCCATGCGTCGCTCGCAGACCGGCCGCGATCGAGCATCGACTGCTCGCGCTTCGTGAAGCGGCCCTTCGCGCGCTGGGCCCGGCGGTAGGTGCGCGTCATCTGCACGATGGATCGGATCAGCAGGACGATCGGCACCACGACGGCCGCGGCCAGGGCGACGAGCTGGGCGAGTGCCAGCCAGACTCTCGCACCGGAGTCGGTCGCATCCCTGCCCGCTGCCGACAGCGCCTGCACCACGAGCATGAGCAGCACGTAGGACACCGGGACTGCTGTCAGCAGGAGGATCCAGCGCAGATGGCGTCGCATGACGCCCATGCTGGCAGACCCCGCCGACATGGCAGCCGGTCCGGCCGCCAGATACGGGGAAACCACAGGATCCGTGGTCGAGGAGCGGGGCGCGGCACCCCGCCCGGGTGATCCGCTCTCACCGTCCGGGCGCGAAACGGGGGCGGATGCCGCAGCATCCGCCCCCGTTCTCCGCGCAGTACGCGACTCAGTCGTCGAGAAGCTCCGCCTCGATGACGTCGTCGTCGGCATCGCCGACCGCAGGCTCGGCCTTCTCGGCCGTGAGCACGAGGCCCGTGCCGTCCGCGGCGATGTCGACCCTGACGGTGTCTCCGTCGTGCACGCCTCCGGACAGCAGAGCCGTCGCGAGCCGGTTCTGCACCTCGTTCTGGATGAGGCGGCGCAGCGGACGCGCGCCGAACACCGGGTCGTAGCCGCGCTCCGCGAGCCACGACCTCGCGTCCGGCGTCACCGCGAGGGTGAGCCGGCGCTCGTGCAGCCGCTTCTGCAGGGCGTCGATCGTGAGCTCGACGATCTGCGCGAGGTCGTCCTCGCTGAGCGCCGAGAACATCACGATGTCGTCGAGGCGGTTGAGGAACTCGGGCCGGAACGCCTGCCGCACCAGAGCCATCACCTGCTCGCGCTTCTCGTCGACCGACAGGGTCGGGTCGATGAGGATCGGCGAGCCGAGGTTGGACGTGAGGATCAGGATGACGTTCGAGAAGTCGACCGTGCGCCCCTGGCCGTCGGTCAGACGCCCGTCGTCGAGCACCTGCAGCAGCACGTCGAACACCTCGGGGTGCGCCTTCTCGACCTCGTCGAGCAGGATCACGCTGTACGGACGCCGCCGCACGGCCTCGGTGAGCTGACCGCCCTGCTCGTAGCCGACGTAGCCGGGAGGTGCTCCGACGAGCCGCGAGACCGAGTGCTTCTCGCCGTACTCCGACATGTCGATGCGCACCATGGCGTGCTCGTCGTCGAAGAGGAACTCCGCGAGCGCCTTGGCCAGCTCGGTCTTGCCGACGCCGGTCGGGCCGAGGAACAGGAACGACCCGGTCGGGCGACCGGGGTCGCTGATGCCCGCACGCGAGCGGCGCACGGCATCCGAGACCGCCTTCACGGCGTCCTTCTGACCGATCAGGCGCTTGCCCAGCTCGGCCTCCAGGTGCAGCAGCTTCTCGCTCTCGCCCTGCATGAGACGGCCGACGGGGATGCCGGTCCACGCGGCGATCACGGCGGCGATGTCCTCGTCGGTGACCTGCTCGTTGACCATGCGCGGCTCGGTCGAGGCGGTGGCCTCGGCCTGCTCGGCCTCGGCGATGTCACGCTCGAGGCGCTTGATCGTCTCGTACTCGAGCTTCGACGCCTTCGTGTAGTCGGCGTTGCGCATCGCGAGGTCGCGCTGGGTGATCGCATCGTCGAGCTGCTTCTTCAGCTCGCCGACCCGGTTCAGCCCCTGACGCTCGCGGGCCCAGCGGGCCTCGAGCTCGGCGAGCTGCTTCTCCATGCCGACCAGGTGCTCGCGGAGCACGCCGAGGCGCTCCTTGGATGCCGCGTCCTTCTCGCGCTTGAGGGCGAGCTCCTCGAGCTTCATGCGGTCGACCTGGCGCTTGAGCTGGTCGATCTCGACGGGCGAGGAGTCGATCTCCATCTTGAGGCGCGACATGGACTCGTCGATCAGGTCGATGGCCTTGTCGGGCAGCTGACGGGCCGGCAGGTACCGGTTCGACAGGGACGCGGCCGCGACCAGGGCGCTGTCCGAGATCGTGACCCCGTGGTGCGCCTCGTACCGGCCCTTGAGCCCGCGCAGGATCGCGATCGTGTCCTCGACCGTCGGCTCGCCGACGTAGACCTGCTGGAAGCGGCGCTCGAGCGCGGCGTCCTTCTCGATGAACTCGCGGTACTCGTTGAGCGTGGTCGCGCCGATCAGCCGCAGCTCGCCGCGGGCGAGCATGGGCTTGAGCATGTTGGACGCCGCGACCGAGCCCTCGCCGCCGCCGGCGCCCATGAGCACGTGCAGCTCGTCGATGAAGGTGATGATCCGTCCGTCGGACTCGGTGATCTCCTTGAGGACGCTCTTCAGCCGCTCCTCGAACTGCCCGCGGTACATGGCGCCGGCCACGAGGGCGGAGATGTCGAGGGAGACCAGCTCCTTGTCCTTGAGCGACTCGGCCACGTCGCCGGCGACGATGCGCTGCGCGAGTCCCTCGACGACGGCGGTCTTGCCGACGCCGGGCTCTCCGATCAGCACCGGGTTGTTCTTGGTGCGCCGGGTGAGCACCTGGCTGACGCGGCGGATCTCGCTGTCGCGTCCGATCACGGGGTCGAGCTTGCCCTGGCGGGCGCGGTCGGTGAGGTTGATGCCGAACTGCTCGAGTGCGGATTGCTGGTCTTCGGTCTGCGGGGTGGTCATTCGTCCTCCTGAGGAGACTCCTTCTGCTGGATCCCTTCCGGGATCAAAGTTGAGTGGTATTGACTCAAGTTTACTCCCGCAGTCCGTTCCCCGTCAACGTCCGCATTCCACCCGGGAACACGGAGACCCCCGCCTGCCGCCGAGGCTCCCGGGTTCATCGGGAGACCGGCGACGGACGGGGGTCTCGGCATCCGGCATCCGCCCGCAGCAGGAGCGGATGCCGGCGGCGGTCACTCCGCGTCGGTCATGCCGCGGCGCAGCAGGCGCCCGCGCGGGTTCTCGAAGTCGATGACCTCGCCGTGCAGCCACGTCTTGCGCACGACGCCGGCCAGGGCCTTGCCGTGGTAGGGCGTGAGCGGGTTCTTGTGGTGCAGCTTCTTCACGTCGACCACGTACGCGTCGTCGGCCGCGAAGATCGAGAAGTCCGCGTCGTAGCCGGGGGCGATGCGCCCCTTGCCGGTGAGCCCGGCGAACTGCGCCGGGCGCTCGCTCATCCACGACACGACCGTCTCGAGCGACAGGCCGCGCTGGCGCGCCTCGGTCCAGATCAGCGACAGGCCGAGCTGCAGCGACGCCACACCGCCCCAGGCCACGGCGAAGTCGCCGTTCTCGAGGTCCTTCAGGTCGAGCGTCGACGGCGAGTGGTCCGACACGATGAAGTCGATCGTCCCGTCCTCGAGCCCCTGCCACAGCAGCTCGCGGTTGCCGGCCTCGCGGATCGGCGGGCAGCACTTGAACTGGGTGGCCCCGTGCGGGATCTCCTCGGCGGTGAGGGTGAGGTAGTGCGGGCAGGTCTCGACCGTGAGCTTCAGTCCGTCGTGCTTCGCCGAGCGCAGCATGGGCAGAGCGTCGGACGACGACAGATGCAGGATGTGCGCGCGGGCCCCGGTCCAGCGGGCGCGCTCGATGACCTCGGCGATCGCGAGGTTCTCGGCTCCGCGCGGGCGGGAGGCGAGGAACTTGCCGTAGTCGTCGCCCTCGGGCTGCGGCGCCCGGTCGATCGCTCGCGAGTCCTCGGCGTGCACGATCATGACCGAGTCGAAGTTCGCGAGCTCGCGCATGTCCTTCTCGAGCTCGTCCGCGTCCAGCGGCGGGAACTCGTCGACCCCGGAGTGCAGCAGGAAGCACTTGAACCCGAAGACGCCGGCGTCGTGCAGCGGCCGCAGGTCGGCCGTGTTGCCGGGCACCGCACCGCCCCAGAAGCCGACGTCGACGTGGGTCTGCCCGTGGGCGGCCTCGCGCTTCACGTTCAGCGCCTCGACGCTGACCGTGGGCGGGATGCTGTTCAGCGGCATGTCGACGATGGTCGTCACCCCTCCGGCAGCGGCCGCCTTGGTGGCCGAGGCGAAGCCCTCCCATTCGGTGCGGCCGGGCTCGTTGACGTGCACGTGCGAGTCGACGAGGCCGGGGATCAGCGTCTCGTCGGCGCCGAGCTCGATGATCTCGGCGCCGTCGAGGTTGTTGCCCAGCGGCTGCATCGCGACGATCACGCCACCCCGGACGCCGACCTCGCGCGGGCGGATGCCGGCGGTGGTGAGGACCCGCTCCCCGCGGATCACGAGGTCGTAGTGCTCCCCCGTCGGATCGAGCGAGACGTGCCCGGCATCCTGCTGTTCGTTCTCCTGCGACATGTCGCCGTTCCCTTCTGCCGGCAGCGCCGCCGGCCGTGTGTCATGCATCGATTGTGCGCGCGTTCAGCGTGCGGTGGACGGAAAGCCGGTGACGCGCTTGGGACGCGGCGGCGCGTAGGTGCGGACCTTGGAGGTGGTCAGCCCGAGCCGCACGAGCCCCTCGGCCACCGCGACCGCGGCCTGCACGCCGTCGACGACCGGGACCCCGCACAGCTCGACCACGCGGTCCTTCAGCTCGGCCATGCCTCCGCAGCCGAGCACGATCACCTCGGCGCGGTCGATCTCGACCGCCCGCTGGGCCTCGGCGGCGATCGCCTCGACCGCCCGCTCGGGGTCGGACTCGAGCTCGAGCACGCCGAGTCCCGAGGAGCGCACCGACGCGCAGCGGTCGTGGAGCCCGGCGAGTATCAGGCGGTCCTCGATCAGGGGCACGGCGCGGTCGAGCGTCGTGACCACGGAGTACGAGCGCCCGAGGTACATGGCGGTGGATGCCGCGGCCTCGGTGATGTCGACGACGGGCACGGTGAGCAGCTCCTGCAGCCCCTCGCGACCGTGCTCGCCGTACCCGGCCTGGATCACCGCGTCGTACTCGCCCTCGTACCGGACGACCTTGTCCATCACGGCGATCGCGGCGAGGTAGCTCTCGAAGTTGCCCTCGCAGGACTCGGCGCCGAAGTCGGGCGTGATGCCGACGATCTCGGTGCCGGGCCCCGCTGCGGCCCTGGCGGCCTCGGCGATGCCCTCGGTCATCGTCTCGGTCGTGTTCACGTTGGCGACGAGGATTCTCATCATCCGATCCTGCCTGGTCAGTGGGTCGGGGTCACGGCGATGTCGCCGGCCTCGACGTCGTGGAACGGACCGCGCCGGTCGGCGAGGAGGGAGTAGGTGAGCGCGCCGAGCCCCGCGGCGAGGAACCACGAGAACTGGCTGACCACCTGGAAGGCCGGGACGAAGGTGAGCATCAGCGCGATCGCGCCGGCGATGGCGAGGGCGGTGATCGCCCGCGGGTTGAACCCGCGGCTGTAGAAGTACTCGCCGGTGATGTGCTCGGAGTACAGCTCGGGCACGTTGACCCGCTGCTTCTTGATCAGCCAGTAGTCGACCATGATGATGCCGAACAGCGGGCCGAGGAGCGCGCCGAGGCCGTTGAGGAAGATGCCGATCACGACCGGGGAGTTGTACATGTTCCACGGCAGGATGACGAGGCCGATCACGGCCGAGAGCAGCGCCGCCTTGCGGAAGTTCAGGTGCTTCGGGAACAGGTTGGTCAGCGCGTACGTCGGGGCCACGAAGTTGGCCATCAGGTTCACGGCGATCGTGAGGACGATCAGCGCGAGGGAGGCGAGCACCAGCAGCAGCGTGTTCGGGATGGCGGCGACCACGTCGGCGGGAGAGGCGATGGCCTCGCCGTTGATCGTGAACGAGCCGCCGGCGAGGACGACGACCATGCAGCCGAAGAAGAGCATGTTGATCGGGATGCCCCAGAAGTTGCCCTTGACGATCGACTTCTTCGAGCGCGCGCCGCGGGTGAAGTCGCAGAAGTTGAGCACGAAGGTGCCGTAGATCGCGACCCACGCCGAGGCGCCGCCGAGCATGTGCAGCCACAGCTCGCCGCCGGTGAGCGGGTCGTCGTTGGTCCAGGAGATCTGGAAGTCGGCCTGCACGAGCACCCACACCGCGAGGGAGACGAAGGTGGCGAGGATCACGGGGCCGGCGAAGGCCTCGTACTTGCGGATCATCTCCATGCCGTAGCTGACGATGACCGACTGGATGACCCAGAGCGCGAGGAAGGTGATCCAGCCCAGGGCCGACAGGCCGAGGAACGAGCCCTCCTGCAGCGTCGCGGCGCCGGGTGCGAGGGCGATGATCACGACCTGGAGCACCTGCGAGGCGAGATAGGTCTGGATGCCGAACCAGGCGATCGCCACGCCGCCGCGGAGCAGGCCGGGGATCTGCGCGCCGTAGATGCCGAACGAGATGCGGCTCATCACCGGGAACGGGACGCCGGTCTTCTCGCCCATGAATCCGGAGAGGGTGAGCAGCAGGAACAGGAACAGGGCTCCGAAGGCGAGGGAGCCCAGGATCGCCCCGCCGCTCATCCCCAGGGAGAAGAGGCCGATCGCCCAGACGTAGTTGCCCAGGCTGTGCACGTCGTTCGCCCACAGGGCGAAGATGCTGTACGCGCTCCAGTGCCGCCCCTCGCGGGTGGTCGGAGCGAGATCGCTGTTGTAGAGACGCGGGCTGAGACCCGCCTGGATCGCGATGGTGATGGACGGCGCCTCATCGAGCCCTTCGGAGGCTCGACTCGGGACGTGCACGTACTCTTCGGTGGCCATCATTGCCTTCCTCGACTGCATTGTCAGATGTGAGAGGGATGTGTCAGATGTGAGGATGAGGGAGAAAGCTGATTCCGTATTATGGAAATGCTTTTTCGTTTAGAGAAATTGCATCACAACTCCCCGTGCCTGTCAATGGCACGCGGAGCTGCGACGACGGGTCGACGGCGTCAGAGCTGAGGAGCTCAGACGGCCGTCGTCAGGACGTGGTCCGTCGCGATCCGCCGGCCGATCTCGACGAGCAGCGCCGGGGCGTCGGCGATGCTCTTCGCAGGATCGGGCTCGATCTCGCTGAGCGGATAGACCTTCGCGAAGCCGGCCGCCGCGGCCTGCTCCGGGACGAGTGCGGTGCGGCCGCACACGGCGACCACGGGGACGCCGGCCGCACGGGCTGCCGCGGCGACGCCCATCGGCGTCTTGCCGCCCAGGCTCTGCTCGTCGAGGCTGCCCTCTCCGGTGATGACGAGATCGGCTCCGTCGATCCGTTCGGCGAGGCCGGTCAGCCGCTGCACGACCTCGATCCCCGGACGCCGGCTCGCGCCGAGCACGGCGAGGGCCGCGTAGCCGACGCCGCCGGCGGCGCCGGCGCCCGGAGCGGATGCCGCCGGCCGCACCCCCGGCTGCTGTTCGAGCAGCTCGGAGAATCGCCGGAGGCCCGCCTCGAGGGCGGCGACATCGTCGGCGCTCGCCCCCTTCTGCGGTGCGAACACCGCGGCGGCCCCCCGGTCGCCCAGAAGAGGGTTGTCGACGTCGCTGGCGAGCACGACCGCGGCATCGGCGAGGCGCGGGTCGAGCCCCGACACGTCGACGTCCACGAGATCGGCCAGCGCCGCCCCTCCCGCCCGCACCGGACGGTCCGCGGTGCGCAGCGAGACGCCCAGCGCCTGCAGCATCCCCGCTCCGCCGTCGGTGCTGGCACTGCCCCCGACGCCGAGGACGATCGTCGTGCATCCGCGGTCGAGCGCCGCCGACACGAGCTCGCCGGTGCCGTGGCTGGTCGCCGTCAGCGGGGCCTTCTCGCCCCGCGGCAGCACGTCCAGCCCGCTCGCCGCGGCCATCTCGATGATGGCCTCGGCTCCCCGCACGGCGAAGCGCGCGTCCAGCGGGGCGCCGGTGGGACCGGCGACCCGCGCGGTGACCGCCTCGAAACCGCTCGCGATCGCGGCGTCCACGGTGCCCTCGCCGCCGTCGGCGACGGGCACCGCCTCGACCTCGGCATCCGGGATCACCGAGCGGATGCCGTCGGCGAGCGCCGCCGCGACCTCGGCCCCGGTGGCGGAGCCCTTGAACTTGTCCGAGGCGATCACGACCCGCATGACGCTCAGTCCAGCAGGGCGTAGACGGCCTCGGGCGCGTCGGCGGGAGAGGCGGCGAGGTCCTCGAACTCGTTCATGGTGTCGAGGTCGGCGCCCATCGCGATGTTGGTCACGCGCTCGAGGATGACCTCGACGACCACCGGCACCTGGAACTCGTCGCGCAGGCGAGCCGCCTCGGCGAAGCCGGCGGCGAGGTCCTCGGGACGCTCCACGCGCAGCGCCTTGCAGCCCAGGCCCTCGGCGACCTTCACGTGGTCGACGCCGTAGCCCGTGGCCACGCTCGACGGGTCGTCGGGGGTGTTGATGTTGTCGAACGCGAGCGAGACCTCGTAGTCCATCTCGAAGGCGCGCTGCGACTGGCGGATCAGGCCGAGGTAGCTGTTGTTCACCACGACGTGGATGTACGGCAGCTTGTGCTGCGCGCCCACGGCGAGCTCCTCGATCATGAACTGGAAGTCGTAGTCGCCGCTGAGCGCGACCACCTGCTGGTCCGGCTTGCCCCGGACGACGCCGAGGGCCGCGGGCAGGGTCCAGCCGAGGGGGCCGGCCTGGCCCGCGTTGATCCACTGACGGGGTCCGTACACGTGCAGCAGCTGCGCGCCGGCGATCTGCGACAGGCCGATCGTGGTCACGTAGGTGGTGTCGTGGCCGAAGGACGACAGCATCTCCTGGTAGACCCGGTGCGGCTTCATGGGCACCTGGTCGAAGTTCGTCTTGCGCTGCAGGCGCGCCTTGCGGTCGCGGCACTCCTGGGCCCAGCCGTTGTAGTCGGGCAGCTCGGCGACACGGTCGCGGGCGGCATCGAGCAGGGCGTCGATGAACGCCCCGGCATCCGAGACGACCCCGTAGTCCGGCGCGAACACACGGCCGATCTGGGTCGGCTCGATGTCGACGTGCACGAAGGTGCGGCCCTTGCGGTAGGTGTCCAGGCCGCCCGTGTGGCGGTTGGCCCAGCGGTTGCCGATGCCGAGCACGAAGTCGCTCTCGAGGAAGCTGGCGTTGCCGTAGCGCTGGGAGGTCTGGATGCCGACGAGGCCCGCGGCGAGCGGGTGGTCGTCGCCGATCGCGCCCCAGCCCATCAGGGTCGGGAACACCGGGACGCCCAGGGTCTCGGCCAGCTCGACGAGCTTGGCGGAGGCGCCGGAGTTCACGATGCCGCCGCCGGCGATGATCGCCGGGTGCGCGGATGCCGTGAGCAGGTCGAGCACCTTCTCGGCCTGCGCGCGGGTGGCCGCGGGCCTCGCGACCGGCAGCGGCTCGTAGGTGTCGATGTCGAACTCGATCTCGGTCATCTGCACGTCGAAGGGCAGGTCGATCAGCGCGGGACCGGGGCGGCCCGAGCGCATGATCTGGAACGCCGACTGGAAGGCGCCGGGGATCTGACCGGCCTCGAGCACGGTCTTGGCGAACTTCGTCACCGGCTTCGCGATCGACGCGATGTCGACGGCCTGGAAGTCCTCCTTGTCGAGCTTGGCGACCGGGGCCTGGCCGGTGATGCACAGCATCGGGATGCTGTCGGCGATCGCCGCGTACAGGCCGGTGATCATGTCGGTGCCGGCGGGGCCGGAGGTGCCGATGCAGATGCCGATGCGGCCGTCACCGGTGCGGCTGTAGCCGTCGGCCATGTGGCTGGCGCCCTCGACGTGACGGGCGAGGGTGTGCCGGATGCCGCCGTTCTGGCGCATCGCGGCGTACAGGGGGTTGATGGCGGCGCCGGGAAGGCCGAACGCCTCGGTGGCGCCCTCCTTCACCAGGATCTGGACGATCGCGTCCACTGCGCGCATGCGGGTCATGATGTCTCCTTAGGAAGCAGTTGGGTCCCTGAGCCCGTCGAAGGGCTGGGGTGTCCGGGCGATCAGTCGCGGCCGGAGAGCTCGGTGGTGAGCTTGAACAGGCCCGAGTGGTCGAGGCCGCCGTCGCCGCGGGCGACGAGGGCGTTCACGAGCTGCGCGACGGCTGCGCCGAGGGGGACGGTGACCCCCACCGAGCGGGCGGCCGCGGTGACGATGCCCAGATCCTTGTTGTGGAGGGCGAGGCGGAATCCGGGGGCGAAGTCGCGGTTCAGCATCTTCTGCCCCTTCTGGTCGAGGACCTTCGAGCCGGCCAGCCCCCCGCCGAGGACCGTGAGCGCGGCATCCGTGTCGACGCCGAAGGCCTCGAGGAAGGTGATCGCCTCGGCGAGCGCCTGGATGTTCACGGCGACGATGAGCTGGTTGGCGGCCTTGACGGTCTGTCCGGCGCCCGCGGGGCCGACGTGCACGATGGTCTTGCCGATCGCGTTCAGCACGGGCTCCGCCTTCGCGAAGTCGTCGGCCGAGCCGCCGACCATGATCGAGAGCACGCCGTCGATGGCGCCCTGCTCGCCGCCCGAGACCGGGGCGTCGACCGCGCCGAAGCCTGCGGCGACCGCCTCCTCGGCGAGCTCCTTGGCGACGTCGGGGCGGATCGAGGAGTTGTCGATCCACAGCGCGCCGGCCTTCGCGTTCGCGAACACTCCGTCCTCGCCGCGGACGACGCCCTCGACGTCCGGCGAGTCCGGGACCATCGTGATGACGACATCCGCGTCCTTCACGGCATCCGCGATGCTCGTCGCACCCTTGCCGCCGGCGGCGACGAGCTTGTCGATGGGCTCCTGGCTGCGGTTGAATCCGGTCACCTCGTAGCCGGCCTTGACGAGGTTCTCGGCCATGGGCAGGCCCATGATGCCGAGGCCGATGATGGCGATGCTGGTCATGTCGTCGCTCCTTCGCGGGATCTTGTCGTTCAGACGTTCGTGCTCTGAGCCGAGCTCAGCCAGGCGAACGGGTCGGCCTGGGTGGCCTTGTACTCGAGGCCGATGTAGCCGTCGTAGCCGCCGGCCTGTGCATCGGCGATCCACTGCGCGAGCGGCAGGTCGCCGGTGCCGGGTTCGCCGCGTCCGGGGGCGTCGGCGATCTGGATGTGGCCGAACTCGGCCGCGTGGCCGGCGATGACGGCCGGGACGTCGTCGCCGTTGACGGCGAGGTGGTAGAAGTCGGCGAGCAGCTTGACGTTGCCGACGCCGTGCTCGTCCTTCACACGCGCGATGATCGCCAGCGCGTCGGCGGCGGTCTTCAGCGGGTAGGTCTCCATGCCCGAGACGGGCTCGAGCAGCACGATGCCGCCGATCTCCGCGACCGCGGCACCCGCGATGGCGAGGTTCTTCACGGCGAGGTCGTCC
>Ga0222419_100725_pt1 | contig 20266 bp, 18 predicted proteins | sample 1B20Ametagenome_FD_182474 | JGI IMG/M metagenome (GOLD analysis project Ga0222419, IMG submission 182474) | Enriched microbial communities from leaf-cutter ant dump, University of Wisconsin, Madison, United States - 1B20A (version 2) | ecosystem: Environmental > Terrestrial > Nest > Insects nest... | reverse complement strand
AATGAACCTGCTGCTCTACGGTAATGAAGCCGGGGAAGGAGATGCCGTGCTGAACTTTGATGAGTCCCAAAGCGGCGGGCAGATATATGCCACGGAGTTTGAAGGGATCGTGAACCAGTTGAAGAGATGGTTTGCCGGCAGCAGCAGCGAGGGTATCCAGCGTTGGGTAGAACAATTCATGGAGCTGAGGACCTGTGATGCCTGCCAGGGAGACCGCCTGAAAAAAGACAGCCTCTGGTTCAAGATAGATGGAAAGAATATTGCGGAGCTGAGCACACTTAATCTCAATACGCTGGCCCAGTGGTTCGAAGGTATTGAAGACCGTTTGTCAGACAAGCAAAACGCCATTGCAAAGGATATTTTAAAGGAGATCAGGGAACGCCTGGGTTTCCTCCTGAATGTAGGACTGACCTACCTGTCGCTCAACCGTTCTTCCAGGACGCTGAGCGGCGGCGAATCCCAGCGCATACGGCTGGCCACCCAGATCGGGTCGCAGCTGCAGGGGATCACCTATATACTGGATGAGCCATCCATCGGGCTGCACCAGCGCGATAACCAGCGGCTGATCGCAGCGTTGCAGAACCTGAGGGATATCGGCAACAGCGTATTGGTAGTGGAGCACGATAAGGACATCATGATGGCCGCCGACTATCTCATCGATATCGGTCCAAAAGCCGGGTACCATGGCGGCCGTATCGTAGCGCAGGGCAAGCCCAAAGACCTGCTGAAGCTGGATACGCTGACCTCTTCTTACCTTAACGGTCACCGGAAAATTGAGGTGCCGGCGGAACGCAGGAAAGGCAACGGCAAAACATTAGAGATAAAAGGCGCCAGCGGCAACAACCTGAAGAAGGTAAATGTGAAATTCCCGTTGGGGAAGCTGATCGTCGTGACCGGCGTCAGCGGCAGCGGAAAATCTACCCTGGTGAATGAAACCCTGTATCCCATCCTCAGCAGGCATGCGTACAATTCAAGGGTTCAACCGCTGGCATACAGCTCGGTGAAAGGGTTGGAAAATATTGATAAGGTCATAGAAATAGACCAGTTGCCGATCGGACGGACACCGCGCAGCAACCCCGCCACCTATTGCGGGTTCTTCACGGAGATCAGGCAATTATTTGCTGCCGTGCCGGAAGCTAAGATAAGAGGATACAATGCCGGACGGTTTTCCTTCAATGTAAAAGGTGGCCGCTGTGATGTTTGTGAAGGAGGAGGTATGCGTGTGATAGAAATGAACTTTTTGCCGGATGTGTATGTGCCCTGCGAAAAATGCCAGGGCAAAAGGTATAACCGCGAAACCCTGGAGATCCGTTACAAAGGGAAATCCATCAGCGACGTGCTGAATATGACGGTGGATGACGCTGTGGAGTTCTTCCAGAATGTGCCATATCTCTACCGGAAAATAAAGGTATTGCAGGATGTGGGATTGGGATACATTACCCTGGGACAGAACGCCGTGACCCTGAGCGGTGGGGAAGCGCAACGTGTAAAGCTTTCGACAGAGCTGGCAAAGAAAGATACCGGCAAAACATTTTACATCCTGGATGAACCGACCACAGGACTGCATTTTGAAGACATACAACACCTGCTGGCTGTATTGAACAAGCTGACAGACCGGGGAAATACCGTGCTGGTGATAGAGCATAACCTGGACGTGATAAAAGTAGCAGACCACGTTATAGATATCGGACCGGAGGGTGGCGATGGCGGAGGCTCCGTTGTATTTGAAGGAACCCCGGAAGCATTAATGAAATGCAAAGAAAGCTTTACCGGCTATTATCTCAACCTCGAAGTCAATCATCAAAAAAATTAACATGCAAAGAGTAATCGTAGACATGGATGAAGTAATGGCCGACACCATGGGCGCCATGGTAGAATGGTATACCAAAGAACACGGCCAGCCTTTGGATTATTCCAAAATGATAGGGTCATGGTCAAAAGGGTTTCCTGACCAACACCAACCCCTGATAAAAGAAAGATTGTATTCCGAAGGTTTTTTCAGGCACCTGCCGGTGATGGAGGATTGCGTGGAAGTGCTGGAAGCCGTAAATAAAAAATATGAATTGTTTATCGTATCTGCAGCTATGGAATTCCCGAATTCTTTAAGGGACAAGCTGGAATGGCTGAACGAACATTTCCCCTACCTCACCTGGCACCAGCTTGTACTTTGCGGAGATAAGCGTTTGGTGTCCGGCGACTACATGTTTGACGATCATGTAAGAAACCTGGTGCATTTCCCGGGAAAAGCTTACCTGTATTCTACCATTATGAACGCGCATGAAACCGGCTACGACCGGGTTGCCAACTGGAAAGAGATCGCCGGCATCCTGTTATAACGACACGGCAGCTACCTGCTGTTCCTTCTTCCAGTTAACACCGCGCTCTTTCAGGTAACGCAATACAAAATCGAAACAGGCTTTACTTTTACCTACAAACTCAGGCGGGAAAACGCCTTTCTCCGTGAATTGCTTATTGACAAGCAGGTTAACCCCTGCCGTGCAGGTATATCCTGTAGATCTTGCCATGGAGCTGGTTTGAGATACTTTATCATATTGATCCAGCAGGCTGTAGCTGACTCTAACGGGTTGTTTGTCCTTTTCCCCCTCTACGGTTATTTTCATTACCGTAAATTCTTCCTCTTCCGGTAACAGTTGCCATTCTTTGAACAGCAGCGAGGAGGAAAATTCCAGTGGAGAAACCGGCACCCCTTTTACATTCACCGGATCCGTATCAAAAAAGCCTGCAGACTGCAGATCCGCGATCAGCTTACTGTGCCCCGGATAACGAAGCGTTTTTTCCTTCATATTGGGGATATGGCTCATCGTGAACAGCAGGGAGCGCAAGCCATCCGTGTTGAAGGCCTCCAGCTGCCCGATCTCTTCAAATTCCAGCAGCTCCACTTCGGTCAATGCAGGTTTTATCACCACTCGTCCCGATTCCTGCAGCCGGGCAGGTCTTGTGTATTCCTCTATAACATCTATAGGAGAAAAAGGTGCTTTGTATTCAAACGGCTTTTTTCTTTTTTTAGGTAATCCGCCCACGTAACATTCAAAATTCTGAACGTTCATCTCCTCGTTGTATCTTCCCAGCACCAGGTTGCTCATGCCCGGGGCCACACCAAAATCCACAATGGCGGTCACATTTTTTTCCTTTGCCAGAGCATCCAGCTGTAAAATATCTTCCGGGGAAAAGGATATATCTACTATATTCTTACCCGCGGTGATCACTTTCTTTACCGTTTCGTACCCCATAAAGCCTGGCACCGCTGTTACCACCATGTCAAAGGGCTGAAGCAAAACGGTGTAATCTTCATTCGCACGAAGATCGTAAACAAGGGTCCTGATTTCGGGGTTTCGTCCGGAAAGCTTTTTGAGAGCCGCTTCACATCTGTCTATAGATGTAACAGAATACTGTTTAACCAGATCTTCCGCAATCGCTCGTCCTACCATTCCTGCACCCAGCACTGCAATGTTCATATAGGTTTTGTCTCTTTTTTGAATCTGCAAATTTACCCATTACACCGGAACCTGCATAAAATTTGAAAATCTTAACATATATCAATTCTGTGCTGAAAATATACCCGGTTACCATAACTTCAACCGCTGTTAACATGTACCTATGCTACGGAAAGTTGTCATTATTGGACCCGAATCTACAGGTAAGAGCACCTTGTGCCGGCAGCTTGCAGAACATTACCAGACAGAATGGTGCCCTGAATATGCCCGTGAATATCTTTTGAAGCACGGGACCGATTACAGCTTTGACGACCTGCTGACCATCGCGAAGGGACAACTGGCGCTGGAAGAAAAGTATACCCTTGCAGCAGAAGCTGCCGGCAGGCAGGTGCTTTTTATTGATACGGATATGTATGTGATGAAAGTGTGGTGTGAATTCGTGTTCGGTAAATGCCATCCATGGATCCTTGACCAGGTAGTAGCGCGGTCTTACGATATGTACCTGCTATGCAATACGGATCTTCCCTGGGTAAAAGATGAGCTGCGGGAATATCCAGACCTGGTATCCCGCCTGAAACTATATCACATCTATAAAGACCTTATGATCAACCAGTCTGTCCCGTGGGTAGACGTCAGCGGCGGCTACGACCAACGCTTTGAAACCGCCAGGCAAAATGTGGACAGGTTGTTGCGGTAGAGCAGATGCCTGTGGATAAGAAGCTACTCGCTAAAAAAACCCAAGGCATATGTAATCCTGTTTTTTCCTGCATCCTGTCTGGAAAGATATCACGATGCAGAAATACACTTTACTGACATGTTTGCTTTCATGTCTTATCAACACGGCTTTTGCAGGGGATAAACCCGTTAGCGCCACCTCTACGCTGAATACGGTAACTGTTTACCGCAGTGGCGCCGAAATGCGGCATAGCGCATCTGCCTTTCTACAGCAGGGAAACACAGAACTGCTTATCTATGGCGTGAGCAATGCCATCGACATGAACAGCATACAGGTAAATTGCCCTGCTACCGTTACCATCATGGGGGTTGAGTTCTCCACCGATTTTATGCAACCGGAAAAGCTGTCCGGCAGCATAAAGCAACTGAAGGACTCCCTTGAGATCAATACACTGGAGAAGCAAAAAGTCCAGGGCCAGATCACCACGCTTACAGAACTGCAGGACGTGCTCAAGGTCAATAAAGATATTAAGGGATCTCAAACCGGGGTGAGTGTGGCTGAGCTCATGAAGCTGATGGACTATTACCAGCAAAAATCGCTGGAGCTGCAGAAAGAGCTGGATGCTCAAAAAAGAAAAGCCGTATTATTAGATGAAACGATATCCCGGCTGTTGCACCAGCTGAGAGAAGAAGAAAAGAAGAATACCACAAAAGGCGGCAGGATCAGCTTACAATTGCTGGCGGCAGCGGCAGGCAAGTATGATTTTACGATTTCCTACATCACGCCGAATGCATACTGGACACCCCATTACGATATTCGTGTAGATAATACCCGTAAACCGCTGCAATTGATATATAAGTCCAAAATAGTTCAAACTACCGGGATCGACTGGCAGAAGGTGAAGCTGTCCTTATCCACTTCGGTCCCCAGCCAATGGGGTAATGCACCTGTGCTGAAGTCCTGGTTCCTGAGCTATATCAACCCGGTGACAGCTATGGACGGAATACTGCAGGGGAAACTTGCCGGGATGGAAGTAACCAACAATCAATTACAGGAAGTGGTAGTAACCGGTTACGGTAATATCAGGATGCGCGGTACTTCCACGATTGATGAAGAAGAAAAAGAACCTTTAATTGTCGTGAACGGCACGCCGATGAGCAGGTCAGAGTTTTCTAAACTCAGTCCTTCTGTTATTAAAAAAACAGAAGTGTTGAAAGAAGCAGCGGCAACATCCATTTACGGCGCCAGGGCCGCTGGCGGCGCCATTATTGTCACCCTGAAAGATGGATTGGACGATTATGTAACGGTGAGCGACAATGAGCTGAATGTGGTCTTCGATATCGCCCTGCCCTATGACGTCCCTACCAATGGCAAAGCCCAGACAGCCATCCTGCAGGAATATGCCGTACCTTCCGGTTATAAGTTCTATGCCGCACCCCGACTGAACAGGGATGCCTACCTGCTGGCAGATATAACCCAATGGGAGAAACTGAACCTGCTACCCGGCGAGGCCAATATTATCCTGGAAGGTACCTATGTAGGCAAGTCATTTATTGATCCGGCTGCCATTTCGGATACCCTGAACCTCACAATGGGCAGGGATAAAAGGGTGGTGGTGAAAAGAGAAAAGCTGACCGACCTCAGCAGCACGCGGTTCCTGGGCAGCAATAAAGTCCAGAAGCTGACCTATGAAATAACGGTCCGTAACACCAAAAAGGACACAATCCAGCTATTGGTGAAAGACCAATACCCGATCGCTACACTGAAAGATATAGAAGTTGACCTGACGGACAGGGGAGATGCTGTGGTGGACAAAGAAACCGGCTTATTATCCTGGACGCTATCGCTGGCGCCCAATGAAACCAGGAAACTGCGGTTCAGCTATAGTGTAAAATACCCGAAAGACAGAAACATCAACCTGCATTAATAGACGCAACTTATAACATTAAAAAAGGAGCCGAATGGCTCCTTTTTTGATAACTAAGCTTTTTCAAACCTTTCTTCCACTTTTTTCCAGTTGATCACATCCCAGATAGCGCCCAGGTAATCCGGGCGCTTGTTCTGGTATTTCAGGTAGTAGGCATGTTCCCATACATCCACACCCAGTATCGGGGTACCTTTTACTTCCGCCACATCCATCAGGGGGTTGTCCTGGTTAGGCGTGCTGCTGATTTCCAGCTTGCCGTCTTTTACGATCAGCCATGCCCAACCGCTTCCGAAACGTCCTGCTCCCGCAGCAGCAAATTTGGTTTTGAACTCGTCAAAGCTGCCGAAAGCAGCGTCTATAGCCGCAGCCAGCTTGCCGGAAGGCTTACTGCCGGCTTTAGGCGCCAGGGTTTCCCAGAAAAAAGTATGGTTCCAGTGTCCGCCGCCGTTGTTGCGCACAGCAGGACTAATGCTTCCTGCATTTGCCACCAGCTCTTCCAGGGATTTGTTCTCGTTCGGTGTGCCGGCAATGGCTTTATTCAGGTTATCCACATAAGCCTGATGATGTTTGCCGTGATGTATCTGCATGGTTAACGTATCTATTGTTGGTTCCAAAGCATCATGCGCATATGGTAGCGCCGGTAAAGTAAAAGCCATAATTCTACAATTTTATAGTTGAGAAAATTAATATCCGGATCACAAAATTACGCAAGTATTCCCTTACTGTATCTTATTTTATTATCAATGTTTTATATAGAGTATTTGTGTTTTCTATCAGGAGTGGCGTTTTCGAAAAAACTTTGGAAATGGATGAAATAGTTTGTTGGGAAATACGAAAATTCCCTATTTTTGCCGCCCTTAATCACTGATAGTGATATAAGCAGGTTAAGGTATTAGTCCTCCTTAGCTCAGTTGGTTAGAGTCCCGCACATGCGGGATTAATCAGAGGAGTCGCTGGTTCAAGGGCGAGAGGTAAACTTGAAAATACGATATTCCTCCTTAGCTCAGTTGGTTAGAGCATCTGACTGTTAATCAGAGGGTCGCTGGTTCAAGTCCAGCAGGGGGAGCCCAGCTTGACATCCCGCCTAAATGGCGGGATTTTTTTGTGCCCTCACCTTCAAAACTTCTTGATAGATGGTCTGTTAGGTAAAGAAAACTATTCGTCCGTTTGGTTAACCGCAGCTTCATAAAGGTCATGACAGTGTTTCCTTCCGGTCTGGACAAGCTTATGCCAGTAGCTTTCAAGTTCAGCGTTCTTGATCCCGGCAAGTCGGAAGGCTTCTCTCTTGCTATCGGTTCGCAACGCAAAGCGTATCTTCTTACGCTTATCGAATTCACTTAATTCCGATGGAACGCGGCGGCTAAAATAATAGCGGCCATCAAGATTAATCACGTACTGCATTATTCCCCCCTCGTGGGTTCGAATTTGGGTTCGAGTTTTTGCGAAAACGAGGGCGGCATGATGTCGAGGACTTTGCCGAAAGATGCAAAATCCTACTGTTATCAATGAGTATCTATGAGAAAGGGAGCTTTCGCTATGAAAGCAATGGCGCACCCGTGATGAATGTTCACCATTTGCCTCTTCCCACTAACGCATTAATAACAATCAAATAAAACCTTTGTCTATAATTTCCCGGTATTGATTTGGGTATAGGCTTGGGTTCGATCTTTCCTGTTCCAGCGAGGGAAAACTTATACAGAACTACGCAGAAAGGCAAGCGTTAAATTATCCAAATCAACCTATTGAATTATTGGCAATATTCAGCGCAATTGATTTTAGGTCTCGTTGTCGATAACGAATTTGTAGTTCCTCATGCAGTCTTTGGAAAGTTGGTAAATACGTATCTCCGAAACTTGAAACGATGCGTGCGGCAATTTTATAGGCATGCTCTAATTCATTTAGATCGACATAGCTTGTTTCGTTATTTATTTGCATGATTCACCCCTTCCAAGCAAAAGGAGTAGATATTTTATAGGGCGTACAATTTACAATCAAAGTCGAGATCATCCATGACAATCATTGTCACCGTAAAAGAAAAAGGCCCGTCATGAGGCTACTTTATCGCAGTATAGATTAGATGGCTGATACCGTCGTTATAAATTATTACCACTTTCTACTTTGATCGCTGCATTTTCATTTATGCTGACCATAGAAGCTAGCCTAGATATATCAGAACTAGATTCATCTAAAGGAATTTCGTCTAAACGAATTCCTAGCTTGTCTGCAAAGCTTTTGTTTCGAATTGAAGCACGTTTTTCAATATTTGAAAGATGTACTACCTCCTGATACATTTGGGCAATTTGATTTTCCTCTTGCCCTGGTTGTACTGATCTTATTGGCTGATTTGCCTTAACGTAGTCCCCATAAACAGTCTTGGTAAACTCGCCAGGAAGGTCAATTCTACTAACCACTTCACCAACCAGATAACAATAGAAGCTTTCTATTTTTGTAGTGGATGCGTTCGCAATCAGATTGCAATATTTAGTTAGTTGATTCAGATGGTCGGATAAATCAACATCGTGAGCTTTAAATTCAACCAATATACACTTACCTTCTTCGGGAAATAAAAATATGTCAGGCCTGTTTGTTTTCCTGTTTTTGATTCCGTATTGTGTCAAAAGCTGATCTTCATCAATATTCGCTGGGAACAAGAAACTACCATCAGGCAATTTGATTTGATTTAGTGGTGTATCCGAATGCCCACTATAATGAAGAAATTCTTCATTTAAAATCCATAGGTCATTTAAACCGTCGTTTTGTGATTTACGTTTGAAAACCAGATCGTGAATAAGCCCTTCCTTATCGCTTCTTTCTCCCTTTGCTCTTAGTTGAGTTTGACAGGCTAGGCTATTCTTTAAAATTAACCCTAGAATTTTGGTAACCATTTCCCGACGGATGACATATCTAGTAAGCTCATTTTTATTTTGCAGAGGAATAAGTTCTAGAAGTTCCGCTCCTTTCTTTTCCAGATCATCCTGATATTTCGTATCGTTAGGACTTAGGTCAATCAATGATTCATATAGTTTCTGGATTTTAAAGTTGGTTTTCGAAACCTCTTCGGCTTGTTTTTTATATAATTTTTCGACAATTTCTTCATCACTATCGGTTATCTTTATTTTGGCTGCTTCTGCGATTTCTTTTGGAATGCCGTGCATTTCTGCGAAGAACTCTACCCGGCGATCCTGTTTTTCCTTTATATCTTTTATCTCTGTATAGATATCAGGAAGAACCTTTTTTACCCTATCTTCAATATCATCGATGAAAATATATTCCGCGTCTTTGTCAAAAAAAAGACTCTCTGCTGCTTCCCTTTCAACATCTTTTTTAAGAGGGATTGTAAATTTATCTACAGCATCATTAACACTTTCTGCCCTATCCAGATAATCTCCATACACGGCAGTCAAATGACGAAATCCTTGAATAGAATCGTGCTTTTTTATTTTTAGAAATGAAATGGGTTGAATAGCCACATTTTTACTACAAAGAAAAATGCCATTTTCTGACAAGTCTTGTTCCGGGAGTTTCCAATGAACCCAATTCAGCTTTTCTTTTTTCCCAGTTGGAATCCATTCGATATCGCTGAATATATCATCACTATCTATTTTATAATAATCAACATCTAATTCCCCTTCATTCGTCGGAACAGGAATATCATCGGCTTTAACAATTAGAGACTTCTCAAGAATCTGATTTTTATAAAAGTTTATGACTATTTGTAAAGATTTCCCCCTATCAAGATAAAGCTTTAAAAGGAATTTATTTTTTATAGCGGATTGGATATCTTCAATTGTAATGTCATCAATATTCTCTTTGTCTGCTCCCCCTTTAAAATTCTTCAAAGTGACTCTACTGCCGGTTTCGCTTTGCTCTACTGCCGGAATTGATTCATCATCAGATGCAAGCGTATTTTCATCAGAATGGAAATCTCTTTGATGATATGATCCGTTTTTCCGAAAAATACTACTAATCTCTACCCGTTCAAATCTGTGTAGAAACTGTACACGACCTGAACCTCGATTTTTGTATCCCTTAGACTTATCTAATAGAGTTTTATACCGTAAAAATCCTGCATCATTAAAACCAACTCCATTATCTATAACTTCGAAAGAACTGAAGTTTTTAATTTCATCAAAAAGACCTGTACCCGTAAAATAGAAGTTCACTATAATATTTGGAGACTCATTTTCGGCATATGTTTTTTCCGAGATTGCTTCAAACGAATTTGTTATTGCTTCAAAAAGCGGAGCAAATAAATTTTTGGACTTTTTGAGAAGTCCCATAGCACCTTTAAGATCAACTGACTCTGCCATTTTAGCTCTACTGAATATTAGTGATAAATAAAGTTAACTATATACTAGTCAACTAGTTTATATGAACAAGAAAAACTGCTATTTTCTTAAATCGAGTTCCAAGGAATTTAAGCTAGACTAGCTTTTTACAAATTTAACTGATAACTGGTACTACGCCCACCTGCTTTACCTGCAAGAATAAAAGCGCCTATCTCCAAAAGTTGCTGCATGTCTCTTGTTGCTGTTGCCTTGGAGGTTTTGGTAATCCCAATATATTTTCTTGCATTCATACCTCCCTCGAAGCCTTTTGTACCCTCCTCCACCATTCTTTTTATGACGGTAAGTTGGCGATCATTCAATTCGCCGTTAAAACGATCAAAAAATCTGGTTGTTTTCAGCGTAAAATCAATCTGCGCTTCTGCTTCAATTTGTGCATCAAGCGATGTTCTTACAAAATACTCTACCCAAGACGTTACCTCATTTGAACGCTGAGCCTTTTCTAACGAGGTATAATAAAGATTTTTATTTGCTTCAATTGTTCTGGACAAACTTAACATGACAGGTCGCCCTATCGTTTGGGACAATGCTTTTTCCGCTATGGCCCGGCCGATCCTTCCATTACCATCTTCAAAAGGATGGATCGTTTCAAAGTATAAATGAGCGATGGCAGAACGGACTGGCGCTTTCTTGATTTCGTTTTTTCCTCCTGGTTCAGTGCTGTTAAACCATTCTACAAAAGCTCTCATTTCTTTAGGTACTCGAGAAGATGGCGGGGCTTCAAAATGTATTTTTTCCTTCCCCATAGCACCGGATATTACCTGCATCGGTTCTTCATGCGTTCGCCACATTCCCACTGCAATTCCTTTATTTTCCCCAAGCAACAGCTTATGCCATGCAAACAGCTTTTCTTCAGTCAAAGGCTCTTTAAATGTTTTCCGGGCATCGATCATCAACTCGCCCAGCCCTGCGGCAGATTTGTCCTTTATAAACTCGGGGGTGTGGTGTAACCCTAAATTTTTGCGTATGGAAGACAATACGTCCTTTCTGCTTGGGTATTCTCCCTCGATTTCAGAGGTCTTGATGGCTTCGGCCAGCATGATGTCGACGATAGCCTCTTGTTTAGTTTCTTCCGGTAAACCCTCAAGAATGCCTGATACCCGGCCTACTTTTTCAGAGAACAATAACAACTCATCCTCGACTCCAATGAGTGAGTATTTAAACTGAGTCCAGTCCTCTTTTTGCCAATTGTATGTAGCCATGAGCCGATTATAACATATATTCGGCTCAAATATAAGAATAAAAATGAGCCGATTAGGGAATTTATTCGGCTCATAAGTATGATTACTGGTTTATTTTAAAGCAAATACAGGTACTTAATAGTACCTATATGCAACTTATTTTAAACTAAAAGACAAACAATCTTCCCTTTCCGGTAGGTCAGCAATCGCCTGTAAATCCTGCACGATTTGGTTCAATAAAAGTCCAGCAGGGGGAGCACTAAAGGTCGGCAGTAGCTGACCTTTTTTCGTTTATATCATCTATATCAGGAAAGCTTTAATACGTATACAAGAAAATACAGGCCGAGGATACTGAAGGGCTTTTCCAGAGGCGACCACGTGTGAAAGCTGGTTCAGCCATTTCCTTTTAAATACAATCGATTATTTCTAATGGACTCCTGCTCTGACCGATCCTGATCCATAACATCTATTCCGAAAAATTTACCGGCCAACGTCATGGATTTAAATACACCTTTATATGAAATGCCACAAGATATTACCCAGCCGGATAGAAGGGCGCTTCGGTAAATTAAATTAAGCATTGCACCATATATACACCCCTGACGGAGAAGCCGGCACACATACGCCTAAAAAGGATCAACCCTTTTGTTCTAAGTCACTTATACAACCCTCACAAGATTCAAAACAAATCTTATTTCTTGCCTTATGCAAAGTTTCTTAAAAAGGAATGTGCTTATTTTTAATCAACAACATAGCACGCAAAACCAAATAACATGAAAATAAGAGGAACAGTTGTTTGCTTACCTGTCCAAAACCTGGACAGAACACTTTTATTTTACAAAAACATATTTGAGCTCCCCGATATCCGGATTGAAGAAGAAATGATTACGATTGAGCTTCCTGGCCTTTCCTTGTTTCTTATGGAAAAAAATGCTTTTGAAGCATACAGTAAAAAAGCAGGCAGAGGTGTTCAATTTCCGAACACTAGTATCGGAACCATTGTCAGTCGCGCATTGATATCGAAAGAAGATGTAGACACAGCTTTAGAGAAAGCGCCAAACTATGGAGGAACGGTAACGGGTAAAGCCACCATTGATGAAAGTTACGGCGGATATATTGGATATGTTTCTGATCCCGATGGTCATTTATGGGAACTGGTATATCCACCACAGCAAGATTAATATAATAACATTACATACGGCCTCTCAGGTAATAAAAACAATCAAAATGGCAAAACAAGTATTCATCAATTTAGCGGTAACAAACCTTCAGAAATCAATGGAATTTTATACCGCATTAGGATTTACAAATAATCCTCAGTTTTCAGACGATAAAGGAAAATGTATGGTGTGGAGCGAACACATTTTTGTAATGCTGTTGACCCACGAGAAGTTCTCAACGTTCACCAGCAAACCAATCGCCGACACAAAAACAAATATCGCCGGGCTTTTTTCATTGTCTGTTGACAATTTGGATGAGATTAATAAAATTGTAGCAAACGGAGCCAAAGCAGGCGGTACCGAAACAGGGGAATTAAGGGACTACGGCTTTATGCAACAGCGTACCATAGAAGATTTTGACGGCCATACCTGGGAAGTCTTTTATATGGATATGACAAAAGTTCCAACCGAATAATAAAGAGAAATGAACAAGCATATCCAAACATATAATGATGAACAAACATCTGCAGATAAAGAAATTTGCGACCGGCTTGCCACTATTATTGATAGTAAGCTGGCGGAAGCAGAAAGCAAAATATGGCACGGACACCCTGTTTGGTTTTTGGAGGGCAACCCGATAACCGGTTATAGCAAAGAGAAAAAAGGATTAAGGCTGATGTTTTGGAGCGGAGCGGATTTTGAAGAAGAAAAATTAAGCGTAAAAGGAGAAAAATTCAAAGATGCATCTATCTTCTACAAATCAGTTGATGAAATTAATACCAACGACTTAAAACGTTGGCTTAAAAAATCGAGAGAGATACAATGGGACTATAAAAACATTGTAAAGCGTAAAGGTGTTTTGGAACGCCTGAAGTAGACAATTAAAAAACCAATGAATGACCTTGCCAGTGGCAGTAATAAAAAAAGAAGAATGAGAAAAGTAATTGCGGCAATCAATATGTCCCTTGACGGGTTTTGCGACCATACGGCAGGAGTGCCAGATGAGGAAGTTCATCAACATTATGCCGAACTATTAGGGCTGGGAGATGTAATTCTATATGGACGGAAAACGTATCAACTTATGGAGTTTTGGCGAACGTTTTTAGAAAAAACTTCAGAGGAAAAATCAATGAATGACTTTGCTATTGCTATTGACAGCATCCAAAAAATCGTTTTTTCTCATACGCTTAATAATGTAGACTGGAAAAGTGCACAATTAGCAAGCCGAAACCCTGAAGATGAGGTTTTAGAACTCAAACAGCAATCAGGTAAAGATATTTTTGTAGGCAGTCCCAGTTTGATTGTGGCATTGACAAAGCTTAATCTAATAGACGAATACCAACTTTGCGTTGGAAATGGATTACCGTTATTTAAAAACATTCCTGACAGGATAGTTCTTAAACTTATAAAGACAAAAATTTTTAGTGGCGGAGCGGTAATACTTTATTATGAACCTGCACAGATAGGGATGAGAAGTTCAGCAGGTTCTGATGACCAAAATTTTTCCAAGACAACGTGAAGGAATGACAAGAAAGAAATAGGTAATAAAATAACGCAACGCTTACCAGGGTAGGCACATCAAGGCTCCTGTTGCCTAAAAAATTCCTTTTGGCCAGCCTTTTTATAGTCCGATTTATAACGATCCGGAGGGTGCACTTTTTGCCAGGATATAATACTTAGTACTTATCGTGTATAAACTACTTATGGATGAACATTTTGTATCCCCCATCCGGACCACTAAAGTAAATAGGTGCCGCTACAGACACCCCATCCAACTTATACGGGTTGATTGGACAAGGGCGACCTTTAACCGATACTTCCACGCTTGTCGCAGTAAATTCTGATACTGTAACGGTTTGATTCACAGCAGGTATATAAATCTGCCAATCATAGCCGGGTACGGGGTATACAAAATAACGTAGCGAAATCGGAACGATGGAAACGGTATCACCTCTTACATCATAACTAAATAAACCAGATGATTTAGCAATTATAGCGGTATCAATTAGTTGCCCCTGGTTAAAATTTTGACCGGCAACATATTTACGAAGTACAACTGTGTCAAGATCTTGCAGCGTATACCCGGGTTTGGTATGTCATCTTCCACTGCCTGAACATGAGTGGGGATGAGCTGGCCTCCATCTCGTATGCTAATATAAAATTTCCCATACCAGCAGGATGATCCCAATTTTCTACCACTGATGCGTCATATTTATCCCGGAAATATTTGAACGCCCAGGCATTCACATCCCTTGCTGTCGATTCCCGGTTAATTGAACGCCGGGAACCGGTACTGTTCTGTTTGTTCAATTAAATCCCGGATGATTTCAGTCGTGGAGGCGCCACTGTATGGGTTTATAGATTGCCCCGTCCAAATACTTACAAAATCTGCATTTCCATTGGCTTTGGCTACCTTTCGCAATCCGGCTGTCAGCTTGTTTTGAAACGGGTAAGGCAAAATATTAGCAGTGTTTTCTATCGTCTCAATAAACGTATTTTTTAACCCCCTTGCATATCGTCCTGTAAAGCTCCTGGTCAAAACAATATCGCTTTCTTTGGCATTTCTCAACCGTTGCTTTTCAAATTCCTGTAAGGCGCTTTCTGCCGACCCCAATAACAAGCTGCCTATCTGAAAGCCCTGTGCGCCCAGTGTTTTTGCCGCCAATAAGGTTTTGGCATTGTAAATCCCCCCAGCGTAAATAAGCGGGACTTTCACGCTATCACAGACTTGTGACAGCAGGGATAAACCACCAATCCGGGGTATATTCTCATCTGCAAAACTACCTCTGTGTCCGCCAGCTTCGATACCCTGCACACAGATCAGGTCTATGCCTGATTGCTCCAGTGTTTTGGCTTCCTCTGCCGACGTGCATGTGCCGATAAGGATAATATCATTTTCTTTTAGCCTTTCAATGCTCTGCTTGTCCAGATTACCAAATGTGAAGCTTACTATCCTGCATTGTTCTGCGATGATGGCTTCAATCCGTTCATGGTAATCGGTAAGTTGTATTTCGTCAATAGCCGGCAATACCGCTTCTATATCGTATTGTTGTAGTAATGCTTCTATGAATTCTTTGACATTGTTATATTGTACTCTCAGTGCATCTGAAATTTCGGGAATAGCATTGGCAAAGATATTAACCGCAAAAGGCTTATCGGTCAGCTGTTTGGTTGCCCGAATCACTTCTATACATTTATCTGCCGAAAGATCGCCCAATGGCAGCGAGCCAAACGCATTTGCCTTTTGTGCAGCTACAACCATCCGGGGCGTGGTTACTCCCAGCATAGGCGCCTGAAAAATGGGGTATTGAATGTTGAATAGCCGGGTTATGTCATTTGTCCACTGCATAATGATTATAAATTTCTTATATGGCTTGCTAAATCCTTTTCAACGGTGTTCTCGCTTTTTTCCAAATGTTCTGTTATCCGGTGCCTTTCCGCTTCTGTTTTATTTTGGCTCAACTTTTTTTGTCCTTGCAGTTCGGTTACTTCCAGTTCAAATGCTACTATACCCCGCAGCATTCCTTTTTTGAACTTATCCGGTAAAGTTTCCCATTGTTGAATATAACCATTTTCATAAAAAGATATCATTTGTTCCAAAGCCCTGATTTTCGCATTTTCTTCTTCAACTATTTTTGCTTTACCGTAGGCATGCACTGCAATATAATCCCAGGTAGGTACGCTCTCCCGTTTGTCATAGTGTATGGGCGAAATATAAGCGTGTGGCCCCGTGAAAATGATTAATGATGTGTTTGCTTCTATGTATTTGGTTTGCTCATTAGCAAGGGCAAAGTGAGCGCTCAATATCACCCTGTCCGGACTATCATCTATAACAAAAGGTAATTGTGTGGCAATGGGGACATTGTCTTTAACCGTAATGATAGTTGCAAAGCTGTATTGCTTCATAAAAGCAATTTTTTCAGCCCTATCCTCAAATTTAAAGCTGTTGGGTACAAACATAACCTTTATTCACTTTATTATATTTTATACTGCAAATGAGCCTGTATATTATTTCGCAAATCTCTTTGTGCCTGCCACACATAGTATCACCCCTATGGTAACAGCCAGCATACCAATACTTACTTTCTCGTGAAGCAGCCATGCGGCTAATGCCAACCCCAAAAAAGGCTGCAATAGCTGTAGCTGTCCCACAGTTGCTGTTCCGCCTTGTGCTAAACCCTTATACCAAAAAATGAACCCGATAAACATGCTGAACAGTGACACATAAGCCAGGCTGACCCATGCCCCTCCAGTGATGTCCTCAAACGATGCCGGGATATTCACAAATAAGAGCGGCAGCATTACAGGCAATGAAAGTACCAGCGCCCAGGAAATAACCTGCCAACCACCTAAGGTCTTTGTAAGTTTTGCACCCTCTGCATAACCCAATCCGCAAAGAATGATAGCGCCGAGCATTAAAATATCACCTATTGGTGAAACAGTAAGTCCTTGTGCTGCAGCATAACCTACCACCAAAAGACTACCAATAACGGAGAAAATCCAAAATATGGGGCGTGGCCGTTCACCGCCACGAATGATACCAAAGATAGCCGTTGCCACAGGCAATATACCTATAAAGACAATGGAATGCGCCGAAGTAACATATTGTAATGCCAATGCGCTTAATAAGGGAAAGCCTGCTACCACCCCGATAGCCACCATAAGCAATGGGGCGATCTGTTGTTTTGCCGGGCGTTTTTCTTTAAAGATCAACAAGGCAATAAGAGCAAGTATTCCTGCAATGGACGCCCTGGCAACAGTCAGGAACACAGGATCAAATTCTAATACCGCCACTCTTGTTGCAGGTAGCGACCCACTAAATAGCACCACACCCATAAAGCCATTCAACCAACCTTGTGCGGTATTTTCTTTTACATCCGGCATGCTCAATATTGTATTGTGATGCAAAATTCGGTGAAGGAAACGAATAAGCACAGTCACAGTTTCTTCTATTTTAATGGACACAGTTATATTTGTATTATGAAACGCAATTTTTTATATGACGAAATCACCGGCAACATTGCTGATAAAATAAAAACAGGCGTGTGGAAAGCCGGCGAACGTTTACCGTCAGTAAGAACATTGAGCAAAGAGCATGGTATAAGCATAAATACGGCGAAAAGGGTCTTCCTTGAGCTGGAAGCACAATCATTGGTACAATCCAGACCTCAATCGGGTTATTTTGTAAGTTCATTAAGATACCTGAAGCTTCCGTTACCAGAAACAAGTCAACCCTTACCTGTGGCCAATAGCGTCGAACCGGACGAATTGATAAACGGCGTTTATGCGACTATGGGGCGAAAGGATGTAACGCTTTTTTCTATCGGTGTGCCATCTGGTAATCTTTTACCATTGGCAAAGCTGAAAAAAGAAATTGTGCTCGCCACAAGGGAGCTGGAAGAGGGCGGAACAGAATACGAACCTTTGCAGGGCAATGTGAAGCTCCGGAGAATGGTATCTGCCCGTTCATTGGCCTGGAAGGGAAATGTAAAAGAAAGTGATATAATAACCACCAACGGTTGCATGAATGCGTTAGCCCTTTGTCTTATGGCGCTCACCAGGCGGGGCGACACGATAGCATTGGAAAGCCCGTGTTATCCCGGCATTCTGCAGCTCGCGGTCAGCCTGGGGTTGAAGGTTTTGGAAATTGCCACACACCCTGTCAGCGGAGTGGATATTGATGCGCTGAAAAAATTACTGCCTAAAATAAAAGTCTGTCTTTTAGTCCCTAATTTCAATACGCCGTTGGGATATTGCACACCCGATAAGCATAAAAAAGAAATCGTGTCTCTTTTGTCAAAATATAATATCCCGCTTATTGAAGATGATACTTATGGGGACATTCACTTTGGCGCCGAACGTCCGAAATGCTGTAAATCTTTTGATAAGGATGGCAATGTTCTGTGGTGTGGTTCCGTGTCAAAAACGCTTGCTCCGGGCTATCGTGTGGGTTGGGTTGCCCCGGGCAGGTATAAAGACCAGATACTGAAGCTGAAGCTCATTCATTCTCTGTCTTCTGCGTCTTTAATTCACGAAGCTGTTGGAAACTTCCTGATGACAGGCAGGTATGAAAACCATCTTCGCCATCTTCGTAAAACATTACAGGAAAATTACCAGCGGTATGCGCTTGCCATTGCAGAACATTTTCCGCAAGGGACCAAAATAAGCCGGCCCCAGGGCGGCCTGGCTTTATGGGTTGAATTTCCAAAAGGTATTGATACCGGGGAATTATATAATCATGCGCTTAAAAAACATATTAGCATTTCACCGGGCAGAATGTTTTCTTTGCAAGACCAGTTTCGGAATTGCATGCGTCTTTGCATTGGCTTACCGTGGACAGATGATTTGAAGCTTACATTAAAACAGCTTGGAAACCTTGCCAAGTCGATGTAGTATCTTACAGCCCGGGCAAAAAGAAGTGATTGAGCGCCGTAAACAAAATCGAGTAAAATGATACCTGTTAAGAAGAGGCTTTCCTTAATATTCGCCTTACTGGGATGGTTTGCTGTTATAGTTCAATTCATATTGATGCGCAGGAACAGCGAGTTGCCTTTGCCGGAAGTTACCATTCGTTTCTTCAGCTTTTTTACCATTCTGACCAATATACTTACAGCCCTGTTTTTTACCACACAGGCACTCGGCATAAAACAATATAAAGCAGGAACACTTACAGCTATTACCGTTTATATTACCATCGTTGGCCTCGTTTACCAGGTAATGCTCAGGCATTTATGGGCACCAACGGGAATGCAACGGGTAGTAGATGAGCTGTTACACTCTGTGATCCCCGTTTTAACCATCCTTTACTGGTATTTATATGAAGACAGGCATAACGTTTCGAACAAGCAAATCCCCGCCTGGTTGTTATATCCCTTTGTTTATTGCATTTATATTTTGATCCGCGGATATTTTTCAGGATTTTATCCTTATCCTTTTATAGATGTTTCCGCCCTGGGATTTTCCAGCGTATTACTCAACGCCTTGCTTTTGTTTTTCTTCTTTGGCTTCGTTTCGATTTTATTTGTCTTCGCCGGAAAGCGGTTGAAGAGCTATAGCTGACCTGTGCCGGGCTCACCTGTATCCGCTTTAATCTATCATATTGGACGAAGATGAAATGCCAAAGTCAGCAAATTGCCAGGCTGTTTCAAATGCAGTCTTTGCTTTTTGTGCCTCGCTTTCTTTTTTTTGCAGCACCAGGGCATTGTATAAGCCTATTAAAGCCCAGCCGTTCTTTCGCCAGATCTGCAGGTCCCGGTTGTATACTTTTTCAGCATCGTCGTATTTTCCTGCTTTGAGCAATGCGGCCCCCAGATGATGCCGGACGGAGAAGAACCAATCGGGTGGCTCATTATAGTTGAGGTTATCTTCTATAGCAACGGCTTCCTGCAACAGGGAAACGGCGTCGGGTATCCTATTCTGCCTGTATGCAATTCCTGCTTCCAATACCTTCGCGGCAATCTGTACCAGGTCGGCTGTTATGTTTATCCCCCAAACGGTCAGGTCCCGGAGTGAAGAATCGGC
>Ga0222419_100722_pt1 | contig 20360 bp, 14 predicted proteins | sample 1B20Ametagenome_FD_182474 | JGI IMG/M metagenome (GOLD analysis project Ga0222419, IMG submission 182474) | Enriched microbial communities from leaf-cutter ant dump, University of Wisconsin, Madison, United States - 1B20A (version 2) | ecosystem: Environmental > Terrestrial > Nest > Insects nest... | reverse complement strand
TCAGGTTTTGTGCTCATTCCAACCCCTCCCCTTATTTCATCGGTCAGTTATCCACAATTTTGAATCGAGCATAATTTCCTAAACAATAAGAAAAACCGTCAGGGAAGATCACCCTGACGGTCCTTTTCCGCGGATTGGCGGGGCCGAGGCGGAATTAGTGGCTCTACGTCACAATTTCGGCGAATTGGCGGGGCCAAGGCGGAATTAGTGGCTCTGCGACACTATTTCAGCGGATCGATGGGGCCAAGGTGGAATTAGTGGCTCTGCGACACTATTTTGGCGGATTGGCGCGTTCGGGGCGGAAATAGTGGCTCTGCGACACTATTTCGGCGGATCGGTGGGGCCCAGGTGGAATTAGTGGCTCTGCGACACTATTTTGGCGGATTGGCGCGACCGGGGCGGAAATAGTGGCTCTACGACACTATTTTGGCGAATTGGCGGGGCCGAGGTGGATTTAGTGGCTCTGCGACACAATTTTAGCGAATAGGCGGGACGGAGGCAGGATTTGCGGCTCTGCGACACTATTTTGGCGGATTGGCGCGGCCGGGGCGGGATAAACTTATACTTTCCGATACGGGGTTAAGAAAAACCGTCAGATCACCCTAAGATCACCCTGACGGTCCTTTTTGACCCGCCGACCGCCGCATCCGCCAATTTGGCGACGGCAGCGCCTATTTCCATCGACCGACCGCCGCATCCACCAATTTGGTGACGATATCGCCTATTTCCCTCAACCGACCGCCGCATCCGTCAATTTGGCGACGACATCGCCTATTTCTCCCGACCGACCGCCGCATCTGCCAATTTGGTGACGATATCGCCTATTTCCCTCAACCGGCCGCCGCATCCGCCAATTTGGTGACGATATCGCCTATTTCCCTCAACCGACCGCCGCATCTGCCAATTTGGCGATCACAGCGACTATTCCCCTCGACCGACCGCCGCTGCCCGTTAAGAAAGGGAACTGCTCTGTCCCTCAATGTTATACTTTCCGATACGTTAAAAGAAGGCTGCCCTCGCCGGTCATTACATGACCGATGAGGACAGCCCCGTTCCTGCAGCCGACCGCATTTCCGAGTTACTTATACACCACGCCCGCATGCGCCGCCACAACGTCGCGGATGAGCATGAAGGCATCGCCGTTCGTCAGTTTCGCCCGATCCTTCACCAGCGACAGCGTCTCTTCCGACACCCAACCCTTCGCTTGAAGCTCTGCCAGTGCCTGTTCCGGCTTCGCAGCCAACCCCGCTGACAGCGCGATCGTATACGCAGCTTGATCCAGCGAGAGCGGCGTCTTCGCGGGGTCCGCCAATCCGGCGACCGCATCGACCGGGCCGCCTTTAAATGACTCCGGGTGCACACGCTTCACGCCGGCCATATTATAGGCGAATCGCAGGGCGTTCGACTCACCGTCCAGATCGAAATGCTTGTTGTTATAGCCTCCGTATGTGAGCGACATGCTGGCCGCCGCCAGCAGTCCCGGATAGGCCGGATGCTTCGCGTAGTCCGGCGTCTTGATCTCCGGCATCGCCAGGTCCATGCCTTGCGCCGTCAAGCGGGCTCGCAGTTCCACGATATCCGCCTTCGAACGCGACAGCTCCCGGAAGGTGACATTCTTCTCGATCGCCAGCTTGGCCGCGGCGCCTGCCGCTTCGCCCGTCGCCATGCCCAGCGGCATAACGCGCGCACTGCCGTGCGACAGCGAATCGAAGCTCGCCGACCGTCCGACCACCAGCAAGCCGTCCACTTGAAGCGGCACGAGCGCGCGGAATGGCACCCCGTAAGCTTGCGGTTGCAAGGCAACCGCACCGGATTCGTTCTCGCCCGGCCCGGTGCTCTGAATATCGACGGCATACGAGCCGTAAGCGATCGCGTCCTCATGATCGCGATTTTCCAGCAAGTCGACCATGCTGAGCCGATATTCCCCTTCGATATGCCGCGACTCGCGAACGTACAGCTCAGGCGCCGTACCGGCCAGCTTCAGACTGCGAAACTCGGGGAACGTCTGCTGCAAATACTCGACGATGCGCGGCGCCTCCGCTTGCCCGGTCTCCATCCCCGCCTTCACCGATGCCGGGTCGAGCGGGTTCACATTGTAAAGATGCATGGCGTTAATGAGCATTGTCTCATCGTTCTGCCTGCCGATATTCAGGCCGCGCATCTTGACCTTCTCCGGATTGCTCGACGGGTATTCTTTGGCGGCTGTAAACCCGGAAACACTCATTTTGTCATATCCGCCGGTCGCCTGGGAGCGAAAAGAGTCCCATACTTCCTGCGTCACGCCGCTCAGCTTCATGACCAGCGTAACCGCCATCCGCTTGTCCGGTTCCCCGAGATCCTCGCGGTCGAAGGTGAAGGGAGCTCCCGCCGCAGCCGCGATATCCGCGTCCTGCGTCGCATCGATGACCGCACGCGCGCCGATTTCCACCGATGTACCATCCGCCAATTCTGCCCGCATGCCCGCCACAGCCGTATCCTTGAGCATCGGCTCCATTTTTCGAACCTTGAGCAGTACGTCGATGTTCTTCTCGGCCGCGACCATGCGGTTAAACACATTGGCCGCCGTGTTTACGTCAAACGATGTCCCTTCGATCTGATCGTACCATTCCTGGAACAGGCCCTTGTTGAGAAAAGACAGGCTTCCTCCGAGCGCCTGCTTGGGCGCTTTGTTAAGATCCAGCGAGTTCAACCAGCCCAGCGTCATGAGCCCTCCCAGAATCTCGCGATCCCGGCCATCCATGAGCAGTACCTTAAGCCCGTTCCGCGCCGCGGACACGGCCGCCATGACGCCTTCCGGGTCGGTCCCCGCCACGATCACATCGTAAGTATCCCCAGGCGCCGCGACCGTCTTCACCGACTGCAGATCTTGATGCACAGTCGGATTGGAGGTATCCCTTGCCTGCTGCCACATCCGATAGGCATACAGGCTTCCGGCCAGCAGCACCAATATCAGCACGGTTATGAACATACTTTTTCTTGACCAAGCCTTCATGAAGCCATCGCAACTCCTGTCCGTAAGAAAAACGTCTCCGCCGTCCTTTAAAAAGGACGGTTCCGTTATTCGCACAATATCAGTCGAGTATAGGTGAAACTTATACTTTCTGATATTGCAAGTAAAAACGGCATTGCCGTCTTTCATATTATTTACACCCGCACCATGATGCGCAAGGCCCGCAGAGAGCTCTCTACAGATCGCGAAGCGGGTTGCCGCCTACCCGGGCATGCGCGGGGACGTCCTTGTGTACGACTGCGCCGGCTGCGACGACAGCATGATCTCCGATCGTCACGCCCGGCAGCACCGTTACGTTCGCGCCGATCATGACGTTCGAACCAATATGGATGTTGCCCAGACGATATTCATCGATCAAATATTCGTGCGTGAGCAGCGTCGAGTTGTACCCGATGATGGAATTGTCGCCTATCGTAATCCGCTCCGGGAAGAACACGTCGACCATCACCATCAGCGCGAAGGCAGTCCGCTTGCCTACTGTCATGCCGAGCACGCGGCGGTAAATCCAGTTTTTCACAGGCAAGCTTGGGCAATACCGGGCGGCCTGGATGGCGATGAAATTGCGCACGGCCTTCAGGCGCGACACGGTCCGATATACTTGCCACAGCGCATTGTCGCCTTCCACCGGATACCGCTCTACATTTCTCAATCGACCGCACCCCTGATTCCGCATAGGGTCAACAACTGCTCCATCGATGCCAGCACATGTGCCGCGCCCGCTTGCCGCAGCACGGCTTCTCCCTTCAGCGACCAGGCGACGCCGACCGGAATCGCCCCTGCGCGCAGCGCCGATTCCATATCGACAACGCTGTCTCCGACCATGCAGGCATGCATCGCCTCCGCTTCCATGGCGGCCAACGCCTTCAGCACCGGCTCGGGATGCGGCTTCGCATGCTCGACGTCGTCGAGCGTAATAACGGCATCCATAAGCTCGTACAATCCGAACATGCGCAACGCTCTCTCCGTCGACCGCCGCGCCTTCGTCGTCACGACGCCAAGCTTGATGCCGTGCCGCCGCAGCCGTCCGACCGTATCCGCGACTCCCGGAAACAACGACACCATCCCGTCATGCATTCGATCGTTATAATCTCGATACGCTGCATGATACACCCCGATATCCTCCTGACGGGAGAACATCCGAAGCTGATCCGCCAGCGTCTGCCCCATATGGGTGATGATCTGTTCGCGGCCGAAGCCCTCCGGCAACGCCCCCTGCAGCGCATGCAGAAAAGATTGAATGATCAACTCGTTCGTATCCAGGATCGTCCCGTCCAGATCGAACAGGACCGCCTTCACCTCATTGCCCATGCTTGCCGCTATCCCCATTCTCGGAAGCCGTGCCTTCCTCGCGGGCTGCAGGATCCTCCGGCTTGTCCTCTTCAACCTCCGGCGTCACCGTCAAATCCGCCAAATCCGTCGGTTCCGGCGTATCCGAAGCTTCTGCCGGTTCCGGCATATCCGGCGACATTGCCGTATCAGGCTGCTCCTCTGCCGATCGTTCGTCATGAATGCCTGAATCCGTCGCCGATCCTTCCGCCTCGACAGCCGTATCAGCAGCGCCGGCTCCCGCTTCCCCGACGACCGCACCAGCCGGCGCCATGTGCCGCACGAGCGGGTCGTTATACCGCACTTGTCCGGTACCCGCTGCCCTGCGGACGATTACAAATACAATGCCGACGACGACGATCAACAGCGCGAGCAACTGCGAAGTCCTGACGTTCCCGTAGGTGGGATCCAGGTATCCTTCCTCGAATACGGCCGTCATCGGAGACCACAGTCCGCTTACCAGGGACGCCAGCCAATCGGGGCCCTGGAACGCCAGACTGTCGGTCCGCAGCGCCTCGATAAAGAAACGTCCGATCGAATACCAAATGATATAGAAGGAAAATAACTCCAGCGTTCTTAAGAAGTTGAAACGGCGAATGATGAAGATGATGATCAGACCGACCAGGCTCCACATGGATTCATAGAGGAAGGTCGGATGACGGTAAATGCCGCCGATATACATCTGATCCACGATGAAGTTAGGCAGGTGAAGGCTGTGACGAAGAAAATCCTCGTTTGTCGGTCCGCCGTAAGCTTCCTGGTTCATGAAATTTCCCCAACGCCCGATCATCTGCCCGACCAGCAAGGAGGGCGCGCATATATCGACGATCCGGAGAAACGGGTACCCCTTCGCCTTCGCATAGATGAATCCGCAGATCAGCGCTCCGATCAAAGCTCCGTATATCGCGATTCCGCCGTTCCAGATCTGCACGATCTCGCCCGGGTGGTCGCGGTAGTAGTCCCACTTGAACGCCACATAATAGATCCGCGCGCAGATAATGGCCGACGGAACTCCGTACAACAGCAGATCCAGGAAGAAATCCGGCGTGATGCCGAACCGCTTCCCTTCCTGAATCGCCAGCATCAGGCCGGCGAGCGCGCCCAGACCCAGGATGATCCCGTACCAATGAACCGTCAGCGGCCCAAGCGTAAAAGCAATCGGATCCAAACTCAACAACATCATGGTCCTCCGTCCCGCCGTATCGCCACTACATTACTCGTAATCGTCGTCTGTGATGGCTTCGGTCAATTTGTTCGTAAACTGCAGCGCGGCGTTGAAGCCCATGCGCTTCAGCCGAAAATTCATGGCGGCAACTTCGAGAATGACCGCCAGATTGCGGCCCGGGCGCACCGGCACCGTAAGCAGCGGAACCTCCGTGTCGATAATCTGCGTTGTCTCTTCATCCAGCCCCAGCCGGTCATACTGCTTGCCCTGGTCCCAATTTTCAAGCTTCACGACAAGACTGATGCTCTTCGTCGTACGCACCGCGCCGGCACCGAACAGCGTCATGACATTCAGAATGCCAAGGCCGCGTATTTCAAGCAAATGCCGGATCAAGTCAGGCGCACTGCCGAACAGAAAGTTGTCTGCCGTCTGGCGAATCTCCACCGCATCGTCCGCGACGAGCCGATGACCCCTCTTGACAAGCTCGAGTGCCGTCTCGCTCTTGCCGATGCCGCTTCCGCCCGTAATCAGCATGCCTACGCCGGATACGTCGACCAACACGCCATGTATCGTCGTGGAAGGCGCCAGACGCTTCTCCAGGAAGGTCGTGATGCGGCTAAGCAAGATGGTCGTGGCGATACCGCTTCGCAGCACGGCGATGCTCCGCTCGTTCGCAATGGCAATCAGCTCGCTCGGCGGCTGCAGTCCCCTTGTAATGATAATACAGGGGGTCTCGTCGCGACAAAGCCGCTCCATTCGATCCTTGCGCATCTCGGCCGTCAACGTCTCCAGGAACGCCAACTCCGTGCGTCCGAGAATCTGTGCGCGCTCAGCCGGATAATAATTGAAATACCCCGCCATCTCGAGCCCGGGGCGATTCAGATCGTCCGTCTGAATCGATCGGCGCAGCCCGTCCTCGCCGGCTGCGATCTCCAGATGAAATTGCTGCACGAGTTCGGCGACTCTCACTTTTTTGGGCATCGTACAGCTCCTTTCCTCATTCCAGCTTTATCGTATCGAAAATCATCGGATTACGCAATGTCGACATACGAAAACCGCCCGGCCAACGGCCGGACGGTTGCATCATTTGTGCTTGAATTATTCGGCTTCGAACACGTTCTGTTCCGAATCCTTATCGAACACATGAACCTTGTTCATGTCGATTGCCAGCTTGACGTTCTGGCCTTCTTGCAGTCCGGAGCGGCCGTCGACGCGGGCAATGACGTTCTCCTTGCCCAGACCGTTCAGGTAGAGGAACATCTCGTGACCGAGGTTCTCGGAAACTTCAATGCTCGCGTTGATAATGCTGTTCGGAGAAGCTTCGATGAATACGGGCTCTTCATGGATATCTTCCGGCCGAACGCCGAGAATGACTTCTTTGCCGATATAGCCTTTGCCGCGGAGAGCTGCGGCTTTGCCTTGCGGCACTTCCACATTGACGCCTGTTGCACGGAAACGAACAGCGCCGCCTTCTTCCACAAGCTGACCTTCAAGCATATTCATCGCAGGTGCGCCGATGAAACCAGCCACGAACAGGTTGACCGGATGGTTATACAGCACTTCCGGCGTAGCGGCTTGCTGAATGAATCCGTCCTTCATGACGACGATGCGATCGCCCATCGTCATGGCTTCCGTCTGGTCGTGGGTAACGTAGATGCAAGTCGTCTCCAGACGCTTCATCAGCTTGGAGATGTTCGCGCGCATCTGCGTACGCAGCTTGGCGTCCAAGTTCGACAGCGGTTCGTCCATCAGGAACACTTGCGGTTCGCGCACGATCGCGCGACCCAAGGCTACGCGCTGGCGCTGACCGCCGGACAGTGCCTTCGGCTTGCGCTCGAGCAGGTGCTCGATTTCCAGCGTGCGAGCCGCTTCGCGTACGCGACGGTCGATTTCGTCCTTGCGGAACTTCCGCAGCTTCAGACCGAACGCCATGTTCTGATACACGTTCATATGCGGATAAAGAGCGTAAGACTGGAACACCATCGCGATGTCGCGGTCTTTCGGAGCAACGTCGTTCACGACTCGGTCACCAATGTACAGTTTGCCTTCGGAAATTTCCTCCAAGCCTGCGATCATCCGGAGTGTCGTCGATTTGCCGCAACCGGAAGGACCGACCAGAACGAGGAATTCCTTATCCTGGATGTCGAGGTGGAAGTCCGATACGGATGCAGCTTCCGAACCCGGATATTTTTTGAAAATGTGTTCCAAACGTACGCCTGCCATTGATATTTCCCCCTAACTCTCGTTTAAGGTACGATATCATCTTACCGCGCCCCGGGCTAATTGACTATGCACAAAGCGTACAAAAAATTCATTTCCTTTTCGTGACTTTGTACAATAGCAGCAGGATTCTTACGAGTACGGCATCGTTGAAGGAACGTACATCCAGCCCCGTTTCCTGCTTGATTTTATCCAGCCGGTACAAAAGCGTGTTGCGGTGGATGAACAGACGCTTCGCCGTCTCGCTGACGTTGCAATCCATGGAGAAGAAGGCATCCAGTGTCGACAGCGTCTCCGAGTCCCCGAACAAATCCGGCCGGCCGATCATCTCCTCGACGAACCGGCTCCTCACCGGCTCCGGAATGCCGATCAGCAGCCGTTCCAAATGAACGAGCCAAGGCAGGTGAACCTGCATGCCGATATGGAATTTACGCCCGAGCTGGATCGTCTCCCGCAAAATGCCGACGGTATGGACGATGCTTTCCACCGGGTCGATCGGCTCGCCGACGGCGACGTGGCATTCGCCGCCCCATTCGCCGGACACCATCTGATGAAGGCCCGACGCCAGCGACCCGAGCACGGATTTGCCTTCGTTGCTGCTCGGCGTCTCGTCCTCGTCGGCTTCGGCGAGCAGACGGTCCGGCGCCATAATGAGCCATTCATGGTCGGGCAGAGGGATCAGCAGCGTATCGTCCGCCATGAAGGAGCGAAGCGCCTTGTCCAGGTCCGCGTAAGATGGCTCCTTGCTCTCCCCCTGCTCCCGGATCAGCAGGAACGGGATCATCCCGTCAAACAGCCGCAGCCTGAGCTCCATGCGCTCCGGTATCGCCGCCCGCCACTCTCCCGAGGAAAGGCATTGCCCGATCCAGTCTCCCAATTGGCGCGTCTGCCGCTCCAATTCCGTCGCGCCCGCCGGCGCCCGGCCGCTCTTCTGCTGCAGCACCAGGCGCAGCAGCCCCAATTCCAACGGCGTCAATTCCTGAACAGACTCATACACATGAACATCCGCACCCGCCGTCCGCGTCACGACCCACACCCCGGCTTGCGTGTTCAGTACATCGCCCGCTTCCGGATATTTGCCCCCGCCTGACTGCTCCCACTCCTCGGCCGAGCGCTTTCTCGCGACGACCTTCGGTCCTAGCAATTGCTCCAACTGCTGCCACTTCGCTTGCTGCATGGCTTTTCCCCTTTGCCCGGCCTCATTTTCATTTGCGTGTATTGTACCACACATCGGCCGGCTAGGGGAAAATCGACTGCCGTGTCCCTGTATTTCCCAAACGAAACGGCGCACATGGCGCATGCGGCAGGCCCTCCCGGATCGGGAGGGCCTGCGTGTTCGACTATGGAACTATGGAACGATACAAGGGCTTTATTGCCCGGACGAAGAAGCGTCGTAGGAATTCTGCAGAATCTCCAGATAGCGGTCCAATTTCAGATCCTTCAACCCTTGGACGTAGGAATCCCAATCCTTGTCCAAGCTCTTGTTGCCGGTAATGAATGCCAGCGTATTCTGATCGATGTATGTCCGAATGTTCGTCTGCAGCATGCTCGCTTCGTCGATTTCGGCCGGATCGAGCCAGACCGACCAGATCGGGAACAGTTCCTTCGGCTCATGGCCCTGATACAGCAGCGTCGCTTGGTACAGCCGGCGCTCATAGTTGGCGGAGTCGTAGATGTCTTCTCCCTGTACCCAACTGTCCCGGTAATCCTTCGGCATATAGAAGTGAGCCATGCCGCTCCATCCCGCGTTGCGCGGCGCTTCCCCTTCGACGGCCGGGATCGGCTTGACTTTCGGTTCCACGCCTTCGCCGAGCGCCTTGTCGCCGGACACCGGGTCCGTCCAGTCGATGCCTTTCATGCCGCTTGCGCCGTTCGTCTGGCCTTCCGGCGTGAACATATAATCGACAAGCTTGATCAGCGCGATTTGCACTTCCATGCCGGCTTTGTTCGTAATCGCGAATTTCGCCCCCGCGGGGACGCCGCCGGCGTCATGCGCCGCGAGTGAAACGCCATTCGGTCCGGTCAGCGGGGGAACGGGGTCGTAGTCCTTCGAGTTTCTGTTGCCTTGGTCGATATTGACGAAGATCGCCGGGTGCATGCCCGCGCCCGCCCCCAGGATTTGCACGTCGCCGTTCTCCCCGATTTTCTTGAACGCTTCTGCGTTCTGAGTGAACGCGCCCGGATCGATCAAACCTTCGTCGTACAGGGATTTGATGTACTGCAGACCTTGTTTCCATTCGTTCGTGACGGCCGCCGATTGAACCTTGCCGCCGCTCAGCATCAAGTAGTTGCGATCGTCGTTATAGACGAAGGCGTTCATGAAATAAGGAACGATGCGCACTCCGAAGTCTTCCGTCGAACCGCTGAGCGGCACTTCGTCTTTCTGGCCGTTGCCGTTCGGATCCTCGTTTTTGAACGCTTCCAGCACCTTTTTGAAATCTTCGGTCGTTTTCGGCATCTCCAGGTTTAGCTTATCCAGCCACTGCGTGTTGATCCACATTTTATTCGGATACGAGCAGTGGAAGCATTGCGAGTAGGCGGGCAAGCCGTAGATGTTGCCGTCCGGCGCCATCGCGAACGAGCGGAATTCCGCGTCGTTGTCCAGAGCGGCCTTAATGTTCGGCGCGTATTGATCGATCAGATCGTTTAACGGGATCAGCACTCCTTCCTTTCCGTACTTCAGCAAGTCATTCTGGGAGAACTGATCGATGTAAGCCGTCAGCATGTAAGCATCCGGGTAGTCCCCGCTGGCCAGCGAGATTTGGCGCTTCTCCTTGGCGCCGTCGGAAGTGACGAGTTCAAAATCGAATTGGATATTGAACTTGCCTTCGACGAATTGGGTGAATTTGTTCGTCTTCAGATCGATGTTCGGCTCCTGGACCGCGAACAGCTTGATCTTGACCGGATTGGCTGCCGCAGAGGCGGATGCTCCGGAAGCCGACGCCGCGGAATCGGAGGACGCGCTTCCCGCATCGTTGTTCTTGGAACAAGCGGCCATAACCGTGCCAAGCAGCAGGACGATGGCCAACACGCTGATCATTCTCTTCTTCAAATTCATTCGCTCCCTTTTCAAAGAATGGGTTATGCCAGTAAAGCTTTGCCGCCGGACTGCTTACATACGGATCACCTCCTGAAGGGCGGCGGGCAGGATCACCCCTTGACCGAACCGACCAGCATCCCCTGAACGAAATAGCGCTGCACGAACGGATAGATGAGCAATACAGGCAAGGTGGCGACGACAATCAAGGAATATTTCAGCAGTTCCGCAAGCTGCTGCCTCTCCACCTGCTTCATCGCGTCCATGACGGAGTTGCCGCTGTTGTTCTGGATGATGATGCTGCGCAGAATCAACTGCAGGGGAAACTTGTCCGCACTCTTGAGATAGATGAGCGCGTCGAAGTAGGCGTTCCATTGCCCGACCGCGTACATTAACACGAGTACGGCGAGAATCGGCTTGGACAGCGGGACGACCACGCGCATGAGAAACCTCAGATCGCTGCAGCCGTCGATTTCGCTGGCTTCCATCAATTCCTCGGGAATCGAGGACTGGAAGAAAGACCGCGCGATGATGACCTGCCACACCCAGACGGCATTCGGGATCAGCAAAGCCCACCTGGAGTCGATCAGGCCGACTTCCTTGACTACCAGATAGGTGGGGATGAGTCCTCCGCTGAACAGCATGGTGAACGTGACAAGCATCATCAGCCCGTTGCGGCCGAAGAACGTTCTCCGGGACAGCGGATAAGCGAGCATGACGGTCAAGGTGACGCTGATCAGCGTCCCGGCCGAAGTATAGAGCAAGGAATTCTCGTAGCCCGTCAGCACCTGGGACGAACGGAACAACGTCTCGTAGCCCTTCAAGGAAATATCCACGGGCCAGAGCCATACATGACCGGCCGATACGGCCGCAGGGCTGCTGAACGAGCTGCTGACGATATATACAAGCGGGTACAGGACGACGATCAGCACGAGTACAAGAATGACGTAGATCGCGGACAGGAATATCCGATCGCCCGCCGATTCTTTGATGGAACGGCTCATCGATGCCATGGGAACCCTCCTTTCTTCTACCAGATGCTGTTGTTGGACAGCCGTCTGGCCAAGGCGTTGACGGAGAACAACAGGATGAGATTGATGACGGAATTGAACAGGCCGACAGCCGTCGCGAAGCTGTAATTCGCGTTGAGCAGCCCGATCCGGTAGACGTAAGTGGCGATAATTTCCGAGCTGGCGATATTGAGATCGTTCTGCAGCAAATAAATTTTCTCGAATCCGATCGCCATGACGCTCCCTACGTTGAGGATAAGAATAATCGTGATCGTCGGCAGAATCCCGGGCAGGTCGACGTGCCGAATTTTCTGAAACCGCGACGCCCCGTCCACCTTGGCCGCTTCATACAGCGTGGGATCCACGCCTGCGAGCGCCGCCAAATAAATCACGGCGGAGTAGCCGGCCGTCTGCCAAATTTCCGACCATACGTAGATTGAAGAGAACAGTCCCGGTTTGCCGAGAAAATTGACCGATTCCAGGCCCAGTTGATGGAGCAGCGTGTTCAGGAAGCCGAGCCGCGGCGCCAGAAACAGCATGATGATCGAAACCATGACGACCGTCGAGATGAAATAAGGCGCGAAGGTGACCAACTGTACGGCCCGTTTGAATTTACGGCCGCGCACTTCATTCAGCATGATGGCGAGCAGGATCGGAATCGGAAACCCCGCGAGCACCATGTAGAAGCTGATGAGCAGCGTGTTCTTGATCAGCGTCCAAAAGACGGGATTGTCGAAGAACAGCCGAAAATTTCTGAGCCCGACCCAGGGACTTCCCCAGATCCCCTTCGTCACGTAGTAGTCTTTAAATGCCAGCACCGCGTTCAACATCGGGTAGTATTTGAAAATAAGAAAAAACAGCAGCGGCGGTATCACGATCAAGTACAACTGCCAGTGTCTGGCGAAGCTCTTGCGCGCGCCGAAACCTCTTCTTGCAGCTTCCAATTCAATCCCTCCTGCAGCTTGCCAAGAATGTTCTGATAGCGCTTTCCACACGACCGATCATAGTCGAAATCAGGCGGTCCGGAACAGGTACATCTGCGTTGTTTTGCGTACAGATCTCCCGATTTCCGAGGGGGCATTTGTCCGGCGGGGGGCCGATTTTCGGCATGCGGACGAAAACGCGGCAGCGGCCAAGGATAACCTTGGCCGCCGGTGAACTATGGATAGATGAACACGGGGAAATAGTCAATGCGCGCCTATTGCCGTGAAGCCCATTCATCGTATGCTTGCTGCATAATCTCCAAATACCGGGGGACGCCCATGTTGTTCAGTCCTTCCGCGTATGCCTGCCAATCCCGGTTCAAATCCTTGTTGCCTGTAATGAATTGCAGCGCGCTGCGGTCGACGTAATTTTTGATATTCGACTGCAGCATGTTCGCCTCGTCCGCCGCTTCGGCATCGATCCACACCGACCAGATCGGATAGGCCGTCTTCGGTTCCGAGCTTTCGTACGGCAGCGTGGCATCGTAAAGTCTGCGTTCGTACCCGTCCGGCGCGTAAATGTCCATGCCTTGGACCCAGCTATCCCGATACTCCCTGGGCATGTAGAAATGTCCCATGCCTCCCCACCCCGAATTGCGAGGCGCCTCTCCCGTCCTGACCGGGATTCTTGTGAACACAGGTTCGCTGTTCGGGCCAAGCGCCTTCTCGCCTGCGACCGGCCTGCGCCAGTCCACGCCTTCCTTGCCGACTTCGGCGTTCGCTTGCCCTTCCGGCGTAAACATGTAGTCGACCATCCGAATGAGCCCGATTCTCGCTTCCTTGCTTGCCCGGTCCGTGATCACGAATTTCGCGCCGGGCGCAATGCCCGACTTGAAATAGACCGCCTGGGCGCCATGAGGGCCTTGCAGCGGAGGCACCGGGTCATAATCGCTTCCGTAGCGGTTACCGGGCCCCGTATTCACGAAGATCGCAGGATGCATGGCCGCCCCGGCGCCCAGTATCTGCGTGCCGGCTTCCCCTATTTGGCGGAAAGCCTCGGCGTTCTGCGTGAAAGCGCCCGGATCAATCAACCCTTCGTCGTAGAGAGACTTGATGTAGGCAAGCCCTTCCTTCCATTCCGCCTGGGCGGCGGCCATGTCGGCTCTCCCGTTCCTCAGGAGAAGGTAGGTGATGTCATCGTCGTAGATAAATCCGTTCATCAAATAGGGAATGACGCGGACGCCGAAATCTTCGATCGATCCGCTCAGGGGAATTTCATCCGCGATGCCGTTGCCGTTCGGATCCCGTTCCTTGAACGCTCGCAGCACGTTTCTGAAATCTTCCGTCGTCCGGGGCATCTCCAGGTTCAGACGCTTAAGCCAGCCGGTATGGATCCACATCTTGTTCGGATAAGAGCAGTGATAACATTCGCTGTAGCCGACAAGGCCGTAAATGTTGCCGTCAGGCGCGGTATTCATGGCTTTCAGATCGGGATTCTTCTCAAAAGCTTCTTTAATATGGGGAGCGTATCGGTCGATCAGATCGTTCAGGGGATAAAATACGCCCTGCTTGCCGTATCGAAGAACATCGGCCTGAGAGAATTGGTCGATATAGCTGGTCAGGATATAAGCGTCTGCATAATGCCCGCCTGCAAGCGATATTTGCCTTTTCTCTTTGGCGCCGACGTAAGGCACGATCTCCCAATCGAACGCGACGTTGAACTTGTTCTCGAGCAGCTTGGTGAATTCGTTCGTCTGCAGTTGCTGGGTCGCTTCCTGCTGTGCGAACACGCGAACGGACACGGGCTTGCCTGCCGACGGTTCCGTTCCGGAACAGGCGGACAGCATGCCCAGGAACGGCAGGACGGCAAGCAGGAGGCTGAACCCCTTTTTCAACGTTATCTCCTCCTTACGATTCCGCCGCGGACTGCCGGTATGAGCTGGGGGAAATTCCCGTCACCCGCTTGAATGCCCTGCGAAACGAATGCGAGCTGTTATAGCCGACGCGCGCCGAGATTTCATCGACCGTATGCCCGGTATTCAGCAGCAGTTCGACCGCATGATCCATTCTGACCTTCTCCAGGTGATCGGACAGATTCACGCCCGTCACTTCCTTGAACAATTGGGAAATGTATTTCTCCGGCCTTTCCACCTGCTCCGCGACCCGATACAAGGTAAGTTCGGCATCCCAGTAGCATTCCGCGATAAATTGCTTGATCTGCTCGACGGTTCGGAAGTGCGCGTCGTTCTTCCTGCTGGTGATCAGACCGCACATATCCGCCATGATGCCGGCGAATTCGGACCGGATCGTCTCAAGCTTGTCCGCCTCCTGGATGCCGATGATCCGGTCTTTCAGGCCTTCGAATCGCTCCGATTCCTGGAACGTTTTCAGATCGAGCAGTTTCAGGAAGGTGCCCTTCAACTCGCCGATCCACTGGTGCTTCATCTCGACGGACAACTCGCGCTGATCCGTATTCTGCGAAACGATGGCTTGGAAGATTCGCTCCGCTTCTCCAAGCTCCCCCGTCCTGATCGTGCCGATCAACCGCAATTCCAGGTCAAGCGGATAATAGTAGGTGACGCTCTCCCCCCGGGTATCTTCGTGCCACAGAATACCGTTCTTGTTCATATGCAAGGCGTACTCCAGCGTTTGCTTGGCCAGTTCGTAGGAATGGGCGACTTCCGTCTCGGAGGCAAAACGTTCCCCCAGCGCGGCCATGACGGTAATGCGGTAATCGCTGAATACGTGCAGGGAAAGCCGGCGCAGGAGCCTCTCGATTTCGGTTCTTCCCAGTTCGGCTCCCGTCTCCGCATCTTTGGCGGCGAACACGATCACGATCTTGTCGGAGCCCCAGTCCGTCATCAGTGCAAACCCGGACAGATCGTGCATGGCCTGTCGCAAAATAAGTCTTGCCGCACTCAGTTCGTTCAAAATTTCAACGCTGTCCATGCCGGAATATCCGTTGATCTGCAAGATGCAGACGTATCCCGCATTGCCATAAATACCCGTGTTCGCCTGGGCCGCCGCGGCGGATATTTCTTCCCGCGTGCGGAACTCGCCGGCGACAAGCCGCTTCACGAAGGCGTCGCGGATCAGGGGCAGTTGGCGGTGCAGCTCGGATTCCAGCCGTCTGTTGTTCGAGATCATCTCGGCAATGTTCCCGTGCAGGAAGTCGTACTCGTTGCGGCCGGTATTGCCGTCCGCGCCGAACTGCTCCTTCATAATGGCGACCAGCCGGTTGATCGGCACGCTGTTGCGGTAGGCAAGCAGGAGTCCGACGAGCAGCCCGATCAGCAGCGCGAAGCCGGTGACGGTCCAGGAGATCGATTGGATCCGGTTGGCATTTTTCAGCAGCACCTGCCGGGGAATCCCCGCCTGGTACACCCATCCGTTCGAGTCCGAACGAATGGTAATGACCAGGTGACCGTCGTAGAATTGACTGAGCTTGTCCTTATCGAAGCGGGGGTCCGATGTCAACGCTTCCATTTCCGGCAGGCCGACTCCCTGATCGGCGATGGCGCGCCCCTCGGCGTCGCTGATCCGGACCCATCCGCCGTATCTGTCCGTGATGCCCGAAAGCAGGCTGGAAATCGTATGCTCATCGACCATGACAATCGCGACGGCCGGTGACGAGCCGCTGAAGCTGTCCAGCGGAATTGACTGCATGTACGTGACGACAGCCGTCTGCACGCCGTTCTTGACGAAGGGCCGCAGCGGCATAATTTCGCTTCGATGCGTCTTGCCCAGGATCGACTGCTTCCATTCCGCAAGAGTGATGTCGCTGTAGTGGAAATTCTCATAGTAATGCTCCGGGCGAAAATAAGCGGAACCCGGCGTCAGGATAACATTGTAATTGTTCAAATAAATGAAAAAATGCTCGAGAAAATCGTTGGTTTGACCGAACGGCAGCAAATCTCTGAGCATGGTCCATATCCCGTATACGTTTGCTTTCTCGCCTGTGTTCTTCTCGTTCATCAGAATATTCAGGTCCTGGTTGATGGCGAGCTGTCTCGTGAAGCCTTCGACTTCGGCCATACGCCGTTCAAGAATTTCTTTGCTCTTCTGAAGCTGAGTCACGCTGTTCTCGATGGACAGCGTCTGCGTCACGGAGATGGAAGTTCGGTAGGACATATAGCCGGCTATGCTCGGGATCAGCAGGATAACGATGTAGGAAATCAGAAACTTCCGAAAAACGATGGAATGTCTCGGCATGCGCATCCCCCTCTTTCTTCTATAGGCAAAACAAAAGCAACCACGACAAGTGAACCATCGTGGCCGCCTTGCCTGCCTGTCCGCTATGCACGATCGTGCCGAATGGTTACGGTCACGCGCAACTCCGGGTCCACAGTGTATATGGCTCCCGGCTCCAGCTCCAGAGGAACGACTTTATCCCGGTAACGCAGACGAGTCCGGCCGAATGCATAGGACCGAATCTCGGCAGCCGTCAGGCAGCCGTCAGCCCAGTCCGCGTCCACCTCCGCATTTCCTCTCACGCGCAAACCCGAGAAGCTGCCCGTGCTCCAGCTTGCAGGCAATGCGGGCAACAGATGAATGTCGCCGGTATGGCTCTGCAGGAGCATTTCCGCCAAGGCGGCAGCACCGCCGAAGTTGCCGTCGACGACGAAGATATTCGTCTCGGCTCCGGCAATGCCCGGCTTCGAATACGATAGCATATTTTCCCAGCACAATTGCCCGATCAAGTAAGCCAAATCGTCCCGTGCCTGCTCGCCGTCCCGCAATCTGGCGAAGCTGGCCGCGAAGAGCGCCAGCGTGAATTCCACATCCTCAAGTCCCCCCGCGCGCCGGCGGGTTTCAAGCGTCGTTCTGGCGGCGGCGGCAAGCTCCGGCGTTCCGTCCGGCGTCACCTGATTGCCCGGATACAGCGCGTACAGATGGGCCATATGCCGATGATCGGGCTGGGCTTCTCCGTAGTCCTCCAGCCATTCCTGCAGTTGGCCGCTGCCGCTGATCATCAGCGGCGGCAGCAGCGCGATGGCTTCCTTCAGTCTGCGCTGCAGTCCGTGGTCCTGCCCCAGGTGCTCGGCCGCACCGAGACAGAACGCGAACAGATCGCGCACCAGCGCCTGATCCATCGTCGGGCCCATCGACAAGTGATGCGCCCCGTCTTCGCGATTCCCCGGATAAAAGCTGTTTTCCGGCGAATTGGAAGGGCCCGTCACGAGCCACCCGTACTTCGGATGCACGGTCATGTACTCCAGGAAGAACTCCGCCGCCTCCTTCAGCACGGGGTATCCCAAGTCCGCCAGGAACGCGGAGTCCATGCTGAATTCATAATGCTCGCGCAGTTGGGCCGCAATCCACAGCCCGCCTGTCACGTTCAATCCCCAGGAATAATGCCATCCCGGAGCGGCGAAGCCCCAGGCATTCGTGAAGACATGAGCAACCCATCCCCCGCATCCGTAGAAGTCGCTCGCCGCGAGCCGACCTGCGTCCGCTAATCGCTCGACGAACCGCAGCAGGGGAAGATGGCATTCGGCCAGGTTGCCCGTCTCGGCCGGGTAATAATTCATCTGCGTGTTGATATCCAGATGGTAATCGCAGCTCCATTCCATCCGGTTCGCTTCCCCGTCGTTCCAGATACCCTGCAGGTTCATCGGCAGCGGAGAATCCTCGCGCGAGCCTGCAATCATCAAGTAACGGGCGTATTGGTAGAATAACGCGAATAGCTGCGGATCTTCGCTCTCACTGTTGCGGAGCTGCCTGATTCTCTTGTCCGTAGGAAGGTGGCTCTCTTCAGATGTTCCGAGGCGCAGGCTCACACGCTTGTAGAGACGGCGATAATCCGCCAGATGATCCTCCTTGAGACGCATGTAGCCTTTGGCGGCTGCTCTCTCCAATTGCCGGGAGGGCTCTTCGGTCCATTCCGGGCCGCTTCTGGCGTAATCCGTAACGGCAGCATAATAAATAATCGTCTCGTCCGCACCTTCCACGCGAAGACTGCACCTATCCGTATATACCGTTCCGCCTCGGGCCTCTACCTTGACCATTCCCAGGCAAGACACGCCGCACACTCCGTCGCTATGCACACGTTCCGTCGCTCTGCCGTTGAAAGCGATTGCGTTATCGTTTAGGATGGTTGACGTAAAATGTTCCGTGCGCCCCTCGATGCTCAGTGCGAACGTGACCCCGCCCGCCTGTTCGCTTCGGATACGCGAAGCCACGACCCCGTCCGCATGGGAAGCAAAAATTTCGCGCGTAACGTCCGTTCCGTCCGCCCGGCAGCGTACGCGCACGATCGCATCCTCCAGATCCAATTCACGCATGAACGCTTCGCCCGGTCGGCCGAAGCGCAGCTTGATGTCACACATCGGCAAATGCGTACCGAAGTTCCCCTTCTCCGGCTGCAAATATTGCCCGGCCAACGCTTCTCCTTGCTCATATTCTCCCGCAAAGAAATGCTGTCTGGCCTGGGTCAGTACGGATTTGCCGGCCGCGCCGCCGTTCGTCCGCTCCCGTTTACCCGACCAATACGTCGATTCCGTCATGCACCACGTCTCGTCTTCGGCCCCGCTGATCACGACCGCGCCCAATCTGCCATTTCCGATCGGCAAGCCTTGCGCCCAGTTCGATGCGGGATGCTCGTACCGCAGCTTCATCGTCTTCCCCCAGTTCTCCGCCTGCGTTATCTCTTTATTATGTATACCTCTCTGTCTGCTTTTACAAGGTACAGTTCGGAAAACGGGGGACAATTCTCCTCCAACAGGGAGTTTGCAGAGCAAACCTTCCCCGCTGACGCGGCTCTCGTTGCCCGAATACGCAAAAACAGACGCTGCCGCGTCTGTCCTCATGAATGGTAAACTGGTGAGCCATGAAGGACTCGAACCTTCGACACCCTGATTAAAAGTCAGGTGCTCTACCAACTGAGCTAATGGCTCATACTAAAAGATGCCTATCGGGATCCCCTGAAAGTAATCGGATTAAGCTTCAAAGCTTCGCGTCACTTTTTTTGGGGATAAACTGGTGGAGGCTGATGGATTTGAACCACCGAACCCAGAGGGAGCAGATTTACAGTCTGCCGCGTTTGGCCGCTTCGCTAAGCCTCCACGTTGTCCCCCGATGGGGCGATTCATGGTGGCTCGGGACGGAATCGAACCGCCGACACGAGGATTTTCAGTCCTCTGCTCTACCGACTGAGCTACCGAGCCAAAATCAAAATTTCAGGTTGTCGGAGTCCCCGAAAAGCAATCGGATTACGCTGCGAAGGCCATCTTCACTTTGTGGGGATAAAATGGCGGAGCCGACGGGATTCGAACCCGCGATCTCCTGCGTGACAGGCAGGCATGTTAGGCCTCTACACCACGGCTCCGCATTATCAAGGGGTAAATCATGGTGGAGGCTGAGGGGATCGAACCCCCGACCCTCTGCTTGTAAGGCAGATGCTCTCCCAGCTGAGCTAAGCCTCCATGGGAAATTCACTTTGTTTGGTAGCGGCGGAGGGGATCGAACCCCCGACCTTTCGGGTATGAACCGAACGCTCTAGCCAGCTGAGCTACGCCGCCAAGTAGGACGCTTGTCCAGGGTTTACACCCTGAAAACCGGATAGCGACCGTGCGACGAAGTCGTCACGACCCGTTATCCACGATGCGCATGGGAACCATGCGGTGTGGATGACGAGAACGAAAGTGAGTTGTGCTGAAGATGCATGCGC
>Ga0222419_100721_pt1 | contig 20378 bp, 13 predicted proteins | sample 1B20Ametagenome_FD_182474 | JGI IMG/M metagenome (GOLD analysis project Ga0222419, IMG submission 182474) | Enriched microbial communities from leaf-cutter ant dump, University of Wisconsin, Madison, United States - 1B20A (version 2) | ecosystem: Environmental > Terrestrial > Nest > Insects nest... | reverse complement strand
CGCGCATCGGCTTGTGCTTGTCGGCCGAAGCGATGTGCTTTAGTTGGTTCTTTTCGCGTTTGGCAGTCCGCTTGGCCGGGCGTGCCGGCTTCAGGTGCGGGGCGAGGAAATGGCCGGTGTGCGAGCCGGGCGTGGCGGCCACGGTTTCCGGCGTGCCGGAGACCAGGATGCGGCCACCGCCGGCACCACCCTCGGGGCCGAGGTCGACGATCCAGTCGGCGGTCTTGATCACGTCAAGGTTGTGCTCGATCACCACCACCGTGTTGCCCTGGTCGACCAACTGGTGCAGCACGTCGAGCAACTGCTCGATGTCGTGGAAGTGCAGGCCGGTGGTGGGCTCGTCGAGGATGTACAGGGTGCGGCCGGTGTCGCGCTTGGACAGCTCCTTGGACAGCTTCACGCGCTGCGCCTCGCCGCCGGACAGGGTGGTCGCGCTCTGGCCGAGCTTGATGTAGTCCAGCCCCACTGCGCGAAGGGTGTCGAGCTTGCGGGCGATGGTCGGCACGTTCTCGAACAGCTTCAGCGCGTCCTCCACCGTCATGTCGAGCACGTCGGCGATGGTGTGGCCCTTGTACAGGATGTCCAGCGTCTCGCGGTTGTAGCGCGTGCCCTGGCAGACGTCGCAGGGCACGTACACGTCAGGCAGGAAGTGCATCTCCACCTTGATCATGCCGTCGCCCTCGCAGGCCTCGCAGCGGCCCCCGCGCACGTTGAAGCTGAAGCGGCCGGGAGTGTAGCCGCGCGAACGCGCTTCCGGCACTTGGGCGAACATCTCGCGCAGCGGGGTGAACAGGCCGGTGTAGGTGGCCGGGTTGGAGCGTGGCGTGCGGCCGATCGGCGACTGGTCGATGTCGACCACCTTGTCGAACAGGTCCATGCCTTCGACCGTCTCGTACGGCGCCGGCTGCGCGCTGGCGCCGTTGAGTTCGGCGGCGGCGAGGCGGAACAGGGTGTCGTTGACCAGGGTCGACTTGCCCGAGCCGGACACGCCGGTGACGCAGGTGAACAGCCCGGCGGGAATCGCCAGGTCGACGTTCTTCAGGTTGTTGCCGCTGGCGCCTTTCAGGCACAGCCAGGACTCGCCGTCGATCGGCTGGCGACGTTCCTTCGGCACCTCGATCGCGCGTTCGCCGGAGAGGAACTGGCCGGTGACCGAGCGCGGCGAGTCGAGCATGTCCTGCACCGTGCCCTGCGCCACCACTTCGCCGCCGTGCACGCCGGCGCCGGGGCCGATGTCGAGCACGTGGTCGGCCATGCGGATGGCGTCCTCGTCGTGCTCGACCACGATCACCGTGTTGCCGAGATCACGCAGGCGCGTGAGCGTGCCGAGCAGGCGCTCGTTGTCGCGCTGGTGCAGGCCGATGGACGGTTCGTCCAGCACGTACATCACGCCGACCAGGCCGGCGCCGATCTGCGAGGCCAGGCGGATGCGCTGGGCCTCGCCGCCGGACAGCGAGTCGGCCTGACGATCCAGTGTGAGGTAGTTCAGGCCCACATCGTTGAGGAAGGTCAGACGCTCGCGGATCTCCTTGACGATCTTCACCGCGATCTCGCCGCGCCAGCCGCTCAGTGCCAGCGTCTCGAAAAAGGCCAGGGTGTCGTCGATCGAGCGCGAGGTCAACGAGGGCAGGGCATGGTCGGCGACGAACACGTTGCGCGCCGAGCGGTTCAGGCGTTGGCCCTCGCATTCGGGGCAGGGCTTGTCGCTGATGTACTTGGACAACTCCTCGCGCACCGCGGCCGATTCGGTTTCCCGATAGCGTCGTTCCAGATTCGGCAAGATGCCCTCGAACGCATGCTCGCGAGTGACCTTGCCGCCACGCTCGGTGATGTAGCGGAAGGCGATCGTTTCCTTGCCGCTGCCGTACAGCACCGCCTTCTGCACGTTGGCGGGCAGCTGCTTCCAGGGCGTGTCGACGTCGAAGCCGTAGTGCGCCGCCAGCGACAGGATCAGCTGGAAGTAGTGGGCGTTGCGGCGGTCCCAGCCACGCACCGCACCGCCGGACAGCGGCAGTTCGGGATGACCGACCACGCGCGCGGCGTCGAACACCTGGGTCACGCCCAGACCGTCGCAATGCGGGCAGGCGCCGATCGGCGAGTTGAACGAGAACAGCCGCGGCTCCAGCTCGGGCAGCGAGTAGTCGCAGACCGGGCAGGAATAGCGCGATGACATCAGCTGCTCCTGCGCCCCGGAGTCATCCATGTCGGCCACGATCACCAGCCCGTCGCCCAGCCGCAGCGCGGTCTCGAACGATTCGGCCAGGCGCTGCTTGATGTCCTCGCGCGGGCGGAAGCGGTCGACCACCACTTCGATGGTGTGCTTGATGCGCAGGCCCAGCGGCGGTACCGCGTCCAGATCATGCACCACGCCGTCGACGCGGGCGCGCACGAAGCCCTGCGCACGCAGCTGGTCGAACACCTGCACGTGCTCACCCTTGCGCTCGCGCACCACCGGCGCCAGCAGCATGTAGCGCTTCTCCGCGTCCAGCGCCAGCGTGGCGTCGACCATCTGGCTGACCGTCTGCGCCTCCAGCGGGGTGCCGTGGTCGGGGCAACGCGGCGTGCCGACGCGGGCGTACAGCAGGCGCAGGTAGTCGTATACCTCGGTGATCGTGCCCACGGTGGAGCGCGGGTTGTGCGAGGTGGATTTCTGCTCGATCGAGATCGCCGGCGACAGGCCCTCGATGTGGTCGACATCGGGCTTCTCCATCATCGACAGGAATTGCCGCGCATAGGCCGACAGCGATTCGACGTAGCGACGCTGGCCTTCGGCGTAGATGGTGTCGAACGCCAGCGACGACTTGCCCGAGCCGGACAGGCCGGTGATCACGATCAGCTGATCGCGGGGCAGGTCGATGTCGATGTTCTTGAGGTTGTGCGTGCGAGCGCCGCGGATGCGTATGGTGTCCATCGCGCCGGTATATGAGGGGAATCCTTTACTATACCAAGGGGTATGGTTGGTTCATCAATGAATGGACGCCGCGATGGCCGTGTTTCCATCGGCATGGCGGCTGTGGCCAAATGACTGATCGCCGATGTGGCTGGAGTCGAAGGAGAGTGTTCATGCGCAAGTGGATCGGGATTGCGACAGGGCTGGCGCTGGCTTGCGCCGCGACTGGCCAGGTGCTGGCGGCACAGCCCAGCGAAAAGCAGGTGCGCGAGCTGTTCGAAGTGATGCACATGAGCCAGACGTTCAGCCGGATGAATGCGCAGATGATCGAGGTGATGGGCAAGGCCGTGCCGTGCGTGCCCGCCTCCTACTGGCAGGGCTTCATCGATGCCAACGGCAGCCAGCAATTGCTGAACCGCATGGTGCCGATCTACCAGAGCCACTTCACCGACGATGACATTGCCGGCCTGTTGACCTTCTACCGCTCTCCGCTGGGCCAGAAAGTGCTCACGCAGATGCCGCTGACCATGGCTGAAGGCATGAAGGTCAGTCAGCAATGGGGGCGTGAGCGCGGCCAGGCGATGATCGGGGAGTTGCAGAGCAGGGGCACGCTGGATGCCGAGGGGCGCTGCCCGGCCAGTCCGGGGGCTGCTGCGCCGCAGCCGGCTCCGGCTTCCGGCGGCTGAGCATGCCGGTCATCCGCGCCTGGTCAATGTTTGACCAAGCGCGGAACAGGTCGCTATAATCTGCGGTTCGCCGGGCCGAGGGTGGCCACGGCGAGACCCAAGAGAATAACGACAGAAGGGCTTTCCCATGAGTTATGCAGTCATCAAGACCGGTGGCAAGCAGTACCGCGTGCAGCAGGGCGACGTCCTGCGCGTGGAGCTGCTGACCGCCGAAGAAGGCGCCACCGTGAGCTTTGATCAGGTGCTGCTGGTCGGTTCCGGCGAGTCGGTCACCGTTGGTGCGCCGATCGTCGAAGGTGCCACCGTCAGCGCCACCGTGCGCAAGCACGGCCGGGCCGACAAGGTCCGCATCATCAAGTTCCGCCGCCGCAAGCATTACCGGCGTCAGCAGGGACATCGTCAGCATTTCACCGAAGTCGAGATCACGGGCATCAACGCCTGAGCAACTGGAGCATTGAGTCATGGCACATAAAAAGGGCGTAGGTTCCAGCCGCAACGGTCGCGATTCGAACCCGAAATACCTGGGTGTGAAGATCTACGGCGGCCAGGCCATCGAAGCCGGCAACATCATCGTGCGTCAGCGTGGCACGCAGTTCCACCCGGGCAACGGCGTGGGTCTGGGTCGTGACCACACGCTGTTCGCGTTGGTCGACGGCACCGTCAAGTTCACCACCCGCGGCGCCAAAAACCGCCGCTTCGTCGACGTCGTCCAGGGGTAAGCCTCCTTCACGACGCGACAGCGAAAGCCCCGCCGCAGGCGGGGCTTTTCGTTTGCAGCTTGCGCAGGGAATGGGGAACAGGGAATAGGGAGTGGCAAAAGCGAAGAGCTCCACGTTCTCATGCCCTTTCCCGATGGCCAGCTTCTCCTATTCTCTATTCCCCACTCCCCATTCCCGGCTCCCACCATGAAATTCGTCGACGAAGCAATCATCAAAGTCCAGGCCGGTGACGGCGGCAATGGCTGCGTCAGCTTCCGGCGCGAGAAATTCATTCCGTTCGGTGGTCCGGACGGTGGTGATGGCGGCTCGGGCGGGTCGGTGTGGCTGGTGGCCGATGAAGGCCTCAACACCCTGGTCGATTTCCGCCATCAGCGCAGCTTCAAGGCGCGCCGGGGCGAGAACGGCATGGGCAGCCAGATGTATGGCAAGGGCGGCGAGGACACCACGATCCGGGTGCCGGTGGGCACCACCATCACCAACGTCGATACCGACGAGGTGATCGGTGACCTGACCAGCCACGGCCAGCGCATGCTGGTGGCGCAGGGTGGCAAGGGCGGGCTGGGCAATATCCATTTCAAGACCTCGGTGAACCGTGCGCCGCGCAAGGCGACGCCGGGCACGCCGGGTGACGTGCGACAGCTGAAGCTGGAACTGCGGCTGCTGGCCGACGTTGGCCTGCTCGGTTTTCCGAATGCGGGCAAGTCCACTTTCATCCGTGCGGTTTCCGCCGCCACGCCACGGGTGGCGGATTATCCGTTCACCACGCTGCATCCCAATCTGGGCGTGGTCAGCCTGGGCACCGACCAGAGCTTCGTGATCGCCGACATTCCCGGCCTGATCGAAGGCGCTGCCGACGGTGCGGGCCTGGGCATCCAGTTCCTGCGCCACGTATCGCGTACCAGCCTGCTGCTGCACATTGTCGACATTGCGCCGATCGACGGCTCCGATGCGGTGGAGCAGGTACGCGCCATCGAGCAGGAGCTGGCGAAGTTCAATCCGGAGCTGCTGGAACGGCCGCGTTGGCTGGTGCTGAACAAGGCTGACGTGCTGGGTGAGGACGAGCGCCAGGCCGAGGCCGGGCGGATCATCGCCGAGCTGGGGTGGACGGCTCCCTGGTTCCTGATCTCGGCGATTTCCCGCGAGGGCACCATGGCGGTATGCCAGCAGATCCAGCGCTTCTTCGAGTCGCAGCGGGACGAAAGCGTCGAGCGTACCGACATGCTGCCGGGTGATGTGCGTCTGCGCAGCGAGTGATGCTGCCGTTGCGGGCACTGCCCGCTGGCTTCACGCGGGTTACATCCGGAACACGCCGTAGCGCTGCGGTTCGATCGGCGCATTGAGCGAGGCGGAGATCGCCAGCCCCAGCACGCGGCGGGTGTCGGCCGGGTCGATGATGCCGTCGTCCCACAGTCGTGCGCTGGCGTAATACGGATGGCCCTGGCGTTCGTATTGCTCGCGGATCGGCGCCTTGAACGCCTCCTCCTCATCGGCCGGCCATTCGCCGCCACGTGCCTCGATGCCGTCGCGCTTGACCGTGGCCAGTACGCTGGCGGCTTGTTCGCCGCCCATCACGCTGATCCGCGCGTTCGGCCACATCCACAGGAAACGCGCGCCATAGGCGCGGCCGCACATCGCGTAGTTGCCGGCGCCGAAGCTGCCGCCGATCACCACGGTGAACTTCGGCACGTGCGAGCAGGCCACGGCGGTGACCATCTTGGCGCCGTCCTTGGCGATGCCGGCCTGTTCGTACTTCTTGCCGACCATGAAGCCGGTGATGTTCTGCAGGAACACCAGCGGCACGTTGCGCTGGTTGCACAGTTCGATGAAATGCGCGCCCTTGAGCGCACTCTCGGCGAACAGGATGCCGTTGTTGGCGACAATGCCCACCGGGTACCCGTGGATGTGGGCGAAGCCGCAGACCAGGGTCTTGCCGTAGCGCGCCTTGAATTCGTGGAACTCCGAGCCGTCGACGATGCGCGCGATCACCTCGCGGATGTCGAATGGGCGGCGGGTGTCCTGCGGGATCACGCCGTACAGCTCCTCGGCCGGGTACTTCGGCTCGACCGGCGTGCGCAGCGCCAGCGGCATGTCCTTCTTGCGGTTGAGGCTGGCGACGATGTCGCGGGCGATCGACAGCGCGTGGGCATCGTTCTCGGCGTAGTGGTCCGCCACGCCGGAGATCGCCGTGTGCACGTCGGCGCCGCCCAGCGTCTCGGCATCCACCACCTCGCCGGTGGCCGCCTTCACCAGCGGCGGGCCGCCGAGGAAGATCGTGCCCTGCTCGCGCACGATGATGGTTTCGTCGCTCATCGCCGGCACGTAGGCGCCGCCGGCGGTGCACGAGCCCATCACCACCGCGATCTGCGGGATGTTCTGCGCGGACATCCGCGCCTGGTTGTAGAAGATCCGCCCGAAGTGCTCTTTGTCCGGGAACACCTCATCCTGCAGCGGCAGGAAGGCGCCGCCGGAGTCGACCAGGTAGATGCAGGGCAGGCGGTTTTCCAGTGCCACTTCCTGTGCGCGCAGATGCTTCTTCACGGTCATCGGGAAGTAGGTGCCGCCCTTGACCGTGGCGTCGTTGGCGACCACCACCACTTCGGTGCCGTTGACCCGGCCGATGCCGGTGATCAGGCCGGCCGCCGGCGCGGCGTCGTCGTACATGCCGTGCGCGGCCAGCGGGGACAGTTCCAGAAACGGCGAGCCGGGATCGAGCAGGGCGCGGATGCGTTCGCGCGGCAGCAGCTTGCCGCGTGCCATGTGCTTCTCGCGGGCCTTGGTGCCACCGCCCTCGGCGACACGCGCCAGTTGGCGCTGCAAGTCGTCGACCACCGCACGCAACTGGGCACTGCCGGCCTGGAAGTCGGATGAGCGCGAATCGATCTGCGAGGTGATGGTGGTCATGCGATGAAGGCTCACAAGTGGGGCTTGCGACGGCGGAAGTACCGTCGCGATCAAGCCGATGATGATAGCGGGCGGAGGCGTCGACCCAAAGCGGACTTGTCCGGAGCAAAAAAAAACGGCCGCACAAGGCGGCCGTTTTTTCAGAAAACCGGATGAAGGATCACTGATCCTGCATGGCATCCTTGGCCTGGTCGACAGCGTCCTTGGCCTTGTCGGCGGCATCCTTGGCAGCGTCGGCAGCCTCACCGGCAGCTTCACTGGCGGCGTCGGCGGCATCGGACGCAGCGTCCTTGGCCTGGTCGACGATCGAACCGCCTTCAGCCGCAGCGGCAGAGGACGCGGCAGCCGCAGCGTCAGCAGCCTGATCGGCGGCATCGGCAGCCTGGTCAGCTGCGTCGCTGGCCTGCTCGGCAGCCTGTTCCGTCATTGCGTCGGGAGCTTCCGTTGCCGCCTGCTGTGCGGTGTCGGCCGCCTGCTGGGCGGTATCAGCCGCCTGCTGGGCGTCCTGCGCGGAATCCTGCGCGCCGTTGCTGCATGCCGCCAACAGCGCGACGAGCGCGGCGGCGAGTAGGGTACGCGTAAACTTCATGTTGGATCTCCTTTGCCGTGGAATGCCGTTTGGCTCTGTATTAATAACGCTTTCGCGGGACTTGTGCCACATCTTTGTGTATCGCATCAGCATGGTGGCAGGGATGCAATTTAACCGGCCGTCATGTGGAAATGATGAAACCATCGGAACACCCGATCAGTCGATGCGTTCCACTGCAATGGCAGTGGCCTCGCCGCCGCCGATGCACAGCGAGGCGATGCCGCGTTTCAGACCGCGCGTTTCCAGGGCGTTGAGAAGCGTCACCACCAGACGTGCGCCGCTGGCGCCGATCGGGTGGCCCAGTGCGCAGGCGCCGCCGTTGACGTTGACCTTGTCGTGCGAAATGCCGAGCTCCTTGATCGGGGTCATCGCGACCACGGCGAAGGCTTCGTTGATTTCGAACAGATCGACGTCATCGACCTTCCAGCCGGCCTTGTCCAGCACCTTCTGGATCGCGCCGACCGGTGCGGTGGTGAACCATTCCGGTTCCTGCGAGTGGGTGGCATGGGCCACGATGCGGGCCAGCGGCTTGAGTCCGCGCTTGCCGGCGTCGTCGGCCGACAGCAGCACCAGGGCGGCGGCGCCATCGGAGATGCTCGATGAGCTGGCCGCGGTGATGGTGCCGTTCTCCTTGCGGAAGGCCGGCTTCAGCGTGGGGATCTTGTCGATGTTCGAGCGGCCTGGCTGCTCGTCGGTATCCACCACCACATCACCCTTGCGGGTGCTTACGGTCACCGGCACGATCTCGCCGGCGAATGCGCCGTTCTGCTGCGCCGCCTGGGCCCGCTTGACCGACTCGATCGCGAACGCGTCCTGCTCTTCGCGGGTGAAGTGGTACTTGTCGGCGCACAGTTCGCCGAACACGCCCATCGCCTTGCCGTCATACGGGTTGGTCAGGCCATCCCAGGCCATGTGGTCGACCAGCTTGCCGTCGCCGTAGCGGATGCCGGTGCGGGCCTGCACCATGTGCGGCGCGTTGGTCATCGACTCCATGCCGCCAGCCACGACCACCTCGGCCGAGCCGGCCTTGATCAGGTCGTGACCCAGCATGATCGCCTTCATGCCCGAGCCGCAGACCTTGTTTATGGTGGTGCAGCCGGTGCCGAACGGCAGGTCGGCGCCCAGCGACGCCTGGCGTGCCGGGGCCTGGCCCAGGTTGGCTGGCAGCACGCAGCCCATGATCACTTCGCTGACGTCCGCCGGGGCGACGCCGGACTGCTCCAGAGCAGCACGGATGGCGGTGGCACCGAGCTTCGGCGTGGGGACGCCGGTGAACTGGCCGAGGAAGGAGCCGATGGCGGTGCGCTTGGCACCGGCGATGACGACGCTGACATCCGACATGGGGTAACTCCGCTGTGGAAACGTGGGGGAACGCGAACTTGCGCGAGATATCCCCGGAATTATCGCAGTCCACCGCAAACCTCGGCAAACCGGCCGGGTTCGCGTGGTACTGCGATCCGCAGCCGCTTTCATTCGTTTTTCGTTGTGCCAAGATGCACGACGGGCCGCATGCCAATACACCCGCAGCGTGGCCGGTATGGGGAAACGTGGCTGGGGAGTGCGAAGCACATGTTCGATGCAGGGTTGCGGAGGCGTGAACTGGCGTGGCTGATGGCCATGACGCTGGGCCTGAGTGCTTGTGGTGGCGGTGGTGGCAACGTCAAGCCGACGCCGCCGGTCAAACCACCTCCGCCGCCCCCGCCGCCACCGGCCACGCCAAGTGATCAGCCGCCGGTCGATGCCCAACTGGTCATCACCCATGCGGATGCGGCACATGCACAGGGCTACTCCGGTGCCGGGGTGACCATCGGCGTGGTCGACAGCGGCATCATGCGCAACCACCCCGCGCTGGCCGGGCGGGTCAAGCAGGAGTTGATCTACCTCGACCCGGTCGTCAACAACACCGCAGTCGACGACGTGGTCGGGCACGGCACCTGGGTGTCGCAGATCGCCGCCGGCCAGGCTTTCGACAAATTCCCCGGTGGCATCGCGCCCGGTGCCAGCCTGATCTCGGCGCGCATCATCAGCGACAAGGAGCCGGAGGACGACGGCTCCGGCCAGGGCAACGAAGTCACCGCTGACGACGCGGCGTTCTTCGCGCAGACGCTTGGCCCGGCGATGATCGAGACCGGCGTCGATGTGATGAACAACTCCTGGGGCGGCATCTACTGGGATACCGCCAAGCCGACCATCAACCAGGCTTTTGCCGAAGCCTACGAGCCGTTCGTGCTGGATCATGGCGGCCTGGTGGTGTTTGCCGCCGGCAACGAATCCCGCAGTGATCCCAGCGACATTGCCGCCCTGCCTTCCGTGGCACCGCAACTGGAGAAGGGTTGGCTGGTTGCGGTGGCGGTGGACAGCAACCAGCCCGACCAGCTGGCCAGCTATTCGAATGCCTGCGGCAAGGCGATGGACTACTGCCTGGCGGCACCCGGCAACGTGATCGTGGCCGACAAGGACGCGACCACCAGTGGCCAGCAGACCTACTGGGTGGTCCGCGGCACCTCGCTGGCAGCGCCGCAGATCAGCGGTGCCGCGGCACTGGTGTGGGAGGCATATCCGTATTTCGACAACGATCTGGTGCGGCAGACCCTGCTTGGCACTGCCGACGATCTCGGCGCGCCCGGCACGGACGAGATTTTCGGCCATGGCGAACTGAATGCCGGCAGGGCGGTGAACGGCCCGGCGAAGTTCGACTGGGGCGATGTCACCGTCAGCTTCGAAGGGGAGTCGAGCTGGAACAACCCGATCAGCGGCGCTGGCGGCCTGATCAAGCAGGGCAGCGGCACGCTGACCCTGAGCGAGGATGCCGGCTATACCGGCCTGACCCGGATACTTGGCGGCAGCCTCGCGGCGAAATCGCTGGCCTCCAGCGTGGATATCGGGGCGCAGGGGCGTCTGGTCGACACTCCCGCGATCGCTGGCGACGTGACCAATGCCGGCGTGCTCGATGTCGGTGCCAGCGATGTAACCATCGCCGGCGACTACGTGCAGCAGGATGATGGCCGGCTGGCCGTCTCGCTGGGTTCGGCATTGCGCGTGGAAGGCAGCGCCACGCTTGCTGGCGGCGACCTCTACGTGACAGGCGCCAACGATGACTACGTGGTCGACTCACATACCCGGGTGCTGACCGCCGACGGGGGACTGAGTGGCCAGTTCAGCGGCCTGGATACCCCGTCCAGCGTGCTGCTCACCGCCTCGTTGCATTACGGCGCGGACGAAGCCTGGCTGGACGTGCAGCAGGTGCAGGTCACCGCCGTGCAGGGGATGCATTACACCGCCGCCTCGTATGCCGCCGCGCAGCGCGTGCAGGATGCCTTCGAGCAGATCAACAGCCGGCTCGGCCCTGCCGCCCCGGACGGCATCACGCCGGCTTCCGACACGTTCGTGGCCGGCGCGGCAAGCTTGCAGCATGCCTCCACGCTGGATTCGACGGCGCGTTCGCTGGAAAGCCTGTCCGGCCAGTTGCATGCTGCCAGTGCGGCGATGACTTTCGAGGCGATCGATGCCGGCACGCGGGCGTTGTCCGACCGTTTCGACCGCCTGCTCGATGCGCCGGATGTCGGCGGCTGGGCGCAGAGCATCGGCTATCACGGCGGGATGTCCCGCAGCGGCTACAGCGATGTCGGCTACGACCTCGGCGGCAGCATGATCGGTGCGGACCGGCGTCTCGGCGCCAGCGGTTTCGCTGGTTACGCGCTCAGCCAGAGCAAAGGCCTTGGCCGGCTTGCCGAAAGCGCCGACCAGGGGCGGAGCCGTGCGCTGGAAGGCATGCTGTACGGTGGCGTGATCCGCGGCTCGTGGTACACGATGGGTCGCTTCGGCATCGGCAGCTACCGCGAGAACATGCGTCGCCAGCTGCAGCTCGGCGACCAGCTGGCCGGCGTGGGCAGCGACAGTCATGGCCGTTACGGCGTGGCCTACGGCGAAAGCGGTTACCGCCTGGCACTCGGCCGCACGCAGATCACTCCGTACGTGAACCTGCAATACGCGCAAATCCGGCGCGACGGTTTCAATGAGCGGGGTGCCCATGGCTTCGGTTTGAAAGCGGGCGCGCAGGAGATCTCGCGCTGGCAGGCCGGTGCCGGCCTGCGCGCCACCCACCGCTGGATGCTGCCGCACGGTGGCAGTCTCGGTCTGCAGGGGCGGATGTTGTGGCAGCAGTCATTCGGACTGCACGGTGAACTGTTCAATGCCAGCTTCAGCGGCATGAACCGCTACGCCCCGCTCGGCGGTATCGGCCTGTCCCGCTACGGCGGCGTGCTCGGCACCACCCTCGACTGGCAGGTGAATCCGCGCATCAGCATGCAACTGGGTTACGACCAGTACCTCGGCCAGCGCCAGCAAGCCAGAATGGCCACCGCCAGCTTCAACTGGTCGTTCTGAGCCAGGCTTTGCCCCGCTCCCACAAGGAGAGGGGCTTTTGCCTTTCCTATTCCCGATTCCCCATTCTCTATTCCCGGCTCTCAATCAAGCCTTGCCGTGGAACAGCTCCCGCCCGATCAGCATGCGGCGGATCTCGTTGGTGCCGGCGCCGATTTCGTACAGCTTGGCATCGCGCAGCAGTCGGCCGGCGGGGAATTCGTTGATGTAGCCGTTGCCGCCCAGCGACTGGATCGCCTCCAGCGCCACCTTCACCGCATTGGTCGAGGCGTTGAGCAGGCAGGCGGCCGGGTCGATGCGCGATTTCACGCCGCTGTCGAACTGCTGCGCCACCATGTAGGCGAAGCCGCGCGAGCTCTGCAGCGCGGTGTACATGTCGGCCACCTTGGCCTGCATGATCTCGAAGGTGCCGATCGGCGCGTTGAACTGCTTGCGCTCGCGCACGTAGGGCAGGGTCAGGTCCATCGCCGCCTGCATCAGGCCGATCGGGCCGCCGGACAGCACCAGCCGCTCGGTGTCCAGCCCGCTCATCAGCACGCGCACGCCTTCGTTGACCTCGCCGACGATGTTCTCGGCGGGGATCTCGCAATCCTCGAACACCAGCTCGCAGGTGTTGGAGCCGCGCATGCCCAGCTTGTCCAGCTTCTGCGCGGTGGAGAAACCCTTCATGCCCTTCTCGACGATGAAGGCGGTCATGCAGCGGCTGCCGGCGGCGCGCGGCGCGGTGCGCATGTAGACCAGCAGCACGTCGGCGTCAGGGCCGTTGGTGATCCACATCTTGTTGCCGTTGGCGACCCACACATCACCGCGCAGCTCGGCCTTGCAGCTCATCGAGCCGACCACATCGGAGCCGGCGCCGGGCTCGCTCATCGCCAGTGCGCCGACGTATTCGCCCGAGCACAGCTTGGGCAGGTATTTCTGCCGCTGTGCTTCGTTGCCGTTGTGGAAAATGTTGTTGACGCACAGGTTGGAGTGCGCGCCATAGGACAGCCCGACCGAGCCCGACGCCCGCGAGATCTCCTCCATCGCCACCATGTGCGCCAGAAAGCCCATGCCGCTGCCGCCATAGGCCTCGTCCACGGTTACCCCGAGCAGCCCCATCTCGCCGAACTTGCGCCACAGGTCGGCCGGGAACAGATTGTCGCGGTCGATGCGGTCGGCACGCGGCGCGATCTCCTTCTCGGCAAAGGCATGCACGGACTCGCGCAACAGGTCGATGTCTTCCCCAAGCGGAAACGGACGCATACGAACTCCACAGGCAGGCAAAGCGTTGATCTTAGCGCACGCACAAAACCGCAGGGCGGGCACTGCCCGCGTCGCGGAGTGGGGGCAAAGAGCCGCGGGCGATGCCCGCCCTACAGGAGTGGGAAACGGGAAAGCGCCGGGCCGCAGCGGGCCCTTGGCTTCTCCACTCACTCCTCTGCCCTCACTCCTCGCTTCTCAGAGCTGCGACTCGATCGGCAGCCAGCTCATCACCCGGGTGATCGAACGCAGCCACCAGCCGGCTTCGGGCTCGTGGGTGAGTACCTGCGGTGGCTGTGTGCTGCGGTCCAGCCATTGCATCTGGCCGTTCTTGCCGCGCTGCAACTGGTAGCTCAATTCGGGTGAGGCCAGTCGCAGGTATTCCTCGCGCAGGTCGTGGCCCAGCCCCGGGTCGTCGAACAGCACGCCCATCTCGGTGTTGAGGTTGGCCGAGCGTGGGTCGAGGTTGAACGAGCCGACGAAACCGCGACGGCTGTCGATCACGAAGGCCTTGGTGTGCAGGCTGGCGCCGCTGCTGCCGAACAGCGAGGCGTTCACCTTGGGGCCGCGCCGGCGCAGCTCGAACAACTCCACCTTGCCGTCGAGCAGGCGGCTGCGGTAGCGCTCGTAGCCGCTGTGCACTGCCGGCACGTCGTTGGCGGCCAGCGAATTGGTGACCACGCCCACTCGCACGCCGGCTTCGGTCAGATCGAGCAGGTGCCGGGCGCCGTTGGTGCCGGGCACGAAATACGGCGAGATCAGCATGGCCTCGTCGTGCGTGTCGTCCAGGTGAGGCATCAGTCGTGACTGCAGCCAGTCGCTGCGGTCGGCATTGCGATGCTTCAGCGGCGGGTCGGAAGCCACCACGATGTTGGCGCTCCAGTGCAGGGTCAGCTCATGGTTGACCAGCCGCTGCACCGATGGCGAGGCGGCCACCCGTTGCAGGTACATCTGGGCGCCGGGGTTTTCCGGTTCGTCGGCAAGCCGGGTGACGAGGGCCTGCAGGCGTTCCGGCGTCTGCGGGTTCAGCGCCGAGATCGGCACTGCCGCGCTGGAGTTCCAGAAGTTGTCGAACACCTGGCTGGCATCGCCCACCGCCGGGCCGAGCAGCAGCATGTCCAGATCGCGGAAATTGACCCGTTCGCTGGCATCGAAATACTCGCTGCCGATGTTGCGTCCACCGACCACCGCCAGCCGGCCATCGACGATCCAGGCCTTGTTGTGCATGCGGTGGTTGATGCTGAAGAAGCGCTGCACCATTTCCAGTAATCGCCAGAGGCCGCTGCGATTGCGGAACGGGTTGTACAGGCGTACTTCGATATTGGGGTGGGCGTCCAGCGCCAGCAGTGCCGGGTCCAGGCCCTTGGTGTTGATGTCGTCCAGCAGCAGCCTCACGCGCACGCCGCGTTCGGCGGCGGCATGCACTTCGCGGGCCAGCAGGCGGCCGACCAGATCGTTGTGCCACATGTAGTACTGCAGATCCAGGCTGCGCCCGGCCAGTCGCGCCGAGGTGGCGCGCACGGCGAAGGCGTCCAGCCCGTCCGGCAGCAAGGTGGCGCCGGTCTGGCCGGGGTGCTCGGCCAGCCAGGGCGCCAGTTCACGGTCGATGGTGGTTTGCGCCGGCTGCAGCGGCAGTGCGGAGGAGGGCATGCCGGTGGCGCGCGGGGTCAGATGGTCGGCCAGCAGCAGACCACTGAGGGCCAGCACCGCCAGTGCAAACACTGTCCATCCCAGCCAGATCATGATCCGTCGCATTCCGGTGTCCTCCAGCAGGCGATTGTCCCGGTTGCCCGCGTGGATATGCAAAGGCCCGCCGCATGACGCGACGGGCCTTTGCAGTCATGCATGCCTACGGGTCGGCATGCCACGTGGCTTACTGCCCGCGCATGCGGCCCTGGAAGCGGGGGCTGCCATTGCCCATGTGGGCCAGCTTGATCTTGCCGATCGCGTTGATGCGCTCCTCGGCAAGACGGTCGGCGGCCTTGTAGGTCGGGATGTTTTCGCTCTTGGCGATCTCGAAGATGCGGCCGAGGTTGTAGTAGATCGTGCGCATCATGCGCATCGCGCGCTCGCGGTTGTAGCCGTCGATTTCCAGCGACACGTTCATCACGCCACCGGCGTTGACCGCGTAATCCGGTGCATACAGCACGCCACGACGTTCCAACTCGTCGCCGATCTCGTCGGTGGCCAGCTGGTTGTTGGCCGGGCCGCAGATGATCTTGGCCTTGATGCGGTCGATGGTCTGCTCGTTGACCGTGCCGCCCAGCGCGCACGGCGAGTACACGTCGGCGTCGACGTCGTAGATCTCGTCCAGACCCACCGCCTCGCAGCCCAGCTCGTCCACGCAGCGCTGCACCGCTTCCTTGTTGATGTCGGTGACGAACACCTTGGCGCCCTGCTCGCGCAGCAGCTTGATGAACTCGCCGCCGACGTGGCCGCAGCCCTGCACCGCGAAGCTGTACTTGCCCACGTCCTCATTGCCGTGCTTGGCCTGCAGCGCGGCCATCACGCCCTGCAGCGAACCGTAGGCGGTGAACGGCGACGGGTCGCCCGAACCACCATGCACCTGGTGCACGCCGGTGACGTACTCGGTTTCACGGAACACGTATTCCATGTCGTTGACGTCGATGCCGACGTCCTCGGCGGTGATGTAGCGGCCGCTCAGCGAGTTGACGAAACGGCCGAACGCGCGGAACAGCGCCTCGGACTTGTCCTTGCTCGGATCACCGATGATCACCGCCTTGCCGCCGCCCAGGTTCAGGCCGGCCACGGCGTTCTTGTAGGTCATGCCGCGCGACAGGCGCAGCACGTCGTTCACCGCCTCCTCCTCGGTCTTGTACGGCCACATGCGCAGGCCACCGAGCGCGGGGCCCAACACCGTATTGTGGATCGCGATGATGGCCTTCAGGCCGGCGTCCTGGTTATGGCAGAAGACGACTTCTTCATGACCCGATTTGGTGATGGTTTCAAAAATCATTGGAACGGTGACTCCATTGATGACGAAGGGGTGGCAGGGGCACGACCGTGATCCCGCCAAGGGATGTGAAAGCGCCTGAAAGACATCGCCCCGACCAGGGCCGGGGCGATGGATCAAAGCGGCAAGTCTAGTACTTTGGATTGCCGCGGCGTGCCGCGGCGCAGCAAGAGCGCTTGCTGTGCGGGGAGTCGGGAATGGAAAGAGCCGGAGCGTCGTACGGCTGCGAGCTTGCGCTTTCCCGATTCCCAGCTCACGTAGGTCGGGCACCGCCCGACAATGCGTGCGGGCCCCGGTGTCCCGCCTTCGAGACACGCCGACGCCGGAAGCCGCGGGCAGTGCCCGCCCTACGATCTGCGCGGGGAACCAGCGTAGGTCGGGCACTGCCCGACAATGCGTGCGGGCCCCGGTGCTTTCGCCTTCGAGACACGCCGACGCCAGAAGCCGCGGGCCGTGCCCGCCCTACGGTCTGCGCGGGGAACCGGCGTAGGTCGGGCACCGCCCGACAATGCGTGCGGGCCCCGGTGTTTCCGCCTTCGAGGCGCGCCGACGCCAGAAGCCGCGGGCAGTGCCCGCCCTACAGTCTGCGCGGGGAATCGGCGTAGGTCGGGCACTGCCCGACAATGCGTGCGGCCCCGGTGTTTCCGCCTTCGAGGCGCGCCGACGCCGGAAGCCGCGGGCCGTGCCCGCCCTACGGTCTGCGCGGGGAATCGGCGTAGGTCGGGCACCGCCCGACAATGCGTGCGGCCCCGGTGTTTCCGCCTTCGAGGCGCGCCGACGCCGGAAGCCGCGGGCAGTGCCCGCCCTACGGTCACAGCCGGCAGTTGGGCGCATGCCCGCTGCGCCGGGCCTGCTCGTACACCGGCATCAACTGCTCGGCCTGCTTGCCCAGTGTCTTGGCGCGATTGCCGCTGGCCGGGTGGGTGGACAGGAACGCCGGGGGCTTGCTGCCGCCCTGGGCGTCCATCTTCTGCCACAGCGCCACCGCCGCACGCGGGTCGAAACCGGCCTGGGCCATGTAACGCTGGCCCAGCGTGTCGGCTTCGCTTTCCTGGGTGCGCGAGAACGGCAGCAGAATGCCCACCTCGGCGCCCAAGCCCAGTGCCGCCGCGGCATAACCGGCATTGGTGCCGCGGGTGCCGGCGTAGATCGTGCCGGCCGCCACTGCGCTCTGCACCACCAGATTGTCCGACACCCGCTCCGCACCGTGTCTCGACACCACGTGCGACAGCTCGTGGCCCAGCACCACCGCCAGCTGGTTCTGGTCACTGGCCAACTTGAACATGCCCATGTTCACCCCGATCCGTCCGCCGGGCAGGGCGAACGCGTTGGCGGTGTCGTCGTCGATGATCTGCACTTCCCACGCCTGGGTGTTCCAAGGCGCTGGCAGCGCCGCCACCAGCGCATTGGAGACACAGGTGGCATAGGCCCGCTCACGCGGCGCATTGACGAATTTGCCCTGCTTGCGCATGTCGTCGAACGCCGCCAATCCCATCTGGTTCATCTGCGCATCCGACACCACCATCAGCTGCGACCGCCCGGTCGGCGACGTGGCGCAACCGGCCAGCAAGGCCATGGCCAGCGGCGCGAGAACATGGCGAAATTTCATGCAAGTCACTCCGGAAGGATGCTGCGCGAAAGCATACCGCGCAGGAGGGCATGGCTTGTTGCAACGGGCAGGGCCGCCACCATGGGCAGCGACATGACGTAGGGCGGGCATCGCCCGCGCGGTGTGCGCAGGGAACGGCCGGGAAGAGCCGCGGGCGATGCCCGCCCTACAGCCGCGGTTTCGGGCCGGTGGACCATCCCACCTCCGCCGGGCTTCTTCTGAATGCAGTTAGAATCAGCGGGTTCAAGCACACGATGTCCCGGAGTTGCCATGAGTTCCCCCGCCAAGCACGTCCCCGCCAGCACCGCACAGGCCGACACCACCCCGCTGCGCTTCGTCACCGCGGCCAGCCTGTTCGATGGCCACGACGCGGCGATCAACATCATGCGGCGGATCATCCAGTCGCAGGGCGCGGAGGTGATCCATCTGGGCCACAACCGCTCGGTGGAGGACGTGGTGCGCGCCGCGCTGCAGGAAGATGCCGACGCCATCGCGCTGTCGTCCTATCAAGGCGGCCACGTCGAGTACTTCAAGTACATGGTCGACATGCTGAAGGAGCGCGGCGCCGGCCACATCCGCGTGTTCGGTGGCGGTGGCGGCACCATCACCCCGGAAGAAATCCGCGAACTGCAGGACTACGGCGTCGAGCGCATCTACCACCCCAACGACGGCATGAAGCTGGGCCTGGTGGAAATGATCGAAGACGTGATCAGCCGCACCCGCACGGCCCGCGACGCGCGCACCGCCAGCGGCAACGATGACGCGGCCAAGCTGGTCGGCGACGTCGACATCAACAACGAGATCAGCGTCGGCCGCATGCTGAGCGCGCTGGAAGAGGGCAGCTTCGGCGACGCCGAACTGGCCATGCTGCGCAAGCAGTGGCACGCCGGCGCGGCTGAATCCGGCACTCCCGTCGTCGGCCTCACCGGTACTGGCGGCGCGGGCAAATCCAGCGTGGTGGACGAACTGCTGCTGCGCTTCCTGCACGCCTTCCCCGAGATGCGCATCGCCGTGCTCGCCGTCGATCCCACCCGCCGCCGCTCCGGTGGCGCGCTGCTGGGCGACCGCATCCGCATGAACTCGCTGCGCAGCCATCGCGTCTACATGCGCTCCATGGCCACCCGCCGCCAGCACGCCGCGATCAACGAAGTGCTGCACGACTGCATCGATTTCCTCAAGGCGCAGCCCTACGACCTGGTGATCGTGGAAACCGCCGGCATCGGCCAGAGCGATTCGGAGATCGTCGACCTGGTCGATTTCGCCACCTACGTGATGACCAGCGACTACGGCGCCGCCAGCCAGCTCGAGAAGATCGACATGCTCGACTTCGCCGAGCTGGTGGTGCTGAACAAGTTCGACAAGCGCGGCGCCGAAGACGCCCTGCGCGACGTGCGCAAGCAGTGGAAGCGCAACCGCACCGCCTTCAACGTCAAGGACGAGGACATCCCCGTCTATCCCACCATCGCCAGCCAGTTCAACGACCCGGGCGTGACCTGGATGTTCGCCAACCTGTGCCGCCTGCTGCGCGAAAAGCTGGGGGCAGGGGAGGCCGGTCTGGGCAGTGCCAACTGCAACTTCGAGCCGCAGGTCGACACCAGCCTCAAGGAACCCCGCGCCACCGTGCTGATCCCCGGCGCCCGCGTGCGCTACCTCGCCGAAATCGCCGAGCAGGGCCGCAGCATCAACAGCGGCATCGAACACATGGCCGAAGCCGCCGGCAAGGCGCAGCACTATTACGAGTCGCTGCGGGAGCTGGAAGACGAAGCCCTGCCCAAACCGCTGGATCTCTACGACGCCACCGCACTTCTTCCCTCGGGCGATAGCCAAGGCGAGGCTGGCGCGCCAGACCGCACCCTCCTGCTCCTCCGCCAGCGCTACAACGCCGCCCTCAAGGAACTCACCCACGAAGCCATCCACCAGCTTCGCGAGTGGCCCGCGCTGCGCCAGTCGGTCACCGCCGAAGTCAACGAATACAAAGTCCGCGACAAGGTCATCCGCGTCGAGAACTACCGCGAATCGCTCAGCCACCAGAAGATCCCCAAGGTCGCCCCGCCGAAAACCGACAGCTGGGCCGACCAGCTGCGCTTCCTCGGCAAGGAACACCTGCCCGGCCACTACCCGTACACCGGCGGCGTCTACCCGTACCGCCGCACCGGTGAGGACCCCACCCGCATGTTCGCGGGCGAGGGCACGCCCGAGCGCACCAACCGCCGCTTCCACTACCTCAGCCAGGGCGGCGCCGCCACGCGCCTGTCCACTGCGTTCGACTCGGTCACCCTGTACGGCGAAGACCCGGCCCCGCGCCCCGACATCTACGGCAAGATCGGCAACTCCGGCGTCAACATCGCCACCCTGGACGACATGAAGAAGCTGTACTCCGGCTTC
>Ga0222419_100719_pt1 | contig 20554 bp, 18 predicted proteins | sample 1B20Ametagenome_FD_182474 | JGI IMG/M metagenome (GOLD analysis project Ga0222419, IMG submission 182474) | Enriched microbial communities from leaf-cutter ant dump, University of Wisconsin, Madison, United States - 1B20A (version 2) | ecosystem: Environmental > Terrestrial > Nest > Insects nest... | reverse complement strand
TGAGGAAGCTCAGCGGCTCGCCGCTTTCCGGCCCCGAGAAACTGGCTTTATAGCTGTCACGGGTGAACCAGTCCTGTTTGTGGAACACGCTGCCTGCGGGCAGCGGGCGGATGGCTTTGACCCAGGCCTGGTGGTAGGCCTGGTAGTCCTGGTCGCTGAGGCTAAAGATCTCGGGCAGCTCCAGGCGGTAGGCTACGGTCATATCGCCCTGCATGGACAGGATGCAGTCCCGCTCGACTTTGTAAATGGGCAGTAGGCTGGCGGCTTCTCTCATGGTCTTTTCGGGGTCTTTAGGCTGGTGAATAGTCTTCGTGAGCGGAAGCGGATGGCCGTGGGTACGCCTTTCTGGGCGAAGTACTTCATCAGGCCGTGCTCGCCGAAGCGTTTGGACAGGCGGAACACCGCAAAGAACAGGGCGCTGCCAGAGGTGGCGGTAATTGGCAGCAGCAGCACCAGCGGCATGCCCAGGATGTAAAACAGGGCGAAGCTGAGCAGCAGCAGGACCAGCCCCGCGGCGAGGTAGGCGATGTACTGGGCTTTCAGGCCTTTGAACACGATGGGCCGGGAAACCCCTTTGTTGATCGGATAGATGCTGGCCATAACTTGATTAATTTTTGGTGAATGAAGGTGTCTAGATGCCGAAGAAGGATTGCAGGACGGTGGCCACGACGACCAGGAAGATGCAGCTGCCGAACCAGGCGGCAGCGACTTTGTTGGTGTCGGGCTCGCCGGCGTTCCATTTGTTGAAGACCTTGACCGCGCCGATCAGCCCCACGACGGCGCCGATGGCGTACATCAAAGTGGTGCCGGTCTCAAAGTAGCTGACTACTTTTCCGGTGGCCTCGCGGATGCCGGCATTGCCGTCCTGGGCGCGGCTGGGGCTGGCCAGGAGCATGCCCAGGAGCTGGCACCAGGCGAAGCTGAAGGCGGCCAGCAGTGCGCGGGCGATGTTTGTTTTTCTGGGTGATCGTGGGAATTGGCTTAACATGGGATGTTGTGGGTTTATGGGTGGATGAATGGATGGGGTCGGTGTGTTGGTGTTAGTCCCAGAGGGCTTCCAGCTCCTGGGGGCTGATCAAAAAGGGGGCGTTTTCCAGCAGGAAGTCGTTGATGAGCTTGATGCCGGGGTGTCCGGCCAGGCCATCATAGTTCTCTTTGACCGAGGCGATCATGCGGAAGAAGTCTTTCTTCTGGCCGTCTTCTTTGGCCAGTACCGTAAAGATCTCCTTGAGGTCTTCGGTGAGGTCATTGACCAGGCCGGGTCCAGTGCTGGTGGCTGTTCCGGCGAAGCTGAGGCTGCTGGTGCTGACTTTGACCAGGCCTTCGGGCAGCCTGGGCCTGCCGATCAGGCCGTCTTCCAGGGTGTCGGGTTCTTCCTGGGGTCTTGCAGGTCCGGCCGTTTGGAAGTTTTGGTCGGGGCTATGCTCTCCCGGGTAAGGCCTTGCGGTGGTCAACCCTGGTCTAAAGGCCAGGCCTTTGCTGAGGACCAGCCAGGCGTACCATCCCAGGGACAGCAGTCCCGCAGCAAGGAGAAACTGCTGCCATGTGATTTGCTCTAACATCTTGTCTTGCTTTTATCCGCCGGCTCCATTGCCTTTGGAATTGTCTCACAAAGGAGCGCAAGGGTAAAATTCTGGCGTCCCACGTGGGATATTTTCCTCGTGCCACTGGGCTTCGTGCTGCTTTAAAGCGGCCTTCTGGCCAGGGATTTGGTTTTGTCCCATTTGTCCTCGTCAGCCATTTTTTCCAGCAGTGCCCCCCGGAGCTGCTCGGTGAAGTGGGTTTTGCTGATGCGCTTGCGGGCGCGCAGGTCGTCAAAGCCGGCTTTGGGGACGCCCAGGTTGACCCCGAAAAAGTCGCCCAGTCCTTCAAAGAATTCCAGGATGCCCATCTCGCCGTTGTTGATCGAGCCTTTCAGGTGAAGGGCGTGGGCTAGCTCGATAAGATGGACAGTCTCCCCGGTCCATTGCATGGGCCTGCGGAGTTTGCCGCCGGGACCGACAGAGGTAGAGGAAAGCTGGGTGTTAGCGGTCTGCTCAGTCTGGCTCATTAGTGATTTTAGGTCTGCGCGGAGGCGCTCATAGGCCATGAAGCGGGCGAACAGGTAGCTGGTCAGGGTCATGCCTTCGGGTACTTCGCCGGGGAGGACGGGCAATAGCGGGCTGTCGGCTTGTTGGGTGAGTGTGAAGAACAGCGGGTCGAGTTCTTCGGCTTTCAGGCAGTAGTAGCCGTAATGGAACTGGTGGCGGTGGAAGAAGCGGTCGATGTAGGCCAGTTCGGCCAGGTAGTATTTTTTCAGGTCTTTTAAGCCGGTTGTGGGGGCTTCCCTGAGCAATGTGTAGCGTTCCTGGCAGTAAAGTTTGAGGGATTTGAGCTCGGGGTAGACGGTTTTTTGGGCGGCGATCTGCCCTTCGGGACTGGTGAGGGGGTAGCGCTTGTTCAGGGCTTCGAGCTTTTCCTGGGTAGCCTGGATGAGGCTGAGCTGCGCGCTGAGGGCATGGCGCAGGGGCATGGATTTGACGGCGATGGCCTTCAGGGCGGGTTTGAGCTGCGCGCACTGGCGCAGTGCTTTTTCGATGAACTGTTCTTTCATAAGCTGTACTGTTAGTTAACCCCGGGAGCGGAAAGATCTGGAAGATAGCGGCTTCCAGCTTCCTGAAGCCAGGGAGGACAAGCTTAGGAAAGAAAAAAATGGGTTCGGTAAGGGTATATCCCTAGACTGGAATAAATACGGGAATACCCGTAGTGGAGGTGTTGGTGACTGAGGAAGTTAGAAATGATGGGTGACTGTGGTTTAGGCGCCTGTTTAGGGTTGATGGCCTACTGCAAAATTGGGTTCCCGTGCCAGTGATTTTTTTACCGGTTTGTGCAGACAGTTTTCAGTTGCCGACCTAAATGGTAAATCAGGTCGGAAATTTGGCAGTAAATTTTAGGAAAAATGGTCTGTGAATGGAAGCAGAAGCCGGGGAAAATCGTCTTTCTATGTTGGCGATAAGGATTTATCTTGCTGTTTTTTTATAGGTTTGTCCTGCTGAGTTATTTGGCAAGTATTAGGAATAAAAAAATCAATGAAAATGGAAAAATTTGAAAAAGTAAAGGAGCTGGTGGCTGCGACTGTGGCTGATGCGGAAAAGTTCTACAATTCAGGTAACAGTGCGGCCGGGACCAGGGTCCGTAAGGCGATGCAGGAGCTGAAGAATCTTGCGCAGGAAATCCGGACTGAAGTGACCGAAAAGAAAAACGCTTCAAAATAAATTGTTGTGTTTTGGGGAAAGATGCCTGGCTTAGCCGGGCATTTTTTGTGCAGGTGTGTTTCAGCCAGCTGATACTTTCCGCTTTTTTACATTGTGCTGCTACTGGGTCTAGTTTTAGAATAGTTAAAAGCATTTGTTGGATGCTACATGCAAATACAATTGGTTACCGGGTTGATGTGCGCTACAGTTACCGAAACGATTTGTGTGATTCACCTCTATTTCTAAAGGGGCCACAAAGCGGGCCAACGGGGCTGTAAAGGGTCCGGCTATTTGTTTGTGCAAACTTCCGATAAACGTCCGATTATCGTTCGAAACGTCCAAAAGACTTAAGTTCGTCAATCTTTATCTGGCCAAAGAAGATGCAATACAACCATTACTCAGGCCAATTATTTACAAAGCGCGTGCAGGTAGTTTGCGGTATCATTAAGTCCGATTTTCCGCAAACTTTCCAAAACCTCATACTCGCCCATTGCGGGGTTCTTTCTATTTAAGACCATCTCCTTGAAAGCTTCAATTGCCTTGTCCTGGTTTAAATCAATAATATCAGTTAAAAATCGGCAAAAAGTTAGGACGAAACAGCGAAATAAGCGGACACAAAACATGAATGCGTAATGCCCGAAGCGGCATTTGGCTATAAAGCAACGGGCTAGTGAAGCGCTAAAACGACTACAAAGGACTAATTGCCGATCGAATGGTTATAATCTCGGCAGTAGTGATCGCTTTCTCGTTATACTTCTTTTACGTAAATGGTCCTTCCGGACCGGTTTTTCATACGGATAAGGCGTGGCTTTTTTCGCTTTGCTGTATAAAAGGAGACAGCGTCGATGAGGTGTTGGGGACGCAGGGGGCTGCCGAACCTGCTTGAGCATTTTTTGAAAATCTCAAGGGAAGTTTTGGCTTCAGTGAAAAAATCTGTTTCAAATAAATGAGTCATGTATTTCCTGATCTCAGCTGCGTCTGCTTTGCTTTGTAGATGTACTTCATCGCTTCCTCCGGTTTTAATTGTTCTGTAAAGAAAGAAGTTTTTATCGCTAGATTCTTTGAATACTTTGTAAACTGTCTCGCCGTCTTCATTGACGGAAATGCTAACCTTGATATGAAAGAAGGACTGCAGTATTTTGTCTGGCATGAGCTCAGGTAACCTGCAGTTGAAAATTTGCATGAGATAGTTAATGTCTTTAGGGGAATACCGAAGGGTGTGTGTCGGGTCTTCGACATCCCTGACATACGTCGACCGGTATCCCAGGAGAAAGGAAAGCGCTTTGTCACTGTAGCCCAGCGCTAACCGCTTGTCCATCGCCATATAGATTTTTTCGAACTCTACAGATGATACCGGAATGAAGTTGTCGTTTTGCTGGGTATCCACGCAGCGAAATTAAACATTACTAATCAATTCTACGATATGTGCATATATTAGCGTTGGATTTCAGACTTCATTGAATTGGCGATGATTAGATCGAAACACAGGATTAAATTCTTGTCCGCATGAATCTTTAACTGGGAAGGATTTACATTCCATAAAATGTCATTAGATAAAATATCCGATATATTATTGGTTGTCGATTTCATTTCTATAAAGATAAAGTATAGGCCTTAACAATAAATAATGAGTAAATATTTGATTGTAGTTATATTACATGGCATGCCTGTCAGCAATGTCTGAAGCCGCTAATCCTGCACGTGACTAACAAGACTGAATTAACAAAAATAGCTTATTAAAACTGCTCATACTGGCCATAGTCTAGCTTATCAATAAATCAAAAGGACTAACAATGGCCTATTATCGGCCAGAAGACAGTCATTGGGAATTGGAAACATCCAATTTATCAAATAACGTCCGATGAACGTCCGGGTAGACTTCTACGTAACTTCTAAGCCGTCTAATCCTGGACGCTACGGTCTGATATTTGATTTTTTGAGCTTGGCCTTTTTAAATTACCAAAGTATATGGACCGGATAACTATCAAAATATTGATCCCTGGTAATGACAGTTAGATTTTCAGTCAAAGCTTGGGAGATGATCATCCTGTCAAAAGGATCTCTGTGGTAAAGTGGTAAATCAACTACCCCTGAAGTATGATCAAAGGTAAGGGGGAGGATTTCAAATCCATTTTTTATAGCGTGAATCTTTAACTCTTTTTCAGGCACTGTCAAATCCAACTTTTTTAAACTTATCTTTATAGCAATCTCCCAAAATGAAATTATGCTTACGTACTTAAATTGACCTCTGTCCTCAATTGCCTGTTTTGCTGAGTCGGAAAGTTGATCGTTTCCTTCTAAAAACCATAAGAATGTATGGGTATCCAACAAATACGCCATTACATATAATCCTTAAAATCTTCTAATGGTGCGTCAAAATCATCCGACATTTTGATCTTACCTTTTAAGCTGCCAAACTTTGGAATGGGTGCTTTCTGGCTTTTCCTTTTAGCTTTTTCAATCAAAAAATCAATAAAGTCACTAGCTTCGGATTTAAGTTCCGGAGGTAAAGTTTCTAATTTTGTATATAGTGATAATGATGTCATATACGTTGCCTTTTTGATGGTTAAATACAAATTTAATAAATTTTCTCCAACAATAATTGTGCTGGAATTTCAGCTTAAGGTATGCTAAAACTTCTTATACTGAACGCTGCCATCTGGATGCTCGATTTTTTGGAGTTTACCTTTTTTAACGGCGAAATCCAGGGTGGAGGTGAGGTTGTTGGTTTTCCAGTCTTTGCCATTAAGCAAATTGAAGTAGTCGGTAATCTCTCTTGTTGTACGCGGATTGTCTAAAAAATGATGAGATTCTAGAACAACATTAAGTGTCCCTGTTAAGCTGATGCCTTCTGGCAATTCTACCTTGGTTTTAACTTTCGGCACGTCGCTCAATGGCTTATCCGGATAGAAGTCGTGGATGGTGTATTCTGATTTGATGTTAGTGTTTGCGACCTGTTCTTCATTCATTTCCTCAAGCAGTCTCTTAGCATGTTCAGTAAATGCAACCGCTAAAGTATTCAAGTGGTGATCATTATATCCAGCAGGATTCCTTCGAGATTCTATGTTGCCTAAGATATTTGTATCCGTATCAGGATTCAAAAACCTTGAAACCGCTCTTTGCGATAATCCTAATTCATGACGTATCAATCTCACTTTATCTATATTGAACTGCGATATCGGAGAAATATAAACAGGCTTTTCCATCGTGCAAATTGCCTGTAGAACTTTTTATAAATTGATCAATGAATAATTTCATTTATTAATATATTTTTCTTATATTAGACCACTACAAGAACAATTAAACTATAGAATAAACTTCTACAAAAGATATATAAACTAATCCAGGCATCTGGATTTTGGATCTTGCTCGGAAAACGTTGGAACTTTTCAGAGATGCAAGGTGCAGGAGATGATGCCCATTTGTTATCTTTGCGATAGCGATGGGCTCTCTTGTGCTCGTCTCAGCCTTCCAACGGGCTTCCGGGGGTGCAAGTTGAGTCCCATCGCTATCTATTTTTAAAGCGATTCAACGCCGGTTCATTATTCAGTTGTCTTAAGTCTAAGACGATGAACCACGACACTGAACAAAATTATGAGAAACTCCATCGCAAAACGACGGTTGCATTTAGTGCTTTGCAGGGCTGCGGGCTGCTGGTAACGGGTATTCTCCAGTCAGAGAAATTGTTCCCTTTAAAACCCAAGAACCCGATCTAAACACCGTTAATAACGTATGCAAAGCGGGCGGGTATGCTGGTGTTAGGGAGACAGTGGCGTCCTGCCTGGCTTTGTGGTTTTCTTTTTTCTGACCAAACAACTAATCGATAACCATAAAAAAATGATTATGAAAAAAACGATACTAACTGTCGTTGTGACTGTGCTTTGCCTTGTTTTTAGTGCCAGGGCGCAGCAGGATTACCTGATTTCCGGGACGATCTCTAATGCTGCTGACGGGCGGCCGATTTCCGGGGCGAATATTAAGGTGTCTCCTTTTGGAGCTTTGGCCGTGTCTGATACTTTGGGAAAGTATAGGATACGGGTCGCTGGTGCCAGGGGTACGCTGGTGGTTTCCTTTACGGGTTTTCAGCGCCGGGAGCTTGCTTTTGATGCGGGTAACGCGCTGGTGCTGAACGTGGCTTTGCAGCCGGCGGACAATGTCTTGTCGGAGGTGGCGATTGTCAGCACGGGTTACCAGCAGCTGCCTAGGGAAAGGGCGACGGGGGCTTTTACTTCGGTAGATACCAGAACATTAAACCGCAGCGTAGGGATCAATGTGCTGGACCGGCTGGAAGGGCTGGCCAGTGGCCTGCTGCTGAACCGGGGGCTGACCAGTGCCAGCGGGAACAATCCTAAATTTTCGGTCCGCGGGCGCAGTACGCTGTTTGCCAGCGCGGAGCCGCTGATCGTTTTGGACGGGTTCCCTTATCCGGGCACTTTGGAGCAGATCAACCCGACGGACATCCGCTCGATTGACCTATTGAAGGATGCGGCGGCGGCCTCGATCTGGGGCAGCCGCTCGGGCAATGGGGTGATCGTGATCACCACCAAACAGGGCCGCAGGGACCAGCCGCTGAAGGTAGAGCTGAACAGTTCGCTGACTGTTTCGGGTAAGCCCGACCAGTTCTATTTGCCGCAGCTATCCAGCGCGGAGTACATCGGGCTGGAGCAGTTCCTGTTTGATAAGGGTTATTATGACTATGATTTGAGTACGGGTTACCTGCCGGTCTCTGCGGCGGTGGAGGTGTTCAGCCTGCGTGCGCAGGGAAAGATCAGCAGCGCGGATTCGGCTGCACGGATCGCTGCGCTGGGCGCGGCGGATGTGCGGCGCGACATAGACCGGTATCTCAGCCGCAGGAAAGTGTACCAGCAGTACCAGCTTGGCCTGAGCGGCGGCTCGGCGCAGCACCATTATTACCTTTCGGGCGGCCTGGACCGCAACCTGGAAAACCCGGTAGGTGACAGCTACCGCCGGTTGAGCTTGAATGCGAGCAACACCTATGCGCTGCTGAAAGACCGGCTGGAGCTTTCGGCTGCGGTGAATTTCAGCTCCGCGCAGACCAGTTCAAATGCTTCCCCCTACCAGCCTTTTTCGCCGTACGACCGGCTGGCTGCTGAGGACGGCCGCGCGTTGCCGGTGGTGTTTAGCCAGGGTACGGGCATCCGCCTGGCTTATGCCGATACCGCGGGCGGCGGCAGGCTGCTGGACTGGCATTACCGGCCGCTGGAGGAACAGCGGGCAAATAATTTCCTGCGCAATGACCAGTACCGCATCCAGGCGGGACTGCGCTATCAAATTTTTTCAGGCCTTTCCCTGACTGCCAATTACCAGTACCTGAACGAAAAGTCGGTCAATACGCTGGACAATGATCTGGAGCGTTATGCGACGCGGAACCTGATCAATACCTATTCGGCCCTTAGCGGGGGCACGCTCATCAGGGCGGTGCCGCTGGGGAGTGTGCTCAGCCGGGGCAGCAATGAGCTGGTATCTAAGGTTGCGCGTTTCCAGCTGAACTATAACGGCCGGTTTGGGCGGGACCACGAGCTGAACGCCATTGCGGGCCTGGAGGGCAGCGATACCAGGGGCACCTCCAGCGGCCAGACCTTTTACGGCTATGACCCGGAGACGATGGCGAACGGCAACGCGGGAATTGACCCTATGACCTTTTACCCCTGGTACCAGGAGCCTTATGCCTCGGGCCAGATCCCGACTGCGCCCAGCATGTACGGGCTGACCGATATCGCGCAGAGTTTTTACGGGAATGCCGCTTATACATATCTCGGCCGGTATACGCTCAGCGCAAGCGCCCGCCGGGACGAGTCCAATTTGTTCGGGGTCAAGACCAACCAGAAGGGCGTGCCGCTCTGGTCGGCGGGGCTGGCCTGGCAGGTCAGCAAAGAGGGTTTTTATCCGCTGGGTTTCTTGCCGGTGCTGAAGCTCAGGGCAACCTATGGCTACAATGGCAATGTGGACAAGAGCGTCTCGGGGCTGCTGGCGGTGACCAGCTCGGCGCAGCTCAACGAATGGGGAAGCGCCATTGCCAGGATCACCCGGCCGGCTAACCCGGCGCTGCGCTGGGAGAAGGTAAAAACCTGGAACCTGGGCCTGGATTTCAGCGCGCTGGCAGACCGGCTCGGCGGAAGCCTGGATGTTTACCGCAAGAATGCGGTGGATTTGATCGGCAACAGCCCGGTCGCCTACCAGACGGGTGTGGACCAGTTCCGGGGCAACAGCGCCGACCTGCAGACCAGCGGCATGGACCTTTTGCTGAACAGCCGCAACCTGGCGGGCAGGCTGCAGTGGAACACCACTTTTTTGCTCAGCTATAACGCCGACAAGGTGACCGGTTACAAGATCAAGCAAAGCTCTAACCTGAACATCGTCAGCGGGAACTACAACAATCCCCTACAGGGGTATCCCTATACGGCGATCTTTAGCTTTCCTTCAGCCGGGCTGGACGGTACGGGCTACCCGCAGGGTTACCTGGGTGGTGCAGTCAGTAAGGACTATGCCAAGATCCGCTCAATACTTGACCCGGCGCAGCTGAGCTATCATGGCCCGGCAACACCGCGGTATTTCGGCAGCCTGATCAATACCTGGAGTTACCTCGGCTTTGAACTCTCGCTGAACGTTACCTATAAACTGGATTATGTTTTCCGCAGGCTGTTCGTTTTCAACGGGAACATCTCTGATACCCGTTACCAGCTGTCCGGCTACGATCAGCGCTGGCAGCAGCCGGGGGACGAGCTGCATACCCGTATCCCGGTGCTGAGCTATCCGGCCAATACCGCCCGCAACTCCTTTTTCCAGTATTCCAGCGACCTGGTGGAAAAGGCGGACCACATCCGTTTACAGGACATCAGGCTCGCTTACAGCCTGAATGAACGTTACCTGAAGTGGTTTAAGTCCGCCAGCATATTTCTCTATGCCCGCAATCTGGGCATACTCTGGAAGGCTACCGACCAGCCGCTGGACCCGGATTACGGGTCAAGCATGATCCCCCAGCCGCTAAGCCTGGCCCTTGGCCTGAACCTGAACTTTTAAACCGATGATGATGAAAAAGACATTCGTACTACTACTGCTTTGCAGCCTGATGGCCTGCAACAAGAAGCTCGACCTGAAACCCAATACGGGGATTGTCCTGCCGCGGAGCATCAAGGAATTTGAGGCCATGCTGGACAATACCGAGATCATCAATACCACCCCTGCGCTGAACCAGATCTCGGGCGACGAGTATTTCATTGCTTCACTCAAGGACTGGCAGGCCCTGCCGCAGGCTACCGCCAGGAACGCGGCGATCTGGGCGAAGGACATCTATGCCGGGGAAAACAAGATCGCCGACTGGAACCGTTCTTATGCCGCGGTCTTTTATGCCAACAATGTGCTGGAGCTGGTCAGTGGCCAGGGCGCAGACCTGGACAGCGACCGCCGGCGGATCAGGGGCTGGGCGTTTTTTGTCCGCGCCTATCATTTTTACTGGCTGGTCAGCACCTTTGCCGTGGCCTATGACCCGGCTACGGCAGGCGCCGATCTGGGTATCCCGCTAAAGCTGAGCCCGAATGTGGATGAACTGGTCCCGCGGAGCAGCCTGCAAAAAAGCTATGAGCAGATCATTGCCGACTGCTCGCAGGCGGCTGAACTGCTGAATGAGGGCCTGGTTGCGGGCAAAAAGAACCGGCCCAGCAAGGTGGCCGCCCAGGCCTTATTGGCCCGGGTATACCTGAGCATGCGCCGGTACGAGCTGGCCGAGGCCGCGGCGGACAGAGCGCTTGCGGGTTATTCCAGGCTGATAGATTTCAATATCCTGAGCACCACAGCTGCCAATGCCTTTAATTTTAACAGCGAGGAAGTGATCTTCTTCAGCCAGCAGAACAACCTATATTCGCAGATCACTTCACGGGCCTCGGTGATCTATGGCATTGATCCTGCACTGATCGCGCTTTATGAGCCCGGCGATCTCAGGCTCAATATCTATTTCCAGAAAAATGCGCTGGGCAACTACAACATGAAGCCGGTCAACAGCGGGGCGATCTTCCCCTTCACCGGGCTGGCGACCGATGAGCTTTACCTGATCAAGGCCGAATGCCTGGCGCGCAAAGGGGATGCCTCGGGCGCAATGGCCTACCTGAATGACCTGTTGAAAATGCGGATGAGAACCGGCACGTTCCTGGCCAAGGGCGCTGCCGATGCAGCGGATGCGCTGGAACAGGTACTCGCCGAGCGCCGGAAAGCGCTCGTCTGGCGCAGCCTGCGCTGGACCGACCTGAAGCGGCTCAATGCCGAGGGGCGCAACATTGTCCTGAGGCGCAGGCTGGATGAGCAGACCTTTAGCCTGGAGCCTTTAAGCCCGCGCTACGCGCTGCCGATCCCGGATGATGAGATCGCCCTGAGCGGCGTTGCACAGAACCCCAGATAAGTATTAGAAGAATTTAAAATGATGACGATGAAAAAGACAGGATTATTCACGCTGATACTGTGGTGCCTCGGGCTGGTGAGTTCCCCGGCGCAAACTGGTGTCGCTCTTTCCGGACAGATCGATACGGCGCTGATGCGGCAATTGGGCTGTAAGACCCTACTGGTTAAGCTGGAAGATATTTCGCAGAAACTTAACGGGACGGAAAGGGTATTCAGCCTGCCGATCTCTCCGGACGGGCGCTTTCAGGCGGGCATCCCCCTTCGGGGCAAGTTCGCTTATTTGTCCTTCCGCGTTGAGGTCAGCCAGCACAAGGTCAGCGCTGGCTCGCGGATCCCGCTTGGGCTGAGGTACCCTTACCTGGAGGAAGCCTACCTGTTTGAAAGCGGGGATAGCGTAAATATGGAAGTGAAGAAAGGCGCCGCTTATGTCAAAGGCAACAGGTTTCTTTTCTCGGGTAAAGGATCGGAAAAGCTGTCCCTGCAGTTTGCCCTGCATACCACTATGGATATGGAGTCGCCGGTCTTTCAGCCAGGGATTTCCCGGTTGCTTGACGCCGGGAGGTATGAGCAGGGCCTGCAGGTCATGGAGATGGCTCTACAGAGCAGCATCAGCCTGAGATACGCGATCCTGGAAGGCTACCGGTATTTGCTTGACAGGGAAACTTTTCAGCGCATCTGCCGGGATGCGGTAGCCAATGCAAGCTATCCGATGGTGCGAAAACTGTTTATGACAGGTTTTGGACTCCAGGGGGTACTTGCAGCTAAAAAAGATGAGGCGGTGCAACGCTTTTACCGGCGGTACCTGGACCGGGACAGTATCGGTTTGCAGGTGTTAAAATCAGATACCGGATCGCCCTATTACCTGGAATGCCTGTTTGAAAGGGAATGGAATTCAGTCAAGCTGTTTAGTGCGGATAAAGAGAAGGGGCCGTCCTTTGCGGCCATCTATAGGCTGATCCGCAGGAAATATACCGGTTTGCTCAGGGACCGGTTAACGCTGATCGCGGTACGAAAGCTCCAGCCTTATTTTCTTTCCGAGATCAGGCAGTCCGGTGGCGAAGTATTAGCCGGACTTGATACTGCGCCTGCCAGGCAGGCGATGGAAAGTTGGCTGGAAAAGCAATCGACAGCTTACCCCTTTGCCCTGGCTGATGAACATGGAGAAATTCACCGCCTGCAGGACTTCAGCGGCAAGGTGCTGGTGATTGATTTCTGGTTTACCGGATGCTCCTGGTGTACGAACGTTAACCGGGCCATGCACTCGATCATTGAAAAGTACCGGGGCAATGACGCCATTGTGTTCATCACCATCGGTTTGGACCGGGACAGCCAGCTCTGGAAGCGGGGCCTGCTTACGGGTAAATACACTTCCCCGGGTAACCTTAACCTGCACATTGGAAGCGCTGGCTTTGAAGATCCGATGATGCGCCATTACAATTACCTAAGCGCCCCGCAACAACTGATCATTGACCGGCAGGGCCATGTACTGAGTACCGCCCCGCCAAGACCTGACGCGCCGGAAGAATTGTACCGCGACCAGGCTACCGGTAAATTGCAGCCCAATGCCAGGGTGACCCTCTCCGGCCCTGGGGCTAAGGCCTTTATCCAGCTTCTGGATGGGGCGCTCAGTAAGTAGGGATCGCCAGAGAAAAGGGAGAGCTGACTGCTCTCCCTTTTTGTTTTAGTGGTAGTACCCGGTGGCTTCGGACGGCTGAGGCGACCCTAAATTGGTCGGCTCGTTCACGCCCAAAGTAAAGCTGTTCGGGCCGGGCTGGTTACTTGGGTTCGGGTACTCGATTGTACATGGATTGTCGCTCTCTGTACAAGATCCCGTAGGCTGGACCTTGACATAGGTCCCACCTGTTGTGGACTGATAGTAAACTATCGGTGCCAGGGTTTTGATGGTTGTTTTTTGTGCATAGGTGAATGCACTTCCGGCGATTGCAATGCCCATTGCAATCAGTCCTAAGAATAATCTTTTCATGATTATTTGTTTAAGTATAGGGTTGTTGCTGCCGCATTTCTTTAGGCAGGGTGCGGCATTTACCTGCTTTTATTTTTAGGTTTGGTGGTGCTGATCTTTTGTGGACCTGCCGACATAGCCGCGTGGCATCAGCGCAAGTATAGCCGCTAAGATGAAGGCCAGGTTAAAGGCGATGTGCTGCCGCCAGGACAATCTGGAAATCACACCGCCACACTGGCAGGGCAGATATTCCAGCGTCGCTACCATATAGACTAGGAAAACCGTGAAGATGACCATGAGCAGCAGTGCCGCCTTCAGGCCCAGGTCTTTGGTTGCCGGGATGATCAGCAAAAGGCTGATCAAAAGTTCGCTTGCCGGGATCGCGTAGGCGATGGGCCGGGCATAGTTTCCGATCAGTGGCATCCTGGAAATGACCTGGCTGAAATCTTCCAGGGACATGAACTTACTTGCCGCTGTATAGGTAAACAAAACGACAAAAGCGAAACTGACCAAATCCAAAAAATGCTTTCTGACTATTGAAGTTCCGCTGTGGGGCAATTGCTGTCTGATGATCTTTTCCATAAGCTGCTGTTCAATTCTTTTTTGTTCACACCAAAGCTAGGTGGATCGCTCCGGGCTTTACTGTGCGCGGGGACACAAATAATGGGAAGAAATTGTGCGCGGGGTCACAGTAAATTTTACCGGTTTTTGCGTATGATGGGGCCTTTTGTGCGGCAGACGGTCTCCCGGCGGAGGCCGAGGTAGGCGCCGATGACCGCGTCGGTATACGTGCGGAAGCAGTCGGGCCAGCGGGCGTAGAGCCATTCCATGCGGGCCTGGCTGCCCAGGGCGTGCAGCTCGCGATAGCGCCGGGCCTGGCGTTCCTGGAGCTCGTCGCGCCAGAGGTTGGTGAGTACGGCGGCCTGGGGGAAGTCGCGCAGCATAAGCTGGTAACGCTCGGTGTCCATGAACAGCAGGCGGCAGGCCTGGGCGGTCTTCATGCCCTGCAGGCTTTTTCCGCCGCTGAAGAGTTTGTGCGGGAGCAGGAAGTCCCCGCTGCGCAGGATCTCGCTCAGCAGCATCTGCGCTTCCAGGTCTGTGCCCACCAGCACGCTGCCGCTGACTAGGAAATAGACGCCCCTGGGCTGGTGGTCGCCGTCGGTAATGGTGCACTTGGCGGGAATTTCCAACAGCCGGAGCCATTGGCGCAGGCGCCGGCTGAAACGCATCTCGGGCAGATGGCCCAGGGGGGCGATCAGTGCCATCAGGGCCTCTTCGATGGCTATGAAATCCTGCTGGGAAGGGTCGAGCAAGGGGAAGTTGTCGGCGTGGATCGGTCTCATGGGATGGGAGAAACGGATGTGGCTGTCTGGCTCAGCCTGGGCCCAGCAGCCCGAGCAGGTCAAGGCGTTTATTGACGCCGGTCTTGGAAAAGATGTTCTGCACGTGGGTGTCTACGGTGCGCTCTGAGATGAACAGTGCCTCGCCGATCTCTTTGTAGGTCAGCCCGCGGCTGAGCAGCTCGGCGATCTCCCTCTCCCGGGCGCTGAGGCCATAAACGGCGGCTTTTTCGGCGAAGGATAGGCCCTGCTGCTGGACGGCCAGCCGCTTGTTGTTAAGGATGCGGTTCATGGCCGCTGAACGCTGAAGGAACAGTACCGAGACCAGCACGAAGCCCAGGTTGGTGACGGTGACCTCGATCCACTGGTCGACGTTGAAAAAGGCGAATACCGAGAGGCAGACCCAGGGCGAGACCGCGGCATAGACGGAGAGTACCTCGATCCGCCCGGGCGGGTATTTGGAGGCTTTTTTGATCCGGAACTTGCGGCGGATGGCCAGGAAGATTTTTCTCAGCACGACAAGCGAATACACGAAGGGCACGATCAGGCCCCAGTCGCGGGCAAAATCGAGGTCCCCGTTGAGGCCGTAGATCAGGACAAAGAAAATGAGGTAAGGCAGCAGCAGAAACCAGCTGACCCCGTAGTAGGCCTGCCAGCGGAGGGTGGTCAGCCGGAAGCTCTTGTAAAAGTACAGGGGGAAGTAGGCGGCCATCAGAAAGCCAGAGCCATAGGCGACCATGTTTTGCAGGATGGTGGAAACGGGGATCCCCGGGTCGGGGAACAGGCCGCCGGTGATGTTGTAAAAGACGAGCAGGGCCAGCAGCAGCAAAAAGTAAAACCTCGGGCGGTCTTCGGGCTGGGAGAAGTAGTGGTAGAGCTGTACGGCCAGCATCATCAGCTCGAGCAGGACAAATACGGCGGTGAGCACGTGCATTTCGGTATTCGGGATCAACATGGGTAGGGAGAATGGTGCGGGGCGGTCAGTCCTGCGCGTGAGCGGATCTTAAAAAGTGCAGGCGGTAGCCCAGGTCGAGCTCCTGGTAATGCTCAAAGCCGAGGCGCTGGTACCAGTAGAGGTTCCTTGGCACCGAGGTCTCCAGGATCACCGTTCGCTGCATGGCCCTGGCCTCCCGCAGGAGGTGGTCCATCATAGCAGTGCCGAGCTTTTCGCCCTGGCTGGCGGGATCGGTGCCGATAAACCAGAGGTAATAGACCGCTCCCTGTTGCTGGAGCTTTTTGATCCTGGCCTCGCGGGTTAGGACCTTTAGTACCCTTTTGGGGCCGATGACCTGGAAGGCCAGGCGCAGGTCCCGCCACAGGCTGCGGGCTGAGCTGCGCTTGCGGTCCGGGAGCATGACCAGGGCGCAGCAGCGCCCGGTCTGGTCGATGTAGGCGCGGCCGTATTCCAGGCAGTTTAAAAAGGCGTATTCCATTAATCCCCTGATCCGCCTGCTTCGGCCTTTGCCGGGCCGCACGACGGCATCCACGCTGGGATTGCTTTCAAAAGATGCGGACAATAGCTCTACCACCAGAGAAAGGTCCGCTAGCTTTGCTTTTCTCATGTTCGTTTAATATAGTTAGTTCACACAAAATTAACATGACTTCAGGGCGACTGAATCCGGAATTTCCGATTCCAGCGCTAAAAAAAGCACGTCTTGGGCGTTGTGATTTTTCGCCTCAGGGATCCAGGTCCGGGTAAAGCGCCTTGACCAGCGCGGAGAAGTGCGAGGGATCCAGGTTCAGGTAGCTGGCCATGTCGTGGTAGGACATGGGTGCTTTTCTGGCCGGGCACAGCAGGACGGGATACAGCTCGAAAAAACGCTCTACCCGCTTTTTTCCCGCCAGGCGGAACAGCTCGTCCTTGGGCCGGCCGCGGGCGAACATAGCGGCCAGGGTCTTGATGGTGAGCATTTCGGTGCCTTTGGCCTGCTGCATGAGCAGGTCCATGTCTTCGGCGCTTACGATCAGGATCGTGGAGCCGGCGATGAATTCCAGGCCGGTGTCTGCGCGCAGGCCGTTGAAGAAGGCGTCGGGGTTGAGCACGATCTCCCCGGGGGAAAAAATGTCGGTGACGACCTTGCCGCGGGTGTAGTGCCAGTAATGGCGGTAGGCCAGTCCGCTGGAGATGAAGGCGGCCTGGCGGGCGGGTTCGCCTTCCTCGTAAAAGGCATACAGGTCAGGAAAGTGCAGGCCTTTCAGGAGCCTGCGCAGCAGGCTTTCAAAGTTTTTGGGCTCGGGGTCGAATTTTGCGCGCAGCAAGACGAGCAGCCGCCGGTATACCATTTCGTGCACCTGTACCGGGACAGGTTTTTTCGGGTTTTTCTTTTTGTACATAAATAGGGAGAATTCTTCATTCATTGATGCCTGCGGCCACCCCCATCCGGAAGCTAAAGCAGCAGGTCTGCACGCTGGCCCGGGTCTTTACATCAGGTTGTGCTGGGTGAAGACCTGGGCGTTCAATTTTAGGGGGCAAATTTAGCTGCTTAAGGTGCGCTGCTTTAGCATGGTGGGTGCTAAGATTAGCATTCTAAAACACCTTGGTCATGCCGCCGGTGTTCCCGGATATGATCACAAGGCGCCTTGCCGAGTTGATAAGCCTGAAGGCTGTAGCTGGTGCCCCGTGGCGCTTTGCGTTATGGATGGACTCATAGCAAAACCTCTCACCCGGTTTTTGAGGATTTTGGATAAGGGCTTATTTGTTGGTGCCGATCAATAAGGATGGCCGCTAGGTTCCTTGGTTAATCTTTTGGAAGAGGCCTCAAACGTTCTACGCTACATTTCCATTCTTCCATTTTCTTCCTTATGAAAAGCATTTTCTTTTTGACCTTGGAAATTACATCTAATGTGGTGATGAGTTGCTGTTCGGTTAGCACATATGTTCCGTCCGTATGATTCACTCGTATTTTTTGGTAAATATCGTAGATTTTCATCGTACGGTTGTACATAAAGGTAATCGCAGGACATTCCGCTCCCAAATTAGTTATTTTAGGGTGCTCAGCCAGATAAGCCATATGGTCGCCATATTTTTCTACTTCATCCATAGCTTGTTTAACATCGGCCATCTCCATAGCATAGTACATCATAAATTTGTCGTCGTCGGTGAGTGACACTTTTTTAGGATAGGCAATATCAATAGGCCGAACATATGTTTGTGAGCGGTAGTCGTAGACTTGATTAGCGCCTTTAGGTGAAATGGTAGCAAGGTATTCAAAAGGTGCTTTTGCTTCGAGATATGCCGATGACATGGATAACGCTTTTATCAGTTCAGGGCTCAACTGCTTTTCCTGAAGTTTGAGCGCCGCTAGAAAACCAGCTGCATCCTGATCAATCAGTTTATCAAAAAGCTTTTCAGCAGGGCTACCAATTACTTCATTTTTAATCAGTTCCATAAATCCAGTTATCCAGGGATCGGGTGCCTTGTCATAAGGTCCTATGTTTACGCCGGATTTTAACAACAGATAGATTTCGGGCATACTAAAAGGCCAGTTCTGAAAGGCCCTATTTAGCGGCGTACCTTTCCTGGAATTCACCACATTTATATTTGCTCCATTGTCAATTAACATTTTGTATACTTTCCATCCATCTGCCCAAAGTAATGGTACATCTCCATCTTTATCGGCCAGGTTAGGGTCTGCACCGTTCCTGAGCAACTCCTCAACTACCGGCAGATGCCCATAACGTGCTGCATAGAATAGAGGCGTCTGGCCCCTGTTATCCTGCAGATTAATTGCTGCTTTATAAGCAATTAACGATTTAAGGATAGCTGGAATAACTTGTCCCACACTTCTGCTGTAGATCGCATGAAATAACGTGCCTCCATTCTCATTTTGAATATCCGGAGATGCCCCAGCTTTCAGCAATTGTTTGACCAGCTCTATATTGCCATTCATGCCTGCAGTTAATACCAGAGTGCTTTGCCTGGTGTAATTTTTTTCATCACTGAAGGTGCAGCTCAACGTTGCTTTTGGCAATAACGGAATTGCCTTTTCCGCATCATTGGCCAGCACATACTTAATGAGCTGGCGAGTAGGTTCATCATATAGGGTCGCCTCGTAGCTATATATCATCTGAAGATTTTTCTCAAAATCTTTATCGCCCTTCCATTTTTCCAGTGCTTTACGATAGATCTCCTTGGCTGCATTAAACATACCAGGATCATGGCTTTCTTCTCCTATATTGGTATACGTATATCCTGCACTGAGATAAGAAGCTTTAGTATTACTATCTACTTGTATAGACATTTTTACATCCGCAACAGCTTCTTCATATTTCTTAAGTTTCGCTTTAGCAATAGACCTTAACCTGCGGCCAGACATGTCTTTAGGACTACAGTTTACATAGTTATCCAGTACCTCTTCAGCTTTAGCATATTCCCCCAGTGTAATATATAATCTTCCTGCGGTAAAGTCGGTGTGGCAATTTTTCGGATCAAGCAGACGTGATTTTTCCAGATCATCTTCGGCCTTAACCTTATCCTTTTTAAAAGCGTATAGTACTGCCCTCATCTCATAAGCAAGCGCATTTTTATCGTCCCGCTTTAAGGCACTTTCCGTATAGTACTGCATGTCATGCTCCCATCTGGCGGTAACCTTCTCAAATTCGCTGGCCTTTTCTGCTGCTGAATAATAGTTGGGTACACGAGGTAGGGATGTATTCCAGTTGTAATAGGTTCCGCGATCGATGAGCTTGGCCATTAAGGCATCAGCATAACTGTTTTTGCCGCTAGTGTAATCCGTCAGGATCCAATATGCATCGTCAAACTTTTGTTCTTCGATCAAGACTGATACCTGATCCAATTTACCCTTTTTTGACTGCGCCCAAACAGGAGTGTAGAAGAATGCAAGCAGGATAAATGCAATAAGAGATACTTTCATTTTATTTTTCTCCTATTTTGGCGAGCAATTCTTTTGCATCCTTATTATAAAATGAGGCCGATTTCTGCAAAAGTGCTATAGCTTTTTCACGGTTTTTATCAGTGCCAAGGCCTTCAAGGTACATTTTACCAGCCTTATATAATAATTCACTATTATATTGAGCCTCTGGGCCATTTTCATAATAGTTTAGGGCTTTTTTATAATCTTTTGGTATTGCTGCACTTCCATTATAATAAAGATCGCCTAATGCCACCGCACTAGCAGCACTGCCAAACGATACACCTTTTTCATACCAATATATCGCCTGCTGTTCATTTTTTTCGAAGTACTTCCCCTTCATATAGTGGTAGGCCAACAAAAAGAAACTATCATTTACCATATCGAAGATCATATCCTGGTAATCTTCGTCATCAGCGGTGAATTCGTAATAATCATCTAATATTTCCGGATGTTTTACTAGATAAGTCAATCCCTGTTCTGCTATATCAAGCGACTTTTTCATATCTAAAGTCGTATAGTAACGACCATACCTGACTATTTCACTAAGTTTAAGGGCACAAATTGGATCATGACGGTTATCTATTCCTTCGCGAAGCCATTTAATTCCTTCGGGCCACAATATCTCAGAATTTAAAGAATCGCCCAGGAAATCCTCTGCGATGCAAAAAGCCAGGAAGCCACTAGGGTTTTTCTGATACGCTTTAATATCCTCTGCCCGATATAGTCCAAACG
>Ga0222419_100718_pt1 | contig 20578 bp, 13 predicted proteins | sample 1B20Ametagenome_FD_182474 | JGI IMG/M metagenome (GOLD analysis project Ga0222419, IMG submission 182474) | Enriched microbial communities from leaf-cutter ant dump, University of Wisconsin, Madison, United States - 1B20A (version 2) | ecosystem: Environmental > Terrestrial > Nest > Insects nest... | reverse complement strand
GTGTCAGCTTTAAATTGGAAACCGGCGGAGGCATCAGCAGGCTGGAGTCCGGCGTAACAATTCTCAGGTAAGCCTGTGAAGCTTCCGGCTGCCCGGGTACCAGCGCATGGGCGCCGGGGTTTTCTTTCAGTGCTGCATAAGCGCTTTCTTCCAGGTCCAGGCGAAGCCCCCCTTCTCTTTTGTTTTCATCCGGACCATGGCAGGCAAAACACTTGTCTGACAGAATGGGGCGGATATCAAAATTATAGCTGACAGACTGTGGAAGCTTATTGCCCTGGTAGGTGGCAGAAGTATTGTTACATGCTTCTATGAGGTAGAACAACAGACTCAGGGGCGCAACAATGCATAATATCTTTAGATATGGTTTCATATGCCTGGCAATCACATTTCAGGGTATAAATGTAAACAATTTAATGATCTGTATTGTTAGGTGTATTCCAACATCTTCGCTTTACGTTTTCCGGTGGGTGAAGACACCATCGCCGTCAATTTAAGCCCGAAGGGCTAATACATGAATAGCCCCAACAAAGTTGGGAGGTATATATCAAAGTTTTTGTTGACCCCCCCGCGGCGGATTCAATGTAAATCTCACCACCGGTTCATCCCCAACAGCGTTAGGGACTATTCGGATAAATCCCTTCCGGGGCATTTTACCGATCGTGTTCCTTAAGTTAACGGTTATGGTGAAGACACCGGCCGATAAGGAATTTGTATGGACGAAAACCGGAACTACTCTCAAAGGTAAATGCACCCGACCCGCTTCAATAAGCGGAATTTCCGGTTCTGCGCCTCGATAATTTGTCTGAATGTAGGCTTTACCCCGGGAAAACTATCCTGAACTATACCGGTTCCTGCGGTTAAGTCTTCGTGAAAATGGAAAGGGTTGATTGATCGGGTGAACCGGCATACCGTTTTCGCAGGTATGCTGTGCTGTTATCATATGTTAAAAAATAATCTCCGGTGGTTGCTGAAATGCTTCTCCAAATTGATTATTGATAGGTTCCTGCGTGCAATAAAATGGCGTATCACCTGCAGACGTTACATTACCAGAAAACATTATCTGGTGAAAACACATTTACTTTTTTCTTTCCTGTTGTTTCAAACATATAATCTGTATGCACAGCCTTTGGCTGCAGACACTATGGTGAAGCTGGTGCAACAAGCGGAGAACATTATCACGGAATCTACTATCGTAAAGATCCAGAACCTGGGGGTGAAGGTGAATTCGAACCTGCCCGAGCTGAGACCCACGGTATCTGCTGATGGTAACCTGTTGTTTTTTATATGCGAAAATCATCCCGCCAATACCAAGTTCGGCGCGGTGCCTAATTCCCAGGATATATGGTATTCCATAAGGGATACCGCCGGCCATTGGGGCGAAGCGGTACATATGGGGTACCCATTAAATACAACCCATTACAATGCGGTTTACTGGGTGTCGCCGGACAAAAACAAAATACTGATAAGAGGCGCCTACGATGAGGGTGCTTTTCTGGGAAAAGGAGTAAGCATGTGTGTGATGCAGGAAGACAGCACCTGGAGCGTGCCGAACCAGTTACCGATAAAAAATTATTACAAATATGACAGGGGACGGCATTCCGGCGCTACGATGAGCCACGATGGTAAAACCCTGTTGTTGTATATGACGCCTAAAGTGGCCAGTCCTTATAATGATATTTATGTCAGCTTTCTGTTGCCGGAAGGTTACTGGAGCGAGCCAAAATCCATTGGCAAGAAAATAAACCTGCCGGACTACGACGAGATGACCCCTTATCTTGCCGCCGATGGTGTTACCATGTATTTCAGCAGCGACCGACCGGGTGGATTAGGCGATAACGATATATGGATGACGAGACGGCTCGATAAAACCTGGACAAAATGGACTGATCCTGTCAACCTGGGTTCACCTATCAATACAGATGGATGGGATGCTTTCTTTACGCTGGATGCCGGCGGTGAATATGCCTACCTGACCACCTATGAAAATACCTATGGCGAAAGCGATGTAGTGAGGGTAGCTTTGATGGAAGAAGAAAAGCCGGATCCTGTGGTATTGGTCAGCGGCAATGTGTATAATGCTAAAACCAAACAACCTATCAGCGCTTCGCTGGTATACGAAACGCTGCCCGACGGAACGGAAGTGGGCAACGGGTTGGCCAGCCCGGTAGACGGCTCTTTCCAGATCGTATTACCTTATGATAAAAATTACCTGATCAGGGCTACTTCGGATAAGTTTTTTGCACAATCGGAGAATCTGAACCTGGATTCCCTGATCAAAGAAGGATACAAGGAAGTTCATAAAGACCTGTACCTGGTGCCGATCGAAATCGGTCAGGTGGTCCGTTTAAATAACGTGTTCTTCGACTTTGATAAGGCGGACCTGCGCCCGGAATCCTTTATTGAGCTGGACAGGGTGGTGAAGCTGCTGAACGATAACCCGGCTATAGAAATTGAGCTGAGCGCTCATACCGACAGCAAGGGGTCGGATTCCTATAACTACACACTGAGTGATAACCGTGCAAGATCCGTACTGAATTATATTGTTTCCAAAGGTATCGCACCCGCCAGGCTCATCTCCAAAGGATATGGCGAGCTGAAGCCGGTGGCTACCAATGAAACCGATGAGGGGCGACAGCTGAACAGGAGAGTGGAATTTACGATCCTCAAAAATTAATTGTCCATCCGTACGCTAAGGGGAGACCGGCAGCAATGCCGGTTTTTTCGTTATTACAAAGCATAGAATTACATCCTGCATTCATAGGGCACACAAAGCCCAAGGAGCGACGCAGCGATCGCAAAGAAGAAGCGTTCAAAAAAAGAAATCATTTGCCTCCTTTACACTTCATAGCGGGCTGTGCGTAAAATGTACGGCAGACCTGCTAAATATAGGTTTGCCAGGATGTAATTTTTCTGCCAATGTTCGCAAACGCTTCCTGCTTATTTCACCTTTGATAACTTTCGGCGTTTACAGGAAACTTTCGCTTGAAATGCTTAGATGACAGCCATCCGGATAGTATTTTTATGCATCTTGTAATAAGTATAAACACGGATGTATGAAGCATATAGTGGCTATAATAATAAGCCTGGCGCTAACCCATTTTAGCATACCGGTATCTGGTAGTTTCGAAAGCGGTGGAAATACCGGTACTATTGAGATACCTGCGATTGATATTGTTCCTGAAGTTGTATTGAAAGAAGTTGTTTCTCCTGAAACGAAAATTGAAAATAAGCTGCCGGCGAAAAAGGAAAAGCCGGTGGCGAAATTCAAGGCGAAAAAAGCCGTCAACATACGCTCCATTGAGAATGTAGCTAACCGCAATCTGCATGAGCAGTTGAGGCATGAAAGTAAAGCCCTCGCTGCAGAAAAAGTACATTTTGGGTTTGATAAGTATGAATTGAAAGGGAATGATGATTTTAATAAGATACTGCAGCTGGCTGATAAGCTGATCTTCGACCCCACGCTTAAGGTGAGCATTGCAGGTAACACGGATAGTGTAGGTTCAGATGATTATAACGAGGTGCTTTCATACCATCGTGCAGAGCATGTACAGTCCTATCTGCTGGAGCTTGGCGTGTCGGCCGACCAGGTTACCATGTCCTTTAACGGGGAGGAGAATCCTGCGGCAGGTAATGACACCGAAGAAGGAAGAGCGCAGAACCGCAGTGTGGAAATATTCCTGTATCAGTAAGGAGCAAAAAAACAGGTCAGGGAAAATGATCCCCAACCTGCTGAAAAAGTAATTTATCAGGAAGCCTTTTTGGCAGCAACTTTCCTGTTGGGCTTTGCGCTTTTGCGGGCAGCCTGCAATTGTGTTTTGCGGATACGCAATCTTCTTTTGGCGCCATCGGCAGCTTTCAGCACCGCATCTTCAAAAATGGTGGATTTTGCCTTGATGTACTCGTCTTTTCCGGGTACACGTATGTTGAGCGTACAGGTAATGACTTCTTTGGCTCCTTTGGTTTCATTCAGAAGTGTTACTTCTACTTCCTGGATGTCTTTGTAGTACCTGCCCAGAGAGCCCAGTTTTTTGGTCACAAATTCTTTCAGAGACGGGCTTAACCTATGCCCCGGAGATTCAATGCGAAACTTCATAAACTATGAATTTAAACGAATTAGGGCTAAAGATACTGAATCTGCCGGGAGGAGCAGTGATCAGCTATTGGATCCTGAATGATCTTGCTCAATAGAAAAGATGATAAGCATTAGTTACTCCAGGCTAGTTCCTGTGATCGCCGGTGACTTGTTTCGTGGTAAAGTCCGTAAAACTGTATGGGGTTACCTATCTTTGCAGAACCGGAATGTTTCCGGGACATGTTAAGATGAAAAAGGATATTGAAAAAGCGGAAGATATCAGGTGGCTGGTAGATACTTTTTACGAAAAAGTAAGGAGCAACCCCGTTATCGGGTATATTTTTGATGAGGTGGCAAAGGTAGATTGGGAGCATCATTTACCAAAGATGTATGCTTTCTGGGGCAGCATTCTTTTGAGTGAGCATTCTTATTCCGGCAACCCGATGAGCAAGCATGTTGCGCTTAGCCGGCTGACAACATTATCCAAAGAAGAATTTAATGAATGGTTGCTGCTGTTTACGCAGACGGTGGACGAGCTATTCGTTGGAGAGAAAGCGCAGGAGGCCAAGATTCGGGCGGCAAACATTGCCCGCCTCATGCTGTACAAGATCGAGAGCGCTACGCCGGGGCTGACGATCCATACAGGTAAGGAAGAAGATTAATGCTTGCCCGCTATATGCGGAGGAAGACTGTCCTTATATAGCAACAGGCTGTAGTTGATGGCGAAAGTACATTAGGCATCCTTCGGGATATGTTGCCTGAAAATTAAAGTTGGTACCTGATGAAATAAGTAAAATAGCCTAAATACCGGAAATAGTATCACGTTGTAAATTCCGTAATCTTCAGCAAAATCATTATCACTTTCACATTTTCACCTTTCCTCGTATTTTCCACATTCTCTTTCCTTATGCTATTTTCGATTCCACGGACAGCGGGCATCCGAAGGTCTCCAGCAGGAAATTATCTGTCTGGTCTGCCTTTTCAGATAGTTTTACCAGTCGCTCCAGCTCGCGTTTTGCAAATTTCTCATTGAACACATCTGAAATATGCGTTCTGTAGGACAGGTATATTTCTCCTTCGTATACGCCCAGCTTATACGGGAGCTGTGCGGGAGATAACAGGTAATTCAGCAGCTCCGGCATATTTTTACTCATCATTTTGTTAATAGGAGAGGTGGCATACACATAACTTTTGTTATAAACAAAGATCCGTATAAGCGAGCTGCCGCTGTGAAAGCTCCAGTACTCATACCCGGCCCTTGCCAGGATGGGATTAATGCCCTGTGTTTTCAATTCTTCTTCTATCAGGTTGGAGAGCGCGCTCAGCTCCTGTTCTTCAAACAGCAGCGGATCAACATTACCGCCACAGTTATTACAGTATTCGCCTGCTTCTTCTATGACTGTTTTGCAGCCGGAGCAAACAATGCTGTATTGCGCCGGGTTATAGGTTGAATAAATTTCTATCACTTCCGCCAGGATATTCACAGGCACGGCAAAGCCCATGTTATCCGCTTCCGTGAATTTTGAGGTAGTGATCCCGATGATCTGTCCATTGGCATTCACCAGGGGACCACCGCTGTTTCCCGGGTTCACCGGTGCGTCCGTCTGGATATAGTATTTCCCGTTCATGAGCTGGCGGGGGGAAGACACAATACCCTGTGTTTCCGTGTAGGGCATACCGTAAGGATAGCCGAGCACATACACTTCATCCCTGACATTGAGCTGCGACAGCTCAGAAAAGTCCAGTTCCGGTAAGCCTGAAAAATCTTCGTTTGTTTTTATAATGGCAATATCTTCATTTTCGTCTGCCATCACTACATGCCCTACAAAGCGGTCCTGGCGCCTGCTTTCCAGTGATACTGTTTTTGCCCCTTTTACCACGTGAAAATTTGTCACAAATATGTTGTACTTCTTTAAGTAAAAAGAAGATCCTGATCCGTTTGCTGTATTTACTTTAAATATGGTTTCTGCTATCTGGTGCATACACTTGAGGTTAAGATGTTTTTATTTTAAACCGAGTCCTTTCATGAAACTTCCCAGCTTCGATTTGTATTGGCCGATCACGTTGTTCACTATATTGCCGTAATCTTCCGATCCTGCCTCCTTTTCTGCTCCTTCAATTTCCAGGGTTGCTTCTTCATTTTTGTAGAAGAATGTCATGGCTTTCATCAGGATCGCAGATGCTTCTTTCCAGGGTTTTCCGGCCGCGGTTTTAAGCGTTCTTTCAATTGCCTGCCGGCTGCTGTCCTCTATATTAAATTCGGCGAGAATGATATATAGCGTATATAAGCTGTAAGAAGTGGCCGTGCTGTAATGCTCTTTGTTGTACATAGAGGCTGCGTCTTCATATTGACGGACGATCCAGTCTTTAAGGTAACTCCGGCTGGCATTCCCTTTTACCGGTATCAGCTGGTACGAAAGGTTGTATGTGTCCCCGGCTTCTTCAAAACTGATGTTTTTTGCAGCTTCCAGGGCGGCCCGCATGATCTTGATCTTGGCATTTATATCATGGTTTCTTCCATAAAAAATATCCACCGCATCGTTCAGCTTATTGTTGAGCACACCGCCCGGGTTGGCATAATACTTAATACGGTTGATACCTATAAACAATGCGTCGCTTGCGAGGACCTGGTCTCTCTTGCCTTCAAAATAGGCCGCATAATCCATCGCTTCCGCCGCTATTTTTTTGGTGTTTTCCAGTATGGTTTCCAGCTCTCCGGCGGCGTAGCTGGTAGCCTGGGATTCCATCAGCCGGATCGCACCGAACTTGTTCACAAATTCGTCGTCATATTTGTCGGCATTTACCGCAATGTCACGTAATACGTCGTACAGCTTATAAGGTTCGCAAAGCTCCACCGGCATGCTGTACGACATGACCAGGGAATCTTCTTCCAGTGTGATCTGGGGTAATACCATGGTGCCGAAATTCAGCTCCGTACATTTCCGCAGCACCGGTAATTTTTTATCTGCCGGCAGCTTCACAAAAGGGGCGCGGATGCCAATCGTCTCCGGTGTTATATCTATTATAATAACAGCCGATCCCTGGGGGATTATGATCTGGCTCTTATCGGTATTGGCATAATGTTTTAAAATATTGCTATCCAGGTAATCAAAAAAAGCATAGATGCTTTTCAGGTATTCCTTATTATCAAAAAAGTCCAGGGAGTCGTTCCATTTCCCGATATCATTCTTGGATGCAAGTGTTTTTTGTGCCGTAGGGGTAAATGAAATGCAGGTTTGCATATTATAATTTTTTAAGAATTTTGGAGCGCTTTTTGGTTAACGCTGATAAATATATATTTATTTGCTGTGTATCTTTATTTCGATCCCGATATTTCGGGAATTATAATACTTAATCAGGGGATAGAGGGCTGTAACTTCCTGAAATTTTACCGGTTGCGCCAACGGACCGTATTTACCTTCGGCTGGAAAAGTTCAAATCTCCGCAGATAGGCAGGTGTCGGGGCCTGTAGCCGCCCGCACCATAGGCGTCAACTAAATCGCCGATCAGGTGTCCTCAATCATTGAGCTTTGACATGTATAGTCAATAGGGTGACCGATCTCCTTTACTTGGACAGAAATATCAGGGAGATATAGCCGAAGCTACAGTAGCACTAATACTTAATCATCCCGCATTTTGCGGGGCAGGAGCTGCGGTAATTCACCACGGCGGACACGTTATTCCCCGGTGGCTTTTTGCGGCAACCAACCAATATTCCGCCGCGCTGCGGCTCATTATATTAATTTCCATCATTACTGCAAATATCAAGGTACGATGCCCCTTTTTTCAGATCGTTGATTTACAGTAGATTGCATTATATGTAATTGGCAGGAATATGATCAATAAAATACCGGAACCTGGTGCCATGTGTTCTGCCTGCAGATCACTTGTGCCAGAAGTTCCGCCTTGATTGTATCAGGGCATAACTGTTTTCCATTGCGGTAGAATTAACCGACAGCAAGTAATACTTTGGAAGACTTACGCCAGTGTGGGTTCTATGAACAAAGGACTGATACGGGTTCCGAGCCCTGGGAACCTGTTGATCTTTCCGGCACCTGCTGCCAGGATCCGGAACCCCTTTGGCCCATTGTTTTCGCTGATGACGCTGATTTGGCAGGTAATGCCGAAAAGGGAAACGATTCTTCCTGCGAGATCTGCGTATAGGATCTGCTCTCATCTGCGGGAAAGCTTCCTGGCTACCTGCAGTGTTACCTTCCGGAAAATTTGTATAGAACAAAAACCTGAACTGTACGCCCCAATATAAATGCGCCTGAATAATCCTGTTTATTGTTTCCCGGAAATTAAACTATTACCAGGTCCGGAGGTCAATATGTGTAACAAAAGCGCTTTATTACCGTTTAACTTAAAATTGACAAATATGAAAACAATATACTTTTTACCGATAGCCTTGATCTTATTTTTTACATCCTGCAGAAAGGAGGTGGTAGAGGTGCAGCGGGTGGAGCAGGCTTTTTCCGCGGTCTATACAATTCAGCCGGGAGACTGGTATACTAATAATGGCGGGAAAATCTATTCGGCTGATCTGGAAGTGCCGGAGCTGGATAATGTGATCTACCAGGACGGGGCGGTGCTGGTATTCCTTTCTTTTGCCGGAGAAAACTACTATGAGGCGATACCACAGGTATTTGACGGTATTTCTTACGGTGTGATCCACAGCGATGGTTATGTGGTGATAGATATTGCGGATGTAAACGGTGCCACTATTACCCCACCGGGGGATAAGGTAACAGTAAAGGTCATACTAATTGATGCGGCACGCCTTGCATTGAAAAAAGGCATTAACCTGAAGGATATCCAGGTGGTGCAAAAAGCGTTTGATATAAAATAGTTTTTGCTGCCAGCAATTATCAGAGGCTGATCCATTGGGTCGGCCTTTTTTTGTAGCAAGATTTTAAGATAAAGTAACCATATTTTCACCTTTTTTGTGTTTTTAGTAAATATTTAACGGTTGCCTGTTTGATTTTAAATAAAAATATTATATTAGTTAACAGTAATAAAGACTGGTAGATAAAAACCACGTTTTCGTCGTTACAAAATACAAACCAAAACTGAGCCATATGAACCAATACATACTACGATCTTCCACAGGTTAGCCTTTTCATTTTACATTTTACAGGTTGTACACTATTGATCCTCCCCCTTTGAGAAGATACATTGTTTTAATAATCAGTAGAAACAAAACCAAACACATTTATGCAACAAATTTTGCTTCAGAAAGTAAAGTATGTTTGCCTGGTAGGTATGCTGTTGTGCATAACCAAGGCTGGCGTCTTTGCCCAATCTATTGCTGTTAAAGGAAAAGTATCCGATGAAAAGGGAGAACCTTTAGCAAATGCCACTGTGGTTGTAAAAGGTACTACTGCGGGTACTGCTACCAACGGTATGGGCGAATTTTCAATTAATGTGCCGGATACAAAATCGGTACTCGTCATTTCTGCTATTGGTCATCAGAGCACAGAAATAGTTGTTGGCGACCAAACCTTTATTGATGCCAAGCTAATAGTTGGCGAAGCCGCCGAATTAGAGTCGGTAGTTGTAGTTGGATATGCCACACAAAAGAAGGTTACTGTGACTGGTGCGGTTGCACAGGTTAAGGGATCGGAATTACAAAAATCACCGGCGGTAAATCTTTCAAACTCTTTAGCTGGGCGTTTACCTGGTGTGACTGCTACTAACTCAAGTGGCGAACCAGGTTACGATGGTTCTGCTATTAGAATTCGCGGTGTAAATTCATTGGGAAGTAATGATGCATTGATTGTTGTAGATGGAGTGCCTGCCAGGTCCGGAGGGTTAGACAGGTTGAATCCGGCAGATATCGAAAGTATGTCAGTGTTAAAGGATGCTTCAGCCGCAATTTATGGTGCACGTGCTGCAAACGGTGTTATATTAATTACAACCAAACGTGGCAAAACAGGTAAACCTCAATTGTCATATAATTTCAATCAAGGTTGGGGGCAACCAACAGTTATTCCCAAAATGTTAAATGCTGTTGACTATACCACTATGGCCAACGAAATTGAAGTATATAAGTTGCCGCCTGAAGAATGGGCTGCTGCCGCTCAGGCATTTAAAACCACAGGTGTATATAATTACACAGATGCAGATGGTAAGCCCGCTACATCAACAGCTCCCTTCAAGCAGGAAGATATTGAAAAGTATGCCAATGGCTCCGACCCCTGGGGTCATCCAAATACAGATTGGTTTAAAGCCACCTTAAGAAACTGGGCTCCCCAATCACGCCATAATGTTCAATTATCCGGTGGTTCTGAAAATGTAAAATATCTGGTATCTCTCGGTTATCAAGATCAACAGGGACAGTATAAAAATTCTGCAACCGGCTATAAACAATACGATTTCAGGTTGAACCTTGATGCAAAGGTGAATAAATATATCACTACAACCTTTGGTGTTACCGGGCGACAGGAAAATCGATTTTTTCCAACAAAGTCTGCTGGTGCAATTTTCAGAATGTTGATGCGTGGTTATCCTTATCGTCCTGCATATTGGCCAAACGGTTTACCTGGTCCCGACATTGAAAATGGAGAGCAACCGGTTGTTATCACAACAAGCCAAACAGGATATGACAGGGATACCCGGTATTATTTGCAAACCAATGGTAGATTAGAAATTAAAATTCCCGGAATTGAAGGATTGAAGTTTACAGGTAATGTAGCCTTAGACAAGTATATTCAACAAGGAAAAACCTGGTTTACTCCATGGTATATTTATAGTTGGGATTATACAACGTATGAAGCAGATGGTGTAACGCCGGTTTTAACACCTGTAAAGAAAGGTCCAACTGGTCAGGCAACTTTGAACCAGTACACGCAAGATCAGTTGAATGCTATGCTGGAAGGGATTGTGTCCTATGATCGCCAGATTGGGGAACATCAGATTAATATTTTAGCAGGGGTTACAAGAGAGACCATAGATAATAAAAGCTTTAATGCAAGAAGGCAGTATTTTCCTTCAACCGCTATTGATCTTTTAAATGCAGGAGGCCCGGTAGATCAACAGGCTAATGGGACTGCCTGGGAGCGTGCAAGGTTGAATTATTTTGGACGTGTAGGATATAATTTTCAGGAGAAATATATCGCAGAGTTTTTATGGCGGTATGACGGTTCCTACAATTTTCCTGCTGATAAAAGATTTGGCTTCTTTCCTGGTGTAACAGCAGGTTGGAGAATTTCGGAAGAAAATTTTTTCAAAAACAATATAACATTTGTTAACTCTTTAAAATTGCGTGGTTCATGGGGAAGATTGGGTAACGATGCTGTATATTTCAGAAATGTTTTAAGAGAATATGATTATTTACCAACGTATGCACAAGGTGATGTAGATGCAGCCGGAAACATTCGCAGTAACTATGGTTATGTTTTCAATAATCGGGTAGCGGCCGCCTATTATGAGAATGGTGTACCTAACGTAAATATCACCTGGGAAATAGCAAATAACTATGGGGTAGGACTTGATGCATCTTTCTTAAACGGAAGAATAGATCTGGAACTGGATTATTTTAATAATCGTCGTTCAAGCATTTTATGGAGAAGAAGCGCTTCAATACCACAAACAGCAGGATTTACATTACCAGCTGAAAATATAGGTAAGGTTGCCAATAGAGGATATGAATTTAAGGTAGGTTACAATGATCAGGTTGGTGATTTAAGATTTAATGTTGGTATTAACGGGGGATATGCAAAAAATAAGATCCTTTTCTGGGATGAAACACCGGGAAGACCACCCTATCAATTGTCAACCGGTAAGGTAATACCCGGGGATATTAATAACCCGGATAATATGCTTATTTACCAATACGATGGCGTATTTAAAGATCAGAGGGAAGTTGACGCTAATACATTGGATTATTCCGGGGTTGGTGGATCTGGTAAACTTTTCCCGGGTAGTATGAAGTTTAAGGATGTAAATGGGGATGGCAAAATTGATGCAAATGACAGGGTACGGTCCGACAAAACCACCATTCCCACGTTTCAGGGCGGGTTAACTATTGGTGCGCAATATAAAGGTTTTGATTTGTCCATTTTGTTTCAGGGCGCTTCAGGTGGTGAGCTTTTTGTGCAGACAGAATCCGGTACCATTGGTAACTATTTACAGTATACGTTCGATAATCGCTGGACGATTGATAACCCCAGCTCGGTACACCCGCGTACTGTAGACAGGAATAATCAATATTTCTCAAACCGCAACAGCTATTACATGATGAACACAGATTATGTGCGTTTGAAAAATCTGGAGATCGGTTATAATTTACCCGAAAATATTTTGAAAAAAGTTGGCATAAGCAATTTGAGAGTATACTTAAATGGACTTAACCTGATAACCTGGGCAAAGCAGGATATAGTTGACCCCGAGTCTTTAAATAGTAGCTTACAGTACTATCCTCAATCAAGAATTATTAATACCGGAGTTGCAGTAACTTTTTAAATTGATTATGATCATGAAAAAAATAATGTATAATTTCTTGTCAATAGTAGCCGCAGGTTTACTGTTTGCTTCTTGTAAAAAAGATTTTTTAAATACATTGCCACTTGATAAGCCGCCTGCTGACGTTGTATGGGGTGATGGTGCATTGGCGGAAGCATTTGTGAACGATATATACAATGTTTACCGTGACGGCATTTTAAATCAGCAAAGCATGGATTGTATTAGTGATAATGCTTTATACAACTTTGGAAGAGCTGATATTATGGAGGGTAATATTAGTCCCTCTGCTCCGGGATGGGTAAATAATACTTACGAATGGGGTGAAATGTATTTTCGTATCAGAGCAACTAATCTGGCTCTTGAAAAGCTGGCAACCGTAACATTTGATCCTGTACTTGCAGATAGATTGAAAGGTGAAGTGTATTTTTTGAGAGCTCATTGTTATAACCAGTTACTACGTTATTATGGCGGAGTGCCATTGATTAAAAGTACTTACGAACTTACATCTACTGATTTTACCATTCCAAGAAATACATATGAGGAATGTGTAAATTCAATAGTTAGTGATTTGGATTCTTCAGCATTGTTGCTGGATGGTAAAAGTATGGACTTAGGCAGGGCTACCAAGGGTGCTGCATTAGCTTTAAAGGCTAGAGTATTAACGTACGCCGCAAGCGATCTGCATGATGCAACAAAAGCTAAAGCTAAATCTACACTGCTTGCCGGCTTCGATAATTTTGAATTGTTGGGATATACCAGTGGTAGTCAAAGTGAACGTTGGGAAAAAGCAAGAGATGCGGCTAAGGCTGTGATTGATCTTGGTATATATGGATTTAAATTAGATTTAATAGCTCCGTCTTCTTCAGAGCAGGCAATTAAAGATTATACTGATGTTTCTCTTTCAAGAAATGGAGGTGAGAACGAAACAATATTGGCTAAGTATTATGTGAATGCATCTGCTGACGACTGGGGAGCATGGTATCCCAGAAATAATACTACCAATGGGTATCATGGCTGGACATCAAGTGAACCGACTCAGAACCTGGTAGATAATTATGAAATGATGGATGGTAGCAAGTTCAACTGGAGTAATTCGACACATGCAGCAGCTCCTTATGAAAACAGGGAGCCAAGGTTTTATGCCTCTGTATTTTATGATGGGGCCAAATGGAAACCCAGAACTACTGATGGAGCCGGAATTGATCCATATGGAGAAATACAATTTGGTACATATGAAGTGGGCACCGCAGGTTCTGCCACAACTTATTTTGGTCTGGATACCAGGAACAGTTCTATTGAGAACTGGAACGGTACACGCACAGGTTATTCCATCAGGCGCTTTACGAACGACGATGTGAATATAATTGATATGAACCAAAGGCAGGAAATTCCATCTATACAAATAAGATATACTGAAGTTTTGTTTAATTACATAGAAGCTTTGTTGGAACTGGGTGATGAAGCAACAGCTAAAGAATGGTTACAAAAAATACGATTCCGCGCAGGTTTGCCAGCGTTTACAGAAACTGGTTCAGCATTGATAGATAGATACAGGAATGAAAGAAATATTGAAATGTTATTTGAGGAGCAGCGCTTTTATGATGCCCGCCGTTGGATGATTGCTCCTACTACGCTGGGACAGAAGGTTAGAATTATGGTAATAACCGGAAAGCTTAAACCCGGGAAAACGGTCGCTATTTACAGGTATAATAAAGACAATTACAATTATACGTATAATGTTCAAAATATTGAGGCAGGGGTAGAGAATAGGGCATGGGATGATAAATTATATTTTCCGCCAATTAAACTGGATGAAATGAATAGAAATAATAAGCTTATCCAGAATCCAGGTTACTAAATTGGATATCTTTACCTGTTATTTGATCTGTGCCGGTGATTATCACCGGCACGGATTTTTTATCTTAGCGATAATGTATTTGTAACGTTTTTAATTCTCTGATCCTTGCATCCAAATAAATTATCCGTATCGTTTTGCCTGGTCGTATACCTGTTTATCGCGGCAATAATAAGCTGCTCGGATAATCCGTCGTCAGAACGAGCGATTTCCTCCGGACATGCAGATCCGCTATTCACATTACTACTCCCCGATCAAACACACATCAGTTTTCAGAACACACTTACTGAAACGATTAATGCTAACGTACTGATGTATGAATATATTTATAATGGCGGTGGTGTGGCTGTTGCAGATGTAAATGGAGATGGGCTGCAGGATATTTATTTTGTTGGAAATATGACTTCAAACAAACTGTACCTGAATAAAGGAAAAATGCAGTTTGAGGATATTACTGATGCTGCAGGCGTTGCAGGGAGACCGGGTCCGTGGAAAACCGGGGTGACGATGGTTGATATCAATGGAGATGGCAAAGAGGATATATATGTTTGTTATTCAGGAAAACTGACCGGCCCACAGAGAGTAAACCAGCTATTCATTAACGAGGGTAATGATGCTTCGGGTATTCCGCACTTTTCCGAGCAGGCGGAAAAATATGGATTGGCTGATTCTGCTTACAGTAACCAGGCTGTTTTTTTTGACTATGACAGGGATGGCGATCTTGATATGTTCTTATTGAACCATTACCCGAAATCATTGCCGGTACTGGATGAAGCTGCTACCGCCGAAGTGCTGAGAAGGGTTAACCCCATGACGGGGGTGCGGTTGTACAGGAATGACGGGGGGCGTTTTGCCGATATCACCGAAAAAACCGGCATCAGCAGCTCTGACCTTACTTATGGATTAGGCGCGGGCGTCATGGATCTGGATGGTGATGGATGGACGGATATATATGTGTCTAACGATTACGGAGTGCCGGATTATTTATACATAAATAACAGGGATGGCACATTTACGGACAGGCTTCAGCAGCAACTGGGGCATTTCTCCAATTTTTCCATGGGAAATGATATTGCCGATATAAATAATGATGGACTGCCAGATATCATTACACTGGATATGTTGCCCGAGGATGACAGGCGACAAAAGCTGCTTTTTACACCGGACAGCTATGAAAAATTTGATTTGGCGCTTCGGTCAGGTTTTTATTATAATTATATGCGCAATATGCTTCAATACAATAACGGCAACGGCACATTCAGTGAGATAGGCCAGCTTGCCGGCATATCAAATACAGATTGGAGTTGGGCGCCGCTTGCTGCGGACTATGATAATGACGGATGGAAAGATTTATTTATTACAAATGGTTTTGTCCGGGACTTTACCGATATGGATTTTCTGAAGCTGATGGGCGGTTTTTTGAAAGACAGGAAAGTGATGAGACAGGACTTGTTTGACCTGGTGCAAAAAATACCTTCATCCGATGTGGTGAACTATATCTTTAAAAACAATGGCAACCTTACATTTTCGAACATGCAGCAGGCTTGGGGCATCAACTCACCTTCCAACAGCAATGGCGCTGCATACGCTGATCTGGATAATGATGGTGACCTCGACCTGGTAATAAATAATATTAATCTGCCTGCATTTGTTTATGAGAACAATGCCGGCAAAAAAGCGGATAATCATTATTTACAAATAAAACTGCAGGGGGATGGACTGAATACAAATGGCATAGGCGCCAAAGTGACGTTATTCAGCAAGGGAAAACAGCAATATATTGAACAGATACCGGCAAGAGGTTATCAATCATCTGTATCACCAATATTACATTTTGGCTTGGGCAAAGATGATGTTATTGACTCACTATCGGTAATTTGGCTGAGCGGCAAAGCGCAATATCTTACCAACCTACAAGGCAACCGGTTGATTACATTAAAGGAAAGTGATGCAGACAATAAATACACTGCACCTAAAAGACCGCTGGCAATATTTGAAGAAACCAGGTCGCCTATTGCTTTTACACATTCTCCCAATAATATCAACGATTTTAAGCGTCAGCCCTTAATGGTAAATCCAATGTCGTTTTTTGGCCCCTGCCTCATCAGTGGCGATGTAAACGGGGATGGCAGGGAAGATATATTTGCCGGTGGCGCTACCGGGCAACCAGCTCAATTGTGGCTGCAAAAAGCAAACGGTGGGTTTGAAATGTCGGCACAGGCTGCTTTTGAAGCGGATAATATATATGAGGATACGGATGCTGTTTTTTTTGATGCAGATGGCGATGGCGATGCTGATCTGTATGTGGTCAGTGGGGGATATCACGGGTTTACAGATAATGATAACAGGCTGCAGGACAGGCTTTACCTGAACGATGGAAAAGGCAGGTTTATTAAAGCCGATAATGCCTTACCACAAATGTATGTCAGCAAAAGCTGTGTGCGTGCCGGCGATTTTGACGGCGATGGTGATATGGACCTGTTTGTTGGCGGACGGGTAATTCCCGGGCGTTACCCCGAGACCCCGGAGAGCTTTTTGCTGGTCAATGACGGGACGGGAAAGTTTGAAAATAAAATCCCGTCTCTTGCACCTGCTCTTCAAAAGGCCGGCATGGTAACGGATGCAGCATGGCACGACCTGAACGACGATGGAAAACCGGACCTGATCGTAGTAGGGGAGTGGATGCCGGCGCATATTTTTATGAATGAAGATGGAAAGCTGACAGATCAGTCCGGCAGGTATTTCGATAAGACGTATAACGGCTGGTGGAACAGGATACTGTTGCATGATCTGAACGGCGATGGAAAAAAGGACCTGGTATTGGGTAACATGGGCTTGAATACCCAATGCCGTGCTTCGGATAAGGAACCTGCTGAAATGTTCTTTAAAGACTTCGATGCGAACGGATCGGTTGATCCTATGCTTACTTTTTACATCCAGGGCAGGTCTTATCCATATGTTACCCGGGACGAATTGCTGGATCAGATAACAACTATGCGTAGCCGTTATACCAGCTATAAGGATTATGCCGGTCAGACATTGGCGGATATTTTTAAGAACGGTGAATTAAAAGATGCCGGTTATCTGACCGCCAACCATCTTGAAACCAGTTATTTTGAATGGGGAACTGATAATAAGTTTCATCTCCGGGATCTTCCATTGGAGGTACAGATGTCGCCGGTGTTTACGATAACACCGTTGGATTATAATAAAGACGGTAACATTGATTTGCTGTTGTGTGGTAATATAGACAGGGCAAGGATCCGGTTTGGACGATATGATGCGAATTACGGGATCCTGCTCAAAGGAGACGGGAAGGGAAAATTTGAATATGTTCCCCAGTGGCAATCCGGATTTTCTATTACCGGGGATGTCCGGTCGGTGGTGGTAACCCCCGGAGGGTTACTTTTTGGCATGAACCGATTACCGGTTAAAATGTATCGTTTGAGATAGCGGTAGCAGGTAGCGCCAGCATGCCGAAAGACTATCAGTACCGTTCCAGGCCAAATCCATGTGCCTTGTATAATTCAGTCATTCGAATCGTACCCCCCGTACTGAAAGAAAAAGCAGAACCAGCATCTGTACTTTTATGGATCCGCTTCAAAATTCTCTATTGCAAATCGGTTGTTTCCAGTGAGGGGGAAGATGACTTCGTTCCGGATGAATGTCCGGGTTGCTCCAGCTCTTTAAAATATTCTTTTTTTACGATGTCCGCGGTTTTATGGTCACCTGTGTGGCTCCACCCGGGAGGCATTATGATGTACAGGAGCTTGTTTTTTAACCCGGGGGCTTTAACGATGTCTTTCCATAATGCACCTATTTCTCCAAAGTTGACATCAACAAAGCTGTTGGGGTTCATTTCCCGCGTGATGCCGTATTGTATCGGTACTTTTTTATCTTCTTCCACGTAAGTTTTAAAAACTTTGTCCCATATGTTTAGCAGGTTACAAAAATTAGTATCCATGTACAATGGGTTTTTAGCATGGTGTACCCTGTGGTGCGAGGGGGTTAAGATGATCTTGTTGAGAAAGCCCATCCTTCCGTCTTTCATGATGTTTTCCCCGACATGTATAAAAGCACCCCAGGTACCGTCTATGAACATGATAAAAAACAGGAGCGCCGGGTTTACACCGGCTAAAATGCAGATGGTGGTCCTTATTACATCTGCATAAGGCGCCTCCAAAAAGAAATGGGTATACGTAACCGACAGGTTCATGGTTTGTGGTGCATGGTGCGTGGAATGCAGGCACCACAGTATCCTTACTTTATGTGCGAGGAAGTGATAAATAAAATGAGAAAACTCCCATATGATGTAACCATATATGAGCCAGTACCAGGTAAATGAGGTTTTAAAAATAGCAAAGGGCTCAAATAAGCCGATGCAGAAGGTGACTGCCGCTATAGATATGAATCTTGATACAAAGCGGTTGAACACATAAATTAAAAACGGGATTTTGTAATCCTCAACCTTGAATTTTTTATAAGCCAGGCTCCGGAATATCTCAATGACCAGTAACAGGGGGATAAAAGGGGATAACGCCCGCAACATGCCGTTAAAGGTTAGTAATGAACTATAATCCCCGGACTTGAAAATATCTATCCATAGTCCCAGTCCGAAAAAGTCAATTATTTCCTGAAAAATGTGCTCAATAAATTCCACGGTTGAATATGAGTTGTAATGAAAAACAGATTATGATAAATATATGAAACTAAGCCGGTTAATCAATTGCCTGTACCGAGCCGCTGCCGGTGATCTTTGAGTTGACAGTACCGCCTCCCATATATTTAATGCTGCCGCTGCCGGTGATGTTGGCATCTACTTTCCGGCTTGCGTATACGCTGATGTCTCCACTGCCCGATGTCCGGGCCTTGGCATTTTCGGACTTCAGGTCTGTAGCTTTGATCGTGCCGCTGCCGGTGGTGCTGCAGTCTATATCGCGGGTGGTGCCGCTTAATTTGATATCTCCGGAACCCGTTACGCCGGCCCGCACTTCGGGTGCATCCAGCTCCAGCTCAATATCTCCCGAACCGGTTACCTGCACTTTTACCCGGTCATCCGAGCTGAACAGGCTTTCGCCTTTTATATCCCCCGATCCGGTTACCACAGCCTCGGTCAGTTCGGGTAACCCTACCCGTACCGTTACATCCCGGCTGGTCCATACGGAGAAATGATCTTTATATTTTATCCTCAGCTTGCTGTCTTCTACATAAGTTTCTACCAGCTCCAGGATATTATCGTCACCTTCCAGTTCCACCGTGTTTTTATCTGATTTTGTAAGGATCACATTCATGGATCCGGACAACTGAACAGCTGTAAAGTTACCCACATCCCGGGTCTCGGTTTTTATATTCCCGCTTCCCCTGACCTGTTCTCCGTCGCAGGCAGCCAGTGATAGGGTGAGGGCGAGTAAACATATAACTCTGTACATACATTCAGATTTTAAGGGTGATGAAGTAGATGAAGTATTATGATACCAGCAGCGATTTGGCAATGGCGCTAATGGTTTTTCCGTCTGCCTGGCCAGCCAGTTGTTTGGTAGCTGCCGCCATCACTTTACCTATATCAGCGGCAGAAGAAGCGCCTGTTTCCTGAATGATCTTTCCGATGATCTCTTTCAGCTCTGCTTCTCCCAGTTGCTTGGGCAGGAACGTTTCTATAACGGATATTTCCTCCTGCTCTTTCTGCGCCAGGTCTTCCCGGTTTTGTTTCTGGTAAATTTCCAGTGAGTCTTTCCTGGACTTTACCAGCTTTTGCAGCAGCTTCACCTCATCGGCTGCTGACAGTGCTCCGCCACCGCCTTCCGAGGTTTTTGCCAGCAGAACGGCCGCTTTAATGGCTCTCAGTCCCCGCAGCTTTACCTGGTCTTTTGCCAGCATGGCCGCCTTTATAGCATCGTTAATAGTTTGTTCCAAAGCCATATGGTATTGTTTTAATTGAGTTTATATTATTGTTTCTCCAATAACTCTCTTGATTTTTTATAAAACTCGAGGGCAAATTTTTTCATATCCTCTGCCAGCTCTTTTTGTTGGGTGGCCCGTCCATAGGACTCTGCCATCACCATCATGGTTTGATAAAAAAAATCTCCCATCTCATCTATCATCATATCTTTTGTCCACAGATCGATCCGCATGGCAGACTTTTCCTGCCCGTCCCAGAAAGAAAGGATCATTGCCTTGGCTGCCTGATC
>Ga0222419_100715_pt1 | contig 20672 bp, 20 predicted proteins | sample 1B20Ametagenome_FD_182474 | JGI IMG/M metagenome (GOLD analysis project Ga0222419, IMG submission 182474) | Enriched microbial communities from leaf-cutter ant dump, University of Wisconsin, Madison, United States - 1B20A (version 2) | ecosystem: Environmental > Terrestrial > Nest > Insects nest... | reverse complement strand
GCGCGTCCGGTGCTGGACGTGTGGCTGTACGGTCACCGGATCGCGGTGCTGTCGGAGCCGTCGCGATTCCGCTACCGGCTGGAGTACGTCGAGGAGGCGCTGGACGAGTACGGCGAGGGTGCCAGGATCCTCAGCCTCGCGCTGCCCGTGACGAAACGCCCGATCACCGATGCCGGGCCCAGCGGGCGGGTGTCGGCGTTCATCGAAGGGTTGCTCCCGGAGGGCAACCTGCGGCAGCAGGTTGCGGCGACAGCAGGGGTACCGACGGTCGACAAGATCGGATTGTTGACCCAGATCGGTGCGGAGTGCGCCGGAGCGGTCCAGATACTCCCACCGGGGCTCGACCCGGCGAACGGCAACATTCGACCATTGACCCGAACCGATGTCGATCGGCTGGTGGCCGACCTGCCGACCTACCATGCGCCCGAAGGCGCCGCACTGCAAGCGTCACTGGCCGGGATCCAGGACAAGGTCTTGCTGACACGGTTGGGTGATGACGGCTGGGGCTGGCCAGAGAACGGCGCCGTCTCGTCTCATCTCATCAAACCGGAGCCGACCTCCGGTGCTGTCGCTCACCTGATCTCCACCGAACACTGGTCGCTCGAGGTCGCCCGGCGGGTGGGAATCGCGGCAGCACAGGCGCAGCTGGACACCTTCGACGGCCGGCTCGCGCTGGTGGTGAACCGATACGACCGCACCGACCAGGGGATGCGGATCCACCAGGAGGACTTCTGTCAGGCACTCGGACTCGGCCCCGAGGCCAAGTACGAGAGCACCCCAGAGGCGCAGAGGCTCGGGACTAGGCTACGACGGCTGGCGGAGCTCGCCGCACCACGTGCCGTCGATCCGACGTCGTTCCGGCTCGACCTGTTGCGTGCCGTCACGTTCAACATGGCGATCGGGAACGGCGATGCGCATTCGAAGAACTATTCGGTCCTGATCGATCGAGACGGTGCGGTCACGCTCGCGCCCGTCTACGACTGCGCTCCCGTGATGTACCTCGACGCCAGGTTCGGCTCGACCGGACAAGTCGTCAACGGACAGACCAGCATCTCGAGTCTCAGCGTCGACGATCTGGTCTCGGAGGGTCGGTCCTGGGGCATCCCGCAGCGACTCGCCGTGGAAGCGGTCGAATCGGTCTTCGGCGCGGTCAAGGAGTCCGCTCACGCGATCGCTCCACCGGAGGGGACGGACGAGGTGGTCAGGAACCTCGACGCCCTGTGGGAGCGGCGTTCCTGGCCGGTGTAGCGAACCCGGTCGCGACTGCCGTCAGGCCAGCGGCTTGCGCGCGTACAGGTCGAGGACGTTGCGGAAGAACAGATCGCGATCGACCGCGACATCGAATCCGCGAGCTGTCACGCGAGCCGCTCGCTCGGGGAGGCCGAGGGAACGCAGGTACGACTGGGTCTGCAGGCTGTAGCGGGCGACCGGCTTGATCTCGATGATCTCGAAGCCCGCCCGTTCGGCCTGCGCCGTGAGTCCCTTCCGGGAGTTCAGCACGATGTGCGCATCGGTGACCCGGCGGTCCAGCACCCGCGTGACCCGGCCGCGTGACAGTCGCGCCGCGGTGAGACCGGCCGTGTCCATCGCCGACCAGCGTGGGGTCTGCAGGAACAGGACACCGCCGGGCTTGAGCACCCGCAGGATCTGGGCGAGCAGGTCGTCGGGATCGGGCACGTGGGCCAGGACGCACCACATGGTGACCGCGTCGTAGAGGTTCTCGCCCTCCAGCGTCGAGAGATCGCCGTGGTGCAGTTCGACGCCGGTCTGCTCCTTGGCCATCTCGATCGCGCCGGGCGCCAACTCGTTGCCGTGCGGTTCGAAACCGCGCTCGCGGGCCAGGGCGACGAACTCGCCGGCACCGGCGCCGACGTCGAACAGCTCACGCCCGCCCGACCCGATCAACTCGCCGAGGCGGCGCAGCGTCACCTCGTAGGCGCCCTCGAGGGTGCCGTGACGCTTTGCTGCGACGTACTCGGCATACATCTCGCGATCGAAGTCGTAGCTCTCGGCGATCTGCTGGACCGGCGACGGATTGGTCAGCCAGTGGCAGTCGCACCGCTTGCAGGTGGCGACGATCGAGCCGCTGCGATGCGACCGCGGACCGGTTCGCACCGTGTCGGCGCCGCACGCGGGGCAGACCAGGTGAGAGGTCGCGACTTCGGATCCGGGTCCAGGCATGAGAGTCCTCTGTTCACAAACGCGTGGTGCTCGGGTGGCGGTCAGACCTTAGCCTGAGTGTCGATGCCGATACCGGACCCCGCGGACGGAGCGTCCTCGTCAGAGGGCGGCGATCCCCTCATGATGCCGACGACGGCGACCAGCGACAGACCCAGTGACATGCCGAGATAGTGGTCGGCCATATTGGGCTGGAAGGGTCCGGCGAGGATCACGGCCAATGCGGGATAGGCCAGGGCGCGCCGCGGCGACGACGCCTTGCGGAGGGCCGCGACGAAGCCGGACAGCAGCAGCAACAGGCCGACCAGACCGAGCACGCCTTCGGCGGCCAGCACCTGCAGGTACAGGTTGTGGATGACGTACGTGTGCTCGACGCTGTAGCCGTTGCCGACGATGGGGCTCTGCTGGACCTGCTCGAGACCGTCGCGGATCGTCGACAGGCGGGTGGTGTCGGAGTTCTGGGCGCCACCGCTGCCGAACAGACGGGCCAGCGCCGAGGTGGAGCCCCGCGACGGGTCGAGGCTCAGAATCGACGGAAGGATCAGGACGACGCCCGCGATGAGAGCGAGGCCGAGCTTGATCGACCGCTCGAGCAGCGGCACCAGCAGGGCGAGCGCGAACAGCACCACCAGGCCCGTGCGGCTGCCGCTGGTCCAGACACCCACCAGGGCGATGGCCGCCAGCGGCGGGACGAACAGCCAGCGGCTGCGCGCGTGCTTCGATGCCATCAGATACGGGACGAAGCTCAGCGCGAGCATGCAGGTGTAGGCCAGCGCAACCGGGTGATATGTGAATCCGTAGTTGCGGTACGTGTAGCCGGGCAGGCCGTACAGCGTGCTGAATGCGGCGCCGAACGCGAACGCGAGCATCATGGCGTACATCTGGCGGTCGCTCGGGTTCATCCAGACCATCACGGCCGGGATGCCGATCAGGGCGATGACCGCCGTGACGAGGTACCACAGGCTGACGAGCGAGTTGATGGCGAAGGGTGCCGCGACCAGGCCCATGATCGTGAACAGGAGCCCGCCGCCCAGGAACAGCTTCGGCAGGTGCAGCGCACGATGCACCAGGCGCGGCAGCACCAGGACGAACGACAGGAAGAACAGGAAGCTGGCCAGCACGAACGGCTTGGGCCCGGCCGCCAGATTGGTCAGGGGCGCGAAGAAGAACGCCAGCACCAAGAGATGCCGGCTCGACCGTTCGGCGCCCAGGGCGGCGATGTAGGCGGTCAGTCCCACGAGCCCGAGCGCCCCGACAGCGATCAGGGGCGACTTCAACGACATCGGCAGCAGCAGCCCGAGCACTACCGCGACGAGCAGCAGCGGGGTCACGATCGTCACGAGCGGAGTGGGTGCCCCCGGTCGGCGGGCACGCCAACTCGTGCGGGATCGGCTCGATCGCGTACTGTCCATGTCGCGGACACGATACCCGGGCATCCTCGTCGGGCAGGCACTCCGCCATACACTGAGGCGGCGTCGGATCGGGGCGAAGGAGCGGGATGCCGGAGAACACAGCGGGCCGCAAGACGGTCTATGTCGGGATGAGCGCCGATCTGATCCATCCGGGTCACCTCAGCATCCTCGAGCGCGCGGCGGAGCTGGGCGACGTCACGGTCGGTCTGCTGACCGATCACGCGATCGCCAGCTACAAGCGCCTGCCGCACCTGACCTATGAGCAGCGCCGTGCCGTCGTGGCCAGCCTGCGCACGGTCCATCAGGTCGTGCCGCAGGAGACCCTGGACTATGTCGACAACCTGCGCCGGTACCGCCCCGACTACGTCGTGCACGGCGACGACTGGCGGTCCGGCGTCCAGCGCAAGACTCGTCAGCGGGTCATCGACGCCCTGGCCGAGTGGGGCGGCGAGCTGGTCGAGCCCGCCTACACCGAGGGCATCTCGTCGACGCAGCTGAACGCCGCGCTCAAGCAGGTCGGCACGACTCCGAACGTGCGGCTCTCGCGGCTGCGCCGCCTGCTCGACAGCAAGGACCTGGTGCGCATCCTCGAGGCACACAGCGGTCTGACCGGACTGCTGATCGAGAGCTCTTCGGCCCAGCGCAACGGGGTCAACGTCGAGTTCGACGGCATGTGGTCGTCGTCGTTGACCGACTCGACGGCGCGCGGCAAGCCCGATATCGAGGCCGTCGACATCTCGTCGCGGCTGCAGACCATCAACGAGCTGTTCGAGGTCACGACCAAGCCGCTGATCTTCGACGGCGACACCGGCGGCAAGCCCGAGCACTTCGCGTTCACGGTGCGGTCGCTCGAGCGCCTCGGAGTCTCCGCCGTGATCGTCGAGGACAAGGAGGGCCTGAAGCGCAACTCCCTGTTCGGTACCGACGTGGAGCAGAACCAGTCGTCCATCGAGGACTTCAGCTTCCGGCTCCGCACCGGCAAGCAGGCGCAGATCACCGACGACTTCATGGTCATCGCACGCATCGAGAGCCTGATCCTCGGCAAGGGCGTCAAGGACGCGCTCACGAGGGCCGAGGCCTATCTCGAGGCGGGTGCCGACGGCATCATGATCCATTCGCGGGAGAAGACGCCCGACGAGGTCTTCGAGTTCGCGCAGGGATACGCCGAGTTCGGAGGCGCCGCGCCCCTGGTGGCCGTTCCGACGAGCTATCACACGGTGACCGAGGACGAGCTGGCCGAGCGAGGCTTCAACGTCGTCATCTACGCCAACCACCTGATGCGGGCGGCCTATCCGCAGATGGCGCTGACCGCTCGCACGATCCTCGAGCACGGCCGGGCCACCGAGGCCGAACCGCTGCTGGCCTCGATCAAGGACGCCCTGGCGATCATCCCGGAGAACTTCGCGTGATCTCGCCGGGAGCGTTCGTCGAGGCGCTCGGCGGCGACACCCCGTTCTTCGCGGGCGTCCCCGACAGCCTGCTGAAGAACCTGGGCATGCACATCGAGACGACGCTGCCGGCCGCCCAGCACGTCATCGCCGCCAACGAGGGCGCGGCCGTGGGCCTGGCGATCGGCCATCATCTGCGCACGGGCAGCGTTCCCGTGGTCTACCTGCAGAACTCCGGTGTCGGCAACACGGTCAACCCGCTGCTGTCGCTGGCCGACCCCGAGGTCTACGGCATCCCGCTGGTGCTCGTGATCGGCTGGCGCGGACAGCCGGGCGTCAAGGACGAGCCCCAGCACGTCAAGCAGGGCCGCGTCATGACGCAACTGCTCGAGGCCATGGAGATCCCGTACTGGGTGCTGCCCCACGACGAGGCCGAAGCTCTCGCGGTGGCGACGCAGGCGCGCGACCAGGCCGCGCGGGTGTCCGGGCCTGTCGCGATCCTGGTCGAGGCCGGCACGTTCGCGGCACCGGAGTCGTCGGTCGCGACGGCCCCGCTGGCAAGCGATCTGCCCAGCCGCGAGGAGGCGCTCGTCGCGTTCGCCGAAGCGGTGGGCGGCGATGCGGTCATCGCGTGCACCACGGGCATGCTGGGACGTGAGCTGTTCGAGTACCGCGAGGCGCATCCGCAGACCGTCCTGCGTGACTTCCTCTCGGTCGGTGGCATGGGACATGTCTCCTCGATCGCTCAGGGCATCGCGCTCGCCGATCCTGACGCCGACGTCTGGGCCTTCGACGGCGACGGGGCCCTGCTGATGCATCAAGGCACGCTGGCGGTCATCGCGAAGACGGCCGGTCCGAATCTCTTCCACGTCGTCTTCAACAACGGGGTGCACGACAGCGTGGGCGGTCAGCCCACCGCGATCGCGAATGTCGACGTACCGGCCCTGGCCCTGGCCTCCGGCTACCGCGGCAGCGCCCGGATCCGCCACTGCGACGACGTCGTCGAGGCCGTCGCGGCGGCTCGTTCGGCCGGCGGCCCGTACCTGATCGAGATCCAGGTCCGTCCCGGCAATCGCGACGGCATCGGACGTCCGACGCGCACGCCGAAGCAGAGCAAGGAGGCCTTCATGGCCGCCCTGCGGAACGGCGACTGAGCGTGCACGAGGCGGCGGTGCAACCCCTTCCTGGACACGACGCCCGCCCGGGCGTCTTCGGTTCTCACGCGGTGGCCGAGCTGCCGCGCGTCGTCCGAGAACTCGGACTCGACAGCCTGCTGCTGGTCACGGGCCGCAGCAGCTTCGCGGCCTCCGGTGCGGCCGACGTCCTGCCCGAGCTGCGCCGTGTGGCCACGGTCCACACCTGGTCCGACTTCTCGCCGAATCCCAGGGTCGAGGATCTCGCGGCCGGCGCCGAGATCGTGCGATCGGTCCGCCCCGACGGCATCGTGGCGATCGGCGGCGGCAGCGTGCTCGACATGGCCAAACTGCTGTCCGTCCTGGGCGACCTCGATCCCGATCGGATCCCCGAGGCCGTGCGATCGAACGCGGTGACCGGCCGGTCCCGCCCGCTGGTCCTCGTGCCCACCACCTCGGGCTCGGGTGCCGAGGCGACGCATTTCGCGGTCGCCTACATCGGCCCCGACAAGTTCTCGGTCGCCCATCCGGCCCTGCTGCCCGACTTCGTGATCCTCGACCCGGTGCTCACCGAGTCGGCCGGCGCGTATCAGAAGGCGACCTCGGTCATCGACGCGATCGCGCAGGCGGTCGAGAGCCAGTGGGCGCGCGGCGCATCCGACGACAGCCGCGCCTTCTCCCGCGCGGCGCTGGGCGAGCTCGTGGCGGCGGCGCCCGAGTTCGTGGCAGGCGACACGGCGGCGGCCGTGCCGGCCGCACGCGGCAGTCACCTGGCCGGCCGCGCGATCGATCTGTCCAAGACCACCGGCGCGCACGCCCTGGCCTACGGACTCACGCACCGCCACGGCATCAGCCACGGGCATGCCGTGGCCACCACGCTCGGGGCCTTCGCGCGCTTCCACGCCGATGCGGCGTCGCTGGGGCAGGGTCACGACAGCCTGGCTCACGATCTGGATGTCATCGCCGAGTCGATCGGCGCCGACGGTGCCGGGGGGGTGGGCGACCGGCTCGATGCGCTCGCCGGACAACTGGGTCTCGAACTGCGCCTGAGCGCACTCGGGGTTCCCCGGTCCGATCTGGAGATCATGGCTCGCTCGGTGAACCGGGAGCGGCTCGGGAACAACCCCGCCGAGTTCGGCGAAGGCGAGCTGCTGGAGCTGCTCGAGTCCTGCTGGTGACGGCCTAGCGCTTGCGGGCGCAGAGCAGCAGGGTCAGGCGGTTCGCCTTCGGCAGCCGCGCCTCGACGACCTGGGCGACCTTCGCGGTGCGCGGCCAGGGCCCGAGGTAATGCTGCAGGCCGCCGTGGCTGGTGATCGACCAGTCGTAGGCGCCGTCGAGCAGTGCGGCCAGCGCCTTGCGGTTGTTCATGCGGTACACGGTCGGGAAGACATCGCGCTCCTGGCGCCCGGGCTGTAGCTTGCCCACGACCTTGGCGTGATGCCGGTTCGGCACGATGCGCGCCCCGAGCGCGGGCACGGAATTGCGGTTCACGGTGCGCGCGACGATGGCCCCGCCCGGACGCAACACCCGGGTCAGTTCGGCCACGAAGGCCTCGGGTGCGTCGACATGTTCGAGGGTCCAGTCGGAGATCACCAGATCCACCGAAGCGTCGTCGAGCGGCCAGCGGTCGCCGTCGATGAGCCGGAACTCGTCGATCACGGGATTGTCGGTGCCGACCGGATCGACGTCGATGCCGATGACGCGCCGGCCCTCGCCGCGAAAGTCCAGGGGATCGCTGCCGTCGAGCGTCTGCACGGCGCCGCCGCGGCCGCAGCCCACGTCGACCACGACCTGGGTCTGAGGAAGCAGCGCATGGATGATCGAGCAGAACATCGCCGCGGAGTCATCGCCGGACGCGGTCTCGAAGATCGGGGACCAGCCCACCGGACGTTCATGCGATGTCGACATCTCGTGCTCCGCCTCATCCGTCGTGCCGCGGCCGCTTCGCCGGGGCACGCCGACAGTAACAGTCGGTGTCCTGCTGCACGGATCACCCTGGGCGTGCCGCTAGAGTTGCGGACGGCGCGTCGCCGGACGGCTGGCCGTCGCCACATACACTCGGGCGCATCGCGGTGGCACCCGGCCGCCTGAGAGAGCCACGACAGCGGAGGCTACATGGATCTGCAGCAGTTCATCGGTGTCCTTGCTGCGCGCTGGAAGTTCATCGTGATCACGATCTTGCTGGGCTCCTTCCTCACGGTCGGGCTGGCGATGACCAGAGCGCCCGTCTACGCGTCGACCGGGCGCGTCTTCATCGCCGTCCCGAACACGTCGCCCACCGATTCGCTGTCGACCTTGCTCGTCAACCAGCGCGTCGCGTCGTACGCGGCGCTCGCCACCGACCCCGTCCTGCTGCAGAAGGTCGTCGACCGTTCGGGCCTGCGCATCACCCGCTCGGAACTCGCGGGCCGCATCAGCGCGAACGTGGCGCTGAACACCCAGATCGTCGAGATCACGGCGACGGGTGCCACGCCGGAGGAGGCCAGGGATCTGGCCGATGCCGAGATCCAGGAACTGGTCTCGCTCGTCGGCGAGCTCGAACGACCCGCCAGCGACAAGTCCGCGGCCGCCGTCGTCGCCCGGTCCACCGGTACCCCGACCCTGAGTTCGGCGCCCGTGGGCGTGCCCATGGTGCTCATGATCATCATCGGTGTCGTGCTCAGCACGCTGGCCGGTATCGCCGGCGCCCTGGTGAAGGATCTGCTCGATCGCACGGTCAAGTCCCGGCAGGACGTCGAGACCGCGACCACCTCCGCGGTCATCTCCGCACTGCCGCTCGACCCCGCCGTTGCGAAGGACGAGCACAGTGCCGTCGCGGCCAACAGCCCGCTGGTCGAGGCGTTCCGCGTGCTGCGCACCAATCTGCGCTTCGCCAATCTCGACGCGAACCGCCAGATGGTGCTCGTCACCAGCGCGCTGGCCAGCGAGGGCAAGACGCTCACGGCGATCAACCTGGCCCAGTCGCTGGCCGCCTCGGGCCAGTCGGTCCTCCTGGTCGATGCGGATCTGCGCAGCCCCAGTGTCGCCAAGAACCTGGGCCTCGAGAACGCCGTCGGCATGTTGTCGGTGCTCTTGGGCCGGGTGACGCTCGCCGAGGCCATCCACGTGCACGACGCCGGCCTGCACGTGCTGTCGACCGGACCGACGCCGCCGAACCCGGCCGAGGTGCTCGAGACCGACGCGGTGCACGGCCTACTGACCTCGTTGCGCTCCGAGTACGACTCGATCGTCATCGACGCTCCGCCGATCCTGCCCGTGGCCGACACCTCGATCCTGGTGCGGTACGTCGACGGCGTCATCCTGCTGTCCCGGTTCGGCCGCACCCGCAAGGATGTCCTGCGCCTGGCCGCCGAGCGCGTCGTCGGCCTGGGCGGCCGGCTCTACGGTGTCGTGCTCAACGGCCTGCCCAAGCGCACCGGCGGCAGCTACGGCTACGGCTACGGCTACGGATACGGCTACGGCGAGCCGTTCGAGATCGAGACCACGGGCAAGCGGGCCAAGCCCGGCGGCGCACGGGTGCGCGGCAAGTCGCCCTACAGCTGAGCACCGTCGGCACAGAAAGGCGGCGCCGAGACGAATCGATCGGCGCCGCCGGGTTCAGCATCGTCGGGTACCAAGCGTGCTTCCTGTCGAATCTGTCGAACCGGGGCCGGTCGGCCGCCCTCTGAGCGGGGCGGGGACGAGCGGTTGTCCCGGAAGCGACTTCCCTTGGGGACGGGTGATCGCCGCGTGGGTGCCGAGTGCTGGACCGTCTGTGAAGTTCTGTCGCCATCGTGACCCGCGGACCGTGCCGGAGTACACCCCTACCCGTTCGTAATGTTGTGTGCCCGGCTTCACGAACGGGCCACGACGCCTAGGCGGCCGCTGAACGACGCCGCCGGAGCAGCGACCAGGCGACGGTCGCGACGGCGCTGGCGACCAGCACGGCGGCGGTGGCCTGACCGGCTCGGCTCTCCAGCCCGAGGCGCCGGCGCAGTGACACCGGATTGCCGAACGTCAGGACCGGCCAGTCGTTCTCCTCGGCGATCTTGCGCAGCGCCTTGTCGGGGTTGACGGCGAACGGATGCCCGACCGCGCGCAGCATCGGCGCGTCGGTCTCGGAGTCGGAGTAGGCGTACGAGGCATCGAGGTCGTAGCCGTGCTGCGCGGCCAGTCGCTCCATCGCGACGGCCTTGTTCGGGCCGTAGGCGTAGAAGTCGACCTCGCCGGTGTAGCGGCCGTCCTTCTCGACGAGGGTCGTGGCGATGACCTGGTCGACGCCCAGCATCGCCCCGATCGGCTCGACGACCTCGGAACCCGACGCGGAGATGATGACGACGTCGCGCCCGGCGGCACGGTGCTCCTCGATCAGCGCCACCGCCTCGTCGTAGACCAACGGGTTGATGATGGCGTGCAACGTCTCGTTGACCGCCTGCCGGACCGTGGCGACATCCCAGCCCGTGACCAGATCGGTCAGGTAGGCCCGCATCCGCTCGAGCTGATCGTGATCGGCACCCTGGGCGCCGAACATGAAGTTGGCGTAGGCCGAGCGCAGCACGGCGCGGCGGGTCAGCAGGCCGCCTTCGTAGAACGGCCGGCTGAAGGCCAGCGTCGACGAGCGCGCGATGATCGTCTTGTCGAGATCGAAGAACGCGGCCGAACGCATGCGTCCAGGATAGGCCGTCCACAGGGCATCGCCGCGCGGGTCGATGTCCACAGGTGCCGAATCGGCGGTGTCGCGAGCGTTCGTGCGCGTTCGACGATCGATGGATGGAAACGGAAGAACCAGTCGTCGTCGCGACCGCGAGCACGGCGGTCGGTGAACGGATCGGGCGCTGGTGCGCCGCGTCGGGGGTCGCGGTGCAGCGGTGCCCCGATCTGGACTCGCTACGTCGCCGGTGGCGGTCCGCGCGTCTGATCCTGCTCGGCGAGGATCTCGTGCCGGTCGTGGCCGACGCTGCACTGCCGCGGTCCGAACACCTGCACCTGGTCGTCGCCGAGCCCGATGCCTGGTGGCGCACGGCGGTCGATGTCGGCGCCACGAGCGTCCTGCGTCTCGACGACGAGGCGGCGGGCGTGGCGACGGTGGGCGCCGCGCTCGACGCTCATCGAGAAGGGTGTGGCATCGCGGTCGTCGGTGGTCGCGGTGGGATCGGGGCCACCACCCTGGCTGTCGCTCTGGGCCTGACGGCCGCCCGGCGCGGGTTGAGCGCCGCCGTCGTCGATGCCGATCCGTGGGGTCCCGGTGTCGCCCTGGTGGCCGGCGCCGAACGTGTCGAGGGCCCGCGATGGTCGACCCTCGGAGCGACGGGCGGCCGGGTCTCCCCGGACTCGCTGGCCGAAGCACTGCCGGTGCATCGTGATCTCGCCACGATCGGATGGGACGTCCACGACGATATGCCGGTGCTGCCCGACTCGGCCGGATCGGTGTGGGCTGCCGCGACCCGCGCCTTCGATCTCGTGGTCGTCGACCAGAGAGTGGGGTGCGACGACGCCTGGAGCCGTCAGGTGCTGGGCGGATCGGCGCTGACCGTTCTGGTCGTCGCCGACGATGTCACGGGTGTCGCATCGGCTCGCCGCCGCGCCGCGTGGCTGCGTCCGCGCAGTGCGATGCTCGCCGCGGTCATCGCGGCCCGGCCCGGAGGTCTGGGAGCGTCCGGAGTCGCCGAGGTCGTCGATCTCCCGGTCGTGGCGCGCATCCGCCACGACCGCACAGTCCGTGCCGCGATCGATCAGGGCCGAGGGCCCGGCGGATCGCGCACCCTCTCCCGGGCCGCCGCCGATGTGCTCGATCTGGTCGGACTCGATCGAGGCCTCTCCTCATGAATCCTGCCCTGGTCGAACGGGTCCGCAACCGGCTCGTGCTCGGCGGAGCGGAGCCGACTGTCGAGGCCGTCGCCGACGCGCTGCGAGCCGAACATCAGGTGGCCGGTAGCGACACCTTGCTCGCGCTGGTCGACGTGCTGCGATCCGATCTGATCGGTGCCGGCCCGCTCGACCACCTGCTGGGCCGGCCAGGCGTCACCGACGTTCTCGTCAATGGCCACGATCAGGTCTTCATCGACCGCGGCGACGGACTCGAACCGGTCGATCTCGACCTGGGCGACGAGGCCGCGGTGCGCCGGCTCGCCCAGCGGCTCGCCGTCTCAGCCGACCGCCGGCTCGATGAGTCGAAACCCTTGATTTGACATATGATTGAGGAGTGGAAAAGACCCCAGGAACAGCGGAGAAGGCGGCTGCCATCCCGGCGGTCATATACGCGAGAATTTCCCGTGATCGTGAGGGCGATGGGAACGGAGTCGATCGGCAGGAGGCGGACTGTCGAGCCCTTGCCGAGCGGCTCGGGTGGGACGTGCGTGGGGTGTATGTCGACAACGACACGTCGGCATATAGTCGCAAGCCGCGACCGCAGTACCGGGAGATGCTCGACGCCGTGAAGACTGGCCGTGTGCGGGGCGTCATCGCGTGGCACCCGGACCGCCTCTACCGTCGTGCGGTCGATCTGGAGGAGATCGTCAGCATCGCGGAGAATCACCACCTGCAGATCGTCACGGTGACGAGTGGGGACGTGGACCTCTCGACGCCGACTGGCCGGATGAACGCGCGGATCATCGCGTCGGTGGCTCAGGGCGAGGTCGAGCGGACCCGTGAGCGAGTGAAGCGGGCCAAGGCTCAGGCGCTCAGCGACGGACGGCGGCGCGGTGGACATCGGCCGTTCGGGTTCGAGTGGGACAAGGAAAACAAGACCCTCGTGATCCGTGAGGACGAAGCGGAGGTCATCCGCCATGCCACGCAGGCGATCATCGCGGGGCGCAGCCTGGCTGCTGTCTCGCGTGAACTGAACGCAGCGGGAGTCAAGACCTCGACGGGCAACACGTGGACCTACCAGCGGCTGCGTGACGTGCTGATCCGGCCGACCAACGCCGGGCTCAGTGCCACCGGGCGTGCGGACCGAGGGAAGGTCGAGATCGTCGGCAAGGGTGACTGGCCAGCGATCGTTGACGAGGAGACCTGGCAGACGATCTACAAGCTCCTGGTCGATCCGGCGCGCCTCTCCCCTCGGAGCAGCAAGTCGGTGTGGCTGGGCTCGGGTCTGTACATCTGCGGGCGCTGCGATTCGGTGATGCGCGGGACGGCCAAGAGGTTCCACGAGCCCGACTGCGCTCGTCGGCCTGGGTGCCCTTGTCCGATGACGAACTACTACCGATGCGTCGAGGCGGGCCATCTAACAATCTCGGCGACCCACACCGATAACCACGTCCGCCGGTTCGTGGCCGAGTACATCCGGGACCCCAAGGTCGTCGCGGGGCTGCGCCCGGACGATGCCTCGCTTGATGCGGCTCGTCATCGCCGCGCGGTGCTGCTGGCCTCGCGCGATCAGACCGAGCGTGACTACGACGACGACCTGATCGAGGCGCGCCGCTACAAGGCCAAGGTCGAGAAGATCAACGAGGAGTTGGCTGAGATCGAGGACCAGCTGACTAGCGGCGTGCAGCAGAGCGTCGCGGAGTCGCTGCTGAACGCAGTGGACCCGGGCGCGGCGTTCCTGGGGGCACCGGTGGACGTGCAGCGCGGCATCGTGCGGGCAGTGGGCCTGACGATCACGATCAAGCCAGCGGCCTACCAAGGCACACAGTGGAGAAGCGACCGAATAGAGATCGACCCCTCGGAGGAGGAGACAACGGAATGAGCGTCTCGCGGGCTGACCTGGACTGGTGGTGGAAGTTGGCCCGCGAGGTGGAATGGACGTGGGCGAAGACGTTCGCGAACTCGCCTTCTCAACACTGGTACATCCGTCTCGCGACCAGCCGACTCATGGATCGCGAAGATTTCGTGAAAGTCGGCCACCTAATACGCACCTACGGGACGCCGGCCCTATACTTCGGTCGGCCCAATTTGTATCTGGTCAATCCTGAGGGCACGCACCGCTGTTGGCGCATGTGGGAGGACGAGCCGAAGATCGACGCGGCTGATCTCATCAACCTGGCGAAGGTCGGGCCGGTTTTTGGGCCCCAACGATTCACGCCTGCCCACCTGGCTCGCGTGAATCAGCTACGCCTCCCGGCTCAGGACTAGCGCCGCTCCTGAAGATGTTACTGATAGGTAATACTCCAGGTGCTAGATACACCCTCGCGGCACGCTCCGTCAGCGAAATTCCGCGGGCCGTAGTCGACGAACGGCGACTACCGGGCAACAAGATCAGTAGCATCTGTTTGTCCTGATCCTAAGAGAGCCTAGGTTCCAGTCGTGTCCTACCCGCCAGCCCCCTCTGGCCCTCAGCCGCTCAACACTAAGTTGCTCTGGCTGTTCGGCTTCCTTCTTCTCATCGCCATACCGGCACTTCCGATCTACTTGTGGCGCAAGGGCAGGCTTTCGGCTCCGGTTGGAATCGGGCTCGCGATTATCTGGATCGCCGGTTATCTGACTGTCGGTGCGCTCCTGCCGGAGGAGCCGGAGAAGGATCACAAAGTTTCGAGCGCTAAGAGTACGTCGAAACCCACACCCGTTGAGACCAAGCCGACGGTCGAGGCGACGAAAGAGCCGGCCAAGGCAACCACGCCGACCCCAGTCGCGACGACTCCGGTAGCAACCAAGAAGCCGGATCCGTGCGCAGGCATTGGCAAGAACGTTCTGAAGAACAAGAAGCATGTGTTCAGCTGCCAGTTCGGTGCAGAGTGGCCGTTGAAGCCCGATAATGGCTTGGTTGGCTGTCGTGACAAGCCCGGCACCAACGTTCAGGTTCTCACCTTCATTGACCCCGACGGCAAGGAGTGGGCTTTGAACGGAATCGCCAAGAGTTCCGGCTACCCGGCGATCGACCCGATTTGGCGCGACGACCCGGACCTTGACGGGGCGAAGATCAACATCTCGCCGCTGGTCGACCGCGCTGAGGCAGCCTGCTAGTCGTTGAGCGGCGAGAATTGAGCCTCGCGAAAGGTACGCCCTTGAACGGCCTCGGTCAGCGGTATCCCTGCCAGATCGCGTGCTCGTCCGGTGCCGCTTCGCAGATCAGTCGCTGGTCCCCGACGAAGGTCTCGCCCGCCGCGATCTCGTGCCGCTCGATGAGGACCTCGGCCCCGCACTCCTCGCAGTACATGTTGGTGCGCTCGTGGGTGGTTCGCATGGACGCCACGCTATTCGAGAACGTGGAGAGCGCCCAGGCCGATTTCCACAGCCCGCGAGCGGCTCACGGCCACTTGGCAGCCTCGGTGAGATTTGCGATCTGAGGGCCCCGATTGCGTCGGGTGGGGAGATCTTGTCGCGTGACCTATTGCGGGGCCGCCAGAATCGGTCGTAGCGCCGTTGAAATGCGGTGTGGTGGCGGCGTAAAATGAAAAACGTGGCGCCGAGGAGCCACCGACAAGTAAATACTCGCACGTCTGTACCCCAGCCGAAGAATTGGCTGCGAGCGCAGGCGTCAGGCTGGTAATCCAACTCATGTGAGTCCAAGCCCCCACGGGTCTGATGGCAAGAGAGCGGCACCAGCAAACCGACCTGGAGGCAGAGCCTCTAGTGGCGTGCGAACGATTCCACTCCTCGGAGTGAGAAGGAGTTCGCACAATGTATGGAAACACCGAGCCAGGCCCACTGGCTCATCGAGACGACGGCCCGAGCACATCAAGCCTTGCTGATGCGGCTGTGCGAGGCGCGCCCTCGGCTTCTGGTCACGCATCCCTTCGCGCCGCCACCTTCGCGACGTTCGATAGGTACGCCGAGTGCGTCCCGTCTTCTGAGCGTGTCTCCAAGGACAAGCTCTATTCGCTAGCCCGGCAGGGCAAGATTCCGGTCTACCGCCTGCCGGGCGTTGGTGCTGCCTGCGTCAAGGTCGCTGAGGCCCGCGCGGTCCTCGCGGACCTCAGCGCGAAGGGGAAGATCCGCCGGGGCTATGGCTCTTTCGGGCCTGATGCTGTCGTCCGTGATCTGAGCAAGGTTGCTGATGACTTCGAGGTTCTCCAGTGAGCCCCGAGGACGCGGCGCGCCGCCTGCGCGAAGAGCACCCGCTCACTCCCGAGCAGGTGCAACGCGTTGTCGCGCTGCTGCTCAGCGCCCCGGCGAGTAAGGCGGTTGCCTGATGGTCGACTTCATCAGCAGCGACGACCTCAACAGGCTTCCGGCGCGTGACGGCAATTGCCGCGAGTGCGGCGAGAGGATTCGTGGCCGTCCTCGGACGGCGCGGACCTGCCTCCTTCACTGGGGGCCTTCAACCCAATGACGCGTCCCGAACTGGTCGCGCTCATCGAGGAGCACGAGGCCATCGTGTCCTCGCTCCACAAAGAACTGAAAGACATGGACAAGAAGGAGACAGTCGAATGACTGAGCAAAGTACGACGCCGATTGTGCAGCCAGGCTACGAAGGTATCGGGCCGGTCCGCGGTCTCATCCGAGCAGACCACCAGGCCCCGATTCCGGACGAGTGGTGGGAGCGTCGATCTCATGCTGCGGGCCGCTGGGTAGTTCCGGGACTTTGGCCGTGGGGGCACGTCCCGCTACTCACCGGGCAGCCGAAGGTGGGTAAGACCAGTCTTGTGGTCGATCTGGTGGCATCGCTGCTTATCTCGGGCCGTAGGTTCCTGGATCATTTCGAGTCGTCTGGCTTGACCTCGGACGATCTAGGGCGGGGCATTGTCCTTATCAATGCGGAGACGCCGGTCGACGCGCTTGTCGAAGAACTCATGACTGCGACGGAGGATGCCCCTGCCACGCGCCCTTACCTGGACCCAATCCATCTGGAACAGGAAGGCGGCGCGGCTGTCTTCGACCTCACAGACCCGGGTCTATTCGATCGGTGGGCGCACCAACTGACGTCATGCTTGGACTGCAATCGCTCTGACGACTGGACGCCTTCTGTGGTGATCGTGGATGGGCTGACGGCGGTCTTGCAGGCATCTGGGAAGGGCGTTGACCACTACGGGCTCTGGTACGCCGCTTTTCGGCAGCTGATGATCGAGTTGAGGGTGCCCAACGCGCTCGTCGTTGGGCATTCGACGCTGACCGGCAATCATTCGATGGGTGGAACCGAGGCGCTTGCCGGACCTGATGGGCTGTGGATGTACGCGTCGGACGCTGTGGATAATCCTCGCGCTGTTCGACGGTTCAGTGTGGCGCCGCGCCTGGGCGGTGAGGTCGTTCAGCCGTTGCGTGTCGTGCGCGACGATTCCGGGCGGCTGGTAGTTCCGAGGCAATCCGCCGAGGCTTCCGATGCCGAGTCGGTAGACGATGAGCCCGATGGTCTGGCCGTTGCGGCCGACGAGGTACGGGCGAAGCTCCGTGAAGCGTGGTCGGATGGCCTGCGCAAGACGGACGTGACCGGCTCCGGCAGTTGGGGCAAGGTCAAGCGCAAGGCGCTCGCTCAACTCGTTGCCTCGGGAGAGGTCATCGAGAAGGCGGAGGGCCAGGGTTTCCGCTACTGGCTCGCTGAGGCGGTGCCGTCATGACCGCTGTGTCCACAGTGTCGGTGTCCTTAGCCAGTGTGAGTGTCGTAGACACTCACTGTCTAAGGACACTGGACACAAGGTCAGTGTCCCGGCATCGAGCAGGCGCGGTTCCGTCCGGGTCGCAGAACGAACTGGTCGAGATGCTGATGCAGCGCGAGGTCGTAGGCGATCGGATCGACCTCACGCGCCCGGGTGGCCAACCGGAATGAGCGTGCTGCCTCGGCGGCCTGGCTGCTGGTGTTGGTTGTCACTGGCTTCCTCCACTCTGGAATCTCAGCACAATTCTACGCTGTCGCACCCTGGCCGAACAGCGGAAGCGAGGTGGCCCTCGTGAGTGAGAGTGCCGCCCTCGGGTGGCCCACGCATCGCGCCAGGGACAGGAACAAGCGGCGCCGCCGCGGGCGTAAGCAGCGGCGCAAGACGCGGAAGTAAGCACGCTCCCGCCCACCCATAGACCGCCGAGCAGGCCAGTGGATCTCTCCGTGACGCTGGCCTGCTCGGTGCCCACCCGAAGGACCAGAAATGACCCAGATGAACGACGAGACCGCTCCGTGCGGTGACTGCGGGATCGCGGTCGATGCGCCTGACCCCGCCACGATCGAGAAGGCCGAGATGGCCCGCAACGGGCGCGCCACGATGGTGCTGGTCGCGAAGTGCGACCAGTGTCAGCGCCGTGACCAGACCAGCACGGCGCTGGCTGGGCGTTACCTGCGAGGTGGCGTCACCCGCGACGGTCGCCGGTACGCCGCGAAGGATGCGTGCACGCTGTTGATCGACGCGCGCGCGGCGATCGACGCAGCGGGAATGGAGCCGTCGTCGGTCTCAGACCGGTTGCGCCCGGGCGCCGTGTTGGCGATCGAGGTCGAGCACCTGAGCCAAGCTGTCCGTGGTCTGCGGTGGCGGGACCGGCTCAGCGCGCCGACGTCGTTGGTGGCCGATCCCGTCCGGCTCGTGGAGCCTGACCAAGCCAACGCTCGGCCCTGGGGCCATCTGAGTGATGAGGACCGCGCTCAGTTGCTCAGGGCCGTCGTGGCGACGCTGGGGGAGCGCGTAGCGCTGCAGGCTCCTGACGTCGCTCTCACGCCGCCCACGACCCCTGATGAGCGCACGGGCGCTGAGCGCGGTGGACCCCTCGTGACCGGAGGGTGTCTCTACTGTGGTGTCGGCTCAGTCACTCGGTCGGCCCTCGCGGTCCTGCGCCTCGGAGGTGCGGAGGAGGCTGCCCGGTCGGTCTGGACACTGCGCCAGGTGAGCCCCTCGGCCCTTGGAGCACGTCGCGGCGGGCCGTCTCGGGTTGTTGGCTACTTGTGTCCCGACTGCGACGACGCGGCTATCGCTGAGGGCTCAGCCAGCTCGGCCGGCGCTCTGGAACGCGCGCTGAGCGCCGCCCTGGGTGTCTCGCGCTACACGGTGGCCGGGGACGAGCTGCAGGTCGTGGGACTCCAGGGCTGGGGCGCGCTGGTGGTCGACGCGCTGCGTCGTCATCGGCCCGCGCCACCACCGAATGCTGAGCCGTGGGCTCACATCTCGAAAACCGACCGCGAAGGGCTGGCGCTCGGGTGGAGGCTGGGCGGGTCATGAATGCCGGTGAGTCACACCGCTGCAGCGTCGCTGTCTTCAGCCAAGGCTGCGGGGAGGACGTCGCTGTGGTGCGTCCGTAGGTAGTGGCGGGCATCGGCCAGCGTTGGCGACACGTTCAACTCATCGTGCATGAACTGAAGCCGCGAACGCGCTTCCTCGATGATCTCTGCCCATGTCCGAACCCAGGCGCGGACAATGACGGGACGGTCCGAGATATCAGGCTCGTATGCGAGGCCATTCGGCTTGTCCTTCTGTCGAACGTCGCCGATGATTTCACCCTCGATGCCCGACGTGATGAGCCAGAAATCCCAGACCACGGGAAGCGAGCCGAACTGGTCGTCGCTGTGGACGGCATTGGCGTACTGCTTGATCTGCTTCAACTGGTCGTATCCAGCGTCAACCGATGGGCGTTTGAGTTCAACGACGAGGTGTCGTCGCCGGTCGTGCTCGCGTGCGGCTGCAGAGAGGAAGAGGTCTACCCGCCCGACCTTGCCGCTCGACGTTGTAACGGGCTCGGGCCGGGGGAGTGGATCGTTCATCAACTCGCGATGGCGCTGCAGCACGGCGGTTAGCCCGGTCTCGGAGGTCATGGCGTTGAACTCTTCACCGAAGATCCAGAGTTCTCGCTCGATGATTCGGTGGAGGTGGTCGCGCTCGTTCACCAAGTCCTTCGCTTCGGTCTCGAAAACCATGAACTCAAGCGCCTGGAGGAATGCCAGCCTGTCGGTGACGGTCGTGGCGGCCTTGATCACGTTGGAAAGTGATGTGTGCCGGAGAAGGTCATTCATGCGGGTGACGTCGTCGGCGGGGAGTCCCAGCAGTTTCTCCAGGAGATCGCCGAGAGAGTCCGGGCTGTGTTGCATGGACTTCTTCAAGAGCCCGAGAACGAGTTTCTGGCTCGACTTCTGTGATGGAACATGGCGACTCAGGGCAGTGGCGATTGCTGCATAACCCGCCTCCTCAAGCGCGGCTGCCTCATTCTCGGGCGTTTCCGGGTAGGGATAGGTGCCGTTGTTCCGCCAAGTCGCGATGGCCTCTGCTTGTCGCTCGCGACGCACCAAATCGAAGTGGTCTCGCAGTTTCTCTTTGCAGGCGTTGAGAACTGCCGCTGGTGGGGTGCCTTCGAGCAGGTAGTCGTTGCGACCGTCCGATGCGCCGTCCCACCGTAGGTACGCCGAGTAAGTGAAGTCCGATGCAATCTTCGTCGGGATTTCTACCAGGGAAACGCCGGGCTCCTCGCACAGGTGTATCGAACGGGTCGAGCCTTGTTCCCATTCGAGGAGCAAGAGGTCAGCGACGATCTGGTCCGAACCGAGGTCCACCGGGACCTTGAAGTCCCTGCGAGACCGGATGTTCGCCTCGGGGTCGATCAAGCGGTCGTCGTAGGTGATCTGTACGTCATGGTGCTGAACGAGATATGGAGCGAACGTCGCGGTGAGGTCTGAGAGCGCGTTGGGGGCGGTCAGTCGCTCGATGTACTGGGACTGTCCGCCGGAGCCGACGAACTCGGTCCCAGTCGCGGCGGTCGTGGGACGGGGACCGGAGATGTCGAACTCATCGCGATGG
>Ga0222419_100711_pt1 | contig 20832 bp, 24 predicted proteins | sample 1B20Ametagenome_FD_182474 | JGI IMG/M metagenome (GOLD analysis project Ga0222419, IMG submission 182474) | Enriched microbial communities from leaf-cutter ant dump, University of Wisconsin, Madison, United States - 1B20A (version 2) | ecosystem: Environmental > Terrestrial > Nest > Insects nest... | reverse complement strand
CTCCAACTCCCAGCCCTTTTATGTACTGGCAGGTCATGACCTGGAGCCTTTGGTGAAGCCTCAGGGTGCCCTATTTGAGCCAGGGGAATATGCCGCTTTCCTGCAGAGCGGCCTGGATAAGTTTAAAGAACAGGAAAAAAAACCAAATGAATAAAATTAAGAATATAGGTGTATTGACATCTGGAGGCGATGCTCCCGGAATGAACGCAGCGATCAGGGCGGTTGTAAGGGCAGCAATTTATTACGAGTTGCGGGTCACGGGTATTTTAAGGGGTTATGAAGGATTGATCAATGGGGATTTTATAGAGATGGACCGTAAGTCTGTCGCCAACATTATTCAGCGAGGAGGAACAATTTTAAAGACCGCCAGAAGTAATGCATTCCGTACGGCTGAAGGCAGGGCAAAAGCCCATGATCAACTAAAAAAGAACGAGATTGATGCCTTGATCGTGATCGGGGGAGACGGGACTTTTACCGGGGCGAATTTATTCAGCCAGGAGTTTGGCTTCCCTGTCCTGGGATTGCCGGGTACAATAGACAATGACCTGGAAGGAACCGACCTGACCATAGGATATGATACCGCGATCAATACGGTGATCAATGCGGTGGACAAGATCAGGGATACCGCAGAATCACATGACCGGCTGTTCATTGTAGAAGTAATGGGAAGAGATTCAGGGCTGATCGCTTTAAGAAGTGGTATTGGTGTAGGTGCGGAGGCGATTATGATCCCTGAGGCGAACATGGGAATAGCAGGTTTGGTAACAAGACTGGAAACGGGCCGAAAAGACAAGGCTTCAAAGATCATTATTGTTGCAGAGGGTGATGAAATTGGTGGTGCCTTCAATGTTGGAGAAGTCCTGAAAAAGAAATTTCCCGCATATGACATCAGGGTTTCCGTGCTGGGCCATATCCAGCGCGGGGGATCGCCAACTTGTATGGACAGGGTCCTGGCCAGCAGATTGGGGGTGGCCGCTGTCGAAGGACTGCTCCATGGACAATCGGGGGAAATGGTAGGCTTGAAAAATAAAGAAATTGTCTTCACTGACTTTGGGCATGCAATTAAGCACATTGATGCCAAAGAGATCAGCCCCGCCTGGCTGAAACTGGTCGAGATACTGTCATTATAATAATAAAAAAGCCCTTAGAACAAGGGCTTTTTTTTATAATTCAATGATCACATTTTTATTCAATGATCACAGCGGTCCCGGTTGCCGCAACCATCAGCATGCTTCCTCCGCTTCCTACTGTTTCATAATCGAGATCGACGCCAATGATCGCATTGGCCCCCATTGCAGCGGCATATTGCTGCATTTCGCTAATGGCGGTGTCCTTTCCTTCTCTCAGCACTCGTTCGTAAGATCCTGAGCGTCCGCCTACAATATCGCGGATGCCTGCAAACAGGTCTTTAAAAATATTGGCGCCAATGATGGTCTCGCCGGTGACAAGGCCAAGGTATTTTACTACTTTCCTGCCCTCTACTGTATTGGTTGTTGTGACTAACATCTTGATCTGATTTTATCATTTGATGTTTATCATGCCGGAATGTTACAATAATTTATCCAATACTTCCTGCCAGTTGTTTACCCTTTCATATTCTGTGAGCAGCAAGTTGTGGGGAGAGGTGAACAACAGCTTCCTTCCTTCAAAGCCCGAAAAGTTCTTTGCCCTGTCGTCTATCATGATGTCGGTATTGACGATCTTATTGCCACAGAACATGATGTTTTTCCAGGAAATGAACGGGAAGTGCTCGGCAAGCCAGTCATATTTATCGACCAGGGAATTGCGGAATTCCATTGCTGCGGATACAATATAAACATCATACCTGCCCCGGAGCTTTTTGACTGCGTCTATGCTCCCTTCAAGTGGATTCAGGTCCCGGAAAAACCCGGGCTCGTTGATATAATCAAACCATTTGTCTTTTGCGTGTTCGGGGACATGCTGATAGATCTCATTGCCGGGCTGCAATACCAGGTCCAGGGGGACACCGTAATCACGATTGTAAAGCTGTATGAATTTTTGTATCGGGTCTGCCAGTACTTCATCCATGTCAATGGCTATTCGAAGCTCTTTTTTCATAGAGGCCAAATATCCGGTTTTGGACATACAGTAATGTAAAATGAATTTAAAAATATCGTGTCTTGCTAATCATCAGTATTTTACTTATTTTTGCAGCCCGCAAGCATGGAGCTCCGGGAAATATGTTGAATACATAAATTAAAAAGAATGGCAACTAAAATCAGATTGCAAAGATTCGGAAAAAAAGGAAAGCCTTTTTTCCATGTAGTGGTAGCGGATTCCCGCGCACCAAGAGATGGTAAATTCATTGAGCGTTTAGGTTCATACAATCCTAACACCAATCCTGCCACCATCGAGTTAAATTTCGATAAAACTTTAGATTGGGTAAACAAAGGCGCTCAGCCTACTGATACTTGTCGTGCAATTCTTTCTTACAAAGGCGTATTGTATAAGAAGCATTTGGAAGGCGGAATTAAAAAAGGCGCACTTACACCGGAACAGGCAGAAGCCAAGTTCGCAGAGTGGCTAAATGCTAAAGACAGCAAGATCGAAGGAAAAAAAGACAGCCTGACCAAGTCCAGGGAAGAAGTTAAAAAAGCAGCCTTAGCTGCGGAGGCTAAAAAGAATGCTGAGCGTGCTGCGGCCATAGCGGTCAAAAATGCACCGGTAGAAGAGCCTGTTGCCGAAGAAGAAGAAGCTCCCGCTGCGGAAGTTGCTGAAGAAACAACAGCTGATGCTGAAGCGGCTCCTGCTGCTGAGGCTTCCGCTGAAGAAAACACGGAAGAGAACGCATAATACGTTGATCCGGATAGGGATAGCGAAAGGTTTCTTGATGATTCCTTTCGCTATTCTTGTTTAACGGGCGATCCTCGCAACCCTGAGATTACCCCCTTACAGCTTAACAAGATATTGTGAAAACAGAAGAGGCATTTTACATCGGTTATATTACCAAAACAAAAGGATTAAAAGGTGAAATTCAATTGTACTTTGAGTATGATGCACCTGATCTGCTGGATCTGGAAGTTCTGTTCCTTGATATGGACGGTAAACTAGTCCCTTTTTTTACCTCATCATGCAAGATACAGTCCAACAGGACAGCCAATATTTATTTTGAAGACATCGATCATATTGATAAAGCCCAGGCCTTGCTGAGAAAAAAGGCATATCTCCCGCTAAATAAGCTGCCCGATCCGGAAGATGAAGATTTCGGTTACCATGATCTTGAAGGCTATGCTGTATTCGATGAAACACACGGAGCGCTGGGGGAGATTATTGAAATCAACGAATATCCTCAGCAATTTGTGGCCACGGTCTCCTTTAAGAATAGGGAAATCCTGTTCCCGTTAAATGAAGATATGATCGTGGAGATCGACGAAGAAGAACAGGTGCTCCGGATAGATCTTCCTGAGGGTCTGCTGGACATCTATATTAATCCCTAAACCATATATTTGTATATGCGTTTTGATATTATAACGGTCTTGCCGGATCTTTTGAGCAGCCCGTTTGCACATTCTATTCTGCTCAGGGCCCAAAAGAAAGGTATCGCGGAGATTTATATTCATAACCTGCGTGATTATGCAACAAACAAGCAAAAGAGCGTAGATGACTATCCTTATGGCGGCGGCGGCGGCATGGTCATGTCCATAGAGCCTTTTGCAAAATGTATAGAAGCACTAAAAGCTGACCGCAACTATGATGAAGTCATCTTTATGAGCCCTGACGGGGAAACCTTTAACCAGTCGGTCGCCAATGGCCTTTCTGTTGGCAAAAACCTGATGATATTGTGCGGGCATTACAAGGGAATAGATCAGCGGATCAGGGATATCTTTGTAACCAGGGAGATCTCTATAGGGGACTATGTCCTGTCTGGTGGGGAGCTGCCAGCCGCTGTAATTGTAGATGCAATTGTAAGGCTGATCCCGGGGGTCTTAAACGACGAAACCTCTGCTTTGTCAGACAGCTTTCAGGGTGAACTGCTGGACGCACCGGTTTATACGCGTCCCGCTGAATGGAGAGGACATAAAGTCCCTCCTGTACTGCTAAGCGGACATGAAGCCCAGATCAACGACTGGCGTTATGAGCAGGCACTCCAGCGCACCAGGAACCGCCGTCCGGACCTGCTTGATGACTAATTCTTCTTTGTTAAAAGAGAAATGATCATGTCCTTGTCCTTGATCTGCTCCTTTAACAAAGCAATCACTTCCCTTTGATCTCTCAGGCTTGTCTTAGCTGCGATATAATTTTCTTTTGGTTCAGATAACGGGACTTGTTTCCATCCTTTTACGGCATCATATCCTGAATTTTCCTTCCCGAAAAAAAATGCGGGCGCTACTTCCAGGATGCGGGCCATTTCAATAATGTCATTATATTTGATCGACCCCTTTATAAGGCTCAGCTTCAGGCCGTCAAAAGTTTTGTTCATTTCTTCTGCGAGCCAGCTCATCGGCCTGTTCTTCTCCTTCAGAAGTTCATCAACAATAGTTTTTAAAGACATAAAAAAATTGGATTGGCTTGGTTTTAACCAAAAAAATTAAGTAATTTCACCCAAAAAATTATGGTATTCCAAAAGAATACATTTATAAAACTACACATTTTTTTTCATGTAAGAAGCAAAATATGGTACAAAGAAGAACAATTAGTGACGGCGATCTTAGAAAATATAAGATCAATGAATGTTTGTTAAAACTTACGATCAATGAACACAGGACGGCAGTAAGGTGGATTCCAAAGGCAATTGGCATCTCATTGAACACCTTTCACAATTACCGGAACATCCTCATCAATGACCCTCAGGATATCCCACATGAGAAAGTGATCAAATTTGAAATATTCTTTGGGCTAAAGATGGGTGAGTTGTTAAACAAGACCGTCAGGGCAGTCTCATTTAATGACCTGAAAAGGAAAGCGGAAAAAGTTAAACCGGTCATGTCAGGACAAGAAGCGAGATGAAAGAATTAAAGAAATATAAGATAGATGAATGCATGAACGGTTTAAACCTGCCTCAATATAAAGCGGCATTGCGGATCATACCGGAACTCCTCGGGGTTGCATTCAATACCTTTCACAATTACCGGAAACTGAAGATCGGTGACGGTCAGGACATCCCGTATGAAATGGTCAGGAAAATGGAGCAACTGTTTAAATTGAAAGAAGGAGAACTGGCAAATTTTTCCGTTGATTGCAAAAGCCTAAAGGAACTGATGGAGGAAAGACAAAACAACAAGACCTGCTGAGGTAAAGGACCTTTCATAATGAGCAAGTTGTATCCTCTAATGTGGAAATGACCGGAATGTGGAAAAAAACAAAATTCACTTTTTTTTATAAAATAAAATTCCTAATATTGCAGTCCGATTTTCAAGAAGAAAAAATCGTATTAATAGCTTAAAATCATGGATTTAGTAAAATTTGTTGAAGAGCAGGTAATCGCAAAAAATGAAGTTCCGGCTTTCAAATCAGGAGATACAGTGAGCGTTCACTATAAAATTCGCGAAGGTAATAAAGAACGTGTTCAAATTTACCAGGGTGTGGTTTTACAACGTAACAGTGTGGGAGCCAATGAGACATTTACAGTTCGTAAAATGTCTAATGGTGTAGGTGTTGAACGTATTTTCCCGATCAATTCACCAAACATTGCCAAGATCGAAGTGAACAGTTACGGAAAAGTACGCCGGTCGAAACTCTTCTATCTGCGCGCACTGACTGGTAAAGCAGCACGGATCAAATCAAAGCGGGTTTAATATCGTCAGCTTAAAATATAATGGCCTTCAGAATTTCTGAAGGCTTTTTTTATGAACGCTTTTTTGTAAACCGGAATAGATTCTGGCTTTGGATTAATATGGAGAATAATTTTTTTGATCAGTTATTTTGGGGAAACAGCATCAGGCAGTATAGTTTACTGGTCGGCATAATCTTGTTAGGGCTGATCTTCAAGCGCATCGTCTCCCGCGTAATGAGCCTGTTGCTTTTTACGGTATTCAAAAAGTTTGCCCGGGACGTCAACGACAGCACCTTTGTTTCCCTGCTTTTAAAACCGATAGAATCCTTTATCACTTTTTGTACAATATATCTGGCAATCAACCAGATCAGCTATCCGCTGGATGTGATCATGTGGCACCGGGTAAAACCCAGACCTGGCGTCACCATGGGAGATGTAATCGACAAGATCTTCCTGTTCCTGATCATACTTTCAATCTTCTGGATCATTTTACGGATCGTGGATTTTATTGCGCATGTTTTAAAATTTAAAGCAACCCTGACAAATAATAAAGCAGATGAACAATTGATCCCTTTTCTGAAAGAATTGACCAAGACACTGGTTTGCTTTATGGGTTTTTTCGTGCTTTTGGGCTTTGTCTTCGAAATTAATGTGCTGACCCTGATCACCGGGCTTGGTATCGGAGGTATTGCGATCGCACTGGCCGCAAAAGAAAGCCTGGAAAACCTGATCGGATCCTTTACCATATTCCTGGATAAACCATTTACAGTGGGGGACGTTGTCAAGGTAGATGGTGTAGAAGGGACCATTCAGAAAGTTGGCTTCAGAAGTACCTGGCTGATCAGTCCGGACAGGACAACGATCGTGATCCCCAACAAGGCAATGATCGATGGCGTGCTGGAGAATGTCACCGTGAGAAATTACAGGCGTGTCAATTTCTTTATTGGACTGACCTATGAAACCGCATCCGTGCAAGTTAAACAAATCCTTGAAGCGATCAATACTTATCTGGACAATGACCCCAGGACAAAAGAAGGTTACGCAACATTTGACCATTTCGCAGATTCCTCCCTGCAGGTACAAGTTGTATACCTGGTGATCAATATGGAATACAGCCGCTACGTAAAGGTAAAAGAAGAGATCAATTTTAAACTGATAGAGATCGTTGAGCAATTTGGATCTGGATTTGCCTATCCAACCCAAAGGTCCATAAGTGACAGTGGTTCTAAGCCAGCTCTGCCAGCACAGTAACCCCGCCTTTTACCACCTGGTTGAGTTCAAGATTTACTTTTGTGCCGACAGGCAAGAAGATGTCTACCCGTGATCCAAACTTTATAAAACCAAACTCTTTTCCCTGCTCAACAACGTCACCTTCTTTTACATACCACACAATTCTTCTTGCAAGCGCACCGGCTATTTGCCTGAACAGTACCGGGGTCCCGTCAGAATGTTCAACCACAACAGTTGTTCTTTCATTTTCTGTGGAGGATTTAGGATTCCAGGCAGCAAGGTATTTGCCCGGATGGTATTTAAAAAACTTAACCACTCCGGATATGGGATTTCTGTTGATATGAACATTTACAGGAGACATAAAAATGGAAACCTGCAATCTTTTGTCTTTAAAATATTCGGCTTCTTCCGTTTCTTCAATTACCACAACCTTTCCGTCAGCAGGGCAAATGACGAGGTTACTTCCCGAAGAGAAGGTACGCCCTGGATTCCTGAAGAACTGAAGTATGATAAGAAAGAGCAGCAGCGAAAAGACATAAACCGTCCATCTCAGCCAGGCCAGGTCAGCATATTTATAATCGATCACTGCATTGAGTATAAAAATAAAAAGCAATGTTAATGCAATGGAGGTGTAACCTTCTTTATGTATGGTCATTTGTAGTTGATGATTCTGTTTCTGCAAAATTGGGAAAAAAATATTGCATTGGGCGTAAGATCACCGAACAGTTTTGGCTTTATAAATATCTTTCAGATTCCTGCCGAGCCCGTTATAATCCAGGCCATAGCCTACGACAAACTCATTTGGGATTTCAAATCCTACATATTCCAGCGCATCTATTTTCGACTTTAATGCCGCAGGCTTAAGCAGCAGCGAGCAAACAGCAAGAGATGCCGGATTTTGCTTACGGACTTCCTGAAGGATGTGTTCAAGTGTGGTGCCGGAATCCACAATATCCTCGACCAATATCACATCACGGTTGCGCAGGTCATCAGGCAATCCAAAAATTTCTTTAACACTTCCGGTGCTTGATGTGCCGGCATACGAAGACACCCGGATAAAACCTACCTCACAGACCGTATTGATCTCTTTAAGCAGGTCTGCCATAAAGATAAAGCTGCCATTGAGGACACCAATAAAAACCGGACACCTGGATTCATAATCCAGGTCAAGCTGGATCGCCATCAGGCGGATCTTTTTGCAGATCTGATCATTTTCCAGAAAAAGCTCAAACTCCGTGTCCTGTATCTGAATGGTATTTTTCATGCCTTAAGGTTGTCCCGATTCCTTTTTTAATTTTTCCTCCAGTGCTTCAACTTCCTTTTCTTTTCTGCGCTGTTCTCTTTTCTCCTGTCTCAGCTCTTTCCGGGTTTTCTTTGCCGTATCAGGAACAATGGCCGGCCTTAATGCCGTATCCCGTTTTGGCGTCCCGAATAGACGGTCAAACAAATTTTTGGATTCGTCCTGCGTTTCAATAGCCGGCAGTGGGTCATCCGAATCAAAAGCGGTAGTATCAATGGTCGTAGAATCCGGCAGGAGGTATTGTCTCAGGCCCTCCCTCAGGCGCACGGTATAAAAGCCATAGCCGGCAGAATCAGGAGGAGTAAGGCCTCTTCTGGCCATGATATTGCCGATATACCTGAAATAAGGCAGCATATAGTCCTTCAGCCCGCCATCACCCCTGAACTTGTACAGTGCGATCTTGGGCCGGGGAACAATATTGGCCAAAAAGATGCCCTCCCCAATGTTCAGCTCAGACGGGGATTTGCCAAAATAATGCCTGGTCGCCTCACCGATCCCATACACGTTCATCCCCATTTCTATGATGTTGAAATAGACCTCCAGCATCCTGTTTTTACTGACCAGGCGGTTATTTTCAATAAGCCAAACGATCAGGATCTCCTCAGCCTTGCGGGCCAGCGTCTTTTGCCGGCTCAGAAAAACGTTCTTTACCAGCTGCATGGAGATGGTGCTGCCGCCGCGCACGAATCGTTTCTCCTTAAAATTAACCGCAAAAGACTTACGGATAGATTCCTGCACAAAACCCTTATGTGTAAAAAAGGAAGGGTCTTCCGAGGTCAGGATCGCATTCTTAAAATTACTGGATACCTGCGAAAGAGGTGTAAAGTTTGGATTGGAAGGCCCGATCAGAATATCCCGCATCGGCTTGCCGTTTTCATAAGGAGTATAGATAAAATCCTTGTTGATCTTTTGCAGATTGGTCTTGCCCCATTTTAAAAGCCTAAAGTTGAAAGGAGTCAGGCCAGAATAGAACTTCACGCTGTCAGGGATCGAGCTATCCAGGTAAAAAGCCAGATCATACCTGACTTTTCCACTCACCTTGAGGCCTTCCAGCGATTCAAAAAGACCATAAGGAAAAGAGTTCAGCATCTGCTGGGCATCCTGTTCCGGAGCGCGCAGCTTCACCTCGTAGATCTTATGGGGAGATAAAGTATACTTGAGGTACGGATGCAGGTAAGCCTGCTTCAGGAAAACCGTTGAAGAACTGTCCAGGGCAACGTAGTTCGGGCCAACAAGCACTTCGGCATCAATCTTCGCATCAGGGATAAGAATGTCATTTGAAGCGATCCTCGGATGGTTGATCAGCAGATTTCTGATCGACCAGGACCCCGAGATCTTAAAATCATCCCCGCTGTAAGCTGCATTTTTCATTTGGGTCCGCACAGTGTCAAAGCTCAGCTTTGCATGCAGCTTTTTGTTCAGGTAGGACAACTCGACAGGCTTACCTTCAGCAAAAAGACTAATGTCCAGTTGCTTTTTCCCTGGCTTGACATGTCCGTTCAGGTGCCACTTTGCGGCCGTGTCATTCACAAGAATCGTTGACCGGAGCTCTCCGCCGGCTATGGTCGCAGTGGGCGTGAAAAAACGGACATTTGCAGTATCATTGTCATTCAGGGACAAGGTAAAATCCTTTACCTCCATATCATCCGGGATCTTATACAGCAGTTGGTTCAGCAGATGATGCGCCAGGTCGCCAAGATCAACTTTTGATTTAGGTTCAGTGTTGTCCTTCTTTTTTCTTTTGAGAATAAAATCGAGGTTACTCAAAGAATCCTTAAAAACAACATCCAGCCGGCCGTTATTCAACCTCAGCTCGGAAAGCTTGACATCACCAAAGATCAGCGGCCAGAGCTTGACCCCAACCGTAATGTCATCGATCACGGTCAGGGTATCCCTTAGGCTGGGCACAACCGAAATCCCTTCCATGTGTACCGTGCTCAGTCCGCTGAAACCGGTCCTTGCTATTTTAACCTTTAACCCATAGTCGCTGTCCGCTTTTGAAATGGCCCTGGCCATTATTTTTTTTAAAAGCGCTTCCCGCTTGCTATAGGCATAGATACCCGCAATAAAGCAAAGAAGAAAAAAGATCCCTAAGGTCCAGGCCCCGATCCGGATGTATTGCTTAGGGATGTTTATTTTTGGAAGACGCATGCCGCAAAATAAATATTTTATGCTAAACGTTAAATGCTGCTGTTTATTTCGTGCTAAAAATACAATTAAAACCTCATGTCAACCAATAGCCGGTACGATTTGTTTGACAGACCAAGGTCTTGTTATTCACTCTATTGCAATATTCGCAGGGCTTACCATGCATGCATACTTAGTTTTAGCTAATTTTGAGTAATGATTATTGACCAAGAACAAGTTTTAGCGGCGCTCCGTCATGTAGAAGATCCGGATCTTAAAAAAGACCTGGTGACGCTCAACATGATCAAAGCGTTGGAGATACAGGGCAACACCGTTAAATTTACATTGGAACTGACTACTCCGGCATGCCCTATGAAGGACATGCTGACGAACGCCTGCACAAATGCGATCAGACACTTCGTAAGCCCGCAGGCAGAAATAAGCATCAACGTCACCTCAAGGGTAACCAAGCCAATGGACACCACCTCGTTAAAAGACATCCGCAATATTATACTGGTATCTTCCGGCAAGGGCGGAGTAGGCAAATCGACTGTATCAAGCAACCTGGCCGTTTCCCTTGCAGCAGACGGCGCGAAGGTCGGGCTGATCGATGCCGATATTTACGGACCATCCGTACCGACCATGTTCGGACTGGTTGGCGCAAAACCTGCTGCAAAAGAAACCGCAGAAGGGAAGACCCTGATCCTGCCGGTTGAAAAATACGGCATAAAGATCCTTTCACTGGGCTTTTTTGCAGATCCGGACCAGCCGGTTCCCTGGAGAGGACCAATGGCATCAAATGCAGTCAAGCAACTGTTTAACGACGCAGACTGGGGAGAACTGGATTACCTCATTGTAGACCTGCCACCGGGAACAGGAGACATACACATCACCATCACACAAAGTTTTCCGGTAGCAGGCGCGGTAGTCGTCACTACCCCTCAGCAGGTTGCCCTGGCCGATACCAGGAAAGGTCTGGGAATGTTCAGAATGCCCGGCATCAGCATTCCGGTGCTCGGAGTAATAGAAAATATGGCCTATTTTACACCCGAAGAACTTCCAGGCAACAAATACCACCTTTTTGGGAAAGACGGAGGAAAAGAACTGGCAAGATCTTTTAACGTTCCGTTTCTCGGCGAGATCCCTATCGTGCAAAGCATCTCGGAGGCAGGAGATGAAGGCAGCCCGGTGGCACTGAAAAAAGAGAGCACCCTGGCGAGGGCCTTTTCAGAAATAGCCGGACGGATCGCACAGCAAGTAGCGATAAATAACGCACAAACAGCTAATTCCTAAAAAATTACTATTTTTATATCTTAAAATCATCACAATGAATTTAACAGAACAAGTTGAACAGGCATTAGATACCATTCGTCCCTATCTTATCGCGGACGGAGGTAATGTGGAAGTGGAAGAAATAACGACAGACAAAGTGGTAAAGCTGAAGTTGCTTGGCAACTGCGGATCCTGCAAAATGAGCTTTATGACCATGAAAGCAGGTATTGAGCAGGCCATTATGAAAGCAGTACCAGAGATCACATCAGTTGTAGCTGTAAACCTGGCAGAAGAGGTATAAGCATTTAACACAATTTAACTAGCCAGTTGTTTTATTAAAGCTATTTTTGCAATATGAAGTATTTGCTGACGGTCATATCGTTTCTTTTTACCACTGCGGTTCTTGCACAGCAACCTGCAGGCGAAAAGAAACTGATCCAGTTTTCCGGGATCATCTCGGATGCAGACAGCAATACCGTAGTACCCTATGTGACCGTTACCAACCTGACCAATAAAGGCCAGCAATATGCCGCAAACTATAAAGGCTTTTTCTCTTTCATTGCACATCCCGGAGACACCATACTTTATACCGCAGTAGGATATAAGGACCTGCGGATGCCGGTGCCGGCAGAGATCAACGACAATAAATACACTGCCATGATCAAGCTGAAGTCAGAGATCATCAATCTGCCGACCATACGGGTATACCCCTGGGCTACGGTAGAAGACTTCACCAGGGACTTTATGGCGATGAAGATCGCCGATGACGATTACCTGATCGCACTCAAGAACCTTTCACAGGAAAGCATCGCCAATAAAATGCTGACCCTTCCGCGCGACGGGGGAGAGATCCAGAGCATCAATTACCGGCTGAACCATGACCGGGCCTTAAATAAGAACATGGTACAGACCAACCCGCTTTTAAACCCCTTTGCCTGGGGAAAGCTGATGCAATCTATATTTAACGGAGATAAAAGTAAAGAATAGCAGGAGAAATTACCGCTTCCTTTTCTGGTTGGGGAAACGCATTTTATAATCAGGATGGACATTGCCCTTAGAGATTGCGTCCAGTTTGCTTTTCAGCATCCTTTTCCGGAGCAGTCCCAGTTTATCGGTAAATAAAGTACCTTGTATATGGTCATATTCATGCTGGATGACCCTTGCAGGCATGCCCGTCACTTCTTCCTCATGCAATAACCAGTTTTCATCATAATACCTTATCCTGATATCAGGCTTCCGCATTACATCCTCCCTGATCTCCGGAATACTCAGGCAGCCCTCATTAAAAGCCCAGGGCTCTCCCGACTCCTCCAGGATCTCAGCATTGATGAAAACCTTTTTATAACGGTCCTTTTCCTTATCATCACCAGCAGCAGTATCTACAATAAAAAGACGAATCGGCAAGCCGATCTGGGGAGCAGCAAGGCCAACACCACTGGCATTGTACATGGTTTCAAACATATTTTCGATCAATACCTGCAAGTCAGGATAAGACGCATCAATAGGCGAGCAAACTTTCTTAAGCACAGGATCTCCGTATGCAACAATGGGTAACTTCATGACACAAAGGTACAAATATTAGCCTAAAGGATAAAAAGTCAGTGCACTAAGATTTCGTTCATCCAGCGTTTCATTGATGATCGCAGCCATATCTTCAGCACTTACCGCCTGTATTTTGCTGAAAACAGCATTCAGGTCGTCAATCCTGTCATAGTCCAGCAAGCTTTTGGCCATTGATATGACCAGGCCGATCCGGTTCTCTTCCCCAAGAGCGATCTGGCCGATAAACCTATTTTTCGCCTTTTGGAGTTGCAGCCCGGACAAAGGCTTCTCCCGCAGTTTTTTAAACTCCTTAAAGATCAGGTGCCAGGCCCTGTCCAGCTTTTCCTTGTCCGTGCCAAAATATAGCGTAAAAACCCCAGTATCACTCAAAGGGCTGTATGCGGTCTCTATGGTGTAGGCGATGCCATACTTCTCCCTCAGCTGAAGGTTCAAAATAGCGCTCATGCCCGTGCCGCCAAGCAAGTTATTGAGCAGCAGCAGCCCGGTCTTGAAAGGATGGTGAAGCGAATAAGCAGGAGCACCGAGCACAGCATGCGCCTGCTGGATAGGTTTCTCCTGCACCAGCGCGACCACAGATGTCTTCTGCGGGGCAATGCGCGACCTGTTCTGCAAATTGGCAGGGACATCATGATAATATTTTTTGCCTGTCTTCACCACCCGCTCCAGACTATAATTGCCAAGTACGGCCACGACCATCTGATCGGTATGATAATTGGCCCTGATGAACTCCCTGATATCTTCAGCGGTCATGCCGGCAACACTCTCAGGCGTGCCCAGGATATTCTGCCCTAGAGCATGCCCGGCAAAGATCAGCCCTTCAAAATCATCATAAATGGCCTCCTCCGGCTGGTCAAGGTACGAAGCGATCTCATCCAGCACCACACCCTTTTCCTTTTCCAGTTCTTCTTCAGGAAAGGTCGAGTGAAAGACAATGTCATTGAAAAGCTCCAGTGTCCTGTCCAGGTAAGGATTTAAAAAAGAAGCATGGATACAAGTATATTCCTTGGTCGTATAAGCATTTAAATCAGCGCCGACACTTTCCAGCCGGTTCAGGATCTGGCTGGTACTGCGCTTTTCAGTGCGCTTAAATAAGAGATGCTCGATGAAATGGGCCATGCCAGGCTTATCCTCCTTTTCATCCCTTGAGCCGCTGTTGACTATAAAACAAGCATGGGAAATGGAAGAAGCCGAAGGCACATGAAGCAACCGTATTCCATTGGGCAAAGTATAAACATGATATTCCATCCGGTCGCTAAAGTACATATAAAGAAATTACCAGTACATTTAAACTGTCATTTTGACAACACCCTGAAATTTGGAATAAGCATTGATATGAGGATACAGGACTTAAAAAAGAGTTATATATGAGCATAGAAGAAAAAGGAACCATATCCATTCACACGGAAAACATTTTTCCGATCATCAAGAAATTCCTGTATTCAGATAATGAGATCTTTTTAAGGGAGCTGGTCTCCAATGCGGTAGACGCCGTACAAAAGATCAAGCGGCTTTCTGCGCTTGGCCAGTACAGCGGAGAACTGGGCAGCCCATTGGTTGAAGTTACGCTGGATAAAGAGAAAAAGACCATCACGGTATCCGACAACGGATTGGGGATGACCGCAGAAGAGATCAAGAAATACATCAACCAGGTCGCATTCTCAGGAGCCAGTGAATTTGTAGAGAAATTCAAGGACGCAAAAGACGCCAATGAGATCATCGGAAAATTCGGTCTTGGCTTCTATTCCGCATTTATGGTCGCAGATCTGGTAGAGATCCAGACCCTGTCTTACCAGGACGGCGCAGAAGCCGCCCGCTGGGTATGCGACGGAAGCACAACTTTCGAGATCAGCGCCGGAAGCAGGACCAGCCGCGGAACAGACATCATACTGCACATCAATGCAGAATCAGAAGAGTTCCTGGACAAATATAAACTGGAGGGCATACTCGACAAATACGGAAAATTCCTGCCGGTGCCGATCAAATTCGGCACCAAGACAGAACAGGAGCCCGATGGGGAAGACGAAGAAGGAAAACCCAAGTACAAAAGCGTTGAAAAAGACAACATCATCAATACGACCGATCCGATCTGGACCAAAGCGCCTGCAGATTTGTCAGATGAAGACTACCTGGCCTTTTACAAGCAGCTTTACCCCTTCTCCGAAGATCCCCTGTTCTGGATCCACCTCAATGTAGATTATCCGTTCAACCTGACCGGTGTGCTGTACTTCCCCAAAGTGAAGAACGATTTTGACCTGCAGCGGAACAAGATTAAGCTGTTCTCCAGACAGGTGTTCATTACCGATGAAGTAAAAGACATCGTGCCTGAATTCCTGATGCTGCTGCACGGCGTGATCGATTCCCCGGATATACCACTGAACGTGTCCAGAAGCTTCCTGCAAGCCGACAGCAACGTCAAGAAGATCAATAACTACATCACCCGTAAAGTAGCAGACAAACTGCAGGAGCTGTTCAACAAAGACAGGAAAGCCTATGAAGAGAAATGGGGCGATATCGGCCTGTTTGTAAAATACGGCATGGTCAGCGAAGAAAAGTTCTATGACAAAGCCAAAGACTTCGCCCTGCTCACGAATACAAAAAATGAAAACTTTACCCTGGAAGAATACCGGGAAAAAGTACAGGGGCTGCAAACAGATAAAAATGGCCAGGTGGTCTATCTGTATTCCAATGATCCGGCCAGGCAGGACAGCTTCATCCAGTCGGCCAACAAGATCGACTATGATGTACTGGTCATGAACTCGCCGATCGACAACCACTTTGTGAGCCATTTAGAGCAAAAGCTGGAGAAAACGGCCTTAAAACGGGTAGACTCAGGCGTAGCCAGCCAGCTGATCGATAAGGACGATAAAGTAGAATCTGTGTTGACCGAAGAACAGTCCAAGCAGGTAAAAGAAGTCTTTGAAAAAGCCATTAACAAACCAGGATACACCGTAGAGATCACAGGCCTTAACCCCGAAGAACTCCCGGTGACCATAAGCATGGACGAATTTATGAGAAGAATGAAAGACATGGCCGCTATGGGCGGAGGTATGGGCTTCTATGGCAGCATGCCAGACAGCTATAAAGTAGCGGTCAACGGCAACCATAAGCTGGTAGGAAAGATCATTTCCGCAGCAGATGAAGAAACAAAAACCCTGCTGGCCAAACAGGCAGTAGACCTTGCGCTGCTGGCACAGGGAATGCTGACCGGAGCCGATCTTACCGCATTTGTAAGCAGAAGCGTTGAGCTGATCTAGGCCGGAGCAACACCAAAAACATCAACAAGAAAGCCCTGCCGAAATTTCGGCAGGGCTTTCTTGTTAAACATTTTGATCCCAGCTGTAGCGTTTGAGCCAGGAAGCTCGTTTCTGAAAGAAAAAAAGCTGGTGGCCACAGCACAAAAACTTAAAAACAAATTTATACCGATGAAACTTAAAACAATAATTGCTGCAATAGCGACCCTGTCTATAGCCTTTACTTCCTGTTCAAAGGACCGGGACGATGATTTTAACATCCCGCCGATATCCGGCCTGAACATCATACACGCTTCGCCTACCACCGAAAAACTGGATGTTTATGTGGAAAATACCAGGGCAAACAATACAGACTTTGCCTTTGGCAATAAAATGGGCTATTTCAGCCTGTATTCAGGAAGCAGGAGATTGGTCACAACCAAAAAAGGATCGACCGAAACGTTGCTGGCAGAAGACCTGGTGCTGGAAGATCAGAAAGCTTATTCCCTGTTTATCTATGATAAGTTCGACGCGTTGAAATACCTGCTTGTCAAAGACGACCTTACCGCCCCTTCCTCGGGCAAAGCCAAAGTGCGCTTTGTACATTTGAGCCCGGATGCCGCCGCACTTAACCTCGCCATTCAAGGTGAAGACACCGACCTCTTTACAGACAAATCCTTCAAAGGATACACCGATTTTGTGGAAATAACACCGGCGGAAAAAGTAACCTTTGTCATTAAGAACAAGGCCGACGGCAGTGTTGCCGCCACACTGGACAATGTAAAGATAGAAGGAAACAAAATATATACGGTGTGGGCAAAAGGCCTGGCTGCCGCTACAGACAACACCGGGCTAGGGGTTGAGGTTTTTGAACACAGATAAGAACTAAATTGAAAAATGTAACCCATCTTTGCGTTATTATATAATGACAATCAACATATTGCTAAACTGGGATCATCAAAATGCTCGGCCTTGAAGACGCTATAGAAGGGTGTTTGGAAAATAAGAACAAGAGTAAGGAAATGATCTATAAATCATTTTACGGCTACCTGATGGGCGTTGTTCTGCGTTATGTCAATGACCGGAACGATGCCGAGGAGCTGGTCAATGATACCTTCATTAAAATATTCAGGAGCATTGCACAATTCAGTTATCCCAAAGAACAGGCAGAACTCCAGAAGGCGTTTAAGGGCTGGATCGCAAGGATTTCATCCCGGACCGCGATCGACTTCCTGAGAACTAAAAAGACCACCCTCTCTGTAGAGGACATCACGGAAGAACAGCAGCCCCAGGCCCAGCTCAGCGCCTTGTCCCAGCTTCATGTGCAGGATATCCTGAAACTGCTGAACGCATTGCCTGAAACCCATCGCATTATCTTTAACATGTATGAAATAGAGGGATTCTCACACGATGAGATATCGAAAATGCTGAACATTCCCGAAAGCTCCAGCAGGGTATACCTGACCAGGGCCAAGAATAAACTAAGGGCGTTATATTCAAAAACACAGACCAATTCCTATGCAACCCACTAAAGACATGGATCCATCAGAAGATGAGCTGACCGCTCACATCAAGGCCAGCCTGATGAGCCATGAGGAAGCTTATGCACCCGGGGCCTGGGAACGCTTTAATAAAAAAGAAAAGAAACCCAAAGGGCTGCTCTTCTGGATCGGTCCGGTCAGTGCAGTGGCAGCTATGCTGCTGATCGCCGGGGGATTGTACCTGTATACCCGTAAAAACCCGCAGCAGGCTGCTGAACAAGCAACGAAAATCGTAAGCAACCAGGCGCCACAACAGCCCGGACCTGAACAGCCCATAAAGGAAAAACCAACAGCAAACCGCGAAGGTACAAATCCTGCGGGTTCAGGGAACACCAATATAACAAAGCAAAATCCAGCCTCCGGCGAAGCTTGGACACAGGCCCCTGCCCGGTCTGGCAGATCAGCCGGACAGGAAATCCAGGGCACGCAAAAGAGCACCTTCAAAAATGAGCCGGCACAGGAACTGGCAAGCAGACAAGAGGAGCTTCCGGTAAAAAAAGCAGAAGAATATCCACAGGCAAAGGAACAGCCGAGCAGAACCCCGGCACTGGAGGAATTCCTGAATAAAGAAAGCCTGGCCGCCAATCAGGCAGATAAAGAAAACAAGAACACCGCTCGGGGACAGGAAAATAAATGGGAGATGGGCATTATGCTGGCACCATCCATAGGCAACAATACCGGAAAGCTCAACATGGGCTATGGAGTAAGCATGGGATACGCCCTCTCAGAAAAGGTCTCGCTAAGCTCAGGGATCTCCTACAATGAACTGGCCGCATCAAAATCAATATCCGCACCCCTGACCCCGGCCAGCACAGCCATCGCCGCTCCGGCAAAAACACTGGAAGAAATAGAAACCAGGGTGACCGGTATTGACATCCCCCTCGAAGTAAAATATCACTTCAGCAAAAAACTCTATGCCAATGTCGGCGTTTCAGCCTTTGCCGTGATCAGCCAGAAGCAGCAGAACAGCTACGTGGAAGAACAGCTGGTGCAGTCTGCGGAAGGACTGTATGCAGACAATAAAGACGGGTTCAATACCATCGTAAAAACACAGCGGACAATAGAAAAAGCACCCGAGTCAGAGGTCAGCCAGGATAAGTACATCGGGTTCTATAATTTCTCCTTCGGCTACAGGCAAAAGATCTCCGGATCCAAATCGATCGCAGTAGAGCCCTTTATGAAAGTGCCGATGAAAGAAATGTCCAAAGAGAACCTCCGCCTGATCGGGACCGGTCTACGTCTGAAGTTTGATTTTTGAACCGGTTTTAAAATTAATCCATACTTTTGCCTCAATACACCATCAACATGCAAGAACCATTCGACATCCGGATCGGCAATACAGATTATGCCGTCTTTCCAGAAGGAAATGACACCTATGCGATCTATAAAAACGGCATGGAATATGTCCAGATCCAGAAAGACACCGATCTGCAATGGCTAAAACTGGACCCGGAAACAGGAACACCCCTGTTCGAGCCTGATGAAGAGCTCAATGCGATCGGGCAGGCCATCAGCGCCTATGTGCCTGAGGAAGAGGAAGAAGACCCCGAATAAGGTTCAGCCGCCCCACCGCTCCCTGTCCAGGCTGCGGTAATGTATCGCCTCGGCCAGGTGCTCCAAAGCAATTTCCTCGCTGCCGGCCAGATCCGCAATGGTACGCGATACCTTTAAGATGCGGTCATACGCCCTTGCAGAAAGCCCGAGCTTTTCCATCGCCTTTCTGATCAAGCCTTGTCCGCCCTCACTGATCCTACAAATATTACGCACCATATTCGGGCTCATCTGCGCATTGTAATGCACCGTGCTGCCTTCCCCAAACCGCTGTCCCTGCACCTGCCTGGCCCTGATCACACGGTCGCGGATACTTGCACTCTTTTCCGCTTCAAAAGCAGAGGTAAGCTCATTAAAATGCACCGGGGTCACTTCCACATGCAGGTCGATCCGGTCCAGCAAAGGCCCCGAGATCTTGCTCAGGTATTTCTGCACGACACCCGGGCCGCAGATACATTCCTTTTCAGGATGGTTGAAAAAACCGCAGGGACAGGGATTCATAGAAGCGATCAGCATAAAACTGGCCGGATACTCCACACAAAGCCTGGACCGGGATATGACCACCTGCCGGTCCTCAAGCGGCTGGCGCATCACCTCCAGGACACTGCGCTTGAACTCAGGCAGCTCGTCCAGGAAAAGCACGCCATTGTGCGCCAGGGAGATCTCGCCGGGCTGGGGACTGGCCCCGCCGCCCACCAGCGCCATGTCCGAAATCGTATGATGAGGGCTCCGGTAAGGCCTTTCTGTCATCAAAGCCTCGGCAACACCCAGCTTACCGGCCACAGAATGGATCTTGGTCGTTTCCAGCGCCTCATGCAGGGTCAAAGGAGGCAAGATCGTCGGCAAGCGCTTTGCCAGCATCGTCTTTCCGGCCCCGGGCGGGCCGATCAGGATCAGATTATGTCCTCCAGCGGCGGCAATTTCCAGCGCCCTTTTGATATTCTCCTGGCCTTTCACATCAGAAAAATCATAAGGATAGCTGTTGATATGATCAAAAAAATCAGTCCTGGTATTGACCGTTACCGGCACCGGCTTAGTTTTGCCGTTCAGGAAATCTACCACCTCTATCAGCGAAGTCATGCCATAAACGAGCAGGTCACCCACGATAGCCGCCTCCCTGGAATTGTCCTTCGGCAAAATAAAGCCGCGGAACCCGGCAGTTCTGGCCTGTATCGCAATGGGCAGGGCGCCCTTGACCGCGTGCAGGCCCCCGTCAAGAGACAATTCCCCCATGATAAAGAAATTGCCGGTCTCGGTAGTCTCGACTTGTCCCGAAGCAGCCAG
>Ga0222419_100707_pt1 | contig 20901 bp, 21 predicted proteins | sample 1B20Ametagenome_FD_182474 | JGI IMG/M metagenome (GOLD analysis project Ga0222419, IMG submission 182474) | Enriched microbial communities from leaf-cutter ant dump, University of Wisconsin, Madison, United States - 1B20A (version 2) | ecosystem: Environmental > Terrestrial > Nest > Insects nest... | reverse complement strand
AAAAAAATTATTAATTTTTTTAAAAAAAACTTTCTTCGTTAAGAAAGTTCAAACCATATTGAAGGATTTTTTAATAATATCTACCAGATTACGGCTAATCATCAACTTACTAATGAAACCCTATAGGAAATCACTGGTAAAACCTATTAAATCTTCCTCCGGGATCTCGTGTAACAGCGTTTCGAGATTTGATCCTTCTGCACCGGAAGAATAACTAAGGAACAATAAGTCCGGGTTATCATTTAAATCGGTTGCATCATCCATATCCGATAAATACCCTGAAAGGGTTTCATCTGGTACATTTTCCAGTGAAACCATGTCCTGTACACCAACAGGAGCTGAACCTCCTGCCTGCCAGAAAAGCAGCGCACCGATGCCCAGTATGGCGGCCACACCGGCAGCAGCCATATATGTTCTGAACCGGTTTTTGGAAGCTGTATGCAGCGGAATGACCTTTGCAGGAGCATGCCGGGTTGCATTTTGGGCCACCTGCTCTGCTAAATTCTCAAAGTAGCCGGCCGGCACTTCAAACGGATTTTTTTTTCCGATGCTTTTCAGCAGGGAATGGGCATCTTCTGCCGTTTCATCTGCGCGCAGCTTTGCGAAAATAGCATGGGATAACTGGTCGAAATAGCCTTCTGGTATGGAAAAACAACCACGACGCTCTGCTTTAAGCAAGGTCCAGGCTTCCAATTCTCTCAATTCTTCCTCTATTTCTTTGCTTAATTTCATTAATGTTAAGACTACGTTAGCGTTCCGGGGTTTAATTATTAAGTATAAATTCTTCGATCTTTTTCACCGCATGGTGAAAACTGGCTTTTAAGGCGCCTTCCGAAGTTTCCAGCACTTTGCTCATTTCCTCGTACGGCATTTCTTCAAAATACCGCAGGTTGAATACAACCCGTTGCTTATCAGGTAGTTGCTGTATAGCCAGCTGTAATTTCCATTCTGCCTTTTTACCGTCAAAATCCTTTTCGGCCTTAAGTTTATGGACGGTGGTGTCTTCGTTGTCCAGCGATATGGCACTTTTTCTTTTTTGCTGCTCAATATAGGTCAGGGATTCATTCGTGGCAATGCGATACAGCCAGGTATATAACTGGCTGTCTTCCCTGAAATTTTCGAGTCCTTTCCAGACTTTAATGAAAACATTCTGCAGCACATCGTTGGCATCTTCATGCTGAATGACCAGCCGGCGGATATGCCAGTAAAGCTTTTCCTGGTATTTCTTTATGATAGCAGTGAATGCTTTTTCCCTGGTGTCCGGATGTCTGAAAGCCTGTAAAAGTGCGATATCATCGCTGCTGCCTGCCATCCGGTTCCTACTTGCGTTTGATCACTTTTTCTGCTGCTGCAACGATATCGGGCGTATCAAGTCCGTATTTCTGTAATAAATCCAGGGGTTTGCCGCTTTCGCCAAAGGTATCTTTTGTGCCTACATACTCGATAGGGGTGGGTGCATATTTGGCTGCTACCTGGGCAATGGAATCTCCCAGTCCGCCTATAATATTATGTTCCTCTACCGTTACGGCTGCTTTGGTCTTACGGATTGATGCAAGTACCGCTTCTTCATCGAGTGGTTTAATAGTATGTATGTTGATCACTTCCGTGCTGATGCCTTTTTCTTCAAGGATAATGCCTGCCTCGATGGCTTTCCATACCATATGTCCGCAGGCAAAGATGGACACATCTGTTCCGCTGGAGAAGAACTGGGCTTTGCCTATTTCAAACTTTTCGTCCGGATTGGTGAAGATCGGCCATACGGGTCTGCCAAAACGCAGGTATACCGGTCCGTTGTGTTCGGCAATGGCAATGGTGGCAGCCTTTGTCTGGTTATAGTCGCAGGGCACGATCACGGTCATACCTGGCAACATTTTCATCATCCCGATGTCTTCAAGTATCTGATGGGTTGCTCCATCTTCCCCCAGCGTCAAACCGGCGTGGGAAGCGCATATTTTAACATTCTTGCCGGAATAGGCTACAGATTGCCGGATCTGGTCGTATACACGCCCGGTAGAAAAATTTGCAAAAGTAGTTGTATAAGGTATTTTACCGCCGATCGTTAAGCCGGCCGCCATACCAATCATATTTGCTTCGGCAATGCCACATTCAATAAAGCGATCGGGAAAATCTTTTATAAAAGCGTTTAACTTCATAGAACCGGCAAGATCAGCCGTAAGGGCTACCACGTTGGGGTTGCTTTTGCCGAGTTGGTGCATGCCATCTCCAAATCCGCTTCTTGTATCTTTTTTTCCACTTACCTGAATGTCTTTGAGCATATTGAGTCTTTTTGAGTTATAGTAGATTTATTGGTAAAATAATGTTTTGAATATACACAGCTATTATTAATTAAGCGTAATATTTTTTCCGTTAAACAATTTTTCATCCGTTAGCAGGTGTTGTTCCCACCGCCAGGCGGTTTTCATGATGTCTTCGAGCGAATATTGCGGATTCCAGCCCAGCACATTCCTGGCCTTGTCATTATTGGCATAAATAGCGATCACATCTCCGGGGCGGTTATCGCCTATTTTGTAATTCGTGGCTACCCCGGATACAGCTTCAAAGGTTTTTATGGCTTCCAGGACCGTAATGCCCGAGCCGGTACCCAGATTAAAGATATCCGTTACACCGGCAAGCTTTTCATCCAGCAGGTATTGCAAGGCAAGCGTATGGGCGTGTGCCAGGTCGCATACATGGATAAAATCCCGTACACAGGATCCGTCGCGGGTATCGTATTTATCGCCGAAAACGGTGATGCCCGGCAGTTTTCCAATAGCGCTTTGGGTGATCACCGGCACCAGGTTTTGGGGCTTACCCAGCGGCATTTCACCGATAAGGTTACTGGGGTGCGCACCGGCAGGATTGAAATACCTGAGCAGGATCGATTTTGTTCCGCTGGCTTTGGCAAACTCACTGATGATCTGTTCTCCCATTTGCTTGGTATAACCATAGGGAGACTCCGCCTGCTTGGTGGGTGTTTCCTCCGTTACGGGTATGTGATCAGGATTGCCATATACCGTACAGGAGGAAGAGAAAACAAAATAAGGCACCCGGAATGATGAAACGCATTTGAGCAGGTTGATAAGGGAGCCGAGGTTATTTTCAAAATACATCAGCGGCTTTTCCACTGATTCACCTACGGCCTTATAAGCCGCAAAATGGATGACGCCAATAATATCCGGATTTTCTTCAAATACCGCGTTGGTATCATCAAATACACAAAGGTCAACTTTATAATTCTTTACTTTTTTCCCGGTGATCTTTTCTACCCCTTCAAGCAATTGGGTAGTAGACCGGGAATTGTTGTCAATTGAAATAACATCAAAACCATTCTCTATCAGATCTACAATAGTATGGGATCCTATATAACCGCAGCCGCCTGTTAACAGTATTTTTTTCATATTCAATTGTGCAAATTTCGCTCAAGATACTAAGTTCATTAAATATTCTCCGTAACCACTTTTCAACAGTGGATGGGCTATTTCGATCAACTGGCTTTTATTGATAAATCCTTTCCGGTAAGCTATTTCCTCAATGCAGGCAATTTTAATGCCCTGCCGCTGTTCTATGACCTGCACAAAAAGGGAAGCCTGCATCAGGGAATCGAAAGTACCCGTATCCAGCCATGCGGTACCCCTGTCCAGCACCGATACCTTAAGCCTTCCCTGTTTCAGGTACTCCCTGTTTACATCCGTAATTTCGTATTCTCCCCTTGCAGAGGGTTTCAGCTGCCGTGCTATTTCCACTACGGTATTATCATAAAAATACAGGCCGGGAACGGCATAGTTGCTTTTGGGTCTTTCCGGCTTTTCTTCAATCGAAACAGCATTCATCTGTTCATCAAATTCAACCACACCATATCTCTCGGGATCCTTTACCTGGTATGCATATACAATACCGCCTCCGGGGTTGGTATTGTTGCTGAGCTGCCTGCCCAGCCCGCTGCCATAGAATATATTGTCACCCAGAACGAGCGCCACACTATCGTTCCCGATGAATTTTTCCCCTATTACAAATGCCTGCGCCAACCCATTGGGAGCAGCCTGCTCCGCATAGGAAAAACTCAACCCGAGCTGCGACCCGTCTCCAAAAAGTTTTTTAAAATTGGGCAGATCATGGGGCGTGGATATAATAAGTATTTCCCGGATGCCGGCAAGCATCAGTATAGACAAAGGATAATAGATCATGGGTTTGTCGTATACCGGCATTATCTGTTTGCTGATAGCATAGGTAATAGGATGCAGCCTGGTGCCCGAACCTCCCGCCAAAATGATCCCTTTCATCTGGAGTAAATACTTTAAATATTTGAAAACGGCGAAGTTATAGAGTTTAGCGTGAACATGCTAATTCTTTCCCCTGGAGAAGAGGGGCGGATTGGATAGCGTATATACTCAGATCTCGATGGTAAGCGCGTTGCCACGTGAGGGTAAATGAGCGAGCTTTCCCCAGCCACCCAGCATTTTGATCCTGTTTTCCAGTTTCACAGTGGTTGAGTCGGCGGCTATCTCCTTTGTATTATGGTGGGAACCGTCGTCCAGAATAGTAACAGTGGTGGTATCAAAGCACGAAATTTGTATTTGGATCTTTGTCACATCTTTGAACATGAGCCTTTTGGTCCACCGTTCAATTATTTTAAAGAGTACCATCCTTGGCTCGTAACATATATTTTCAATATCCCCGCTGATGGTAAATTCTACATCAATATCCGATACTGTTTTAATCTCTGCTGTTAATTCCGTTAATAGAGCTTCCAGGGGCAGCTTATCCAGGCTTTGTGGCAATATGTCGTCCGACAACCGGCATATTTCAGCTATGAGCTTTCCCATATTTTCGTTTGCCTTCCGTAGCAGGGATAAACGCATATGCTCCCTTTCTTCGGCAACCTGAAGGTACAGCTTACAGGATGCAAGCTCCTGGGCCAGGTGCTCGTGAAGCTGGGTAGCAATCTCTTTCTTCTGCTTTTCCTGTTTGAGCAGGTTTTGTTTTATGGCCTTTGCTTTCAGGCGCATGTGTGTTTTTGTCTCTTTTTTCAGCTCTTCATTTTTCCATTGCAGGGCCAGGGTGTTTTCCGCCTGTTTGGCCAATAACTTTAGCAGGTTTCCCTGTTCCGGTGACAATTCCTTCTTTTCGCTGTCAAAAACTGATATGGCACCAATAAAGTTTGTTTTTTCAAACTTTACAGGAACTGCAGCATAAAACGCAATGTCCGTCTTTTCCCCGTGCGCATCCCCTGACATATAACTTTCCCCGGTTGCTGAAATAATCCTCGCCGCGTAGGCTATTAGCTTTTTTTCTGTTTGAATATCGATGCTGGCGCCGAATTTTGCATGCAACGCAAAATCCTTGTCGTTGGTAACGCAAAGAATAGCTACCGGGCATCCGGTAATGCGTACAGCCATCTCCAGCATATCCGTAAATTCTTCCTCGTGGGTATGCGAAAGAGGAGAATACAGTGTCGTTGTTTTTATAGGAGGGACTGCTTCACAAATGGGGATTTCTTTCATGGTTGGTGTTTTACTAATTTATTAACGAGCCGGCAATACTTTTGTTTTTTGTATTACAGCTTATTTAACCGGCGACCAGCATATATTTATTTTTGTTAAATGGTTTAATAAAAATAGTAGTAAATACTTATGGATTGTGGAATTATCTACTATGAAAAGACCGGTATTTCTTTTTTTTAACAGCAACCAGGTGCGGTGATAATTTTTATGCCATTTCCAGTAAACCGGGCGCAGAGAACAGGCGACCGGACTGCGGTTATCGTAAAAATACAGGCCAAAGACAGCCCGGTGCGTGACCCGGAACTGTCTTTGTAAATGGTATATCTACCAGGAATGTCTGGTTTTTGACTATTTTAATTTACTTACTTCTGCTTCGTAATATTTCCTGGTTTCTATCACATCCGGCAGATTGTTTTCCCAGTTTGATTCATGCTCAATAGACATCATGCCGTTGAAATTCTGTCTTTTTAATTCAGCAAAAATGGGAGGAAAGTCCATCACACCTTTACCGACCAAAGTATCGGCAGCCTTTGTATTGTTGAGTGCTACAATATCCTTTAAGTGGGCTCCATATATATGACCTTCCAGTTGCTTCAGGCACTCAACAGGGTTGAGACCATTGCGGGCCCAATGTCCGAGATCAGCACAGGCGCCGATGTTTTTACGACCGTTGATAGCAGCAAGAACAGAGTCGGGGGTAGCATAAGCACTTGGAAAAGGGTGGTCGTGAATAGCAAGCTTGATATTATATACACCGGCCAGGCTGTCAATAAAATCCCAATGTTCTTTTTTAGGCTCGGTAGTAATGTAGCTTAATCCAAAATCTTTTGCCAGCTCAAAAGCGCTTATCCATTCTTTTTCATCCTGGGGCGATATTACGCCAAACGCTAAAAGGCTAATACCTTTGGATTGCAGCAGTTCTTTCACCTTGGCTCTTGTTGCCGCAGACATGGCGGGGCCAAATTCTCCCTGCAATCCCCCGCCCAGCTGTTGCCCCCAAAAAGCTTCTATATTTTTGATGCCGGCGCTGTCTACTTTATTAACAGCCTCGGTGAAGGTAAAAAGCCTGAACGTCCATAGTTGCACCCCGAGTTTGAATCCATCAACCGAGCCTGTGTTTTCCACTACAGGGGTGGCAGCAGTTTCTTTATTCTCAGATTGCCCGCCGCTATTACATGCTACTGCAGCAAACATTAACAAAGACATCAAAAGCCTGAAAGATAATTTCATGTGTGAATTTTAAGCGTGAATGAAGATTGTATAAATATATTAAACAATCATTATTGTCTGGCTAAACATAAGCGGATTTTTTACTATTTCCGTTTCCCTGCCTGCAAATCGATTATCGCGTCAATAACATTTTTACCGGCTGAGTAAAAAGGTAAATGAAGACGCCGAGAATCGTTTAAACGATTATAATCTCCCTATTGCCCGAATAAATCGGGCTTAGGGTAGGGAAGACAGCCTGATCTCTCCAGATGCTTTTTTATATATTCCAATCCGTAAGGGGTTGTTTTTTCAATAGATCAACAGCAGCTCGGGGTCCTTCACAAAATAACAGATCAATAATACTCAGGTTGGGAACGAACCCGTTTCTATCCGCAAAAACCTGGTTGTAAACCGGGCAATAATTATCAAAAGCCGAAATGTTTTTGGGTAGGATCCGGTTGCGAAAATCAAATGTATTTTCTGTCATTCTGTCGTTTTTGTAATCCGGTGAGAAGGAAATCGGAATATTCAATTCCAGCTTTTCCTGTATCCAGTAATGCAGGTCCAGGTTCCAGTCCCACAGGAAACGGTAGGGGGTATTATAAAATTTCTCCATTTCAAATTTGTAAAACTCAAACCAGGGGGAGTGGTTGTAAGCCGAAAAAACAGATCTCCAATGGCGCTTCTGCCAGGACTGTCCATTGTCAATTTTTACCTCCTTTATTTTCCTGTCTACATTTCTTCCCCCTACCACGGGGATGCTTAAGTCGAGCGATCCGTTGGCAGTTCCGATCCTGCAACGGTTGCGAAAACTCATTTTTTGCCAGTTTTCATATTGCTCAAATTCGATATTTGAGCAATTAATTGAAATTTTATAAAAAATAAATGATGCTAAATATTGATTATCAATTAATAAGTTCATTATTTTATACTTTATTATTAATATTTTTATATTTCCTCAGAATATGCCTATTTTACCTGCTTTAATCATTTGCATATGTTAATTATAATTTTATTTAATTGTTATAATTAACTGTAAATAATCATTTTATGATAATTTTTATTAACTAAATAAATTAGATTCATCATTTTTATATATTTGACAAAGTTGCAGTGCCCAAAGCTAATATATTTAGCGGCAGATTTTTCAATTTTAACCGGTTATCAACAGGGTTTATCTTATCTTGCAGCTCTTATGAACAGGTACAGCTTTTTTATTTTGGTAGTGCTTCTGGCAGGCTTGAGCGGTTGTTTTGGCAAGCTCCAGGAGCCGGAGTTTATAGATGTAGAAAATATACAATTGGGAAATGGCGGAAAGCTGAACAGCTTGTCCGGGGACATCCGTTTTTATAACCCGAACCGGCAAAACCTGGCACTCAAATCCGGGAACCTGGATATATATGTTGAGGACAGGTTGCTGGGAAAAACTGCGCTTGATACACTTATAAAAATCGGAAAACTTGACACATTTCTCATCCCGGTTACAATAGACCTCCAGTCTAATAATTTACTGTCCAATGCCCTGTCATTTGCATTTAAAGATTCTCTGAAGGTGCGGCTTGAGGGGAAAATCCGGGTGGGGCGTTCAGGTGTATTCGTCACCCGCCAGATAAATTATGAGAGCAGGGAAAAAATAGATATCTGGGGAGGGCTTTGGTAGCAGGTAAACAATTTATTGTTAACACAAGAGGTCAACAACGCAAACCAGGGGAAGCACAAGAAAGTAAAAAGAAAAGCTCCCAGATCTTTCATTAGGATAAAGGATCAGGAGCTTGAGAGGGTTTTTCCGGTCGGATAATTGGATTCTTGGTTTTTACATGTGAATCTTGGATTGGTTTTCACAGAATAAACTTTTCAATAGATATAAGGTTTGCTGATTTTTTAACATTTCACAGGTTAGTGTCAGACCTCTATATAACGCACAATCAAGGAGAAATTGTCCGGACTTCTGATTTTTTACTAAAAAGACGGAAAAGCACAGCGCCGGAGTTTTAAGTGATAAAAGGTAATTTTTTAGGTATCAGGTCATTACAACAGGTAACGGGTATTTGCCTTGTACCGGCTTTTTTATTGCATGAAAGAAATTATTAAATATCAAATAATTGATCGCCTTATTTCAACTTCGGGATACCCGTTTTTTCTTAATGAAAGGTGTTTCAAATTTATAAAAGTAACCTATCTGATTACCGCTTACCCTTTCGTATCTTTGCAGCCCGCTAAAAGGAACTAATGAAGGCGGATCTAAGTTTACAAAAGAATACATAATGAAATTATACCTTTTCTTGATCAGATACCGGCTTCAGCTTGGGATTCTTGCTTTGGTGCTTGCAGTGGTTGTTAACATATATGCCGGGTTCTGGCCCGCATTTACATTGTATCTGATCGCGGCCATTGCGGTCGTAAGCCATTTCCTTATCGGTCCGATGCGTTTGATCCAGGGGTATATGGAGGAAGGGGATATTGAAGGAGCTCAGAAAGTACTTAATTCTATCAAATTCCCGGGACTGCTTATAAAGCCGGTGCGTAGTGTTTACTATTATTTGAAGTCCAGTCTGGCGATGTTCGGGCAGGATTTTGATACGGCGGAAACGATGATGAAAAAAAGCCTTAGCCTGGGTATGCCCATGAAGGAGACTGAAGGGTCTGCTTACTTTCAATTGGGCACCATTGCTATGCAGAAAAGTAATATGAGGCAGGCGGAAGAATATATCCGCAAGGCCATTAAAGCTGGTTTGCCGGATAAAGAAAATGCCGCTGCTGCATACCTCCAGATGTGCCAGATATTCATTAACAAACGGGAATTCCGTGCTGCCAAAGATTATTTCAGGCGGGCGAAAGACCAGAAACCGACCACTCCGCAGGTGGTGGACCAGATCAAACAAATTGAGAAGTATATCAGCCGTATGCCGGGCTAGTTATTAATATGTTGCTTTTGACTGACGGGTGATGACCGCAACCGGGAGAGATCAGAGATCAACCGACACGTCCAGCAACTGTTTGCTGAAAGGGAACCATCCTTTTAATTCGGGAATATATACTTCCGTGAATTCTTCCCCAACAAACAATTTGTAGTTGAATTTGGGATATCCGTATACCATATAACCGGGGTAATAATGTTTATAACCCTGCTGCAGGGCAAGCTCTATTTTTAGCAGGATCAGGTATTTCCCGAGGCTGTATTTTTTATAATCCGGGTGGTAGAAGTTCATGATACCGGCAATGCTTTTATCGCCTTTATCGAAAATGCCCGCAGCGATCAGCGTATTTTTATCCCTCACCTCAATCAGGTGACTGTCGTAAATATCCCCGAAGGCGCCCTCGTAAAATAACCAGTGGTTTACGGAAGGAGCTCCGTCGAAAGAGATCATGCTCCTGTAAAGCGTATATAAATTTTCCAGCTCATCTGTCAGCTCGAATGGCTTTACTACGAAAGAGAATTGTTTGTTCCGGTTCAGGATCGTTTTACTGCTTTTGAGGTGGGTATAATATTGCAGGTTATACCTTAACCAGAACACCTTGTAGTGCAACTCATCATCCACGATGTAATTGGTGGTAAAAATGGTTTGATGCATACGGTACCATCCCCTGGATAAAAAGTCATCCAGTTGTTCGCCTGAAAGCTTCCGGGGAGCGTAAAATTGGGGTATCGTCATATACAGGAAAGCTGAAAAATTGAATGATCATCGGTGCTTATTCCGTATCGGCGTCCTCCTTCCTTTCTTCACTTAAAAGTACCTTACTTTCATTATCGTACATCTTTTCCAGGTCATCCCTGACCGTACCTTCCCATTTGGGCGCCCCGATCAGGTAGGCTACCCGGCCGATCATATGTGCCGCTACCGGGGCTGTCAGCACCAGGAAGAAAATGATGGCAAACGCTTTGGTCGTTACAGAGGCTTCGGGGAAAACAACTGCTGCGCTCAATAATAAAAGTCCGCTGCCCAGTGTGGCCGCTTTTACGGTCACGGACAGCCTGAGGTAAAAATCCGGCATTCTCAATATACCTATGGCTGCAAACAATATACTCAGCGCACCGATGGTGCTCAGGATCATAATCAAAATATCAGTCATTTTTCCTCCTTCTTTCCAGGTAATACGAAAAAGCAATGGTTCCGAGAAATGCTATCAGCGCCAATATCATGCCGGTATCCATCAGGATAGGCTTTTGGGTGCTGATGCTGTATACGGTTATAACACCCACACCAATCGTTATCAGCAGGTCCAGTGCAATTACCCTGTCTACCGTTGTTGGTCCTTTGAAGAGCCTGATGAACACCAGCAACAGCGAAATAGCTAATATGGGCAATATCACATAATCTATGTAAGTGCTTAAACTCATTTTTAATAATGGATTTTATCGCAAAATTTCCAGTAATCTTCTTTCCAGCCCGTTTTTGATCTGTGCAATGAACTTGTCTTTATCTTTCAGGTACATCACATGAATATAGATGGCTTTTTTATCGTCGCTTATATCCAGGATGAGGGTGCCGGGCGTCAGTGAAATAACAGTAGCCAGTATATTTATTTCAAAGTCGCTCCGGGCAACCAAAGGATATTTCACAATTCCCGGTTTCATAAAAAATTTAGGGGTGATAACATCATAAGCCACATGAACATTTGCCTTCAGCATTTCCCAGATAAAATAGAAAAAAAAGCTGATGATCTTGGGTACCCGGTTAAAATACCGTTGATCGGCTTCGCTTCTCCGCATGAGCCACAGGAGGAAAAAGCCCAGCAGGAACCCAAAAAAGAAATTTGAAAAGTACAATGCTCCTGTAAGCGCTACCCAAATGAAGGCAAGCAACAGGTTCATTAAAAATTGTTTTACCATACGTTTTTCTTTTTATTGCGGGTTACCCAAAACAGCTTCAATATAGGGGGTAGTATCCATCATTTCCGCTGATATGCGCTGTGCCAGCACAGCAATATTTTCTGCACCCAGGCCAATATATAAGGTTATGGCGGCCAAAAAAACGATCGGTCCCACCAACATGATTTTTTTAGACAGCGGAAGTGCAGCAAAGCCATCTATGATCTCTTCGCCGGATCCTTTGCTTGCCGGGATATTTTTCCAGAAAACCTCTGCCCACATCTTCGCTATTACGTATAAGGTAAGAAAACTACCGATGATGATCGCGGCTATCAGTATATAATGCCTGCCTTCAAATCCGGCTTCAAACAGGGATATTTTGGGCCAAAAGCCGGAAAGGGGAGGTACGCCTGCCAGGGAGAACAAAACAATGGCAATGACCAGCGATATCAGGGGGTAATCAGCATAAAGTCCTCCCAGCTTATCCATATTCATGGTTCCCCTCAACTGGCGTATTAAACCTGCTATCAGGAACATGTTCGTTTTTACCATGATATCGTGGAACAGGTAGATCAGCGCTCCGGTGAGCGCCACCTGTGTGAACATTGACAGACCACCTATCATAAAGCCGATATGACAAACTATAAGATAAGAAAACAAACGCCGGATATTACGTTTGATCAAAGCGCCGAAACTGCCGGTGATGATCGTAAAGACAGCGATCAGCAGCAACAGGTTCTTTGTAAACTCATCCGGTATAAAAATGAGGGTACACATCCGGAAGAGCGCATAGATACCTACTTTGGTAAGCAGCCCGCCGAAGGTTGCAACTACGGCCGAAGGCGGAGTATGATAAGAAGACGGTAACCAGAAATATAGCGGAAAAACTGCGGATTTGATACCAAAGCCAATGATGAAAAACAATGCCGTGATATTTACCAGGTTCCTGTTTTCGATGGCAGCCACTTTTAGAGACAGGTCTGCCATATTGAGGGATCCCGTAATACCGTATAATATTGCAATGCCCGTCAGGAAGAATGTGGAAGCCAGGATATTCATGGCCATATATTTTACCGCACCCTCCACCTGCGCTTTTCTGCCGCCCAATGTCATCAGCACAAAAGAGGAAATGATGATCACTTCAAACCACACATACAGGTTGAAGATGTCCCCTGTCAGAAAGGCGCCGTTCAAACCCATCACCAGGAAATGGAAAATAGGGAAATAGCCGTACAATATCCTTGATCTTGAAATACCTGCGGATGAGAAAACAGATACTGCCAGGGCAGAGAAAGAGGTGAGCAGCACCAGCGAGCTACTGAAAATATCTGCGACAAATACAATCCCGAAAGGAGCTTTCCAGTTAGCTGCTTCCATGATCAGTATTCCGCCGTTATACACTTTCGTGAACAGTTGTATGGCGATCACCATGGCTATAAAGCACGCTGTTACACTTACAACACGATGTGCCACCGTTCTCCGCCATAAGAACAGTTGTAATATGGCGGCAAATAAATGTATGATTACGGGTAAAATTATATAGTTGTCTGTCATATATCTTCTTCCTCCGGTGTGTTTAAGTCGTCAAGATCATCCGAGTTGACCAATACATATACTCTCTTTAATAAAACAATGGCAAATGCCTGCAAGCCAAAGCTGATGACAATGGCTGTGAGGATAAGCGCCTGGGGAATAGGATCGGCATAGATGCCTGTAAGCACATCGGCTGCCTCTTCTATAACGGGAGGTTTGCCTTTCGTTATGGTTCCTAATAAAAAAATCAGGATGTTCACACCGTTTCCCAGCAAGCCTATGCCTATCAGCAGCTTTACCATGCTTCGCCGGAGCAGCATATATATGCCTGTTGAATATAATAGTCCTGTTAAAATCAATAATAGTATCTCCATGGGGTTAGTCGCTATATTGAAATATGCTGAATAAAATAGTAAGCACCACACCGATTACGAGGAAGTATACCCCGATATCGAAAAACAGGGCAGTACCAATGCTGCCGATCACCGGTATCGGCTGCTCCACCCACAGGCCTGTCATTACCGGTTTGCCGGATAACAGGGGGAGGAACATGCTTGCCGCTGAAATAGCCAGCCCAAACGGGATAAGACCACTCGGGTGCACAGGTAAAAGCTTTAAAGTATTATTTACGCCGTGGGTAAAGCTGTGCAGCACAAAAGCTATGGAAGCAATCAGTCCTCCTACAAATCCCCCCCCGGGATAATAATGGCCCCGCAGCAGGATGAAAATAGAGAACAGCAGCAGGATCGGCAGAAGATACTCCGTAGCTGTTTTTAAGATAATACTTTTCATTCAATACTTTTTTTATTCACAAATCATGTAGGGTATGCCTTACCGTTATTCCTTTTCGGAAGACTTCAACCTCAGGTTAATAAGACTGAATACTCCCAGCGCTGCTACACTAAGCACTACAATTTCAAACATGGTGTCAAAGCCCCGGAAGTCAACCAGTATAACATTCACCACATTTTTTCCGTGGGCGAGCTTGTATGCGTTTTCTGCATAGAACTTGCTTATTTCCGTATCAATGGGCTGCTGCATTGCCTGTAATGCGACCAGTGCTATAAGGATGCCGAAGCTGGCAGCTACTATACCATCCCGTATCCTGACTTTGTTGTTGGCAAAATTGAGGAAAGGCGGGAGCCGGAAGAGAACGAATACAAACAATACCAGGGTAAGTGTATCAATTGTAAACTGTGTCATGGCCAGATCCGGCGCGCTGTAAAAAACAAACATCAGGCAGATGCAATACCCTATCACACTGGTACCTACAACTGCTGTCAGGCGGGAGGAGCTTGTCACTGTCATATAAATGGCTGCGATCAGAATACCCGCTACTACTATTTCATAGATGCTGATGGTGGAAATTTTTGCCAGGCTTATTTCTATCGGTCCGCTGTTGATGACGCGATAAGCCAGCAGCAGTACCGAAAAAACGATGATACGCAAAAGGTAGGAACGCAAAAATCCGTTGTGAAGGGTATTGGTATACCAGGTGGACAGGTGCTGCAGAAGCCTGGCAGACAGGGTGAATACCCGTTCGGGTAGAGCAAGCCCTATGCTCCCGGCAGGTCTGACTGGTTTTTTAATAAAATAAAGCAGGGTACCGCAAACAATGGTAACGGCGCTAAGCAACAGTACGGTATTGAAGCCATGCCAGATCTTTAAAGTTGAATCTGCACCCGCGATCATAGATTGTGTGGCGGGTTGTAAAATGGAGGCGCCGGGCAGTGCAGGGAAGCAGCCGAAAATGACGCCTGATACGGAGAGCAGGAGAGGAGGAACCCACATAAATCCATGAGGAAGGTGTACCGACGACAAGCTGTCCGGAAGCTGTCCTGAAAAAGGTTTTATGCCTGCCAGGAATCCGGCTGCCACCAGGAAGATATTGGTGAACAATGCAACGGCAGTCAGGATGTACGGCAGGTTATCAGCATGTAATGTCGCTTCATATACCAGGTCTTTACCAATGAACCCGAATGTAAGGGGAATGCCCGCGCTCGAAAATGCTGCTAAAGTACCTGCTATGGCAAGCGGCATCATCACTTTTCTTAACCCGGACAATAAGCTGATATTACGCGTGCCTGTTTCATGGTCTATCACGCCGGTGATCAAAAACAGCGCTGCTTTATATAATGCGTGCACCAAAACAAATACCGGCAGTGCAATCAATGCTTCTTTCGTTCCTATACCTGCTAAAAACACCAGTATTCCCAGGGCAGATATGGTTGAGTAAGCCAGTATTTCCTTCAGGTCGGTCCTGAAGATGGAATAAAATGCGCCGTATAACATGGTAATGCCTCCGGCTATCACCAACGGAATGGTCCAGAGTTCGGTTCCGCCCAACACCGGAAACAGGCGGGCAAGCAGGTACACACCTGCCTTTACCATAGTGGCTGAATGAAGGTAAGCGGAAACGGGGGTGGGCGCTTTCATAGCGCCGGGCAGCCAGAAATGGAATGGAAACTGGGCGGATTTAGTAAATGCGCCTGCAAACACCAGCAACAATATCAATCCGTACAGCGTGTGCTGCTTGAGTGCTTCGTTCGAATGGATCATTTCCTGGATGGAATAGGTGCCGGTAATATAACCGGCAAGCACCAGGCCCACCATCAGCAAAAAGCCACCGCCACCGGTTATCACCAGGGCTATCAGTGAGCTTCTGCGGGATTCGGCGCTTTCATTATTAAAGCCTATCAGGAAAAATGAGCTGATACTGGTAAGCTCCCAGAAAATGAACAGTAAAAGAATATTATCAGAGAGTACCACTCCAAGCATGGCTGCCATGAACATGCTCAGGTAGGCAAAAAAACGATCCAGGTAGGGATGTCCTTTCATATAACCTGCCGCATACAGGAATACCAGGGTGCCTATGCCGGTAATGAGCAGGCTGAACAGCAAGGAAAGTCCGTCCAGTTGAAAATCAAAATTGATCCCTATAGACGGTACCCATGCGTAGTGACTGCCGAATACATTGCCATTGCTGATCGCCGGGATGTGTGCCGCAAAATATATAAATAACGACAGTGGCAATAATGTTGCCAGGGGAGTGTACTTAGTTTTTTTTAAATACTTCCCGAAAGGAATGATGAATATGGAAACAAAAAAGCCTGCCAGTACTGCAAATAGCATCTATAATAATTATTACTACTATGAATGCGTCGAAAATAACCAATAATTTTTTAGGAATTGCAAAACTACCGGGCTTTTAAAGGAGTTTTTTTAAGGTGATAAATTTTTATAAATCGGTTATAGGTTTGTATTTCGGAACGAGTGACTTCATTACGAACCATGCAATTAAATAAGCAAGGGCGCAGAAAGTGAACATGATGGTATAACCTGTTTCTATACTTCCTACCTCTTTATAATGTGTAAACAATGCCCCGCCGATTTTGGTAACTATCACACCGCCGATGCCGCCTGCCATTCCCCCGATGCCTACGATGGAAGCCACGGCTTTGCGTGGGAACATATCGGAAACAGTCGTGAAGATATTAGCGCTCCATGCCTGATGCGCGGAAGCCCCGATACCAATAAGAATAACCGGCACCCAGAAACTGAAATCTCCCAGTGGCTGTGCAGCCAGTACCACCAAAGGGATGACCGCGTATATCAGCATCGCCTTCATACGCCCGTCATAGGCTGTATATCCTTTCCTGATAAAATGCATGGGAAACCATCCCCCGCCGATGCTTCCCACCATCGTCATGGTATAGAGAACCGCGATCGGAAATGCCATTTGTGTTGTCGTCATATGATACTGGTCTTTCAGGTAAGCCGGCAACCAGAAAAGAAAAAACCACCATACACCGTCCGTCATAAATTTACCGAAGGCAAAAGACCAGGTTTGCTTGTATCCCAATAACTTTATCCAGCTTACTTTATCCGGTTTTGCTTCCTGCGCGGGAGCAGATGATTCCACATCATCCGAATCACTTTTGATGTATTCCGCTTCCGCCGGAGATAATCTTTTTTGCTTTTCCGGCCTTTCATAGTATATATACCAGAATATCAGCCACAGAAAACCAATAGCTCCGATAATAATAAATGTTGTCTGCCACCCGTAGGACTTTTCTATATAAGGCACAGAAAGCGGTGCAAGTATGGCGCCGATCGTTGTACCTGAGTTAAAAATACCTGTTGCCAGGGATCGCTCTTTTTTAGGGAAATACTCTGCTGTTGCCTTGATGGCTGCCGGAAAGTTGCCGGCTTCGCCAAAGGCCAGAAAGGCCCTTGCGAATATAAAGCCCAATACGGAGACGGGAATGGCGGCGATTCCTATCCAGCCCAGTGTTGCTTTGATACCTTCCCCAATGGGAACCGCATAAGCATGTATGATGGCCCCCAACGACCAGATGATGATGGCCCAGGCATATCCCTTTTTTGTTCCAAGCTTATCGATCACCCTTCCGGCAAAAAGCATGGCGATGGCATAGGTGAACTGAAAGGCAGCAGCGATATCTGCATAATCGTTATCGGTCCATCCGAAATGACTTTCATCTTCCAGCACGGGCTTTAATAAGCTCAGTACCTGCCTGTCCAGGTAATTGACGGTTGTAGCAAAAAATAAAAGTGCGCAAATCGTCCACCTGTAGTTCCCTGTTTTTTCTTTCATCTGCATATGGCTTTGTCGGGTGTTATATTAGCTGAAAGGTATTTCAATAATGTTATAAACCTGATGATTTCAGGAGAATAATTATTTTTTCTTCTGGTAAACCCTTACATAATCTATCTCAAAATTTTGGGGAAAAGATGTATGGCTTGCGTCTCCGCCGTTCATACCGCCAATGGCAAGGTTGAGCAGCATATAATGAGGTTGCCTGAACGGATTGAAATTGCTTTCATCTTTATTGAAGGTTGCATTCAACGAGACTTTATTGAGTGGGATGTCGTCTACATACAATGAAATACTATCCTCCGTCCAATCCATCCGCCAGATGTGAAACTCATGTGCCCATCTTTCACCTCCCAGGTCAGCCAGGGCATGCTTGCTGTCATACCATGCCGCTTTACCTTCTTTACCCAGGAATGCTAAATTTGCGAGTATACTATCCCGGTAGTATTCCATCATGTCTATCTCACCGTTTGCCGGCCAGTCCCTGCTTACTCCCAGGCTCCACCACGCAGGCCACATGCCGTTGCTGACGGGTATCCTGGCTTTAAGCTCAAAACGGCCGTATAGCCACTGGTGCTTATCCTTTGTTATCAGGCACGAAGAGGTATATGCTGCATGCGGCCGGTTCAACCGCCAGTCATCACTTTCTGCATGGTACCCCGGATTTTCTTTATTTTCCTTTCTGGCTTCAATGATCAGCAATCCGTCCTTACAGGTGGCATTTTCCGGCTGATACCATTGCAGTTCCCGGTTACGTACAAAGCCTTGCTCATAGCCCCATTTGCCGGGATCAGGCACACCGTCAATATCAAATTCATCTGACCATACCAGCTCATAATCATTATCACTACAGGATAGCTGCAGCAGGCAGATCAGGGCAAGTAACAGCAGCGCTATTTTGTTTTGATACATGTTTACGGATGTAGTATGCTTATTCCTTTATTAATTTTTTCTCCAGGTCTTCCAGGGAAATGCCTTTTGTTTCCGGCATTTTGGTAACCACCCAAACGAGCTGCAACAGCATCATGAATGCAAAAAATGCAAAAATGGGCCAGGGATTATCTTTAAATATCCCATCTTTTTCATCGAGGAACATCGGGGTGATGAGTGTGATGATCGCCGCGAACACCCAGTGTACACTGGCGCCGAATGACTGTCCCAATGCGCGGATCTTATTGGGAAATATTTCGGAGATAAATACCCATATTACAGCGCCCTGCCCCATGGCATGCGAAGCCACAAAAGCCAGTAGGAAGACCAGCAGCCATCCCGGCTGGGCGTTACTGTAAAAAGCCCAGGCCACCAGCGAAAGGCTGACGATGTATCCCAGCGAGCCGATCAGCAATAACTGCTTACGTCCCAGCTTATCTATCAGGTAAAGACCTACGAAGGTAAAGATGAGGTTGCTTCCACCAATAGCGATAGAGTTTAGCAGTGAATCTTTAGCCGCCAGACCTGCCCTTTCCAGTATCTCCGGCGCATAATATAATATGAAGTTGATACCCGACCATTGATTGAAAAAGGCAACAAAAAAAGCAAGCCATAAAATGGTGTGGTACTTTCTGCTGAACATGCCGGTGCTGCCCCGTTTTTTCTCCTCTTCCAGGTTTTGCTGTATCGACCGGATCATTTCGTCAGGCTGTACAGCGCCAAGCTGCACCAGTATTTTTCTTGCCCCTGTTACGTTGTTCCTCCTGGCGATCAGCCAGCGGGGGCTTTCTGGGATCATAAAAACAAGTACTGTATATATAAAGGAAGGAACCAGCATGATGCCGAGCATCCAACGCCAGTCGTTAGTACCGCCTACACCCTGCAGCAGGTAATTGGATAAAAAAGCAATCAAAATACCAAATACAATATTGAACTGGTACATGGCGCCCAGTCTTCCCCGGGTAGCCGGGGTAGATATTTCGGATATATAAGTAGGAGCAGCTACGGAAGAAACGCCAATGCCGACGCCGCCTATAAACCGAAAGAATGAAAAGGTATAAGGATCCATTGCCAGGGCGGACCCTAATGCCGACACGCTGAACAAAATACCGACCCAAAGCAAGACCTTTTTCCGTCCATATATTTCTGTAGGAATACCACCCAGGATGGAGCCGAGCACGGTTCCCCACAAAGCCATGGACATAATAAAAAAACCGTGGAATAAAGGAGTAGTATGCCACAACTCCTTGATGGGAAGATTGGCTCCCGAGATCACAACCGTATCAAAACCAAATATAAAACCCGCCAAAGCGGCGATCAGGGATATACCGAAGAGATTGGTGCCTTTGGAAGCAGACGAATCGTTAGAATTGGTCATATGGTCAAAATTAGTAGTCGTAAATATAAACCATCTCGCCTCAATAAGTCCGTAGAAGCCAAATTTTCCTGAAATCCAGTTTGGTTAACTGGCAACATAATTATTTGAGCATACTTCTCTAAAAAAAATCTATACTTTTTATTTTTATTTTAAAAGTTTTATTAATTTAACGTTTTATTTGTGTTTTAATAACAGGAATTTAATAATGAGCGGCAAACATTCATTGTATAAACGAAAGATTATTACCCATTTGTACTTTTCAAGGAGTCTTTCATGTGCAGAGCTCAGCGAAAAGACAGGGAAGAGTTTATCGCTTGTTACGAAAATCCTGAATGAGCTTTTATCCGAAGGTGTTGTAGAAGAAAAAGGATATGCACCTTCTTCCGGGGGTAGAAGACCCCTGCTGTATTCCCTGAAGCCGGACATCATGTACGTGGTCTCTGTAGCGATAGACCAGTTTTTCATACGGATCGCCATCATGGACATGCATAATAATATTATCGGGGATGTTAAAACATGGGATATAGACCTTGCATCACAGAAAAATGCCCTGGCGGTGGTTGCAGACAGGATAAATGAAGCCATCTGCGAATCTGGTATTGACCGTAGCAAAATGCTGGGAATCGGGATGAGTATGCCGGGTTTTGTTGACTCAGGAAAATCTGTGAATTATACCTTCCTGCCGGTGGAAGCAGGTTATAAAAATATCGGGGATTATATTGAAAGCATATGCGGAATCCCTGCTTTTATTGATAATGACTCAAGCCTGATCGCGCTGGCCGAATTAAAGTTCGGGGCAGTAACTGACCAAAAGAATGCAATGGTGATAAATGTAGGCTGGGGCATAGGATTGGGATTAATCTTAAATAAGGAATTGTTTCGGGGCGATGAGGGGCTGGCAGGCGAGTTCAGCCATATTCCCTTA
>Ga0222419_100706_pt1 | contig 20930 bp, 14 predicted proteins | sample 1B20Ametagenome_FD_182474 | JGI IMG/M metagenome (GOLD analysis project Ga0222419, IMG submission 182474) | Enriched microbial communities from leaf-cutter ant dump, University of Wisconsin, Madison, United States - 1B20A (version 2) | ecosystem: Environmental > Terrestrial > Nest > Insects nest... | reverse complement strand
TGATGATCCCGATGTATTTTCCACAGACGTTTCTTTACCCGTCTTACCCGCACAGCCTGCTGTTGATCGGTGACTGGTGGGCACTGAGCTATTTTTTCCTGTATTTCTTTTACGGATTTGTATTGGTGTCTGCCGGTGAATCCTTTTTCAGCACGGCGCTGCGCTACCGGAACCCTTACCTGGTAGCGAGCCTTATCATTACCGTGATTTACCTGGCATTCAAGCTCCGGTATGAAAATACAGATATTGCCTATTACCTGGAGCCCTTCCTGAAAGTACTGAATACATGGTGCTGGCTGCTGGTATTTTTCGGCTTCGCAAAAGCCTATCTGAGTAAATCCAGCAGGCTGCTGTCTTATGCCAACCAGGCGGTTTACCCTTTTTATATACTGCACCAAACGGTGATTGTCCTTATCGGTGTTTATATGAAAGACTGGAATATGGGGTTTGCCGGAAAATATCTCATTTTATTCACCGGTACCTTTGTCGGATGCCTGGTTCTTTATGAATTTGTGATACGACGGGTGAAATGGCTGCGACCTCTTTTCGGACTAAAGAGCTAATATTTTTTTTCTTCGATAGATTCCAGGATATTGAAATAGCTGATATACCGTTCTTCGTGGATCCTGCCTTCCGCCACTGCTTCTTTTACAGCACAACCCGGCTCGTTGATATGCAGGCAGTTGTTGAACTGGCAATCGTTGATAAGGTCCCGCATTTCAGGAAAAAAGTGAGAGAGTTCCTGCCGTGAAATATCCACCAGCCCAAACTCCCGTATGCCCGGCGTATCAATGATCCTGCCTCCAAAAGGCAGGTCAAACATCTCTGCAAAAGTCGTCGTATGCATTCCTTTCCCGCTCCATCCGCTTACCTCTCGGGTTTTCAGGTCAAAGGAGGGTATAACAGCATTGATCAGCGAGGATTTACCCACACCAGAATGCCCACTGATCAGCGAAGTTTTATCTTTTAAGAGATGAAGTACCGCATCTGTATTTTCATTTTTTTCCACGCTGATCAGCAGCACTTCATACCCGATCTCCCTGTAAACATCCCTCCACTCTTCAAATATCTTTCTTTCTTTCTCCCGGTACAGATCCGATTTATTGAAAATGAGCACTGCAGGCACATGGTATGCTTCAGCAGTCACCAGAAATCGGTCTATGAATCCACGCGATGTCCGTGGCTCTTTTAATGTGCATACCAGCAAGGTCTGATCGATATTGGCGGCAATAATATGGTGGTGATGCCTGTTGGAAGGGGATTGACGGTTGATATAGTTTTTTCGTTTACCTATAGCTGTTATAACAGCTGAATTATCCGATCCATCCTCCCGTTCAAACGCTACCTCATCACCTACGGTTACCGGGTTGGTAGAGCTGATATCTGCATCTATTTTGAATTTTCCTTTAATGCGGGCATTAAAGACCAATCCATCCTCTGCTCTGATAACATACCAGCTTCCCGTAGACTTATATACCAGCGCTTTCATATCAGTCTCTTAGGATCATACGCTCATCCCCTGCATTGTAATCCCTGATCCACCCGCTTAAGGTATCCACCCATAAAGGGCTCGTATTCAGACAGGGGATAAAAGTATAGGATTCACCGCCGGCGCCCATAAAAGATTCCCTGCCTCTCATATCTATTTCTTCCAGTGTTTCCAGGCAATCGCTTATAAATGCAGGACAAAGTATCAGCAGCTTTTTGATCCCTTCCGCGGGCATCTGCTCCAGCCGTATGTCGCTGAAAGGCTCAAGCCATCCTTTTCCCAGGCGGGACTGAAAAGATATGCTGAACCTGTCTTCCGGTATACCCAGTTGCCGCATAACCAGCTTTGTCGTTTCAAAACATTCGTACCGGTAGCAGTTTTTATGCTCCGCAACATCTTTATCGTGGTATGCAGCCGTTGTTATGCATTTAGCCAATACCTGCCTGTTATCCCTGTGCAGGTGTCTTGCCGGTATACCGTGGTAACTGAACAATATATGATCGTAGTCCTGCTGCAGGAAAGGTCTGATGGATTCCGCAAGCGCTTTTATATAATTCGTCTCGTTGAAAAACGGCTTGATGAACTTCAGGCTGAATGGATAGCGACCTTTTTTGTAAACATCTTTTGCATGCACCACCGCTGTTTCATAGGATGATTCGGCATAATGCGGATACAGCGGCACTGCTATTATTTCTTCAATAGCGGGGTCCTTTTTCAGCAAAGCGTCAAACGCCTGCTTTACGGAAGGGTTTCCGTAACGCATGGCGATCTCTACAGGCTCGGCTACCTGCTTTTGTAAAGCTTTCTGTAAGTCTTCCGTCAAAATGATCAGCGGTGATCCTTTGTCCGTCCATATGGTACGATAGGCCTCGGCAGATTTGGCTGTTCTGAACGGAACAATAATTCCTCCCACCAATAACAGGCGGGACAGATATGGCTTATCAATCACTCTTTTATCCATCAGGAACTCCATAAGGTATCGCCGCACATCTTTATGCGCGGTGGAGTCCGGGGAACCAAGGTTCATCAATATTATTCCTCTTTTAGGCTGGGCACTATCCATACAAATTCTGTTATTGCTGTTAATTCGTTAGTTAACCATTAAACTCCGAAGCGGCTTTTATCGTAGCATCTATGTCGTCATAGCTAAGCGCATTGCTTACAAACCAGGTTTCAAAGGCCGATGGAGGCAGGTAAACTCCCGATTGCAGCATATGATGAAAAAACCTGCTAAACATAGATATGTCGGCCCGGGAAGCAGTATGAAAGTCAACAATATCATGACTGCCAAAATGCAGGCTGATCATGCTGCCCGCACGGTTGATCACAACCGGTATATGCGCGGCACTGAAAACCTCCCGTAACCCATTCTCCAGGTATCCCGATTTTTCTTCCAGCTGCGCATATATACCCGGGTTATCCTTCAGCTCACGCAAAAGTGTATATCCTGCTATCATCGCCAGGGGGTTCCCGCTCAAAGTCCCTGCCTGGTAAACGCTGCCCACAGGCGCTACGTGGTCCATGATCTCCTTACGGGCAGCAAATGCGCCTACCGGCATGCCGGCGCCAATTATTTTTCCATACGTTACTATATCCGCATGAATGCCCAAATATTCCTGCGCGCCACCTGCTGCCAGCCTGAAACCCGTCATCACTTCATCAAATATCAGCAATATATCTTCCCGGTCACAAATCGCTCTTATACCCTCCAGGTACCCGGGAGCAGGCGGAATACAGCCCATATTGCCAGCAACAGGCTCTATAATGATAGCTGCAATTTCATTTTTGTTTTTGCGGACCAGTTCCTCCAGTGCTTCCAGGTCATTGTAGCCGCAGGTAAGCGTATCCGATGCAGCGCCTGCAGTTACACCCGGCACTGCCTGTATATTCAATGTAGCCAGGCCGCTTCCTGCTTTTACCAGGAAGCAGTCTGCATGACCGTGATAACAACCTTCAAATTTTATGAATTTATTCCTGCCGGTAAACCCTCTTGCCAGCCTGATAGCACTCATGCAGGCTTCGGTACCACTGTTTACCATCCGGATCATATCAATGTTCGGCGACATTGTTTTGATCAGTTCGGCAATTTCTATTTCCAACTCCGTAGGCGCCCCAAAAGACGTGGAAAATGCGGCTTTTTTCTGAATAGCATCTATTACAGGCGGATAAGCATGCCCCAGTACCATCGGTCCCCAGGAGTTGATAAAGTCGATATATGCATTGCCGTCTGCATCATATAACCAGGCCCCGCTGGCTTTCTCTATAAATAAGGGAGTTCCCCCTACGCTTCTGAATGCGCGGACCGGGGAATTCACGCCACCGGGTATAACATGCTGCGCACGTGCAAACAATTCCCGGCTTTTACTGATATCCATCATCTGTAATTCAAAAAAGTGAAAAAATCAACTGCGCAAAGCTACTATTAGTAAGCTACAAAGCCTGACTTACTATGTAATTTAAATGCAATTTTAGTGTCAAAGCTCAAGCAGGCGGTTACATTCTTTCAGCAACAGCTCTTTATTGATGGCGGCTGTCCCTACTATTTCGCAGACCAGCCCCCCGGCAATATTGGCCGTTTCCGCCATGAGGCTGACATTCCGGGTAGCGGCATACACCAGGGCAGCGACGGCGATCACCGTATCTCCCGCTCCGCTGACATCGGCAATATTCCGGATATGAGACGGAATGATATCCGCAGCCTGCTCATACTGGTAAAAAACGCCCTTTTCCGAAAGTGTTATAAATGAAATTTGATGATACAGCCTTTCCGATAGTTCCCGGTGTATTTCCCGGAGCAGGTCCAGGCTTACACCTGAATATATCATATTTAATCCTTCGGTCACCTCTTTCAGGTTGGGCTTAAAAATATCTACGCCTGTGTAGCTGAAGAAGTTTTTCCGTTTGGGGTCCACTGCGGTAATAATTCCGTTCTTTTTGCAGAGTTCTACCACCTTATGTATGACCAACTCAGTTAAAACACCCTTGTTATAATCTTCCAGGATAATGACATCCGGTTTTTCCTGTGCGATGTAGTGTTGTACCGCCAGTATCATCCTGTTCTCATCTTCGTACCCAAGGTCTGCACTTACCTCGTTATCAAGCCGCATCATTTGCTGGTTACGGCTGATCACCCGGATCTTATTGGTGGTGATCCGTTTGGCGCTGTGCAAAAAGAAGCTGGTGTCTATATTTTTTTCTTCAAACAATTTTTTGAGCGCCAATCCATCTTCATCGTTGCCGGTGACAGAAATAACAGCAGCCTTTGCACCAAGGGATGTAATATTCAGCGCTACATTTGCGGCGCCCCCCATTCGCTGCTCTTTCCTTTCTATCGCAACAACGGGCACCGGGGCCTCGGGTGAAATCCGGTCTACCTTTCCCCATAAGTATGTATCCAGCATCACGTCCCCCACGATGCCCACTTTCATTTTAGTGAAAGAATCAAAAAGTTGCTCTGCAGTCATACAGCTAATGTAGAAAGTTTTGCCCAATCAAAAATATTTTAATCCCGGGTACCGGAAGGTCAACCACCGGTTCCGCAAACCTCAATAACCTTTTGACAACTGATGCTTATAACATAACCTGTTTTACAACGGTTTCCGCCCATCATATCCAACACACGGCACTCATCATATTAAGGATCCGCTTTCAGGGACAAAACATCATAAACTATTGTTATAAATTTTAACAATTATTAACGCTGCAGGGCATACTTTTTTCTTACTCTTGTTAGTATCTATTTATCCTTTTGTATCCGCCTTCGTCATTGGTCCTCAAAAACCCAAAATGACAAACTCTATGACCAAAAAATTTTACATGCAAACTGACCTGGAAAGCATCAGTCATTTAAAAACCATGGTAGGTAATACTCCGCTCAGAAAATGCAGCTTTCTGTCCTTGCGTTACCATACCAATGTGTTTGTCAAAGAGGAATTTCACAACAATCCCGGCATGTCTTCCAAAGATCGCCCGGCATTGTTTATGCTGGAAGATGCCATCAGGGGTAAGAAGATAAAGAAGGATGGTATTTTTGTAGAAGCAAGCAGCGGCAATACAGGTGTATCTATTGCCCTGTTGGCAAAACGACTGGGATACCGCTCTAAAATTTTTATTTCCGGAAAAACTTCTGTTGAAAAAACAGATCTACTAAAAAGCATAGGCGCCTGTGTGGAAATCTGCGAGAACTCAAATGGCCTGGAGGATCCACATTCCACCCAATCACGGGCACAGGCTTTTGTAGATGAAAATCCGGATGCATATTTCACCAATCAATATTATAACCCGCAAAACCTGCATGCGCATTATCAAACCACCGGCCCTGAAATATGGGAACAAACAGGTGGGCAGGTGACACACTTTGTTGCCGGTATCGGTACAGGAGGAACAATTTCCGGCGTGGGAAAATATCTTAAGGAAAAGAACAGTACCGTTTCTGTATGGGGGGTAGAACCCAGGGGATCGGTTCTAGCAGGATTTCTTGAGACAGGAAAATTACCGGGTGGAAAAGTATCCTTCGACTGCATCGACGGCATCGGAAGAAACTTCATTCCCGGCTCTTTTGACCCCCGGTTCGTGGATAATATCTTCCAGGTGGATCTGGAAGGAACAAGAGCCACGGCTCATGAATACACGGGCAAAACGGGTTTTCTGCCGGGCTTCTCCAGCGCGGCTGTACTCGCTGCTATGGACAGACATATCAGCACGATGAATCTTAATTACCTTCATACCCTGGTATTGCTATTTCCTGACCACGGCAGCCGTTACCTGAGCAAATTATATACACCGAATAAGTCAACCCTTACCGCATAAATGGAGCAAATATTTAATGATATAGCGATCCCTATTTCCTGGCCGGATCAAACCGCTTTGGGGGATGAAAAATGGATGGCGCTGCTAAAAAAAGCCGGGATTGTGAGTAACCTGAATTTTAAAGTCGGCCATGCTGCCATCCTTTTAATAGAGCGGAGCTCCGGCAGGATCCTGTATTATGATTTCGGCAGGTACCTGTGCCCGAGAGGTTATGGCAGAACCCGTTCCGTAGAATTTGATCCGCGACTTGCCATAACCACTACCGCCATTTTTAACCATCGGGATGAATTGACAAATATGGAGGAGCTGCTGGAAGAGCTGTATCGAAAAGAGCCTGCCACACATGGCGGCGGACGGCTTCTTTTTTCAATATGCAGGAACATCTCCTTCCCGGCAGGCGTTAAATATGCAGATCAGCTTGTAAACCAGGGACCTGTTTTATATGGAGCGCTGGCAAGGAACAATAATAGCTGTTCACGATTTGTAGCACAGGTAATGGCTGCAGCCATGGACCGGAAAGATACCAGGATCCGGAAGCTGTTTTACCCTGAGTGTCTTAAAGCCAGTCCTACCAGCAATGTTGTTAATGCAACTCCTGATAACCATGTGTATTGTTATCACAATCACCAGCTTAGCTCGCAGGTAATGAGCAGGATGCGATCATTAAGATTCCAGCTAAGCCTCCTGAAAGATAACTTCACCAAAGAAGGGTCAAAAAAAATGGGCTGCGACAGCAAACCGGGACTGATGGAAGCGCCTCCCAAACCGGCAATGGTACCGGAAAAGGCACAATGGCTGGGAGGGATTGGAGAAGGCGCCTGGTTTCATGTCGCAGAAGCAGAAGCCGCCCTCTATAAAATTTATAAATTCAACTGCATGGGACAGGAAGAGTACCATGTAAAGGTCAGCTCTTCGCACAAGCTGGACCTTGACCTGCCTTATGCATTCACATTCCATTTTATATATAAGAAGTATTCAATTTTCCAGGATGGCAGGGTATGCATACTTACATCCGCGGATCCGGACGCAGAAAAAGCTGACCTCAAAAACCAATCCAATCAATTATTAAACGCAGAAATATGCAACTAACTATTTTAAAAGCAAAGATCCACACCGTTAAGGTTACTGAAGCCAACGTTACCTATAATGGATCCATTACCATTGACGCTGACATACTGGATGCCGCAGGGATCAAGAAATATGAGCAGGTTTACATCAACAATGCGGTGAGCGGCAGCAGGATCATGACTTACGTTATTCCAGGCAAAAGAGGTAGCGGAGAAGTATGTATGAATGGCGGAGCTGCGCTACATGCAAAAGTAGGTGACACTGTGCATATCCTTTCATTTATTACCATGACGCCGGAAGAAGCTGAAAACTATCAACCTACCCTGGTATTTACCGAAGGTAATAACAAGATCAAATCTGTAGAAAAATACAATTACTAATCCGGTAATATAGCTGGTATCAGCAACAAAAAGCCCCGCCTTTATCAGAGCGGGGCTTTTTGTTCAACTACTTTTTTCCGACCTATTTTTTCTTTTCTTCCGGCTTGGGATATCTTTCATTCAGGCCTTTTATTACCTCATCTGTGATATCATTTTTTTCATCCTGGTACAGGAATACATTCGCATTACGTGAGTAAGAAAATATATAGGTGTATCCTCTTTCTTTACTGTATTCTTTCAGGTAATCGTAGATCTTGTTAAAGATATCGTCTCTCATCACCATAGCTTCCTGCTGCACATCCTGCTCTGTTTTGCGGCGCTGGTTCTCCAGGTACTGTAATTGCTGCTCATACTCCCTCTTGAAAGCATCTGCTTCAGCCTGTGTGATAGCATCTCCCTTCTTTAAAAAGTCTATCCTCTTGTTATCCAGGTTTTGATAAGAATTATTCAGTTGCCTGTCCAGCCCTTCCTTCTTTTTTTCAAACCCTTCCATTTTCACTTTATAGTAATCAAAGCGTGCGTCCATTGAGTCAAGATCTACATACGCAATCTTTACAGGCTTCGCTTCTGAACTATCGTTGATAGTTAAAGAGTCGCTTGTTCCGCCAGCTGTTTTTTTACCTGCATTTTGCTGGTATAGCAGGATGCCGGAAAGAAGAAGCGCTGCCGTACTAAGTATTATGGAGAGATATTTCATGCCTTTTTTATTTGCAAATTATGGAAATATAAATACCCTGACTGTACTTTTAGGCTTCAGTTAACACAGGGCTTTAAACATTGGTACAAACAAAAAAGGAGTAGATGCAAAAAACATACTACTCCTTTCATTTATCTTAAACATTATTCTTCGTCATCAAAACTCATTGCTTCACGTGTCGTCTGCAGCAGTTCATATTCTTCCTTGCTTCCAACCACCATATTCTCAAACTCACGCAAGCCTGTACCTGCCGGAATCGGATGACCTGTAATTACATTCTCTTTCAAGCCGAGCATGTCATCAGATTTACCCTGAATGGCAGCAGAGCTGAGTACTTTGGTAGTTTCCTGGAACGATGCCGCTGAAATCCAGCTGCGGGTTCCCAAAGAAGCTTTTGTAATACCGAGCAGCACCGGTTTTGAAGTTGCCGGATTGGCATCACGGAATTCAGCCAGCTTTTTATCGGCACGTCTCAGCACAGAGTTCTCCTCCCGCACCTCTCTCAGGCTAACGATCTGCCCTGCACGAAGTTTGGTGGATTCTCCCGGATCCGTAATTACTTTCTTATCAAAGATCCAGTCATTCTCTTCGATAAAGTCTACCCTGTCTTCCAGATCTTCCTCCAGGAATTTGGTATCGCCCGGCTCCAGTATTTCTACTTTCTTCATCATCTGCCTTACGATCACTTCGATGTGCTTATCGTTGATACGCACACCCTGCAAGCGGTACACTTCCTGGATCTCATTCACCACATACTCCTGTACAGCGTAAGGTCCCTTGATATTGAGGATATCCGCAGGTGCCGTTTGTCCGTCTGATAAAGAAGTTCCGGCTCTCACAAAGTCACCATCCTGCACAAGTATCTGGCGGGTAAGCGGCACAAGGTACTTTTTCACCACGCCGTCTTTGGCTTCGATAATGATCTCGCGGTTACCGCGTTTTACAGAGCCAAATGTCACCACACCGTCTATTTCCGATACGATAGCCGGGTTGCCCGGGTTACGTGCTTCAAACAACTCTGTTACGCGAGGCAGACCACCCGTAATATCACGAAGCTTGCCTAACACACGCGGGATCTTCACCAACACCTGTCCGGCTCTCACTTCATCTCCTTCGTCTACTACTATATGCGACCCTACGGGCAGGTTGTAGGATTTGATATCCTTTCCTTCTACCTGCAGCATCGGTATCTTGGTCTTATCTTTTGTTTCTATTACTACTTTCTCACGGTGTCCTGTTTGCTCATCTGCTTCTTCACGGAAGGTTACACCTTCTATCACACTTTCAAACTTAACAGCACCCGCCTGCTCAGAGATCACCACATTGTTGAAGGGATCCCATGTGCAGATCACATCCCCTTTGCTTACGGACTGCCCGTCTTTCACCAGCAATGTTGCACCGTAGGGTATATTATTCGTAATAAGCAGCCTGTCATTTTTTACATCAATGATACGCAGCTCACCGGTACGTCCGATTACGATCTGGTGTTTTTCGCCGGCATTGTTTTCTGCCGTTACAGAGCGCAATCCGTCGAACTGAACAGTACCATCAAATTTAGCTACCAGCTGGGAGTCTACTGTTGCAGAACCAGCCACACCACCCACGTGGAAGGTACGAAGTGTCAGCTGAGTACCCGGCTCACCGATGGATTGAGCGGCGATGATACCTACAGCATCACCACGCTGCGCAATATAGCCTGTAGCAAGGTTCAACCCGTAACATCTCACGCACACACCACGCTTGCTTTCGCAAGTCAGCACAGAACGGATATCAACGGCTTCAATACCGCTATCCTCTATTCTTCTGGCAATATCCTCATCAATATGTCCTCCTGCAGCTACCAGCAGCTTATCTGTTATCGGGTCGTACACATCGTGCAATGAAGTACGCCCCAGTATCCTGTCGTACAATGGCTCTACGATATCCTCGTTATCTTTTAATGCGCTGATAGCAATACCACGTAATGTTCCGCAATCTTCCTCGTTGATAACAACATCCTGCGCCACATCCACCAGACGACGGGTCAGGTAACCTGCATCCGCGGTCTTCAATGCTGTATCCGCCAGACCCTTACGGGCACCGTGGGTAGAAATAAAGTACTCCAATACGTTCAGACCATCCTTAAAGTTAGAAAGGATCGGGTTCTCAATGATCTCAGATCCTGTAGAACCGCTCTTCCTCGGCTTGGCCATCAATCCCCTGATACCTGCCAGCTGTTTTACCTGCTGCTTGCTACCACGGGCACCTGAATCCAGCATCATATACACAGAATTGAAGCCCTGCTTGTCTGTTGCCATCTCACGGATAAGGGTTTCCGTTACACGGGTATCCACACGGCTCCAGATATCGATGATCTGGTTATAACGCTCGTTGTTGGTGATCAGTCCCATGTTGTAGTTTTCCCATACCTCTTTCACCTCGTCAGAAGCGGAGTCCACCAGTTCCTGCTTAATCTCGGGAATCACCAGGTCATTAATATTGAATGACAGACCGCCTCTGAAAGCAGTTCTGAATCCAAGCTGCTTGATATCATCCAGGAACTTCGCCGTTTTGGGAACGTTAGTGATCTTAATGATCTCACCGATTATTTCACGAAGTGATTTTTTAGTAAGCAATGCATTTACAAAACCTACTTCTTCAGGAACAAACTGGTTGAATATAACACGTCCCACCGTTGTTTCAATCAACTTCTTTTCCAACGTGCCGTCGCCATTGCGAACATTCACTTTCACTTTTATAGGTGCGTGCAAATCTACTTTTCCTTCGTTGTAGGCAATGATCACCTCTTCCGCATTATAGAATGCCTTACCCTCGCCTTTTACTTTTTCGGTTTCAGTAGATTTTTTACCCTTGGAAATATAATACAACCCCAATACCATGTCCTGAGAAGGCAGGGTGATGGGTGTACCATTCTGCGGGTTAAGGATGTTGTGTGAAGACAACATCAGCAATTGCGCTTCCAGGATGGCTGCACTGCTCAAAGGAACGTGTACTGCCATCTGGTCACCATCGAAGTCGGCGTTGAATGCAGAACAAACGAGGGGGTGCAGCTGGATCGCCTTACCTTCTACCAACCGGGGCTGAAATGCCTGGATGGATAAACGGTGCAGCGTCGGGGCACGGTTCAACATTACCGGGTGTCCCTTCAATATATTTTCGAGAATATCCCAAACAACGGATTCTTTACGATCTACCAGCTTCCTGGCGCTCTTTACCGTTTTTACGATACCTCTTTCAATCAGCTTACGGATGATGAACGGCTTGAACAATTCCGCCGCCATATCTTTCGGCAAACCACATTCATGTAATTTCAATTCGGGACCTACCACGATCACGGAACGACCGGAGTAGTCCACACGCTTACCCAACAGGTTCTGACGGAAACGTCCCTGCTTACCTTTCAGCACATCACTCAGGGATTTCAACGCACGTCCGCCTTCTGCTTTCACAGCGTTGGATTTACGCGAGTTGTCGAACAATGAGTCGATCGCTTCCTGCAGCATACGTTTTTCGTTACGCAGGATCACCTCCGGCGCTTTGATCTCCAGCAACCGCTTCAAACGGTTGTTGCGGATGATCACACGGCGATACAGGTCGTTCAGGTCCGAAGAGGCAAAACGACCACCATCCAACGGCACTAACGGGCGCAGTTCCGGTGGTATTACGGGAATATATTGCATTACCATCCACTCGGGACGGTTTTCAATCCTGTGGTTGGCATCGCGGAAAGATTCCACTACGCTCAAACGCTTCAACGCATCTGCCTTACGTTGCTGGGAAGTTTCTGTAGCGGCGGCATTACGCAGGTCATAGCTCAGCTGATCCAGATCTACCCTTGCCAGCATGGCCTGTATGGCTTCGGCACCCATTTTTGCGATAAACTTCTGCGGATCTTCATCAGGCAGATACTGGTTGTCTTTCGGAAGATTTTCCAGTATTTCCAGGTATTCCTCCTCCGTGATCAGGTCTCCGGGTTTCAGGTTACGGTCTTCCCGCACCCCCGGCTGTATTACCACGTATCTTTCGTAGTAAACAATGCTCTCCATTTTTTTGGAGCTGATACCCAGCAGGTAACCGATCTTGTTAGGTAAGCTTTTGAAGTACCAGATATGTACTACCGGCACTACCAGCTTTATATGTCCCATGCGCTCACGCCGTACTTTCTTCTCCGTTACTTCCACCCCGCAACGATCGCACACAATTCCTTTATAGCGAATACGCTTATACTTACCGCATGCACACTCATAGTCCTTTACCGGACCGAATATCCGCTCACAGAACAAACCGTCTCTTTCCGGTTTGTAAGTGCGGTAGTTAATGGTCTCCGGCTTTAACACCTCACCGTAAGACCTTTCCAGTATAGCATCCGGAGATGCCAGGCTTATCGTAATCCTGGAAAAATTTGATTTTGGACGGTTGTCTTTTTTGATAGCCATATAGCGTTTGTAATTTGTAGTTTGAATTTAGTTGATCTCTGAACCCGGGCAGGACAAACTGTTGTCCTATTCCTTTATTCAAATTTCAACTCTAAACCTAACCCTCTCAGTTCATGCACCAGCACGTTGAACGATTCCGGTAATCCGGCCCTGGGGATATTGTCACCTTTCACGATAGACTCATACGTCTTGGCACGACCGATGATATCATCAGATTTAAGCGTCAACAGCTCCTGCAGGATATTGGATGCACCGTATGCTTCCAGCGCCCACACTTCCATTTCACCAAAACGCTGACCACCGAACTGTGCCTTACCACCCAACGGCTGCTGTGTGATCAGACTGTACGGCCCGATAGAACGTGCGTGCATCTTATCATCCACCATATGGTGCAGCTTGATCATATAAATAATACCGACTGTTGCTTTCTGATCGAAGCGTTCCCCGGTCTCCCCATCATACAGGTAGGTATGACCGAAAGACGGCAATCCCGCTTTGGTAATATAATCGGCGATTTCTTCCGTAGAAGCCCCGTCGAAGATCGGGGTAGCGAATTTTATACCCAGCTTCTCAGCAGCCCAGCCCAATACTGTTTCGTAGATCTGCCCCAGGTTCATACGGCTGGGTACCCCCAGCGGATTCAATACGATATCCACCGGTGTTCCGTCTTCCAGGAACGGCATATCTTCTGCACGTACGATTTTGGCAACAATACCTTTGTTACCATGGCGACCCGCCATCTTATCTCCCACTTTCAGCTTACGTTTTACCGCCAGGTACACTTTTGCCAGCTTTAATACCCCCGCCGGTAATTCATCACCGATGGAAATATTGAACTTTTCTCTCTTGTACCTTCCCAGCTCTTCGTTGAACTTGATATTATAGTTATGCAGCAGGATGTTGATCTGGCTGTCAATTTGCTCGTCACCGGTCCAGCCCAGCGGGTTAATGTTCTGGTAATCGAGCGTAGCCAGGTTCTTCACGTTGAATTTAGCGCCGCGGCCAATCTGCATTTCACCGAAATTGTTGGTAACGCCGGTAGATGCTTTATCTTTCAGCAGCACCTGCAGCTTGCTGATCAATACATCCAGCAGCTCTTTTTCGTTCTGCTCGTGCACTTTCTCCAGCTTGTCGATCGCTGCTTTCTCCCGCACCTTTGCGTTCTTATCCTTTTTAGCCCGCTGGAATAATTTTTTATCGATCACCACACCTTCTGTTCCGCTGGGCGCTTTCAATGAAGCATCCTTCGCGTCGCCTGCTTTATCACCAAAAATGGCACGCAGCAGCTTTTCTTCCGGGGTCGGATCGCTCTCTCCTTTCGGCGTGATCTTTCCGATGATGATGTCACCTTCTTTTACATGCGCACCGATCCTGATGATACCGTTCTGATCCAGGTCTTTGGTAGCTTCTTCCGATACGTTGGGAATATCCGGTGTCAGCTCTTCTTCACCCAGCTTTGTATCCCGTACTTCCAGCTCATATTCGGAGATGTGAATAGAAGTGAACAGGTCTTCTTTAGCAACTTTTTCACTGATCACGATCGCATCCTCAAAGTTGTATCCTTTCCATGGCATGAAGGCCACTTTCAGGTTGCGGCCCAATGCCAGCTCACCATCTTTGGTGGCATACCCTTCTGTGAGGAAGTCTCCTTTAGCAACCACCTGTCCTTTTTTAACAGCAGGACGCAGGTTGATACAGGTTTCCTGGTTGGTCTTCATGAACTTGGTGAGCCTGTACACTTTCAGATCGTCCTCAAAGCTTACGAGCTTCTGTGCTTCGTCTCTATTATAACGTACATGTATTTCATTGGCATCCACAAATTCCACTACGCCGTTTCCATCTGCATGGATCTGGATCCTTGCATCACGGGCAGCTTTTCCTTCCAGACCGGTACCTACAAACGGTGCCTGCGGGCGGATCAGCGGTACAGCCTGGCGTTGCATGTTCGATCCCATCAGCGCACGGTTGGCATCATCATGCTCCAGGAAGGGGATCAGCGAAGCGCTCAGTCCCACGATCTGGTTGGGCGCCACATCCATGAACTCCACTTCTGTTTTTTCCAGTATCGGGAAGTCACCGGTTTGACGGGAAGGAATTAGCTCTTCTTTAAAGTTACCATCCTGATCCAATGGCACGTTTGCCTGGGCAATTTTCGCTTCGTCTTCTTCTTCTGCGCTCAGGTAGGTCAGCACATCCATATTTACTTTACCCTCTGCTACAGAGCGGTAAGGCGTTTCAATAAAGCCCATTTCATTGATCTTCGCATGTACGCACAAGGTAGAGATCAAACCAATGTTCGGACCTTCCGGTGTTTCAATGGTACACAAACGACCATAGTGGGAATAGTGTACGTCACGCACCTCAAATCCTGCACGCTCACGGCTCAAACCACCGGGCCCGAGTGCAGAAATACGACGCTTATGCGTGATCTCGCTCAAAGGATTGGTCTGATCCAGGAACTGGGACAACTGAGAAGTACCGAAGAAAGAGTTGATCACAGAGGACAACGTCCTGGCATTGATCAGGTCTACCGGGGTAAATACCTCGTTATCACGCACGTTCATTCTCTCGCGGATGGTTCTGGCCATACGTGCCAGCCCTACACCAAACTGGGCAAACAACTGCTCGCCTACGGTACGTACACGGCGGTTACTCAGGTGATCAATATCGTCGATCTCCGCTTTGGCGTTGGTCAAACGCACCAGGTATTTAATGATCTCAATGATATCCTGCTTGGTCAGTGTTTTCTGCTCTATCGGATGGCTGAGGTTCAGCTTGCGGTTGATCTTGTAACGACCTACCTCACCTAAGTCATAACGCTTGTCAGAGAAGAATAATTTATCAATAATGCCACGGGCGGTTTCGTTATCCGGCGCATCTGCCCCGCGCAACTGGCGGTAAATATGCTGCACCGCTTCCAATTCGGAGTTGGCGCTGTCTTTATTTAATGTATTGTATATAATGGCAAAATCCCCGCTCACTTCTTCTTTCTGAATAAACACGCTTTTCACATCCATATCCACGATCAGGTCTACCGCCTCTTCATCCAGGATGGTATCACGTTCCAGCACCACCTCGTTTCTTTCGATGGAAACCACTTCACCGGTATCCTCATCCACAAAATCTTCTACCCATGTTCTTAATACACGCGCAGCCAGCTTTTTGCCGATATACGGCGTCAATGCTTTTTTATTACCGGGTACTTCATCCGCCATACCGAACAGTTCCAGGATATCCTTATCTGTTTCGTAGCCGATGGAACGCAATAAAGTCGTTACCGGGAATTTTTTCTTACGATCGATGTAAGCATACATCACGTTGTTGATATCGGTAGCAAACTCCATCCAGGCGCCTTTGAAAGGGATCACCCTGGCGGAATAGATCTTTGTACCGTTGGGGTGCAGCGACTGGCCGAAGAATACACCGGGGGAACGGTGTAACTGGGAAACCACCACACGCTCAGCACCGTTTATTACGAAAGTACCCCTGGGTGTCATATACGGAATATTACCCAGGAACACATCCTGTACAATGGTCTGGAAGTCCACGTGTTCCTCGTCGTTACAACTAAGGCGCAGCTTTGCTTTTAAGGGAACCGCATATGTCAATCCACGTTCCATACACTCTTCTATGCTGTATCGCGGCGGATCAATAAAGTAATCCAGGAATTCCAGCACAAATATGTTCCTGGTATCCGTGATCGGGAAATTTTCTTTAAACACCTTGAAGAGCCCCTCGATATTCCGTTTATCGGGTGTGGTTTCAAGTTGAAAGAATTCTCTGAAAGACTGGATCTGAATTTCTAACAGATCAGGCGTTTCAGCTAAATGCTTGATTTTTCCAAAATCAATCCTGCCGTTTGTAGCAACTTTTGTTGAAGACATAGTTTTAAAAGCGCTTTTATTGTTTAAATGACAAAACACCCTATAAGTTTCGTTTTAAATTCAAAACAAAACCTATTAGATATCAGTCACTTGTAAATTCAATTGAAAAGTCAAATTGTATTAGGCCCAATTTAAGGAGTGCAAAGGTAAATAATAAAGAGATACCAGCAATTAATTTTTAAACATATTCACTTTTTTTAACTTATTAAAAAAGGTGTCAACATATACAAAATTAACTCAATGCAAATCAATCGTCCGGGCAACAAAAAAGCCCCTGTTTACAGGAGCTTTTTTGTTGTAACGATATCGTCTGTATTAAAAACGGTTCTTTTTGGGACGGGTTGCTTTTAAAGAAACATCATTGGGGTTCAGGGTAATATTTTTAAAAGAGGTGGTCATTTTGGCAGCATCGGTATAACTTACTTCTTCCAGTTCCCCGTCAATAAACCAGAAGGCTACTTTTACCATAAGTCCTTCTTCGTTTTCAGCCACCACGTTAAAACTCTCTTTCTTATTGATATACTGCATTTTATCTTTAGACAACACTACTTTAGCCGCTTTTTCATCTACATTGGAGCTAAAATAGATGATATTGTCCTGCACATCGATCATGGAAACAGCATTTACCTCATTTTCAATAAAGTATGCATTGAAAGTGGTATCAAACTTCACTTGCTGATGTTGCAGGGAAAGAAACTGAATCCCTGTCTGGGCTTTTGCCCCGAATGCGATGGCTAACACTGCTATGGTTACAACTAAATTTTTCACGACTTCAGATTTACATATAAAACGTACTAAGTGTTTTCATGTTATTTTAATAAGGCTTATTTCGTTTTTGGGTCATAATCCATCGATGACCGGACCTTATCGAAGGTTTTTTGAAAGGCTGTACCTTCCTATTCTTACGTTTTCCCGGAAACTTTATTGTTCCGCTATGCAAATATTGCTCGAACGTCGGCTTCGTATTAGCCTACGTTCTCCCGGGACTCCGGTCCCGGATTTACAACGCAGGCAATAAAAAAGGCTGCCTTCCGGCAGCCTTACACTTACTATTTTGTTTTTGCAAATTATCCCAGGTACGCTTTCAGCGAGCTGCTGTAACGTGCTTTTTGCAGGCGCTTGATCGCCCTTTCCTTGATCTGGCGGATACGCTCTTTGGTAAGATCGTATTTCTGACCGATCTGCTCAATGGTCACGCCGTTCTCGCCGTCCAGTCCGAAGTAAGCGTTCACGATCTCTGCCTCGCGGGGGCTCAGTGATTTCAATACACGACGGATCTCGTTGCGCAAAGAATCTTTCATCACATCATCATCGGTTTCAGCGCCACCTTCCAGCAGGTCTCCCATGGCCACGTCTTCAGCTTCGTGCACGGGTGCATCCAGTGAAGTATGACGGGTATTGCTCTGGAAGATATTGTTGATCTCGGTTTCGCTCATTTCCAGCAATTCAGCCAGTTCTTCGGTGCTCGGCTCACGCTCGTGCTCCTGCTCAAAAGCCATATAGGCCTTGTTGGCTTTATTGTAAGTACCGATCTTGTTTTGCGGTAACCGCACCAGGCGTCCCTGCTCGGCCAAAGCCTGCAGAATGGACTGGCGGATCCACCATACCGCGTATGAAATGAATTTAAAGCCCTTGGTTTCATCAAAGCGCTGCGCAGCTTTGATCAGACCCAGGTTTCCTTCATTGATAAGGTCGCTCAGCGACAAACCCTGGTGCTGGTATTGCTTTGCAACAGATACCACGAAACGAAGGTTGGCCTGAACCAGTTTATCCAGTGCTCTTTGGTCACCCATCTTGATCCGCTGTGCCAGCACAGTCTCTTCCTCGGGGGTGATCATAGAAATCTTAGAAATTTCCTGTAGATATTTCTCAACCGCCTGTGAATCACGGTTGGTAATTTGCGTTGCTATCTTAAGTTGTCTCATATTATAAATTGTTTGTCCAAGGCGAAAATCCTGACGGAACTGAATTTGTAGCTAACTACGCCTGTAAGACAGTAACTGAGGGCAAATGTGTTGCAATCCAAGTGCAAACGATATGTTATTTATATTCCCGCTAACTGTGTATGAAGCGATTTGCAAAATTAATACGCATTTATTTCATCTCATAACATTTCTTAAAATTTCTACCATCATTTTTTTAAAATAATAACCTTTATTAACGTAAAGGATGCCGGGAATGAGCCGCCTTCTCCTGTCATTTTCGTAATATACTATAAATCAATATCTTTAGCGGAACAGAATCCTTCTTATCATTATATGAGCATTGATTTCCGGTCAGATACTGTCACCCGCCCCACAAAAGAAATGCTGGCGGCCATGTTTTCCGCCCCCGTGGGCGATGATGTGTTTGGAGAAGACCCCACGGTAAATGAACTGGAAGCGTTTGCAGCAGAGATGTTTGGGATGGAGTCCGCCCTCTTTTGCCCCAGCGGCACCATGACCAACCAGATCGCCATCAAATGCCATACCCGGCCCGGCGATGAGGTCATCTGCGATTTCCTGGCGCATGTGTACCAGTATGAAGGTGGCGGTATTGCTTTTAATGCCGGCTGCCAGGTAAGGACCCTGGCCGGAAACCGGGGCAGGATACGGGCCGACCAGGTAGCGGAAGCCGTTAATGGCGATGATGTGCACAAAGCACGTACCAGCCTGGTATGCATTGAAAATACGGCCAACCGTGGTGGCGGCAGCTGTTATCATATGGAAGAGCTGGAGCGGATACAACAGGTTTGCCGTCAGCATGGCCTGGCTTACCACCTCGATGGCGCCCGGCTCTTCAACGCTATCGTAGCCAAAGGTGAAAACCCGCTGTCATACGGAAAGCTGTTTGACAGCATTTCCATATGCCTGAGCAAAGGACTCGGCGCGCCGGCAGGGAGTGTTCTGTTAGGCTCCCGGACTTTTATTCATAGTGCCCGCCGGGTAAGGAAAGTTTTCGGCGGTGGTATGCGGCAGGCAGGTTATATTGCCGCAGCAGGGTTGTATGCATTGCAGCATCATGTCAGCCGTCTTCCGGAAGATCACCGGCATGCGGCAGCAATCGCCGCCGTACTGGAAAAAGCGCCTTATGTCAAAAACGTGTTACCGGTGGAAACCAATATCATCATATTTGAGCTGGCAAAGGCCGGCACTGCCAGGCAGTTTGTAGCACAACTGGAAGAAAAAAGCATCCTGGGCTATGCCATTTCACCTTCGCAGGTACGACTGGTCACCCACCTGGATATCAGTGATGATATGATAATGTACACCTGCGATGTGTTGAGAAGCATGGTGTAAAACCTATAAGGTTTAGGATCTGCAGCCACTATAGCGGACCGCCCGGTCGCGTGTCCGCACGCGACTTTCCAAACGGATTATTTACAGTTGATTATGATTATGCGGAATGCGACAAAAAGTCTGGCATCCCACTATGCAGCAGCCACAAGACTTGCTAACCTATAATTAATATTGCTAAGCCCATAAGGCTTGTCAAAGAGACTTGGCCCCAACATTTATTCTCCTGCCTCTTTTAATGCCTGTAATTCAACTTCGGCTGATAATCGAAAACCAGCATTCCTCATTTTAGCTAAAACCGGCTTTATAGACCCTATAATACCTTGCAACCTGGCTTTGATAATAACACCAATGGTTCCTGTGAAATTCAGGTTGAGCTGCCGGGCTATTTTCCTGGCTTTATAATCGTCCAGGATCAGCGTACTATCGGGTGTTTCAAGAGCCAGGGCAATAGCGCTTGCTTCTCCTTTGTCAACCTGCATTTCAAGGAGTAATTGTTTATGGCTGTCTGCAACACTGACAATTTCTACCCATCCGGGTAATGTCTCACCGTATTCTGTAGCAATATCAATAGTGGTGGTTATTTGCCCATAAAGTCTTTGAAGAATATCAAGCTCACCAATATTTGTGAGAATAATCAGGCAACTCGTGTCAGAAATAATAATTTTATGCATTCATTACATCTCCTGATAAATCTGAAGCAGGAAAATTAAATATAGAAACATCATAGCCCCCCAATAATTCTGCAAAAGCCCTTTTGGTTAAGCCTGCCACTTCCGCAGCCTGTCCCAGGGAAAGCTTACCCAGCTCATACAACCGGCTTGCCACCAGCATGGCAAGCTGCCGGTCATCAACATCTACATTATCTGGAATATGTAAGGTGACTACTTTC
>Ga0222419_100703_pt1 | contig 20978 bp, 17 predicted proteins | sample 1B20Ametagenome_FD_182474 | JGI IMG/M metagenome (GOLD analysis project Ga0222419, IMG submission 182474) | Enriched microbial communities from leaf-cutter ant dump, University of Wisconsin, Madison, United States - 1B20A (version 2) | ecosystem: Environmental > Terrestrial > Nest > Insects nest... | reverse complement strand
GAGATCAGTTACCGGCTGGACCAGAACAAGCTCTACCTTGAAGTAAGCGACAACGGCAAGGGTATAGAAGCGGAACTGCTGGACAAAATATTTGTGCCGTTCTTTACCACACGAAAAAACGGCTCCGGTATCGGTCTGACCATTACCCGGAATATTATGAAAATGCACCAGGGAAACCTGGAAGTCGTTTCAGTTCCTTTTGAAAGGACAACCTTTTCCCTGGTGTTCAGGTACCAGTGATCTATTTGATGACCGTTCCATTAGGGACAACCGCCCCCTTTTTCACCACGACAATGCCGTCCTTCACCGTATACAGAGGAAAATCTCCATCGGCCAGCTGATCACCGCCAATGATGGTCACATCATCTCCGATACGGCTGTTCTTATCTACAATGGCATTGACAATTTTGCAGCGGTCACCGATACCGATCATAGGTTTTCCCTGGGCTTTGTCATCAGCGATCTCTTCCAGCGTCTGGTATTTATCGCTGCCCATGACATAACAGCTTTCAATATGCGTCCCCACCCCTATCCTGGCACGGATACCGATCACCGCATGTTTGATGCACTCCGCCTGAAGAATGCAGCCTTCGGCAATGATGGTCTTATCGAGCGTGGTGCCCAGGATCTTTGAAGGAGGCAGCATGCGGGCCCTGGTAAAAATACTATGGTTCTGGTCAAACAGGTTGAACTTTGGAATATCATCTGTGAGGCCAAGGTTAGCTTCAAAAAAAGAAGCGATGTTACCGATATCTGTCCAGTATCCCTCATACTGAAAACTCAGCACATCATGTTCTCTCAGCATTCTCGGGATGATCTCCTTGCCAAAATCCTTTTCATCTTCATTCTCTGAGAAGATCTTCACCAGCAGGTCCTTATTGAAAATATAAATACCCATGGAGGCCAGATAATTCCGTCCCTCGGCCTGCATGTCGGCACCCGTATCCGAAGACCAGTCTACGAGCAGCTCAGTTTTCGGCTTTTCAATAAATGAAGTAATGATGTTCTGCTCATTGGCTTTCAGAATGCCAAAAGCCGGTGCATCCTTGGCATTGACAGGTATGGTCGCCAGCGTAACTTTTACACCGCTGTCAATATGTGCCTGTACCATCTCATTGAAATCCATCTGGTACAGCTGGTCACCTGACAGGATCAGCGCATACTCAAACTCGTGGTTCAGCAAATGGTGCATGGTCTGTCTCACCGCATCTGCAGTACCCTGGAACCAGGTCGGGTTCTCGGGAGTCTGCTCGGCCGCGAGTATATCTACAAACGCCTTACTGAAAGTACTGAAATGATAGGTGTTCTTAATGTGCTTGTTGAGCGATGCAGAATTGAACTGCGTAAGCACGAACATCCGGTGTATTCCTGAATTCAGACAATTCGAGATCGGAATATCGACCAATCTGTATTTTCCTGCAATCGGCACAGCAGGTTTGGAGCGAGTTTGTGTAAGTGGGGCTAACCTGGAGCCCTGGCCACCGCCGAGAATTACACCCAGTACTTTTTCAGTCATGTCGTTTCAATTATATTTGGTAGAGATTAATATATTCCTGAGCAGCCTTGTCCCATGAATGATCCAGCTGCATGATAAACTTACGAATTTCTTTTACTCTTTTTTTATTTGCATACAATTCAATTGCACGCCCTATCGCCTGCATCACATCCCACACACTGGTCTGGTCATGACAGATCCCAAAACCATTATCGCCAATATCGGTCACGGTATCCTTCAACCCGCCAATTCTTCTCACAATGGGAATAGTTCCATACCGCAGTGCGTACATCTGGTTCAGGCCGCAGGGCTCTACCCTGCTTGGCATCAGCAGAAAATCAGCACCGGAATAAATCTGATGCGAAAGCTGCTCATTATAACCTATAAATACATTATAAAATCCCGGGAAGAGCTGCTTCAGGTGATTCAAACTTCCTTCCACCTGCGGATCGCCTGATCCCAGCACCAGCACGTTCATCTGTCCATCGTACTGCGACAAGGCTCTGTAAAATATATCAGGCAGCAGATCAGCTCCTTTTTCCCCCACAAGCCTCCCTATAAAAGTAAACAACGGTTTACCGGGATCCAGGTTAAAAACACTGCAAAGTTCTGCTTTGTTTGCCTTTTTTCCTGCTTCTGCCTTTTTAACGTCATAAGACTTATAAAGCATCGGGTCAGTGGCCGGATTCCAGACCTCTACATCTATTCCGTTCAATATCCCCGAAGATTTGGCCCATTCCTGGGAAAGCAGGCTTTCCAGCCCATTGGCATTGTGACGGATCTCTTCGAGGTAACTCGGCGATACCGTTGTGACCTTCCAGGAACATTTAATGGCGGCCGCAAGCGGATTGATCGCTCCCCGCCAGTCCAGCTGGCCGGCCTTCCAGAGATCAAAGGGCGGAATGTAATGCAGTTTATCCCAGCCAAACTGGCCCTGGTACTGGCCATTGTGGATGGTCAGTATGGTCGGCACGCTGCTGAGCTTCTTATATTGGGTACAATAGGCCGTCATAAAAGAGATCAAACCGGTATGATGGTCGTGGCAATGGATGACATCGGGTTTATGTTCCCATTGGGCCATCCAGTCCAGTACACCGATCTGAAAGGCGAGAAAACGTTCCGTGTCGTCGACATAACCATAGACCCCTTCACGGTCCATCAACCCTGCGATATGTACCAGGTAAAGGTCAAAGCCCAGCTTATTGGTCTTTTCCCTGAAGATCCTGACCGGAAAATTCTGAAATCCCAGCTTGCCCCATCCATCGTAGACGACCTCAAATTCATTCTCCCTGAGAAATCTGGTCTGATATGCCGGCATGACCACCTTAGCCACATGCCCCAGTTTATTCTGATATTTTGGCAATGCCCCTACCACATCGCCCAGACCACCTACCTTGGCCACTGGATAACATTCCGCACTCAGGTGTATAATCTCCATAATCCGATCGTTTAAAAAGTATCTTAAATTAAGAATTAGAACAAGGAATGCAAACATTTAAAGAAAAAATTTAAGCGCCTCTCCTGCTCGTGTCTTGCTCCATGATTGTTCCCCGGGTTCCGGAACCATTGGACAACCGTTGGACAACCGTTGTAAGACCGTTATAAGACCAATTGGGTCTTTAAATGGTCTTCTGAGTGTGCTGAAAGGGTTACAGGCGGGTTGCAGAACTTGAGGCTCAGGCATGGAGGTCCAGCCTGGATAAAAAAAAGCCTGCTGTAACCAGCAGGCCTTTTATAAAGTTATAAATGGACACTAGTCAGCTGCCGCCCGGAACATCAGCGCAGCAACCGTAAGGTTTGTCCTGCTGTCTATCAGGATAGCAGCCCCGTTGGCTTTGTTCTCTGAGTAAATGTCAAATGCAAGCGCATCTGCGGTCTTAAGCACGACCCGGCCTATATCATTGAGTTTGAACTCATAGGCATCCTGCTTTTCCAGGGTATTGATGTCAACCTTATGAACGATCTCCCGGATCCTGCATTTGGTCACTTTGCTGTTATGCTGCAGCAGATAAGTAATGCTGTCGTCCAGCGGACGGGCGTCCATCCAGCAAATATCAGCCTCGATCAACTGTGAACTTTCCGGCAAATGATCTGAATTGACCAGCACATCACCCCTGCTGATATCGATGTCATCCTTCAGGTGCAGGGTGACAGACTGACCGGCATGTGCTGCTGCAGGTGCCTGGTCAAAGATCTCGATCTTTTCGATCACCGAGCTGTTGCCCGAAGGCAGTACGGTCACACGGTCGTTGACATGAAAAGATCCGCTAAGTATCTTTCCAGCGTATCCCCGGTAGTCATGCAAAGCCTCGGTTTGTGGCCTGATGACCCATTGAACAGGCATACGTGCCAGTCCGTAGTCAGCTTCAGCGACATCAACACTTTCCAGGAAATGCAGCAGGCTGCGACCCTTATACCAGGGCATATGCTCAGATTCGTTGACCACATTGTCGCCTTTCAGCGCACTTACGGGAATAAAAGTCACTCCTTTAAGCTTTAATTCACTGGCCAGCGCTTTATATTTATCCGTAATGGCGGTAAACACAGTTTCGCTATAATCTACCATATCCATCTTGTTCAGACAAACCACGACATGCTGGATGCCCAGCAGCGAAACCAGGTAGGAATGCCTGATGGTCTGTTCTACCACACCGTTCCGCGCATCGATCAGAATGATCGCCAGTTTGGCTGTTGATGCACCCGTCACCATATTGCGGGTGTACTGGATATGTCCGGGCGTGTCGGCAATAATGAATTTCCGCTTTTCCGTCTGGAAATACTTGTAGGCCACATCTATCGTAATGCCTTGCTCCCTTTCCGCCCTCAGTCCATCCGTCAGAATGGCCAGATCAATGGTCCCGTCATCGTTTTTCCTGTTGGACTGCTGTAAAGCCTCCAGCTGGTCGGCAAGGATAGAATCTGTATCGTATAGCAACCTGCCGATCAAAGTACTTTTTCCGTCATCAACACTTCCGGCAGTAAAAAATTTAAGTATGTTCATTAGAAATATCCTCCCTTTTTACGGTCTTCCATAGCAGCTTCCGAAACTTTATCGTCCATCCGGGCTCCGCGTTCACTGATTTTTGATGCGCTGATCTCCGCAATAATATCATCCAGCTGGTCCGCATCTGACTCTACCGCAGCGGTACAGCTCATGTCGCCTACTGTGCGGAACCTCACTTTTTTATGCTCGATCACATCTTCATCATCCATGTTCAGGAAGGGTGATGCAGCCATCAGCTGTCCGTTCCTGGTGATCACGTCACGGTTGTGCGCAAAATAGATGGAAGGCAATTCGATATTTTCCCTCTTGATGTAATTCCATACGTCCAGCTCGGTCCAGTTGCTGATCGGAAATACCCTGACGTTTTCTCCTTTGTGGATCTTGCCGTTGTAAATATTCCAGAGTTCCGGACGCTGACGCTTAGGGTCCCACTGGCCAAATTCATCTCTCACAGAAAAGATCCGCTCTTTGGCCCTTGCTTTTTCCTCATCCCTGCGGGCGCCTCCGATACAGGCATCAAATCCATGCAATGCAATGGTATCGAGCAAGGTTACGGTCTGCAATGCATTTCTGCTTGCGTTCTTACCGGTCTGCTCTACCACTTTGCCCTGGTCGATCGATTCCTGTACCGACCCGATGATCAGCCTTTCGCCGATCCGTTCCACCATGCTGTCCCTGTAAGTGATGGTCTCTTCAAAATTGTGGCCGGTATCGATGTGCACCAGCGGAAAAGGAAATTTGCCCGGCCTGAATGCTTTTTCGGCCAGCCTTACCAAAGTGATCGAATCTTTTCCACCGGAGAACAGCAGGGCGGGCTTTTCAAATTGCCCTGCCACCTCACGCATGATATGGATCGCCTCGGCTTCTAATTCGTCTAAATAATCTAAATTATATTTGCTCATGTTCTGTTTTGCAATTACGAAGCGGCATGTAAACCGCATTCTTTTTTCGACTGGTCTTCCCACCACCAGCGGCCTGCCCTGAAATCTTCACCTTCCCTGACCGCCCTGGTACATGGAGCGCAGCCTATGCTTGGAAACCCTTTGTCGTGTAATGTATTGTAAACAATGTTATTTGCTTTGATATATGCTTTCACCTCGTCCAGAGACCAGGAGAAGACCGGATGGAACTTGATCATCTGGTTGCCCTCATCCCATTCCAGATTGCTCATGTCATGCCTGTTGGCAGATTGTTCGGAGCGGATACCTGTGACCCAGATTTTATTTCCTTTCAGCGCCCGCTTCAGCGGTTCTATCTTGCGGATATAGCAGCACTCTTTCCTGTTTTCCACCGACTCATAGAAACTGCTGGGGCCTTTTTTACTGACCATCTCCTGAACCGCCTCAGCCTGCGGAAAATAGGCCTTGATCGGCTTTTTATAAATATCCAGCGTGCGGTTCCATACGTAATAGGTTTCAGGGAACAGCCTTCCTGTTTCCAGTGTAAAAACCTCTATCGGAATGTCATTGGCAAAGATCATATGGGTGATCACCTGATCTTCCCAGCCAAAGCTGGTAGAAAATACGATCTCACCAGGGTATTGCTCAGCAAAATACTTCAACCCCTGTACAGGGTCCATCCCCTTTATTTGCTCTGCAATTTCTCTTAGTTTTTCGTTCATAACTAAACCAATTTTAGGATAAAGTTGACAATGCTGCGCAGACTCACCAAAATTACGAGAATGCCTACTGAAACCATAATCGTTTTGGCAGAGATCTTATTGGAAACCCTTGCAGCGATGGGCGAGGCAAGCGCACTGCCGATCACCAACCCTCCTACGGCCTCCCAATGTGCACCGTTCAGCATGGTAATGAATGTCAGCGAGCTCATCAGGGCAACAAAAAAACGGGTGATCTTAACCGTACCCAGTGAAAACCGCGCATTTCTGCCTCCGGCGATCAGACTTGAAAGTACTATAGAGCCCCAGCCGCCGCCGCCGACCGCGTCAATGAAACCGCCAAACAAGCCCAACAGGGAAATCTTTTTGATCTTTTTCTTCCTGACGGCATGCTTTGTTGCCGGTTGACGGGATTTGGATAAGATGACAAAGCCCAGGATCAGGGTATAAACAGAGACCACCGGTTTGGTATAATTGCTGTAATGTTCCAGAGAAGACAATAAATAGGCCCCTGTGACCGCACCTGCGATCCCGGGGATCAAAAGCAGCCGGAACAGTTTCCAGTTGACATTGCCAAAACGGTAATGCATCCAGCCGGCAATGCCGTTGCTCAATATTTCCGACAAATGGACCCCCATACTCGCTGAAGCCGGCGGTACTCCCATTGCAATAGAAAAAGAAGTGGAGGTCACGCCATAGGACATGCCAATGGCCCCGTCGATCATTGAAAAAACAAATCCGCCGAGAAGGAACCAGTAGAATATCGGGTCCATCTGCTCAATATAAGCCTGGAACTCGGGTTCTTTGTGCCAGAAGGCGGTAACGACGATCGCACCGGAAAATACAATGGCCAGCCAGATCAGCCATTTCAGGTTCATCTTTTTCCGGCTTTCATCTTCCGGTTCTTTTACCGGTCCGGCCGGTTCAGCTACCGCTGCTTCTGGCAGGGTTGCCTGACCTGCAATTAAACCGGCAGTTACTTCATTCAGCTTTTTCACCTTATCTGCAAAATCACCGTTCAATGTATTTCTCAGTGACTGCATGTGCTGCAAAGTATCGTTCAGCTCATTGGGCAATGCGTCTGTCAGTACTTCCTTCAGGCGTTTTGCGATCGTAGGGGACTTGCCATTGGTCGAAATGGCGATCTTCAGGTCTCCTTTCCTGACCACAGCACCCAAATAAAAATCACACAGATCTGGTTTATCGGCAAAATTGGCCAGCAGCCCGCGCTGACCGGCAAGCACACGCAGTTCCGCATTCAGTATTTCATTGTTGGTTGCCGCTACAACAAGCCCCGCCTCATTAAGATCTGACGGTTCAAAGCTCTTCTGCAATATCCTGACCTTTGGATAACCGTCTGCCAGAGCGGTCATTTCAGGAATGATCTCCCTGCCAATGACCGTAACACTTGCTGCAGGACTATTGTCGAGAATGGCAGATAACTTTTCCAGCCCTACGGGGCCGGCGCCGATGAGCACGGTGTGCACCGCGTCCAATTTTACGAAGACAGGAAATAACTGGTTGCCTTCCATATCAAACTACAATTCCTCCTTAAGCGCCTGATAGAAATCCCTGATCGGCTGATAAGACGGATGCAGGGAAACCACTTGTCCAAAGACCAGCAAAGCAGGTGCGGAAATGCGCTTTTCTTCGACCAGTTCTACGATCGTATCAACAATGCCCACAGCCAGCTTTTCGTTTTCCGTGGATCCGCTTTGAATAGCTGCAACAGGCAGCATGCCCTTGCCTTCATTCTTGAACAGCTTGACGATCTCACGGAGCTTGCCCAGCCCCATCAATACCACTACGGTAGCCTTAGAGCGCGCAGCTTCATACAGGTCGTTCGATATATTGCCCGAAGCCGTTGTACCGGTCACTACCCAGAAACTCTCACTTAACCCCCTGTGTGTCACCGGGATCTGCTGAAGCCCTGGTACTGAGATTGAACTGGAAAGACCAGGAATGACTTCTACCGGTATGCTGTACCCGGCAGCAAAATCCAGTTCCTCGTAGCCTCTTCCAAATACGAAAGGGTCTCCTCCCTTCAGCCTGACCACGTGACCGTAGTTCAGTGCATAGTCGATCATCAGCTTATTGATTGTCTCCTGGCCGTAGGAATGCTCTCCGGAACGTTTGCCAACATATACTTTAATAACATCAGGCCCGGCATAATCCAGAACGCCTTCATTCACCAATGCATCATACAAGATCACATCTGCATTTTTCAATGCATTTGCACCCTTCATGGTGATCAGTTCAGGGTCGCCCGGACCTGCACCTACCAGTGTGATCCTGGGTTCCTTCCTGTTTATCTTTTTTTCTGTGATCATGATATCTTCTCTTCTCAGACCCTTGCAGTCTTTATGTCATGGTAAAATTCCTCGAGTGAAGCGAGGTAAGCCGTAGCAAATTCTTCGGAGGGCTCGTGTTTATTGATCTGCAGCACCCGGTCAATAAATGATCCCTCTTCCAGCGTAATCTCTCCGCTTTGCACGTAATGGTTGTCAAATTCACGGATAACGCCGATCTGCGTGCTGCTGTTTACTCCTTTGTCCAGTAAGAGCGCCTTGGCTGCACTTACATAGACAGCGTAGGTATGATAGATCGCATCTGCCCAGGCACCCGCTGCGTAGGAAGCGCGTGCCCATTCCAGTTTTTCGTCAGACTCCAGCAGCAAAGTGGCCACCAGGTCAATGATCACGCCTGCGCATTCGCCAACGCCGATAGCAGTCTGAAAAGTCTCTTCATGCCCCCAATCCACATATTCTTCATCTTTCAGATTGGTCAGGTCAGACAGCGGCTTGAGCAGCTGGTAAAAGTAATCTTTGGTCTGCCGGTCATAGTACTGATGAAAATTTTCTTCTTTTGGACTGTTTAAGGCAAAATCATCCAGCAATACCCTCAGGACATCCGTAGCCCTTTTTGAGGGTGTTTTGATCACCCGCTCAGCTACTCTTCCAAGGCCATCGCCCACTGTTCCGCCGCCCAGCATCACCTGCACCGCAGGAATTACTTTGCCATTGGCTTTCAGGGAACTGCCATGAAAACCGATCTCGGCCAGGCCATGCTGTCCGCAGGAATTCATACAACCGCTTATTTTTATATTGAGCTGCTTTTCATAGATCAGCTCAGGGTATTCTTCCTCGATCACCTCTTCAAGAGCAACAGACAGCGACATGGAATTTGATATTCCAAGATTGCAGGTATCTGTGCCGGGGCAGGTGGTCACATCAGCTACGCTGTCAAAGCCCGGCCTGGCAAAACCGAGTTCTTTCAGTGCAACATATAAGCCGGGTAGTCCGGCTTCGGGCGCAAACTTCAGCATCAGTCCCTGGTTTTGGGTTACCCTGAGCTCGTCGGCCACATAGGGTCTGATCGCGTCAATTAACTTGCGCGCCTCTTCGGTAGGGATATCTCCCTTAGTAACTTTAATATATACGGCAAAATAGCCTTTCTGCTTTTGCGGAACTACATTCGTAGCCTTCCATAGCTGATAATCCAGGCTGCTTTCCACTTCCGGCAATACAGGATATTCGATCAGTTCAGGCGGCTCAGGCTGAGGCACCATATTGCGGTCGATCTTAAAGGATTTGACTTTATTTGCGGTACGCTCCTCATCAATTAACCGCAGTACTTCCTCAAGGCCCAGTTTCTGGATCAGGTATTTCAACCTGGCCTTGTTTCTGTTGGTACGCTCACCATAGCGGTCAAATACCCTCAGCATCGCCTCAGCATAAGGAATGATCTGGTCTTCATGGAGAAATTCATGCACCAGGTTTGCGAGAAAAGGCTGTGCGCCCAAACCTCCGCCCAGCACTACTTTAAACCCGCGTTCTCCCTGCGCATTGATCTTAGGGATAAAGCCCAGATCATGGATATAGCTGAAAGCAGAATCATGCTCGTCGGAAGAAAAAGCAAATTTGATCTTCCTGCCCATTTCCTGGCAGATCGGGTTCCTTAAGAAATAACTAAAAAAAGCATGTGCATAAGGCGACACGTCAAATGGTTCGTTAGCATTGATCCCCGCATCTGGCGAGGCGGTCACGTTCCGCACGGTATTTCCGCAAGCTTCACGGATGGTCACACCGTCCTGTTGCAGTTCTTCCCACAATTCAGGGGTCCTGTCCAGGCTGACATAATGGATCTGTATATCCTGGCGGGTAGTCAGGTGCAGGTTCCTGCTGGCATATTTATCAGATACGTCAGAAATACGCAGGATCTGTTTAAAAGTCACCTTGCCAAAAGGCAGCTTGATGCGAACCATCTGCACACCCGGCTGCCTCTGTCCATAAATGCCGCGTGCGAGACGCAGACTTCTGAATTTTTCGTCGTGGATCTTACCGTCACGAAATTCCCTGATCTTCCGCTCAAGATCAATAATGTCCTTCTCGACAACAGGATTTTCTAATTCTGTTCTAAAGCTTTGCATGTCAAATTGGTTATTTTTAAAAAAAGCCCCTCTGTCCTTTCAGACCGGAGAAGCTTCTGGGTATCTTTTCTCAACAGCCTGAAATTTATTGGGATACGCGGCAACGCATATCATTGTAGTTCCGGCAGCTGATCGTTTTGTTCATAAAGCAAATATATAAAGTATAGGGAAGTAGTAGTATATTTAGAATGTCAAAATAAATTAATATGCTAATATACAGCTATTTATTTTATTATACGGAATGATTCCAATAACTACAAAAACAGTAGATTATGGACGATAAGGGAAGGGCCATAGATAATGCATTTATTGAGCGGCTATGGAGGACTGTAAACAAAAGATGCTTAGATCATTTATCTGGCGTTAGTTAAAGACAAATGGATTTAGGGTCAGCACAAATATAACGTTCCTACTCAGATTTGAGCCTTGGCCTTTTCGACTTACCGGCCTGGTTAGCCTGAAAGCCTCTCCTTTCAGGCTTCATCTCAGCTGCACCAGCCCCAGGCCTTCGGACAAAAGGCTGTTTGACCACTACAGGTTTCTTCCTTTCTTCTGCAATTTTTACATTGAGTTTCCTGTTGCCGACCTTGATGCCGTCCAGCGCCTCAATGACCCGGTTGGCAGCAACTATATCTTCTACCTCAATAAAACCATAACCCAGGCTTTCGCCGGTAGTCTTGTCCGTGATGAGTTTAATACTGCTTACCATCGCATGTAAGCTGAACAGTTCGATCAGCCCGATCTCATGAAGATTATCCGGAATCCCCGCAACAAACAACTTAACCATGATGCTCTTTAATTTATTTTTATCCCTCAACGCGAAACTAAGAAAATTCTGGTTGCTTTTATTACAAATTCATCAACAACTCTGCATAATTCAGGGTTGATGGCGATGAAGTCAGGGCTGGCGGTGCTCAATTAAATGTGCTGCTTCAATTAAATAATATACTCTTTTAGAAATTCAACCGCAGCAGACTGCCTCAATATTTTCAGCGCCTTTGTCTTGTTCATTTGCACACACTGGTTGCTGACGCCGAGTTTTACCGCGATATCGTCAATCTGCATCTGATGGTCCCGTCCAATGCCATAATAGAGGCACAGGATCTTGCGCTGTCTTGGTGAAACAAGCCGCAGCATCCGGCCGATGTTCTCACTTAACCCTTCTTTTTGAATGCTTTCATCTGCCGGGGGGAACATGGGGTCTTCAAGGACGCTGTATAAACCCTGGCCATCTTCAGCGTTTTCATGATCCAAATGGTCGATATGCCCCTTAAAAATTCTGGAGATCCGAACCTTATCTTCTGCAATCTCCAGATATTCCGATAGCTCGGAATTACTCGGCAAACGCTCATACTTCTGCTCAAGGATCATTTCTGCCTTTAAGATATCGGTTAATTCACCGATCCGGTTGCCAGGCAGCCTGACCATGCGTTTCTGCTCATTGATCGCAGCCATGATCGATTGCCGTATCCACCATACCGCGAAGGAAATGAATTTAATCCCCCGGGTCTCGTCGAAACGCCTGGCAGCCCTGAACAATCCCGAATTGCCCTCAGAAATGAGGTCGGCCAGGGGAAGCCCCTGTCCCTCATACTTTTTGGCGACCGATACCACAAAACGCAAATTGGCTTTGACCAGCCTGTGCACGGCCTCTTCATCCCCGCCTTTGATCTTCCTGGTCAGCATGACTTCTTCATCAGGGCTGATCATCCGGTAACGTGTGATGTCTGCGAAATATCTCCTGAGGGAATCTTCTTCTCTTTTGGTAACGGATCTCTGTATTTTGAGTTCTCTCATACAGTTTGGTATTTATACATGGTTCATGCAAAATTGCGGCTGCTCAGATACAACTGCAATAAGAAACCATACGGCGTGGAAATTTTACAGAATGGATTCTGAACGGCACAATTTAATTTGGAATATTAGATTTTTTATCCGGTATTTGTACTATTCTATGGGCCATTTTCGACCATAGCATGCCTAAATTGCTTAGTAACCGTACAGCCAGCTCAAGGCTTGGTTGTGCTATGTTTAACTTATAGGATTTAGTAATGTTATGGATATGTATATAATGGACGATACCGACCGCGAGCTGATACGCCTGCTGCAGCAGGATGCAAGGCTGACCATTAAGGAACTTGCTTATAAAATGGGGAAAAGACCGACGACCATCCATTCGAGGTATACGAGACTGTTGAGCCAGGGCATCCTGAAAGGCAGTATTATGCTGATCGATCCTGAAAAATTCAGAAACCTGGTCTTTGTTTTCGTCAATGTGCAGCTCAATGACCATTGCGCAGATGCACTACAGGATTTTCAGGACCGGGCATCAGCACTTGTTGAGGTTAGGGAATGCTACCAGACCACAGGGCAGGTAGACTTTGTGCTCAAGGCCGCGGTACAGGACATGCCCACATACAGGAGCTTTGTCACCCAGCGCCTGGCCTCGCTCAGCAACATCAAAGCCATTACAAGCCATTTTGTGATCAGCGAGACAAAGCGGGAACTGGGATATCCGATCGAAAGACTATAAATTCATGCCTCCGGAAACTTCAATACGCTGGGCATTGATCCAGCGGGCATCTTCCGTACACAGAAAAGCAACGACCCCGCCAATATCTTCAGGCAAACCGGCACGGCCAAGCGCTGTCGCATTGGCCACATAGCTGTTATACTGATCGTTGTCACGCACGAGCCCACCACCAAAATCTGTTTCAATAGCGCCGGGTGCAACCACATTGGCCGTGATCTTTCTGCTGCCGAGCTCCTTGGCCATATACCTGGTCAAAGTTTCGATACCTCCCTTCATACTCGCATAAGCGGCATATCCGGGGCCGGAAAAACGGGCCAGGCCGGAAGAGAGATTGATAATTCTTCCGCCGTCATTCAATACAGGCAATGATTTCTGGGTTAAAAAATAAACCCCTTTAAAATGAATGTTCATCAGCAGGTCAAACTGCGCTTCTGTAGTTTCTGCAAAAGGCACATTGATCCCGATCCCGGCATTATTGACCAAAAAATCAAAACGGTCTGTGCCAAACACGTCTGCCAGTATCCCCCGGACGTCCGATATAAAACCATCAAAGCTTTTGATGTCTCCTGCATCGAGCTGCAATGCCACAGCTTTCTGCCCGAGATCTTCAATCTCCGAAACCACTGCCCTTGCTTCTTCCGCTTTACTGTTATAGGTAAGGATGACATCAACTCCTTTTTTAGCAATACTGATGGCCATATTTTTGCCGAGCCCGCGGCTGCCGCCGGTCACTAAGGCTATTTTGTTTTGTGTATTCATTTTTTTGTATTTGTTGTTGACGACACAAATATCGGGAGAATGTATTCAGGTGGTTTGCGAACATCAATCCAATATTTGCAAAATTCAAATCATTAAACAAAACAAGTTTGATCCGGAAGCAGCCTTAAGCACGGAAAGCAAGCGGAGCCACCGACGTCTGCTTTCTAAAGAAATTGGAAAAATGTGAAACCTGTTCAAAGCCCAGGCACCAGGCGATCTCAGAAATATTCCAGTCTGTCTGCTTCAGCAATATTTTAGCCTCTTGTAATAATCTTCCGCTGATCATCGCTGTGGTCGTGTTCCCGGTATGCTCCTTCAAGACCTTATTGAGATGGTTCACATGCACTGCCAGCCGGTCGGCATAATCTTTTGCGGTACGCAGGACGATCTTCTGATGCGGTGAGGCAATTGGAAACTGCCGTTCCAGCAATTCAATGAACAAGGATGAAACTCTTGCAGAAGCGGTATGGGCCGGATACAGGGATGTGGCAGGTTGCAATTTTTGCCCGTAATGGATCAGCTCAAGTACATAATTGCGCAGCAGGTCATACTTATAAGCATAATCAGCGGACAGCTCTTTATGCATCTTATTGAAAATAGCCGTAATTTCAACAGCCTCTTCATCCGACAGCTGAAATATAGGATATCCGCCCGGCTGAAATATAGGCAACTGGTCAAGGACCACACCGCTTTTGTTCTGCACAAGGAAATCAGCTGTAAAAATGCAGAAATTACCGGATTGGTTGTCGTCCTGGGGCAACCAGTTATAAGGAATCCGGGGAGTTGCAAAAAGCAATGCGTTTCTTTCAATATCAATGACCTTATCTGCATATTCGGCCTTATTGCGGCCGCTGATCAGGCTGATCTTATAATAGGCCCTCCTGTTGTAAGGCATCACGTCCCTGTCCTTCTTCCTGGCCAAGAGCTCATCCAGCCTGAAAACGTTGAAATGACCGATCTCTTTATTGATCCCTTCGGGGATAAGTGAGGAAGTTTCTTTATAGAATGCTTCCAGCGAAGTAGTTTTCATTGCTCCTGAAAATTGTAAAATTCAAATATAGAAAAACATCAATGAATCAGCATCCGCTCAAAAGCAACACTATCGCCATTAAAAGCGTTGAAATCGACCACATGGCCGATCCCTGAGATCCTGGCTTTATCAGAGTGCTGCCAGAAATGCCATGCAGACCGGTCAATGGCGAGCTTTGGCTGATAATAGTGCGCGATCCAAAGCGGATATCCATCAAAATAACCACTTAGATAATCTTTATAAAAAGAAAGTCCGGTATATATAATAGGCTTAGCACCGGTCTTGTTCTCAATATGCGTCAGAAAGACCTGAAGTTCGGTTCGCATTTTAGCTGGTGAAGCTCCGTTGAGTTCTTCAATATCCACTACCGGCGGCAGGTCGCCCGCTTCAAACCTGACCGTTTGCAGGAAAAACTTTGCCTGCCATTCCCCCGACCTCTTCGGCTTAAAATAATGGTAGGCGCCACAGACAATACCCGCCTTGGGTGCCTCCCGCCAGTTGCGCTGGAAATAAGGATCTACACTGAACATTCCCTCCGTAGCCTTGATGAAAGCAAACCGTATCCTGACATCATCATCTTCCATGGCTTTGACCAGCGTCCAGTCGATCTTGCCCTGATAAGAAGAAACATCAATGCCATGAATACCATAGCCTCTTGGAATCCGGATATTAAAACTACTGTAGGTCCTGTAATCCGGGTCTTCACCAATGTCAGTGACCCAGCGCCAGGCAGATGTAAATCCCTTGATGATGTACCCGTAATAAAAGGGCGACAACAGGACCAGCAGGCACGCGACCATCACAAATTTCCATTCTTTCGAGATGCCCTTTTTCTTCCCTGAAGCTCTTTTCCTGGCAGCAGGCTTCTTGCGTATTGCTGGACTTGAAACGGAATTCCGGCGCTTTCGTTTAGCTGGTGGCATGATGGCCGCAAAAATACAACTACCTGCTCAGTTCCGCAAAATACTTATGGAACAAAGGCAAGGTTTCGATCCCTTTATAATAATTATAGAGGTCATATTTCTCATTTGGCGAATGCAGCGCATCACTGTCCAGTCCAAAACCAAACAACACAGATTTAATACCCAAAGCACTTTCAAACAAAGCCACGATCGGAATACTGCCCCCGCCCCTGGTAGGTACCGGCTTCTTGCCGAAAGAATCCACAATGGCTTTTTCCGCTGCACGATAGGCCACACTATCGGTAGGTGTCACGACAGGTTCCCCGCCATGGTGTGCAGTGACCTTCACCTTTACGCAATCAGGAGCGATACTTTCAAAATGCTTCGTGAATATTTCCGCAATTTCTTCCGAACTCTGGTCAGGTACCAGGCGCATAGAGATCTTGGCGTTCGCTCTGGAAGGCAGGACTGTTTTTGCTCCTTCGCCGGTATAGCCGCTCCAGATCCCGTTGACCTCTAAAGTAGGCCTGGTCCCGGTACGCTCCAGTGTTGAATACCCTGTTTCACCCCAGACCTTAGCGACGTCAAGGTCTTTTTTATATTCATCCAGGGAAAAAGGAGCCGAGTTCAACGCCTTTTTTTCATCCGTGGTCAGTTCAACGACCTGATCATAAAAGCCGGGGATGGTAATGTGGTTGTGCTCATCGTGCAGCGACGCGATCATCTTGCACAAAATGGTCGCAGGATTGGCAACCGCACCGCCATACACACCCGAATGCAGGTCACGGTTAGGTCCGGTCACCTCCACTTCCATATAAGCCAGGCCGCGAAGGCCGGTTTCGATGGAAGGATTTTCCATGCTGATCATGGAAGTATCCGAGATCAGGACCACATCCGCCTTCAGCCGCTCCACATTGCCGTTCACAAAAATACCGAGATTGGCAGAACCTACCTCCTCTTCGCCCTCGATCATGAATTTGACATTGCAGGCCAGGGTACCAGTCTGCACCATCAGTTCGAAAGCCTTTACATGCATGTAGAACTGCCCCTTATCGTCGCAGGCGCCCCGTGCATAGATCTTGCCGTCACGTATGGTAGGCTCAAAAGGAGGCGTATGCCACAATTCAAGCGGATCAGGCGGCTGTACATCATAATGTCCGTAGATCAGCACGGTAGGCAAAGCCGGATCAACGATCTTCTCGCCGTACACGATCGGATATCCAGCGGTCTGGCAGATCTCTACCTTGTCCGCCCCCGCATCCCTGAGCTTTTGGGCTACATAATCTGCCGTCTTCAGCACATCATCTTTGTATTTCGGATCGGCGCTCACCGATGGAAAACGCAGCAGATCGAACAGCTCATCCAGGAAACGCTGTTTATGCACCTCGACATATTTCTTAATTTCTTCCATAACAAATCAGTTTGGAGCAAACTTATATAAATTTAACAAGCTACGACTAACAAAGTCATTCTTTATATCTCCTGAACCGCTTATTTTTTGCACATGCCGAATTGTATGGCCACAATTGGACAGATTTTCTTAATTTTGTAAATGCTCCAGGGCAGTATGAGTAAATCGCATTATTAAACAGCAGGAACGGATTTTGGATTATTTAGCAGGTTTAAACCCCCAGCAACGCGCAGCAGTAGAGAACATACAGGGCCCCGCCATGATCGTGGCGGGAGCCGGATCCGGAAAGACAAGGGTGATCACCTACAGAGTGGCCCATCTTATTGAGAAAGGCGTGGATCCCTTCAACATCCTGGTACTTACCTTTACCAACAAAGCCGCGAAGGAAATGCGCGAAAGGATCATGAAAGTGGTCGGCAATGAAGCGAAGAACATCTGGATGGGGACTTTCCACTCGGTATTTGCAAAGATCCTGCGGGTAGAAGCGGAAAAGATCGGCTATCCTTCCAATTTTACCATTTACGATACCGACGACAGCAAAAGCCTGATCCGTTCTATACTAAGGGAGATGCAGCTGGACGATAAGCTTTACAATGCCAACTTTGTCTACAACAGGATCTCCGCAGCCAAAAATAACCTGATTTCCTATACAGAATACCTGGAAAGCCCTGAAATACAGGCAGAGGACAGCAGCAACAAGCGCCCATTGCTCGGCCTGATCTACGAGACCTATACGAAACGTTGTTTCAAGGCAGGAGCAATGGACTTTGACGACCTCCTCTTTAAGACCAATGTACTGCTCAAAACACATCCTGACGTGCTGAATAAATACCAGCAAAAATTCAGGTACCTGATGGTCGACGAGTACCAGGACACCAACTTTTCCCAGTATACCATCGTAAAAAAACTGGCAGCGGTTTACCAGAACATTTGCGTGGTCGGTGATGATGCCCAGAGTATTTATGCATTCAGGGGGGCAAATATCCAGAACATCCTCAACTTTGAACGTGATTATCCCGATCTTCAGGTTTATAAACTGGAACAAAACTACCGTTCTACCCAGAACATTGTAGAAGTTGCCAACAGCATCATTGCCAATAATAAAAACCAGCTCGAGAAAAAGGTTTTTTCAGACAATGAGCCCGGTGACAGGATCAAGGTACAGCGGGCCTTTACCGACAACGAAGAAGGCAAGCTGGTCGCGGAAGCCATCGTTCAGGAACGCAGTTCCAAAGGATACCAGTACCATGACTTCGCGATCCTCTACCGGACCAATGCCCAGTCCAGGGCAATGGAAGAGGCACTGAGAAAATTAAATATACCTTATAAGATCTATGGGGGGCTTTCGTTCTATCAGCGTAAAGAGATCAAGGACCTGATCGCTTATTTCAGGCTCACCTTCAACCCTGCAGATGAAGAAGCGATCAAAAGGGTGATCAATTATCCGCGCAGGGGACTGGGAGATACCACAGTTGAAAAGATCATTGTAGCGGCAGACAAGCACAACGTTACCATGTGGCAGGTGGTCTGCAACCCGCAGCAGTATATAGAAGGCCGCATTGCCGGCCAGTTGAACGACTTTGCCATGCTCATTCAAAGTTTTGCAGCCGAATCCAGGAAACTGGACGCTTATGAGACGGCCTTGTACATCGCCCAGCACTCGGGGATCTTAAAGGAACTTCATACCGACGACAGCATAGAAGGCCGCAGCAGGTATGAGAACATACAGGAACTGCTCAACGGGATCAAGGAATTTGCCGAACGCGAAGACATCGAGGACCGCAGCCTGGCCGTATTCATGCAGGACATTGCCCTGTTAACCAATGATGACCGTGAAGACGATAAAAACAAAGACACCGTGTCATTGATGACCATCCACTCTGCCAAAGGCCTTGAATTCAAGAATGTTTTTGTAGTCGGGCTGGAAGAAAACCTCTTCCCCTCCCAAATGAGCCTCAACTCGCGCACCGACCTGGAAGAGGAGCGCCGTCTTTTTTATGTAGCCATCACCCGCGCTGAAAAAAAACTGACCCTTACTTACGCCACTTCCAGGTACAGATGGGGAACACTGACCAACTGCGAGCCCAGCCGCTTCATCAATGAGATCAACGCGCGTTATCTTGAGATCGAAGTAGCCAAACCTGCCCGCAGCGTATTGGGCAGCGATAGCTTTGACAGCGAGCGCAGAAGCTGGACACAGCAGCGTGACACTTTCAGCAAGCCGAAACCGGCAGCATCCGCCGGTACTGCCGCTCAGGGCAAGACCACCAGCCTGCTGCCAAAAGCGCATGTGCCTACGCCAGGCTTCACTCCTGATGCGGCTAGTGCCTTCCAGAACGGTATGGAAGTGGAGCATGAGAAGTTTGGCTTTGGCAAGATCGTGAGCCTGGAAGGAACTTTGCCTGACGTAAAAGCTACCGTATTTTTCCAGGGACTGGGCAATAAACAATTGTTATTAAAATTTGCGAAGTTGCGAATTGTGAAATAAGCTATATATTTGCCCAGATCTGTTATATTTAAACTAGCTTTAGTTGATTCAGCCAGTTCTGTTAAACTGGCAATCCTAGAAAAAAATACATGAATTTCGATTACAATACCACAAGAAACGAGTTGATCCTTGCCGAGTATGGCCGCAATGTACAGAACATGGTGAAATACATCATCGACCTGCCGGACCGCGCGGAACGCAACAAATACGCCCAGGCCGTGATCGACCTGATGGGCTTCCTGAACCCTCATCTGCGCGATGTCGCCGATTTCAAGCACAAGCTGTGGGACCACCTGCACATCATATCAGGCTATAAGATCGATGTGGACAGCCCTTATCCAAAACCGGAGCCGGAAGCTGCGCTGATCAGGCCGAAGCATATTGGCTATCCCCAGCAAAGGATCAGGTACAAACACTATGGAAAAACCATAGAGGCCCTGATCGAAAAAGCCAAAGAGGTGGAAGATCCGGACAAACGTACTGAAATGGTACAAGGCATTGCCAATTTCATGAAAATGTCTTATGTAACCTGGAACAAGGACAGCGTAGCCGATGAGACGATCTTCAAGAACCTGCGTGAACTTTCAGGCGGAGAGCTTCAGCTGGATGAAAGCGTAAACCTGCACAAAGTTGAGTTCAAACCTGTTGTACAGCATAAGCAAAATAACAACAACAATAAGAACAAAAACAAGAACAAGAATAAAAATAAGCAGAGCAATAATAAGCAAAGACATTAACACCAATACTCCTTCAGCACTCCTACTTTTAACATGAACGCATTTGAAATCATTGGTGGAAAGAAATTAAAAGGTGAAATTCAGCCCCAGGGTGCAAAGAACGAAGCCTTGCAGATCATCTCGGCCGTCTTACTGACCGATCAGAAGATCACCATCAGCAATATCCCTGACATTAAGGATGTCAACAAGCTTATTGAACTTTTGGGTGATATGGGCGTGACCATCGAACGCCTTTCAAAGGACACCTATACTTTTGAAGCAAAAAATATTGATCTTAATTTCTTTCTTTCAGACGCTTTCAAGTCCAAAGGAGGTGGGTTAAGAGGCTCTATCATGATCGTTGGCCCGCTCTTGGGCCGTTTCGGAACAGCGGCCATCCCAAAGCCGGGCGGAGACAAGATCGGCAGGAGAAGGCTGGACACCCACTTCCTCGGCTTCGAGAAACTAGGTGCCAAATTTGTGTATGATAACAAAAAGGAATTCTTTAATGTTGATGCGACCAACCTTAAAGGTACTTATATCCTGCTGGATGAAGCTTCCGTGACCGGAACTGCGAATATCATCATGGCGGC